>Ga0080064_1007303_pt1 | contig 11249 bp, 9 predicted proteins | sample Subgrocontami54m_FD_69260 | JGI IMG/M metagenome (GOLD analysis project Ga0080064, IMG submission 69260) | Subsurface groundwater microbial communities from S. Glens Falls, New York, USA - GMW46 contaminated, 5.4 m (SPADES assembly) (version 2) ... | reverse complement strand
CCCGCCGCCGCCTACCGGATACAACGGAGGAATATCAAGCGCCTGCGGCGTGGGCGGAGCAGGAGTTTCTGTTTTTTCTGTCTCAACGCCCTTTACCTCACCCACATCTGTAACCGCCAAAGCCACCGCCCCACCTTGGCTGTCACCCAATAATTCCTGCAGCTGTTCTTCGCTCGCGCTCGAGCCGTACAGAGCCTTAACAATATTAAAACTCCCCGGTAGGTTGGTCATCCGCGGAGCCGGGGTAAATATATTAAAGAAAGAACCGGCCGCCGACGCCAGATTAGCAGGGACTTTTGTTCCGACATCAACAATAAAGTCCCGGGCAAAGGCAAGCGACGGCCCCGCCTTGGCTGCGATAAAATCCATAACGCCGAGTGTTACCCTCCCCGACTGGTACGAAATACTATCAGACGGTTTTACAAAGCAGTCGCCGTTAAAATCTGCAACGGCTGATAATCCTGAAATGTCGCTGTTGATGGTCGAAACAATAGTGCTCGGAGCGTTTTCCAGATATACATTACTAAAAGAATGTCCGCCGTTTTCATCGGCCCCTTCTGTCGGAGTTAAAACAAAAGAGGTGTTAGAAGGCAAAGGGTCCTTCGGCTGTGTTTGCGCAACGGTGGCAAGAGCCGCTCCCGCGCCAAACGACTCAACAGACGGCGCGTGTTTTAACGCTTCCCGCACTCTATTAATTACTTTATCGGTCGAGGAAGTGAGGTAGTTGCGGTTGCCTCCACCGGCGACAAAACTTGCCGGAGTCGCGATGTTGTAGACCGCGATTGAGTTTTGCGAGACACCGTGGCTCGTCAGATACTTGTACATATCGTTCGTATAGTAAGTGCCCTGCGAGTGCCCTACCAAAATAACTTTCTGCGTTGTTACCTGCGGGTGGATTTGCAACAAAATAGTGGTCAAGTCGGTGTCCTCAACAAACGACCCCTGGTTCTGATATGCCTGCTCGATAGACTTCAACAAATCCCCAACTCCCCCAACGTGAGACGGGTTATAGCCGACAATAAATTTTGTTCGACTATCTTGTGTTTTGTCTTGATACTCTTTTTTTAACTTAGCCAAGTCGTCGTCAGCGTCTCCACGACTTGTGAGTATTCCGTTTACATAAACAACTGTGGCACCATCACTGGCACAAGATGCCATGACAAAAATCGGTACTGAAAATACCAACAAACTACAAAGAAATATCGCAGTCTTCTCCATTTGGCAATGAATACGACATCATGTATTTACTTCTGATATCCTCTCGAAATTGTTTTCGCACTTCTGTATTAAAAACTAGGTCTTTTACTACTTTTTCATTCCCATATGCACAAGAAAAACCCCTACTTTCCTCTTGTATAACCGCCACTAAAGTATCCGAATTACGCACCTCCGTAAACTCCATTTGCAGTTCTTTGGCGTATTGCAACATCGCTATCGCCACCCGCTTATTATCTTTGTACTTTGCGTAGATAGCCCGCTCGACATCGTCGCGGATGCCGTTGCGGTTGGAGTCGACGCCGGCAAGGGTCGCATTATTCCCAACAGGGTCCGGCTCCGGCGGCAAGGTGCCGTTAATATCACTCCATGCCAGTTTTGTCGCGTGAATACGCACAACATCAACCTTTGTTTGGTCATTGTCGGCCAATACAAATATCCGCCAGATGATAAGCGCAACAAAAATAACAGCGAGTACCCCCACCACAAGGAGAGGCCACCGCACCCACCGCCATACGGCGCGCAGAAATTCTTTCATGAAGAAATTGTATCATCAGAAACTGGCCCTCAAGCTCCCCTGTCCCCGCCAACATCTAGGACCGTCCTAGATGTTGGGATTTGAGAGACTCTAGCAAGACTTCCACGTCATTAGAGACTTTTAAGAACGGCGGGGCTTCGTCATACGAAAGAATTTTCCTTTCCGGCCGTATTCCAACACAGTAATCGTAATGACTGGAGTATTGGTATTCAGCCATATATTTTTTTATTTTAAGCAGATCCTTCTCAGATACACTTTCCTTCCAGTTAGGAACAACGAGTTCGACCGGATTTAAGTGAGTATACGCAAATATATAGCGGAAATAAGGTTCATTATTTATATTTTTACTCTTAAACCTACCCTGAAATACCACTCCGCTATGATTGTACTTAGTATTAAAGTACATGGAATATGCCGTGGCAACCTTTTTCATAAAAGACGTAATACCCGCGTCTGATTTTTGACGAATGACTAAATGAAAATGATTCGGGATTAAGGAATAAGCGAAAATATCTACAAGAGCTTTGTCAGAATCAACCTCATCAAATAAGTCTCTCCATGGCCGTCCTTTATTTTTCTGTAGGAGATTGCCCAGGTGTACACTTTCAGTATTGTTTGCGATATAGAGTAGCAATAAAAAGCGACGGTAGTCTTTCTCGTCAATAAATATCCGCTCCTTATGAGCTCCGCGGTTATAGATATGATAGACCTCACCGCCCACTAAAGGGTGTGCTCGTAGCATCCTTGTATTTTACCTTAAAACATCTAGGACCGTCCTAAATGTTCACCATAAAGGACGGTCCTGGTTTTTAGGTTATTTGCCGCACTTGATGGCGCCGGTTTCTATTTGTTTGCGGAGATTCTGCATCTCGGCGGCCGCGGCGGGTTGGATTTTGGCGATGGCGGAGAGCTCGGTATAAACATCGGGCAGCCGGCATGCCGCAAAGTAGACAGACGCCAACCCGAGGTGTTTTTGCACATCGTTCGGACTGTCATTGACGCGCATCTTCCATACCGCGATAAGGCGGTCGTAGAGTTTGAGGTTTGTATACACCTGCATGAGCTGAGCGTCGTCGACTACCGTGGTACCGAAGTGGCCAAGCAGCAGTGCGTCCGCCGCGGAGGTCTGCCCGGCGTAGTAGAGCCCCGCCGCGTAAAAGGTAAGCGCCGACTCGTTGCCGGTAGCGGCCTCGTACGCATCTTTAAGATATTTAACGCCGTCTTGCGCGTTGCCCGCCTGTATGAGCGTCAGGCCCATTTGTATTTGTATTTGCTGTTTCTTCGGCGAGTATGCGAGTGCCTTTTGCAGATGCTCGATAGCGGGAGCGGTCTGGCCGAACTGCGAGAGGAACGTCGCCGCAAACAGCTCGAGCCGCGCATCGCCGGAGCGTGATGCCAACAGCGAGTCTATGGCGCCGCGCGCCGATGTAAATATATCCAGCTTGACCTGCGGGTCGATAGCAGAGCTGCCTCCGATCCCGGACGCGTACTGCAAAAACTGCTCGGTTGTTTCCTGCAAGCCCAGCGGGTTGCCCGGCCACTGCACAGGGCCGAGCGCCACCTTAAACTCCGCAAGAATCTTTTTAGGGTCCTTAGCGACTGCCACGATGACGCCGGCCGAGTTGCGGCCCGCCTCCTGCGTTTGTACCGCATTGACGGGCGCGGATGCGCGCGCGAGCCCCGGCGCGTTGAGCGACCATCCGCCGAGCAACACCACCACAATCAATACCGGCGCCGCGACCGCGAGCATATGGTCGCTGAGCGGCTTGGAGAAAGCCAACGACGGAGTCTGCCGGCTCGATATGGAGTGCAAGTACGCAAGAATCGCAAAGAAGTAAACCGCGCTGATGAGGTTGTCGAACACGAACAGGTTGTTGAACGAGTACCCGGCAAGCAGGCCGAAGAACGCCGCTTTTTCCGCATGTGACAACGCGTCGGCGCGGAGCACCGCGAGCGTTGCAAGAACGTACAAAGAAATGTAAAGCAAAAACGCGGGGATGCCGCCGGCAATCAGCCAATCGAGAAACTGGTTGTGCGCGCGGTCAAACCAAGCCTCTTGGTTGTACATCCCGGGCTGGTACTGTTTGTTGAACACAAAACTAAAGTTCTCCTGTCCCCACCCGGTGACCGGCCGCTCCATTGCGCCCTGCAGTGCCATCGGCCAAATATAGTTGAGACGGGAGGTAACGGTTGTCTCGGTCAGAGATATCGAGGCGAGACGGTGTAGTACCGGGCTTGTTTTTACAAACGTAGTACCCCGCGCGGCAAAAATCCCGGCGCCAGCGACCGCAAATATGACAACCGCTATAACAGCAGTACGGCGCAGAGCCTTCCACTCTTTGCCTTGCGCGGCAATAAGCAGATATATCGCCGACACAATAAGCCCGCCCACCAAGCCCAAAATCGCGCCGCGCGTTTCGGTAAACAGCAACCCCGCCGCCTGCAGTACAAGAGCGGCGCCGTAGAGCACCTGCAGAGTCACTTTATTGCGTGAGTTGCTGGTACGCGCCAGCATGTACAGAGTCAGGAAAAAGTTGATGAGCAGGTACACCGCGATGTATGTCGCGTTGCCAAAGGTGGTGTCGGAGCGCGCGCCGCTCTGGCTTGATATCGAGAGCCATCCCAAAAACTGGAACACCGCCCATCCGCCCTGCACGGCGCCGGCAAAAATGGAGGTGTTGATAAAAGTGTCCCACAGCCGGGTCGTAGAGAGCATGGCGCCCGCGACGACAAACCACACAAAGAGATGCAGCAGGCTCACGTAGCCCTCCATGCGCTCAAAGTTGCTCCAAAAGCTTTTGATAGGATCGAGTGAGAAAACGGTTGCTACCGCCATCCATGCCGCAAACGCGACGATCGCCCACATAATGGTGGAAGCGCGCGGACGGTACTTCGGCTCGCGCAGAGCCAACAGCACGTAGCACAGCAAAGCAAACTCGACTAAAATCCTGAACGCAAAGTTTTTACCGGTGATGTAAGGAAAGAAAAGGTTCGGCCAGAAGTTCCCCGTCGCGACGATAAACGGAACAAATAATGCTAAAAAGATGGCGCAGAGCGCGCCCCAGCGCAAATAATTGGTGTATTTCATACCCGAAGAATATACCACACTACGAGCTATGCTGCATTTTATAGAAATAGGACTCCTTGTTTTTTAGCAGTTCCTGCGGAGACCCCTGCTCGACTATATGCCCGCGGCTCAAAACCAAAATTGTATCCGCATCCGCAATAGTTGAGGGGCGATGCGCGATGATAAAGACAGTAACCGTATTGCGCAATCCGGTGATAGCTTCCTGTATCATCCTTTCAGACTCGTGGTCGAGAGCGCTTGTTGCTTCGTCCAAAATAAGTATAGACGGCCTGCCGGCCAAGGCGCGCGCCAGTACGATGCGCTGGCGTTGGCCGCCGGAGAGCAGTACGCCGCGGTCCCCTACCATGGTCTGATATCCGTCCGGTAACCCAGAAATAAAGTCGTGGATGTTGGCCTGTTTGGCGACCGCGTGGATATCCTCGGTCGTAATGACATTGTTATAAAAACGAATATTGTCCTCGATTGTACTGTGGAACAAAAAAGCGTCCTGCGGCACGTAACCGATATTTTTGCGCCACGAATCAAGCGATATATCCTCGACCGGCGTACCGTCGACAGAAAGTTGACCCGCGGTCGGTTTAAAAAGCCGCAGCAATAGGTCGGCGACCGAGGTCTTGCCCGCGCCGGAAGGACCGATGAGCCCTATCGTCTCGCCTGATCGTATCTCAAAATCAACATCATAAAGCACCGGCTTGCCGTCGTCATAGGCAAAGGAAACTCCTTTAAACGCAAGTGTGCTCTTAAAAAAGAAAGGTTTTCCGTCGCTTGTGGCCGCCTCGCGGTGTATATCGAGCTGGCGCTTAAACCCGGAAATATTTTGCGCGTACGGCACAAGCTCATTGATAGCCTGCAGAGCATTTTGTCCGGACTCCAAGTATGTAAATATTTTTTGTATCAGGTACAGCGTAGCGCCGAAAGAAATGATGCTGAAGCCCGGGGTGTTATACGTCAGTATAAAAAGCACCACCACCAGCACCAGGCTCGCGGGTTGGAACAAACCGCTGCTTATCGAGCGTATGAGCGCCTGCCGTATCGAGAGTATGCGCAACAGTTTGATCTGTCTGCTCCCCTCGTGTATAGCGGTGCCATCCGCGCCGGCGGCCTTGATAGATTTTATGCCGATGATATGCTCGCTCAAAAACTGCGAAAACAGCTTCTCGGTAAGCGTCACCCGCTCGGCAATGCCCCTCGTGCGACGCAAGAGAGGCCGAACTACAAAAAGAAGCATCACTCCGCCGCCGAGCGTGTAGAGCGTCATCGTCGGCGATATATTGAAGGCCACCAGCAGGTACATGAGAAAGCCGCTAAATGATTGGATGACCTGCCCCAACACGCCCAAGAGGCCTCCGGTGCATTGGATATCCCGCACCAGAGTATTGTGCATAGTGCCTATTTTTTGCTTGAGAAGGAACGGCCACGAAGCGCGCATGGTGCGGCGCAAGACATCGTCGCTCTCCTTGCCCAAAAAATCGGCGCTGATCCAGCCGCGGATATAACCGAACACCACCACCGAAACCGCGCGCACAATAAAGAGCCCTAATATAAAACCAAGAAGATACCTAAAACTGAACGGGATATGCAGGAACGCGAAGAGCCCTTGTATTGCCTTGGTGATAAAGTCTGTGGCCTCGTTGGTGTTCCCGGTAAAAAATGAGATAAGCGGTATTGCGGCGTTGATCCCGATGCCCTCGAGTATCGCGCTGAGAAACCCCGAGGCCGCGAGCGCGAGGAGATGCCAGCGGTACCGCTTAAAAATACTCCAAAGAATGACCAATGTAGACACCATGTATCCTATTGTACGAGCTTTTTAACGAGCGGGGTACCACGGGCAATGTCGCACGCGGCACGCTTGCCCAGGATCGAGCGATAAAACTTGGGTGCCATGCCGTTGCCGGGGCGAATGGAACGCACATTTTTTGCCGTAAAGCGCTCCCCCTTCTTTATATCCTCAACCACGAATAGCGACTTTCTAAAATGAATATTTTCTTTTTCTCCGCCGGAGAGGACATAGGACGGCGCGCCGACGGCCGCTTCGATTGCGCGGATAGAGGCAACGAGTGCCTTAAACTCGCGCGGCTCCATTGAGAAGGACGCGTCGGGCCCGCCGTCGGAGCGACGTAGTGTGAGATGCTTTTCTATCACGCGTGCGCCAAGCGCCACCGCGGCAACGGTGACATCATTATTCAACGTATGGTCCGAGAGTCCCGCGTATACTTTGAAACGTTTTGCTAGGTCGGGGATATTCGAGAGGTGCATGTCTTCAGACTGCGCCGGGTAAGCGCTGACACACTGCAAAAGAGTTATGTCTTTGGTGCCGAATTTTTTGAGCGTCTTGATAGCGAGCGAAAGCTCTGAAAGAGTAGCCATCCCGCGCGACATAATGACCGGCTTGCGCGTCTTGCCTATCGCTTCCAGCAACGGTATATCGACGACCTCAAATGAGGCGACTTTATAAATCGGGTTGTCCAGGCGCTCGAGGAACGCCACCGCGGTCGGGTCAAATGGCGAGGAAAAGCAGACGAGTCCGCGTTTTTTTGCGTGGGCAAAAAGCTTTGCGTGCCACTCCCACGGAGTCATTGCCTCGCCATAGAGCTCGTAGAGCGTCTTGTCCCGCCATGCCTTGTTGCTCGACTTGATGACAAATTCCGGGCGGTCGGAGTCGATAGTGATAGTGTCCGGCGTATACGTTTGGAGTTTAATTGCATCAGCGCCGGCGTCGGCCGCCGCGTCAATAATACGCATAGCGTGATTGATATCCCCATTGTGATTACCGGAGAGTTCCGCAACGATAAAAACAGGCTGGCGTGGCCATGAGGTCCTATTTCCGATACGGAACATGTTGTTATTTATTCTGCAGGACAAAAAGATAATTCGGAGAATATTCTCCAACTGAAGGTAGCTCCTTTGCAATAACATTCAGCGGGTGGCTATAGATCGGTTGTTTTCCATCGAGGTCGGCCAGTTTCGCATAGACGACGCGAGAAATAATATAGTACAGACTGCCGATGTTCTTAATTGCCTTAACGGTAAATGTTTTTTTTATAAACGGGAGCAACTCTTTTTCCTGGAGATAGCGATTGTGCCAGCGCACGGTAATAGCAAAAAGGCCGAGTTGCTTGCGCAGACTATTAAGCCTGTCGAGGCCGTCGCGAGTATTTTCACACAGCAGTATTATTCCCTTCTTTTTGAGCATCTTTTTCATTTCAAGAATTGAGGCTTTTTGTTTTGTCCAGGTGAGCAGGTTGATAACGCAGCGTTCTGATACGACAAAATCAAATTTGCCGATAAGATCTTTGTCCTTAGACAACGCCAGAACATCGGCAACGGCAAAGCACACGCGCTTTTTGAGCTTAGGCTCCCTATCGAGAGCTTCGTTCGCGTAGGCAATCATCTCTGGAGAATAATCCACGCCTACGATTTTCATATTAGGAAAACGTTTTGCAAAAATCAGCGTAGAGTAGCCATTTCCGCATCCGACATCGAGCACCGTAACCTCATCCTTCAAATCATCCCCAATGCGGTTAATTTCAAGCGTGCGGTAATTGCCGTCAGGGTTAGTGGCAAACTCAGTCGTCTTATTTTCCTTGGCCTGGGTCTCCCAAAATTCCTTAACTTTTTTTTCTACATCTGCAAGGTTCCCCTTTTTAAAAACTTTTTTCATAGAATTACCTTTTGATGATTATCTGAATTGATACGTACCTGAACAGATTTGTTCAACACCCCGTTGTTCATTTGCCATACGGGCAAGCATATATTCGCTCTGATATGCAGTCTCTATACTCCCGGCCCAGCGGTGTGGATCCTCTAAAATAAGGACTTCCTCCGCTGAAACAAGCTCAAGGCTAGCATGTTTCCCTAAATCTGGGAATTTCATATCGATCATTGCTTTGAGTCTCGGCAAATGGTATCGGTTCGTCACCAATAGGATTTTTTTGAGCTGTTTTTCGCCAATAACGCGTTCCAGTTCGCCGATCTGCTGGTAGGTAGAGTTGGACGCGGTCTCGAGTATGACTTTATCCGGAGATACTCCATAGTCCGCCAGTTCGTCCCGCAAGATCTCGGCGAGTGCGGGACGATCCTCCGGCGTCCCCTCGGGCAAGTCATAGCCCCTCCCGCCCGAGGCGATTATCATTGCCTCTGGATACCTCTTCGCCAGAATAGCAGCCGCAACCACCCGCAGCTTCCCTCCAGGAGCACCGCGCGCATTATCCTCCTCCGTCAGGTCGGTATTAACCCATCTACCAGCCGTGTCCCGTTTTATGCTAGCCGAAATAACCGCAATGGCTTCCGGACTATTCTGTGCAGTTTCCATATATTACGCAACAATACTATAACAACCCGAGGAACTAAAAAGAAACACTATACCACAGTCGCTTTCCAGAGTGTGGGGTTTACCACAGTGTCGGGTGGCACAGGCAGAGCACGCACCGCATCCAGATATCCGTTTGGCAGCAGAGTACGCGCCGCCGCAATAATCTCGTGCAACTGCGGCAAAGTTTTGACGCCAAACACCACCACGTTGGTCGGATGCGCGTGCAGTGCAAACAGGAGCGCCGCTTGCAACGGCGAGAGACCAAATTGCTGCGCTATTTTTTGGAACGCCTCTACATACGGTCGCGCGTGCAGGAGGTGCGGCGGCACATCCGCCGGATTCATTAACAAAAGCCCCTGCAAAAACGGACTGCGCGCAAAAACTACTGCGTCTTGCACCTTTTCAAACCGCCTATCCAGCGCGTTGTACGGGACCTGCACGTACTCAAATTCACCGCGGACTTCTTCCGGCTGGTACACCGACGCTCCTACATGCTTTACCAATCCGGCGCGTTTTGCCTCCTGCAGTTCCGCAAACGAGCCTTGGGCGTTATGCAACAAATACCCGTCTAACGCTTTTAAACCCAAACGCTTGAGCGACTGTTCAATATCCGCGCGGCCGGAACCTTTGGAAATTATTTTTACTTTGTCCGCACAATTGCGGGCTGTAATCCATTCGCCCAACAACTCCTCCGCGTTGCCGTACGCAGATGCCGTATCAAACGTATCGATACCCGCCGCAAGCGCCGCGTCCAAAATAGCAAAGGCTTCGTCCTTTGCCGGACGCGCCTGCCCGTCTATCCCGTACTCCATCCCGAGCTCGACCGTACCCAACACCATGCGCCGCATCAACTTCCACCCTTCGTCTTCTTTTAGAGATTTACGCAAACCCTCAAAACCGGTGCCGCCTTTGTTTATCTCAAGCAACTCCGGCTTTTGCTTTAGCAGGGCAAGCACGTCGTCTTTGTTGAAACTAGCATTACGGGGATACAGTTGCGCGTATACAGCCGTGGCAAAATCAAAGTCGGCTTGCATATCGACCGACCAGTGCATGCCGGAATTATCGCCGATGCCGCTTGTCCACCGCCCGTCTATTTTAAATAACTCCGGATGATTTTTGATATACGGCGTGACATGCTCGCGTTCAGACGGAATAGCGGCCTCGCGCCACGCGCGCTCCAACGCCGCAAACGAAAATACTTCTGTATCAAGGCCTTCCGGATAATTTGCGGGAGTACTCGTATAGTCGACTTTTTTTTCTAAAAATCTTTCCACCACTTCGTCTATAACGTGCGGGTCGTGCAGGACGCAGTCGCCGGTAAGCCGCACCACCACATCCGCGCCCGCCTCTTGTGCCGCTTTATAAAAACGGTCGAGCACATCCGCCTCACTGCCGCGGAACACCACAACGCCGCACGATGCCCCAAGAGCCGCGGTGGCATCGTCCGCATGAGCATCGCCTGTCGCGAGCACGACCGCATCCAGCTTTTTGGCTTTTTGCACGCGCTCAAGCATATGCACAAGCATAGGCCTACCTAGCATGGACTTAAAAATCTTTCCGGGGAGCCGTGTGGAGCCTGCCCGCGCCTGTATAATCGCTACCACTTTCATTCCACAAATCGTAACACAAATTGACAGGATTAATAAGTAGTGCTATGTTGTACGCAGAACTGAACTTTGGCAGAGGAGAAATTCCCATGTTAGCTGACGCTGGATTCGGCTATCGCGATGACGACCGCCGTGTTCCGATTAACATCACTCCAAAAAAAATCAACCTTTTTATCGACTGGTTGAGCGATGAAAAGGAGTGGATTTTTTGGTACTCTCTTGCAACGATTCCAGGCGCCGCGGTCGTCATGCTATGGATTGGTTTAATTCTGAAAACGATGGACTAAACGAGTACAGACCGCCACTTAGTAGGCGGTCTTTTCTTTTTGACAAAATTAGTAAACAGTGCCATTCTACTCGCAGATTGAAAACTGACGTTCCTGGAGGTGTTCCATTCGGATGATCTCATGGCAATGCCCCTCGCGTCCTCCTTCTAAAACGAGGAACAACTGCCCACCCCGCCGATGACTGCCGGTATCCTGCTTTCGT
>Ga0080064_1007300_pt1 | contig 11254 bp, 8 predicted proteins | sample Subgrocontami54m_FD_69260 | JGI IMG/M metagenome (GOLD analysis project Ga0080064, IMG submission 69260) | Subsurface groundwater microbial communities from S. Glens Falls, New York, USA - GMW46 contaminated, 5.4 m (SPADES assembly) (version 2) ... | reverse complement strand
TTGTTGTTGGAGTTCGGAAAGGGTCATACATGTACGAATTAAAGCCAATACGATGCTAATAGAAGCGAATGTGTTTACTCGTGTATCATAGGACTGTCGCGACAAAACAACAAGTCGTCCATAACTCTCCCTAACCCTCCCTTAGCTTAAGGGAGGGAACCGTCGTCGACTCCTCCTCTTAAGCTAAGAGGAGGTTGGGAGGAGTTATGGCGAAGTCGATTCAACATTTTTTCTTTAAATTCCAAAAATCGATCCTCAGTAATCGCCTTCCGGATCTTCTGCATAAAGTCATTAAAAAAATACACATTGTGGAGTGTCGCCAGTTCCCCTGCCAATGGATCCTTTTCTTTGAACAGTCTTTGAAGAAACTGCCGGGTGTGGTGCTGGAGTGCACACACAGGACAACCACACTCTTCATCGATGGGTCGGGTGTCTGCGCTGTATATGCCCTTGGTAATATCCAACTTGCCGCGAAGCGTCCAAATCCAACCGTGGCGGCCTTCGCGGGTGGGAACCACGCAATCAAACGTATCAAGTCCCCTCTCCACTCCAAACAAAAGATCATCGATGCGACCGATCCCCAGTAAGTGCCGTGGCCGATCCGGTGGAAGTAACGGAACACTCCATTCGAGCTCTCGAAAAGTATCTTCTTTGGTCCCTACGACGACTTCGTTTTTGGCCGGGTCCACCGAAAGAACATAGAGCCGTTCCGAGTGGGCAATGCCCAGCCCGCGGCGCTGGCCGCGCGTGAAGTGGAAAAATCCTTCGTGCCCGCCTTTAACTTCGCCTTCCTTGTTGAGAATTTTTCCGGGGCGCGGACCGTCGACATATTCACGTTCTAAAAATTGGCCGTAATCATTGCTGGGGATAAAACAAATTTCCTGCGAATCGGGTTTAGACGCGGTGCAGAGTCCGAGTTTTGCGGCGAGTTCGCGGATCTCTTTTTTAGTGTATCCGCCGAGCGGCAGGTAGAGATTGCGCAGGACATCGTCCCCCAGCGGGAAGAGCACATAGGATTGGTCTTTGCCCGCATCCACGCCTTCGCTGAGAAAAAATCTGTCCCGCGCTTCATCATGCTGAAGACGCGCGTAATGTCCGGTGGCAATCGCCTCAAAACCAAGTTCGCGGGCGCGGGCGAGGAACAGGCGAAATTTAATGTGTTCGTTACAGGCCACGCAGGGATTGGGCGTGCGGCCTTTCATATATTCCGCGGCAAAATAATCCACGACGTGCTTTTTGAAGTCCTTTTCGAAATTGAAGACCCAGTACGGAATACCGAGGGTGTCGGCGACGTCGCGCGCGTCTTCAACTCCGGTAATCCCGCAGCAAGCGCGCGTGTTAAGGTCCGCGCAGCTGTTCGCGGCCCAGGTGCGGATCGTAGCGCCGGCGACTTCATGGCCCGCTTCTTTCAAAAGCGCGGCCGTGACGGAGCTGTCGACACCGCCGGACATAGCCACTAAGATTTTTTTCTTCGTCGGATTCATAGAATTTTCCGGAAACTGCGGAGGCTCGCGCTAAATCAGAACGAGGATACCGGTGAAGCAAGAATTTTGTCGATCTGGATGCGCTCTTCGAAAATTTCGCGCAGCTTGCCGTAGCGGCAGCATTCCACATCCAGCTCATCGATTTCGGGCAGCGAGCCCAGGACCGGGATCCCGGTCAATTCATGGACGACCTTGGGATTTGTAATTTCCGCGAGCGAATAATTCACGGTCGGCACCCGGTTAAAAATAATGCCCCTTATTTCGAAACCGCGGATCACGGCCGCATCCACGGTGAGAAGGCTGTGATTAATGGTGCCCAGCCCGCCGCGGGCCACGATCAGAAGCGGCAGCTGAAATTCGCGGATAAGATTGCTGACGAAATAATCCTTCGTGATCGGAACCAATAGGCCGCCGATCCCCTCGACGATAATGAAATCATAATGTTTCTGCAATTCGCGGTAGGCCTTGCGCACGCCGTCGAGATCCACTTCGCGCTTCTCGATCACGGCGGCCACATTCGGCGCCAGCGGGTTGCGGTAACGCGAAGGCGATGTCAGCGCAGGATACTCATTCTCGGCGGCTTCAAATAAATAGACCGCGTCCGAAGGGATAAGCCGCTTTTCAAGGCCGTGACAGCCGGTGGAAATGGGCTTCATGACGCCGACCTTCATACCCCGGGCGCGCAATGCCAGGGCCAAGCCCGCGGAAACCACGGTCTTGCCCACGTCGGTGTCGGTGCCTGTAATAAAAATTCCGGGCTTATTCACAAATCCCCTTAACAAGTCTCTTCTTTAATTGAATCATACGTCACGTTCAGCAGAAGCTTGAGCTCTTCAGGGCTGATCGCGAGCGGCGGCATTAAGACCACCACGTGTCCGAGAGGCCGCAGGATCACGCCTTTCGCGCGCGCGCGCTGAACTACCCGCGCCCCGATTTTTTCTTCCCAGCCGTACGCTTCGCGCGTTTCGCGGCTGCGGACAAGTTCAATGCCGACCATAAATCCGGCTTGCCGGATATCGCCCACGGCCGGCAGGGACCGGAATTCTTTCAAGCGCTCGGAAAGCCAGGCGATCTTGGCCTGCAGCTCTTCAAGCACGCGGCGCGTTTCAAAAAGTTCAAGGCTCGCAAGGGCCGCCGCGCACGCGAGCGGGTTGGCCGTATAGGTATGGCCGTGAAAAAAAGCTTTCAGCTCGCGGTACTCGCCGAGAAAAGCTTCGTAAATTTCTTCGCGGACGAGCGTGGCAGCCAGCGGCAGATAACCGCCGGTCAGTCCTTTTGCGGCGGCGAGGATGTCCGGCGTTACATTTTCCAGATCGCTCGCAAACATCGCGCCGGTGCGGCCGAATCCCGTGGCCACCTCGTCAAAAATTAAGAGCACATTATAGCGTTTCGTTAATTCCCTGACACGCGAAATATAACCGGCCGGCTGATCAATCATGCCGGCCGCGCCCTGCATCACCGGCTCCATGACAAATGCCGCGATTTCGCCGCCCTTTTCCTGCAGGACTTTCTCAAGCGCGGCCAGGGCCGCGTCCCGGACTTCCTCGGAATTTCCCCCTCCGGGCCAGCGGTACACGTACGGGGCGGGCGCAGAGTAAGTTTCGAAAAGCAGCGGATTAAAAATCTGGTGGAAGAGATCGATGCCGCCCACGCTCACGGAGCCCAGCGTATCGCCGTGATAGGCATGGGTTAATTTTACGAACTTTTTTTTCTCAGGCCGGCCGCGGTGGCTCCAATATTGAAACGCGATTTTAAGCGCGATCTCAACGGCCTCCGACCCGGAATCCGAATAAAAAACCCGCGTGAGTCCTTCGGGCGCGATTTTGACCAAACGTTCTGCGAGCTCGATGGCGGGCACATTCGAGAGGCCGAGGAATGTAGAATGCGCCACGCGGTCTAATTGCTCGCGCACCGCGCGGTCAATCTCGGGAACACGGTGTCCGTGCACATTGCACCAAAGCGAAGAAACGCCGTCGAGATAACGCCGGCCTTCCGTGTCTTGAAGCCAAACGCCTTCGGCGCGCTCAATGATGATGATCTCCTCGCGCTGCCAGTCCTGCATCTGGGTAAACGGGTGCCAGAGATATTGCTTATCTTTGGCCGCGAGTGATTCCATCATTTTTATCTGTATCGGTGTCATATAAAGTAAATGCGGTCGATCAATAATTCCATGGGCGCTGGCGGCGCAAACGCACTTTGGGTTCCAAGCGGAAAGCGCCGCGTTCCTGCCCGCCTTCGCGGATAAGAAGCGTCTTGATTGTTCTCTGTTCTCTTCGTTTTAATATGATCGTACGGTCCTTCCGGATCACCATGATAGGAATATCTCCCGAAGGAGCACTGCGGTCATAAAAATACAACGCGTAACGGAGGATTATTTCGCGCGGTTCCGGTGTCTTGTTTGCGATGCTCGCCAAGACGTTATAACGATCCTCGCTTAACTGAACCACGCGGGCCAGCCCAATTTCGATCTCGCGTGCCGCTTGAAGATCCGGGGCGGCGCTCAAAATTAAAAAAATGAGCCCGGCTAACAGAAAACTGGAATTTATGATTTTTCTGAAGACTGGCAAATAAACGTTCCGGGGGATCAACATCTGTTTGAGATGTTTTTATTTAGAAGCTCAATATGACATGCGAATCATCGTGGCCGATGACGCAGCGGATGCGTTTGGCGCCTTCGCGTTTGGCCTGGTCCAGCGCCAGCCGCGCGCGCTGCAGAAAACCGTCTTCGGTTTCACCGGCGCGGAAGGCCGTTACACCGGCGCTGAAAGTGCAGTCCACTCTTTCTTCGGAAAGCATCAGCAAACGCGCTAAAAATTTTTCAGACTGAATCAAGTCGGTGTGCGGCAGGAGCACTAAAAACTCCTCGCCTGAAATATGCGCCGCGTGATCGGTGAAGCGGATCGAGCCGCGCAAAAATACGCCGAAATTTTTTAAAAGCTCGTTGCCTTTTTCAGCGCCGAAATTCTGCTGCAGTGAACTAAAGTGGTCGATTTCAACCAGGCATAGCGTTAAAGGATAATGATAGCGGCCGGCGGAACGAACTTCGCGCGTCAGCGCTTCTTCAAACCCGGCGCGGTTAAGCGTGCCGGTCAATTTATCGAAATGAAGCTCGCCGTCGAGATCTTCAAATTTTAAGCCGTGGCGGCCGAGCGCAAAAAAGAGGATGCTGCTGGTTCCGAGCATCAGCATGAGAAAGGCGAGCAGGCAGATCTCAACCAGCGAAATATCGCGCGCACCGGCACTTTGGATAATGCCGAAGGTCCAGAAAAGCAGCGCGGCCAGGGCCGCATCACCGTCGGCCGCAAACGCCTGGAGCGCCGCCAGCAGCTGGCGATAGGCCTCGTAGACCGATTCACGCGGCAGGCCCGGGCCGAACGCCGCGCCCGTACCTTTCCGCACCTTCTGGCGGAACTCGTAGTCCCGCGCGAGGTCGACCAGGAGCGCTTCCGCCCCGTCGTGGTCGCTCAGGCCCGACGCCTCGAGCACGCGCAGCCCGTCGCTCGTCCTCGCGGCGGCGTCGGTGTCGGTGAACAGAGGATCGCGACCGCTCGACGGCCGAGCCCTGAGGTCCACGAACGCGTGCACCTGCGCCGCGAGCGCTTCCACCTCCCGTTCGCGTGCGTACTCCGGCCGTTGCCATCCCGCGGTGAAATCGCGCCATTCGAGCAGATCGCGCCCCGCGCGTCGAAGCCGCTCGATCGGCCCGTCTTCATCGGCCGCCGGCGACCGGCTCGTGCAGGGTTACGGGCTCGCGCTGCTCGTCGCGCCCGGCTGGGCCGCGTGGGGGAAGACCGGCGCGCTCCTGGTCCTCGCGCTCGTGGCCGCGTTCACGTCGCTCCAGACCTGGCGGCTCTGCCGCGAGACGGTCGAGGACGCGCGCCACGCCGCCGTCGCGTGGGCGGCGACCGCGTTCCTCGCGCCGCTCCCGACGCTCGCGGGCGCGGTCTACCCGAACGTCGTCGGCGCCGCCGCGATCGTCTGGTCCTACCGCCTCCTCTTCACCGCGGAGCGGCGGCGCCCGCTGCGCGCGGGGCTCGTCGCCGGCACGGTCCTGCTCCTCACGCCGCGCGACGCCGTCGCGGTCCTGCTCTTCGCGCCGTTCGTCGTGCCCGCGGCGGGTGTCACGCTCGCGGCGGTGCGTGCCGCGTTGAAGGGTCCAGCAGGGCACGAGCTGCGGGCCACGCGCGGCGATCGGACCGACCTCGGACTGCCCATCGCGCTCGCGCGTCTGGCCGCGCTCGCGGCGCTCGTCGGGCGCGACGCGCGACGATCCGGCGCGGCGTTCGCGGCCATGCTGCTGGCCGTCTCGCTCTTCGATCTTGTGGGGTACGGCGTGCCGCTCCCGTACGCGGGCTACGGCTTCGGCATCGAGATGGCGCAGCGCCTCGACGCCCTGCCGACGCTCTCGTTCCACCCCGAGGTCGGCCTGCCGGGCATCCTCTTCGACAAGGCCTTCGGACTCGCCGGGAGCGCCCCCTGGGTGTTCCTCGGCCTCGCCGGGGTCGGCGCGGCGCTCGCACTGCGGCGCGGCGCCGGCACGTCACCTGCGACGCTCGTGCCTGCGCTCGTGGCGGTCGCCGGCAGTGTCCTCGCGCTCTCCGTCTACCGGCTGTGGCAGGGCGGCTGGTCGCCGCCGAACCGCTACCTCGTCGACGTGCTCCCGCTCTGGGCACCATTCGTCGGCCTCGCGCTGCCGCGGCTCCGCGGGCTCGTGGGGGGCACGATCGTCTGGTCGCTCCTCTCGCTCTCGGCGCTCGCGACGTTCCTTCTGGTGGCGGTGCCGAACCTCGGCTTCAACCTGAACGACACCGCGCAGCTCGCCGAGGCGCTCGAGGACGTGCTCCCGGTGTCGCCCTTCTCGTGGCTGCCGTCGTTCCAGGCGCCCGATCCGCCGGCGCTCGTCGCGGCCTGGCTGTGGTCCGTTCCGCTCTGGGCCGGCTGCGCCCTGCTCCTCGGTCGCGGCTTCGCGCGGCGGCCGGCGTGAGCGTTCGCCGGCGCGAGCTGCTCCTGTTCCTCGCCGCGAACGCCGTGGGCGTCGCGCTCAGCGCGTTCTCGCCGTTCGTCCCGCCGGAGCACGCGGCGCGCGACCCGCAGCTCGCCATCAGCCTGGTCACGCGCTGGCTCCCCTCCGCCCTCGCGCTCGCGACGCTCCTCACGGCGGCGCTCGCCGCCGGCGCGCCGGAGCCGCGCCGGCTCTACGCGCGGCACGCGCTCTTCTGGCTCGCGGTCCCCGCCTCGACCGCGCTGATCCGCTTCGGCGACATGGTCGAGCCGCCCGTCTACGGCCTGCCCCTCGTGTCGCTCGTCGCGGCGATCGCGATCCACGGCCTCGTCGCGCTCCTCGAGACCCGTCACGTCCGGAGCGAGCGGGCGCTCGGCCTCTTGCTCGGGGCCGCCGTGACCGTCGCGGCCCTCGCACTCCTGCCGTACGACCGCATGCTCGAGCTCGGCCATGCGGACGAGCCGCACTACCTCCTCACGATGCAGAGCCTCGTGCGCGACCGCGACCTCGACCTCACGAACGACTACGACGGCCCCTACGAGGACCTCTACGCCGACCGGCTCCCGGATCGGCACGTGGTCCAGGTGGGAAACGCGCAGCGGCCGATCCGCGACCTGGGGCTCGTCGCGCTCGGCGCGCTCCCCTTCGCGCTCGCGGGGCGCACCGGCGTCCTCGTGCTCATGTGCCTGCTCGGCGGCGCCTTCGCTTGGCGCGGCTTCCACCTCCTCCGCGCGCTTTCGTTCGGTCGCGGCAGCGCGCTCCTCGCGGCCGGCTCGGTCGCGCTGCTGCACCCGCTCTTCACCTACACGACGCAGGTCTACCCCGACCTCCCCGCCGCGCTCGCGACGCTCCTCGTCGCGGAGTGCCTCGCCGGTCCCCCGAGCGCGAAACGCCTCGGCGCGGCGAGCGCGCTCTGCGGCGCGCTCGTTTGGCTCACGCTCCGGACCTGGTTCGCCGTCGGCGGCCTCGGTCTCGTGATCGCGGTCGTCGCGCTGCGCGCGCGGAGCCCGCGGCTCGTCCTGGCCGGCGCGCTGCCGTTCGCGGCGCTCGTCCTCGCGAACGCCTGGGTCAACAAGGCGCTCTTCGACGTCTTCCTGCCGCACGAGGGGTACTTCGCGATCCGCGACCAGCAGATCGTCGTCGCGTTCACGCCCCAGCTCGGCATCCCGGGTCTCCTCCTCGATCGCACCTTCGGCCTCCTCGCGCGCGCGCCGCTCTACGCGCTCGCCTTCTTCGGCGCGGTCCCGCTCTGGCGCCGCGGCCGTTCGCTCGGCTCCGCCGCGCTGGCCGCGCTCGCGCTCGCCTGGCTCTTCGAGCTCGTCTACATCGGCGACGTCCAGTACTGGTGGGCGGACGGCTCGCCCTCCTCGCGCTACCTCCTCTCGACGCTGGCGCTCCCGCTCTGCGCCCTCGCTGCGGGGCTCGAGCGCCTGCGGGGCGAGGCGGGCCGGCTCCTCGTCGCGGCGGCCGCGGCGTGGAGCGCCCTGGTGACGCTCGCGCTCGCGCTCCTGCCGGCGCTTCGCTACGACCTCGCGGCCACCGTGGCGGTCACGGGGGCGCCGGGGGAGCTGTGGTCGCGCCTCACCTACGTCCTCCGCGCCGACCCGGCGCTCCTCTTCCCGTCGCTCGTCCGCGCGGCGCCGCAGGACGCGCTCCTCGCGGGATCCTGGCTGCTGCTCCTGGCCGCGCTCGCGTACGCGGGAGCGCGCCGGCCGCGCGCCGGGGCGAGTCCCATACTCTGACCATGCGGAACGGGCCGGGCGATGGCGGACGGGACTGGGGCTCCATCGACTGGTCGAACATCGACCTCTCCGGCTTCGGCCGCCGCCGGCCCGGCGGACCCGGCGGGACCGGCGGGCGCGGCACCCTGGTCGGGATCCTCGTCGCGGCGCTCTTCCTGCTCCCGCTCGTCGTGGCGCCGCTCATCTCGTTCCTCACCGACCTCCTCTGGTTCCGGAGCCTCGGCCTCGAGAACGTCTACCTCCTTCGCTTCACGGCGTCGTTCTGGGCGTTCGTCGCGTTCTTCCTGGCCTTCTTCGTCTTCGCGATCCCGAACCTCTACTTCGCGCTGCGGCCCGCGCTGCCGCGGCTCGTCGTGGACGTTTCCGCCGGGCCGCGCCGGAGCGCCCTCGCGACGACGCTGCGGCTCCTCCCGCTCCTCCTCGTCCCGTCGCTCTTCTTCGGCATCGCCGGCGCCGACCTGTGGGACGACCTCCTCCGCTTCATGAACGCCGCGCCGTTCGGCGTGAGCGACCCCGTCTTCGGTCGCGACGTGTCCTTCTACTTCTTCACGCTCCCGGTGCTCGAGTTCGCGCGCGGCTGGCTCATCGCGGCCGTGCTCGTCGCGGCCGCGGGGGTGGCGCTCGTCTACGTCGTCCGTGGCGCGATCGGCGTCGTCTCGGCGCCGCTCAGCCAGGCCGATCTCGGTGCGAGCGCCCGGACCGCGCTCGCGCTCGCGCGGCCCGCGCGGGCGCACCTCTCGATCCTCGGCGGGCTCTTCCTGGCGCTCGCCGCGGCCGGCTACGTCCTCGACCAGTACGGCCTGCTCTTCCGCGACGAGGGCGTGCTCACGGGCGCCGGCTACACGAGCCTGAACGCCCGGCTGCCCGCGCTCACGATCCTCGCCGTGCTCGTGGGCGTCGCCGCGGTCGCCTGCTTCGCGAACGCGTTCGTCCGCAGCCTCTGGCTCCTCGGCGGCGCGCTCGGGCTCTGGCTCGTCGCGACGATCCTCGTGGGCGGGATCTACCCCTCGCTCGTCGAGACCATCGCGGTGAAGCCGGACCAGCTCAACAAGGAGCGGCCCTACATCGAGCGGAACATCGCCGCGACGCGCGCGGCCTACGGTCTCGCGAGCGTGGACGAGACGCTCTTCCCGGTCGTGGACACGCCGAAGGCGGAGGACGCGCGGCGCGATCTCGCCGACACCGCCGGCGTCCGGCTCTGGGACTACCGGCCGCTCCTCGACGCCTACCAGCAGCTCCAGGGCCTCCGTCAGTACTACGCGTTCAACGACGTGGACGTGGACCGTTACACGAGCGGCGGCGTCGAGCGACCGGTCATGCTCTCGGCGCGCGAGCTCGACCAGACCAAGCTGCCGCGCGAGGCGCAGAACTGGGTCAACAAGCACCTCTACTACACGCACGGCTTCGGCGCGGTCATGACGAACGTCGGCGCGGTCACGCCCGAAGGCCTCCCGGGGCTCTCGCTCCGCGACATCCCGGTGCAGGGCGAGCCGAAGATCGACCAGCCGCGCATCTACCACGGCGAGCTCACCAAGGACTACGTCATCGTGGGCACCTCGCAGGCGGAGTTCGACTTCGCGCAGGAGGGGCCGGACGCCACCACGCGCTTCACCGGAGCCGGCGGCGTCGGCGTGTCCGGTCTCTGGGACCGGCTGCTCTTCGCGCTCCGCTTCGGCGACCTCAACCTGCTCATCACCAGTCAGGTCGGCGCCGAGAGCCGCGTGCTCTTCCACCGCCAGATCAGCGAGCGCACCCAGCTCATCGCGCCGTTCCTCACCTACGACCGCGACCCCTACCTCGTCGTCGCCGACGGCAAGCTCTGGTGGATGAACGACGCCTACACGACCGGGACGCGCTACCCCTACAGCAAGCAGCTCGGCGTGCTCCGTCGCACGCGCGGCGGCCTCCTCGGCACCACCGATCTCAACTACATCCGGAACAGCGTGAAGGTGGTCACCGACGCCTACGACGGGACCGTCCGCTACTACATCGTCGACGACACGGATCCGATCGTGCGAACGCTCCAGGCGATCTACCCGTCGCTCTTCCACCCGATCGCGGAGATGCCCGCCGCGCTCCGCGCGCACGTGCGGTACCCCGAGGACCTCTTCACGATCCAGACGCAGATCTACCTCACGTACCACATGCTCGAGCCCGACAACTTCTACAACCGCGGCGATGCGTGGAAGATCGCGAACGAGACCTTCCAGCAGGGCGGCGCGAAGCAGCCGATCGAGCCGTACTACGTGAGCGCGCGGCTGCCGGGCAGCGACCGCAAGGAGTTCGTGCTCTTCGTTCCGCTCACGCCGGCGGGCAACGACCGCGACAACATGGTCGCCTGGATCGCCGGCCGCGCCGATCCGCCGGAGTACGGGAAGCTGCGCGTCCTGCGGTTCCCGAAGGACCGCACGATCTACGGCCCGCTCCAGATCGAGGCGCGCATCGAGGCCGACGCCACGATCCGCCAGCAGCTCACGCTGCTCTCGACGGGCCGCGGCGCCTCGCTCATCCGCGGGAACCTCCTCGTCCTGCCGGTGGGCGACTCGTTCCTCTACGTCGAGCCGCTCTTCGTCCAGGCGACCGAGGGGAGGATCCCGGAGCTCAAGCGGGTCATCCTCGCGACGCAGGACAGGGTCGTCATGGACGAGACGTTCGAGGCGGGCCTCGCGCGGCTCTTCGGCCCGGCGGGGCCGGCCACCCCCGCGCCGGGCCCCGGGACGACGCCGGCGCCGGGCGCCACGCCGCGTCCCGCGACGTCGCCCGCGCCCTCGGCGCTCCCGGGAGCGCCGGCCGACGTGAACGCGCTCGTGCGGAGCGCGAGCGAGCACTACCGGCTCGCCCAGGAGGCGCTCCGTGCCGGCGACTTCGCCGCGTACGGCCGCGAGATCAAGGCGCTCGAGGACGACCTCGCGAGACTCCGCACCGCGACCGGCAACTAGCGGCGGGGGGGCGCGCCCCGGCGCGCCCCGCCCCCCCCCCCACCCCCCCCCCCCCCCCCACCCCCACCACGCCCGCCGCCGGCGGCC
>Ga0080064_1007298_pt1 | contig 11256 bp, 17 predicted proteins | sample Subgrocontami54m_FD_69260 | JGI IMG/M metagenome (GOLD analysis project Ga0080064, IMG submission 69260) | Subsurface groundwater microbial communities from S. Glens Falls, New York, USA - GMW46 contaminated, 5.4 m (SPADES assembly) (version 2) ... | reverse complement strand
GAGGACCGCCTCCTCCTCGACCGCTTCTGCACCGGGCTCAAGCAGGGGGGCGCGTTCGTGCTCGACACGCGCAACCGGGATTTCGTCATCCACGACGTGACGGCGGAGGAGACGGTGCGGCTGCCGGAGGGCACGGTCCGCGTCACGAACCGCTTCGACGTGCGCACGAGCCGGATCCAGCAGGACTGGTGGCTCGAGGACCAGCACCGCCTGCTGGGCCAGACCGAGATCCGCCTCTACTCCGCCCACGAGCTCCTGCGCATGCTGCGCCCGGAGCGCTGGTCGCAGGTGGAGCTGTTCGGCGGCCTCGACGGCCGGCCGTTCGTCCTCGAGTCCCCCCGCATCGTCCTCGTGGCGACCAAGTAACCCCCAACCACAGGAGACCCACTACCGTCATGAAGCCCCTCGTCCTCCTCGCCGGCCCCATCCATCCCGACGGCGTCAAGCAGCTCGAAGCGGAAGCGCGCGTGGTCGTCTCCAACGACGAGACGGAAGCGGGGATCATCGAGGCCGCCCAGGAGGCCTCTGGCATCCTCTTCCGCATCAAGCCCGACTGCACGCGGTCGCTGATGGCGGCCTGCAAGCAGCTCAAGGTCGTCGGCCGTCACGGCGCCGGGCTCGATATCGTGGACCTCGAGGCGGCGACGGACCTCGGCGTCGCGGTCGTCCACGCCCCGGGCTCCAACTCCAACTCCGTCGCCGAGCACGCGATCATGCTCATGCTGGCCTGCGCCAAGCAGGCGGTGGTCGTGGACAAGCGCACGCGGCTTGCCGACTGGGGCAAAGGCCGCTGGCAGGGCCTGCTCGAGATGAACGGGCGAACGCTCGGCATCATCGGCGTCGGCAACATCGGGCGCCGGGTGGCGAAGACCGCGGGCGCCATGGGCATGCGCGTGATCGGCTACGACAAGTACGTGGCGGCCGAGGAGCTGAGAAACCGCGGCGTCGAGCCCATGCCGGACATGGCCTCCGTCCTCCGTCAGGCCGACGTCGTCACCTGCCACACGCCGCTGACGCGCGAGACCCGCCACATGATCGACGCCGCGGCGATCGCGCAGATGAAGCCCGGCGTGATCTTCATCAACACCTCCCGCGGCAAGGTCCAGGACGAGGAGGCGCTGCGCGTGGCCCTCGAGGGCGGCAAGATCCGCGCGGCGGGCATCGACGTGTTCGAGGAGGAGCCCGTCTCCTCGGACAGCCGCCTCCTCCAGCTCGACAACGTCATCGTGAGCCCGCACATCGCCGGCGTGACCGAGGAGACGACCCGCGGCATGGCCATGCAGGTCACGGCCGAGATGCTGCGCGTGCTCCGCGGCGAGAAGCCGCACGTGCTCGGCAACCCCGACCTCTGGCCCAAGCTCGCTCACCTGAAGTAGGCTTGAGAGCAGAGCGGGGCCCGGAGTTCAGGTTCGGGGCTCAATGCGACGATCCTGTCTTCGGAGGTATACTGCCGATATGAACGCGCACCTGCTGACGGAAGCCCTGAAGCTCAGTCCAGGCGATCGCCTCCAGCTCATTGAGGCGCTGTGGGAGACCCTCTCCGAAGAGGACATCCCCGTCACATCGGAGGAACGCGCGCTTCTTGACGCTCGGCTGGCCGATCTCGACGCGAATCCTGGGGATCAGAGCCCCTGGTCGGAAGTTAGAGCGCGTCTCCAGCAACGGCCTCGTTGACGCTCCCGGTTTTCGTTCGTCGAGCCGCAGAGCTCGACTTGGCGGCGATCGAGGATTGGTACGACAGTCAGCGCCAGGGCCTCGGCGGTGAGTTTCGGCAGGTGGTGGACGAGGCGCTTACGCGCATCGCAGATAGCCCGCTCGCGTACCCAGAGCGCTACCGGGGAGCCCGCCGGGTCCTTCTACGACGATTTCCATACGTGCTCTGGTACCGACCGTTTGAAAGCCTCGTGGTTGTCCTCGGGTGCGTGCACGGCAAGCGCGACCCCCGGGAGATCCGTTCTCGGCTTCGCCGCGGCGCGTAACAACCCCGGCAACCCCGACCTCTGGCCCAAGCTCGCCCACCTGAAGGGCGGGCACACCGTACAGGATCCCATACACCAGATCCCCGTTGCCTGCCCGATCAGAGCGCACGGGCTATAGTCCAGCATGCGGCAGAGGGGGCTGGGCATGCTGATCCCTCGGACGACTGGGTCGCTCTCGTACGCGGCGGCGTCCAGACACGCGCGGGCGGCAGCGCTCGCAGTTCGTGAGGTCGGTCCCGCCGCTGCCCCCAAGCCCCGGCTCCTCGATCGCGTGCGCGGGGCCATCCGTGCCCGCCACTACAGCCGCCGAACCGAGAAGACGTACGTCGCATGGATCCGCCGCTACATCTTCTTCCACGGCAAGCGCCACCCCGCCGAGATCGGCGCGCCCGAGATCACGCGCTTCCTGACCTCGCTGGCCGTCGATAGCAAGGTCGCGGCATCGACGCAGAACCAGGCGCTCAGCGCCCTCCTCTTTCTGTACCGCGAGGTCCTGCTGCAGGAAGTCCCGTGGCTGGACGACCTTGTCTATGCCAAGCGCCCGCACCACCTGCCGGTCGTCCTGGCTCGTGAGGAGGTCCGCGCCGTCCTCGGCCAGATCCATGGAGTTCCGCGGCTCATGGCGTTTCTACTCTATGGTGCGGGCCTGCGCCTGCTGGAGTGCGCGCGCCTGCGCGTGAAGGATATCGATCCCGGGCGGAACCAGATCGTCGTGCGCGCAGGGAAGGGGAACAAGGATCGCCTGACGATGCTGCCGGCCGCTATCAAGACCGATCTCCTCCGGCACCTTGAGGAGGTCCGCGCTCAGCATCAGCTCGATCTCCAGGCCGGGGCGGGCTGGGTCGAGTTGCCGGGCGCCCTCGCGAGGAAGTACCCCAACGCGGGGCGCGAATGGCCCTGGCAGTGGGTCTTTCCGGCCACCCGCAGTTACGTGGACCGAGAGACCGGCCTACGTCGGCGTCATCACTTACACGAAACCGTCCTGCAGCGCGCGGTAAGAGCAGCCGCCCTCCGCGCAGGAATCGCCAAGCGCGTGAGCTGCCACACCTTCAGGCACTCCTTCGCCACCCACCTACTGGACGATGGCCACGACATCCGGACAGTCCAAGAGCTCCTGGGCCACCGCGACGTCAGCACCACCATGATCTACACGCATGTCCTCAACCGGGGGCCGGGGGCGGTTCGAAGCCCCGCGGACCGGGTGTTCCCAGCATGACATCCTTCCTCCTCGGCCGTCACGGGGCCGCTCCGGACCTGACTGGGCGGTTCCGTATAGCAAGACCGCCTGCGGTCCCGTGGGGCGACGTTACGTACCGACACTTCGGGCTGATCTCTCTCATCCGGCGTGACTCCCACCCGGTTGCTATACTGCAGCGCGCGCTGCGTCACCGTTTCTGGATGGTTCCGTCCAATTCACGTTGAACTAAACCGCTGACGCGGTAGGTCGATCTCCGCAGCAGGGGCCGGGGAGTTCGTCGGTCCGGGTCCGTCGCCTTCGACGCGCCACTTCGAGCAGAATCACCTCCATCGCCGTTCACCCTCACCGATGGAGGTGTCCCATGACCGCGCTCCGCACCCGTATGGTTCGCGACATGACCCTGCGTGGCTTCTCGCCGCGCACCCACACGTCCTCCATCGCCGCCGTGGTGCACTTGGCCCGGCACTACCGCCGGTCGCCGGATCAGCTCACCAACGAGGAGGTGCAAGCCTACCTGCTCCATCTCGTCCAACACCGCAAGCTGGCCTGGGCCTCCTGCAGCCTCGCCGTCAACGCCTTCCGCTTCTTGTATCACGTGACCCTTGCGCGCGACCGCACGGAGTGCCGGGTCCCGGCCCCCAAGGTACCGCAGAAGCTCCCCGAGATCCTCAGTCGCGAAGAGGTCTGGCGGCTGCTTGACGCCGCCAGCTCGCCGAAGCATCGCCTCCTGCTCACCACCACCTACGCCGCCGGGCTGCGCGTCAGCGAGGTCGTCGCCCTCAAGGTCTCCGACATCGATCCCGAGCGCCTGACCATCCGGGTCGAGCACGGCAAAGGCGGCAAGGATCGCTCCGTCCCCCTCGCGGACCGCTTGCTCGTGGAGCTCCGGCGCTCCTGGCACGGGGTGCCGCCCGCCCACTGGGTCTTCCCCAATCGGCAGGGCACGCGCCCCATCGACATCACCGTCGCCCAGAAGATCTACATGATCACCAAACTCCGTGCCGGCATCCGCAAGCAGGGCGGCATTCACAGCCTGCGCCATGCCTACGCCACCCACTTGCTGGAGGCGGGAACAGACCTGCACACCGTCCAGCGCCTCCTCGGCCACAGCCAGATCTCCACGACCATGCGCTACGTCCACCTGAGCCAGCGCAGCGTGCTCAGCACGCGCTCGCCCCTGGACCTCCCCCAACCGCTCACCATGTAGTTGCCCGTGAGCCCGGTTGCAGCGCTCGCGGCGGCGCCAACCGCCAGCCGCCCCGACCGCGTCGACCTCGCCGAGATCTTCCGCACCCACGGCGAGGTGTTTCGGCGCACCCACCGCCTGAACCGCGCCCAGCGCCGGGCCATGCGCGCCATCGAGCTCTGCCGCACCGCTGCCCTCGGCGGCCACCGCGATGTCTGTGATCACTGCGGAGCGGAGCGTCTCAGTTATAACTCCTGCCGCAACCGGCACTGTCCCAAGTGCCAGAGCCTGGCGACGGCGCGCTGGCTCGACGCTCGGCGCGCCGAGCTGCTCCCCGTCGAGTACTTCCACGTCGTCTTCACGCTGCCCCATGCGCTCTACGTCCTGCTCGATCGCAACGCCCGCTTCCTCTACACGTTGCTGTTCCGCACCACCGCGGCCACCCTCAGCACCTTCGCCCACGATCCCCGTCATCTCGGCGGGGACCTGGGGGTGACCGCGGTCCTCCACACGTGGGGGCAGACCCTCACCCAGCACATCCATCTGCATTGCATCGTCACCGGCGGCGCCCTGGCGGCCGACGGCTCCCGGTGGATCCCCGCCAAGCCTGGGTTCCTCTTCCCCGTCCGCGCGCTCGCCATGGTCTTCCGCGCCAAGTACCTCGAGGCCCTCGATCGCGCCGCGACGGCGGGGACGCTCGCGCTCCCCGACGTGCTCGCCGCCCCGGGCGCCTTCCACGTGTGGCTGACCTCTCTCCGCCAGCAGGACTGGGTGGTCTACGCCAAGCCCCCCTTCGCCGGCCCCGAGCAGGTACTCCAGTACCTCGGGCGCTACACCCACCGGGTCGCCCTCTCCAACGAGCGCCTCGTCGATCTCCAGAACGGGGTCGTGCGGTTTCGCTGGAAAGATTACCGCGACGGTGACCGCATGAAAGTCATGGCGCTGGCGGCCGAGGAGTTCATCCGCCGCTTCCTGCTCCACATCGTCCCCGAGCACTTCGTCCGCATTCGGCACTTCGGCGTCCTCGCCAACCGCTCCCGCCAGGCCAAGCTGGCGCGCTGCCGGCAACTCCTCGGCCGGCCCCTGTCTTCTCCGCCCCCGACGGCGGAGTCCGTCCCCGTCCTCCTGCTCCGCCTCACCGGCATCGACATCGAGCGCTGCCAGGTGTGCGGCCAGGGCCGCCTCGCCTCGGTCGAGATGCTTCGGCCGACCCGCCCGGTCCCCGTGCGGGCCCCGGACACCTCCTGATGCGCGCGGTCACCGCCGAGGACCGGCCCATTCGCCCGCCCGCGGGGTCGCCTTCGTGTGCCCGCGGCCCCTCCCGTGCCCCCGCCATCATCGCCCCCTCACCTCTGCCCGCCTTTGCTTCGCCCCCGATACCCTCCCACACCCTGCACCGGGGCGCGCGCCCCACCACGCCATGCCCCCCGTTCCTCATGTCCCCCACGCCTCCCCTGCGATAGAATCCCCATAGGGCGACCCGCGGCGGGGTTTAGTCCAACCGGTTCTATCCGCCGGGAACACTGCGCTCGACGATTCCTGTCCGTGCCGCCCGACGGATAGAACCTTATTCGTTAGACCTTTGACGTCATGCAGGGGGGAGCTCCAGCCGGTGAGGTAGGATGGTGGGGTGAGCCCCACTATCTTTCGGGCGCGAGGGTACCGATTCTACTTCTTCTCTCGGGAAGAATCGAGGATGCACGTTCATGTTCATCATGAGACGGGCGAGGCCAAGATCTGGCTGGAACCGGAGATTACGATCGCGCAGAACTACGAGTTGAGCCCGGCGCGGCTTGCGGCCGCGCTCAGACTGGTACAGGAGCACGAGAATGAGATCCGCGCAGCGTGGCAAACGCACTTCGGTGGTTGAAGTAACCAACGTCTCTCCACACGGTCTATGGCTCCTCCTTGGAGAGCGCGAACTCTTCTTGCCGTTCGACAAGTTCCCGTGGTTCCGCGAAGCTCCAATAGCAAAGCTGGTTCGAGTGGAGTTGCCTTCGCCGGATCACCTCTACTGGCCCGGCCTGGACGTGGACCTCGCGGTGGAGTCGATCGAGCATCCCGAGCGGTTCCCGCTGGTCAGCAAGGCTCAGTCTAACTCCAGGCTGCAACGGACGCCCGTACGCGAGCGCCGTTGAGCGTGAGCGTTCGCCGACTCCGATGAAGCGATGAGGCCACATGTACTTCGAGATCGTCGGGTCGATCACCGACATGGAGACTATCGCGGCGGGGAGGTCGATTCGCCAGCTCTTGCGGCTGCGCAGACAGCACGGTCAGGGCCGCTGGCGTAAACTCAAGGGCATCGCCACGGTCCGCATCGCCAGCGGCGAGTTGCGGCGTGCCGAGATTCACTGGTACGAGGCGCATGGAGTCGGACGCGTTCGCCACAAGATCAAGAGGTTCTTAGACTGAGCCATGCCAACACGTGAGAAAACATTCGCCATCTGCGTCGAAAATCGTGGAGCCGAGGATCTCGACATCCGCAAGGTCTACCGCGTGCTGCATGACAAGGACGCGGCCGCTACAGGCTACGTGCGGGTTATCGACGAATCCGGCGAAGACTACCTGTATCCCGCCGACTACTTCGTGTTCGTCGAATTGCCGCAGAAGGCGAAGCGTGCGTGGACGGCGACACGGAGCCCCGCGATGCGGCGGAGCTCGTCGAACAAGCCGCTTCAGCGGACCGGTACTCGCGTTGCTCGCTTCGGCCGCTGAGCGCCGTCGTTCGACCTGTCCAAGTTTTCGACCAGGGAGATTGACAACCGACCCACTTGACTTCCCCACGAGGCGGCGATCTGGTGCCGTCTGAACGACGGAGTGTCGGGGCCCCCAGGGCGATGGGAGAATGGCTGAGTGAGCACGGAGCCTGATATCCTGGAGCGTGTTCGGGCGGCCTCAGCCAAGAGGAGGCTCTACGTCCCACACGCATTGCGACAGATGGCGCGACCGGATCGGATGATCGCCACACACGAGGTCCGCGCGGTCGTCGAGTATGGGGAGTTGGTCGAGGACTACCCAGCGGATCCTCGGGGCCACAGCTGCCTGATCCTCGGATTCGGAGACGACGGACGTCCGATCCACGTGGTCTGCTCTCCGAAGGAGGACTACCTGGCGATCATCACGGCCTATCTTCCGGACGGGCAAGAATGGACGGAAGGGTTCAGAGTGCGGAGGTCAACATGAAGTGTCTTCATTGCCGGGGCGAGATGGCTCGTGGATTCGCGCCCTTCCACGTCGACCGCAGCGGATGCCACGTCGTCCTGGACACCGTTCCGGCCTGGATCTGCGGGCAGTGTGGAGAGGCGTACTTTGAGGAGCGCGAGGTGGACGCCATCCAGGACTTGATCCGATCGGTCGAGCAGAATGCCAAGAAACTCGCCGGGACTGGGTGAGGAAGGTCGAACAAGGGCGTGCACCTGCCAGCCGCTTCGCGTCTGCAGGTGACGCCCAGCGTTCGGCTTTGCGAGCACAGCGGAGGCGCCGGTGCCTATGAGGTACGACCAGAGGGTTGAGTGATGGACCGTCGAGCGGTTCTGGCCGGTGCCATGGCGGTTCTTACCGCGCGGCTCACCGCTGAGGCTCAGCAGGCGGCGAAGGCCGCGCGCATCGGCGTACTGTCGTTTGGTGTCCCGGAGCCGTTTCGGGAAGGGTTCCGGCAAGCCCTCCTCGAGCACGGGTACGTCGAGGGACGGAACCTCATGATCGAATATCGGTGGGCTAGCGGCCAGACGGACCGGCTCGCGGGGCTCGCCGCCGAGCTTGTCCGCCAGAACGTGGACCTCATCGTCGCCAGCACTACTCCGAGTATTCAGGCCGCTGTGGTGGCGACGCGGACGATTCCGATCGTTATGGCAACGGCAGGGGACGCGCTGCGGACAGGGCTCGTCAACAACTTGGCGAGGCCCGGCGGTAACGTCACGGGCTTGTCGCTGGCGCTCATTGAGCTCGCGGGCAAGACCGTCGCGCTTCTTCGAGAGGCGGTGCCGCACGTCAGGCGCATCGCTTGCGTGGTTCACCGTGAAGACCCGCTCCATCGAGGGTTTCTCAGCGAGGTCGAGTCCTCCGCGAGGCGCATCGGTCTACACTTCCGCCCATTTACCATGGGGAATGCCACGGAACTCGGTGGCGCGTTCGCATCCATGGGGCGAGACGAAGCCACCGGTGTCATCTTCCAGCCGATCTTCGCGGTCGATCCTCAGGTTCGCGCGACGATCGTGCGACTCACACTCGAGTACCGCTTGCCGTCGGTATCCGGCCTGAGGCGTTCGCGGAGGCAGGGGGGTTTGTCGCCTATGCCTCGGAGTTCAGTGACCTCCCGAAGCGCGCGGCCGTCTACGTCGACAAGATCCTCAAAGGGGCGCGCCCTGGGGACCTGCCCGTAGAGCAGCCAACACACTTCCAGCTCGTCTTCAATCTGAAGACCGCCAAAGCGCTTGGCCTGACGATCCCGCCGTCACTACTGTTGAGGGCGGATCACGTCATTGAGTAAGCGCTTCCCTCCGATGGGCCAGGGGCGCAAACTCGAACTACGGCATCCAGCCGACGGCCTGCAGGCACGGCTGATACCGACCGTTAGACGGCGCAGACCAGCATCTCAGGCGGAGCGGCCTCGATGAGGAAGAGATACGATTTCCCGCGACGCGTGCGGCGCAATGGTTACGTCACCCGTGTCGGGCGCAGCGCGGGAGCTCGTGGCGCCGACAGGGTCGCCGAGGATGAGCCTCCACTTACCCAGGCCCAGATGCAGGAGCTGGGCCGGCGCCTGAAGGACCTACATGACAGGACGCGGTATTTACTCGTCAGCGCCTTCAGCCCGAGGTTCATCCTGTACTACAACGTGTCTGAGGACACGTATGGCATGAACGAGCCAGCCCACGCGACGCTCTTCAAGAGGCGCGCCTCGGCGATCGCCACCAGGCGGATGCTCGGTGGTGGGGTGGAGGTCGTCCGGTGCCGTGTCGACCGGCGCGGCCGGCTTGTGCTGAACTCGCTGGCGGCGCGAAGGCGACGCTCGCCGCAGAAGGCTATCGACAGGCGCTGACGATGACGCCCAAGAGGCAGGACTTCGAGACCGAGCTGCAACGTAGGTATACTGCCGCCGTAGCGGCTGGACAATCCTCCATCAGGATAGTCTCCGGTGAGCTGCACACTAGCGTCGGAGGCTACCCCGGCCAAAACCACCGAATGCCTCTCTGCTGCCAGGTCATGAAGGACGCAATGCGCGAGGGCGACGTGGTTTTGCAAAGTCCGCCAAGCGGCCATGGGGCGACGCTAATCGTTCAGTATAGGTTGCCGAGATCATGAGCCCGTCTAACAGCACGTTCGACCGGCCCGCTGGCTCGCGTTCGCTCTCCGCAGCCGGTCAACGTGAACGTTTGGCGGACGTGCGGAATGGAACAGGCATCTCCTTGAGTGTGACAGGGCAGCCTGGAGGGCGGAGAGGAGCGGCGCAATGAAGGCCGCAAAAGTCAATTTGGCGTCGAAGCTTGCTCAGTTCCACGATCACTGGAAGCCACGAACAGTCGCCGAGCTGAACGAGTACGACATCATGGTCGTGAAGGTTCAAGGCGAATTCGTCTGGCACAAGCACGACAACACCGACGACTTCTTTCTCGTTCTCGACGGTCAGCTGGAGGTCCGGCTACGCGATCGCACGGTGGTTCTCGGTCCTGGCGAGCTGTTTGTGGTGCCTCGTGGCGTTGAGCACCAGACCTACGCGGAGCAGGAAGCGAGCCTCCTGTTGATAGAGCCGACGGGAACACCGAATACAGGAGATGCTAGGACAGCGGCGCCGCGGCAGGAACTCTGAGCGGACGAAGGAGAGTCGAGGGTGCGCCGCATCGTTAGACTTCGCGAGGACGGTCGAGAGGCGGTGGATTCAGCTCAAGAGCGGTACAAGCAGATCCGGGAGACAGGGAGCGAGATGATTGGGAAGAGGCTCACAGCCGTCATGATGCTTGCTCTCGCCCTCCTCGCCGCCCCGCTCGCCGCTGAGGCGCAGCACGCGGGGAAGGTGTACCGGGTCGGATTTCTGTCGCCATTCGCCCCTTCCGATGCCGCACCCTGGCACGAGGCCTTCCGGCAAGGACTGCGCGCCCTCGGGTGGGTTGAGGGACAGAACATCAGCATCGAGTACCGATATGCGGAGGGTAGGAACGATCGCCTCCCTGACCTCGCAACCGAGCTCGTCCGCCTCGGGGTCGACATCATCGTCGTGTCCATTCAAACCGATGCTCTGGCTGCGAAGAGGGCCACCAGGACAATCCCTATCGTGGTCGCTTCTGCGGGTGACCCTGTCGCAGGTGGTCTCGTCGAGAACCTGCGACGGCCGGGCGGCAACATCACGGGGCTGACGCAAATGGCGCCGGAGTTGGCCGGAAAACGACTGGAGCTGCTCAAGGAGGTTGTTCCCAAGCTCACTCGTGTGGCTGTGCTTTGGAATCCGAAGGGCACGACCTCCCCGCTCGCGTGGAAAGAAAGCCAGTTCCCGGCACGTGCGCTGGGTCTAAAGCTTCATTCCCTGGAGGCCCGGAGTCCGAACGATCTCGACAAGGCGTTGAAGGACGCGACCACGGCAGGCGCAGGCACTCTAGCCATCATGCCGGACCCGTTGTTCGCTGGGAACCTTAAACGGATCGCGGACCTTTCGATAAAGATGCGCTTGCCGTCTATATTTCACCTGAGGGAATTCGCGGACCATGGTGGTCTTATGGCATACGGGCCCGACCGATCCGACATGTTCCGGCGCGCCGCTACGTATGTGGACAAAATTCTGAAAGGCGCCAGGCCCGAGGAGCTGCCCATCGAGCAGCCCACGAAGTTCGAGTTGGTGGTGAATCTCCGGACGGCAAAGGCTCTCCGCCTCACGATCCCGCCGTCGTTGCTCCAGCGGG
>Ga0080064_1007295_pt1 | contig 11262 bp, 15 predicted proteins | sample Subgrocontami54m_FD_69260 | JGI IMG/M metagenome (GOLD analysis project Ga0080064, IMG submission 69260) | Subsurface groundwater microbial communities from S. Glens Falls, New York, USA - GMW46 contaminated, 5.4 m (SPADES assembly) (version 2) ... | reverse complement strand
GAAGAATGGGCGGCGTGTCCGCTGGTTTATGTCACGGCCTGGCACATGCTGATCACACGAGCTGAATTAAAGGAAGGCGAAACGGTTTTGATTCATGCTGCCGGTTCCGGCGTCGGAAGTGCGGCCATTCAAGTTGCCAAGATGAAAGGCGCCAAAGTCATTACTACCATTGGAAACCCTGCTAAAGAAAAAAGAGCAAAAGAATTGGGCGCTGATCACGTCATTAATTACAAAACCCAGAATTTTGCTACAGAAGTCAAAACATTGACGCATGGCAAAGGTGTTCAGGTGGTCTTTGAACATATCGGAACTGAAACGTTTTCGAAAAGTTTGGCCTGTCTTTCTAAGAAGGGCCGGCTTGTCACTTGCGGCACGACCAGCGGCGGAACTGCTCAGATTGACATTCGATTTTTATTTGTCCGCCAACATTCACTCATGGGTTCTTACATGGGAGGAAAAGCAGAACTCGATCAAGTGATCAAACATTTGGAATCAGGAAAACTCAAACCCGTCATCGACACCATTTTCCCGCTCGAACAAGCGCGTGATGCTCAGCAACAGATGCTGGATCGAAAGAACTTCGGCAAGATCATTCTTAAAATCTGACCTTGATTTTCACTTTTTTGAATCTATAATATGGTCATTCAGCAGTTATAAGTCCAGTGTTACCAACAATTAAAGTCAAGGAGAGATAAAATGACGAAGAAAGCAATTGTCTTAAGTATTTTGTTCTGCTTTTTCTTTTCGCTGAATGCTTCGGCGAAAAATGTATGGGAGATGGCTGATTCTCCTAAATACGGTGAAAAGGCCGGCGGTATGTTAGGCCGCGGACTTTTGAATGTCGTTACCTGCCCGGTTGATATTCCGGTTTCGACTGTCAACGGCGCAAAAACAACTAAGCCTGAGTTCGTTGGTGCAGTAGGTGGTTTCGCGACTGGTTGCGTATGCACCATCTTAAGAGCTTCCTCCGGTATTATTGACGTTGCTACGTTCTGGATTCCTAATTTTCATGGAATTCCGGTTGGCCGAAATTATGGCAATTGTTTTCAAGCCCAGCCTGCAACAGGTGGAGAATATGTTCCTACGACAAGCGTTTATCAACCTGCCGTAGCGCCTTCTGGAGGCCGGATGAAATACGTTAAGAAATGACAGAGGCAAAGCCTCTGTCATCCCCGAATGTTTTTATCGGGGATCTAAGATATTAGATTCCCGCTTTCGCGGGAATGACCGAAGTACACAAAGGGCGGTTTCATTTGAAACCGTCCTTATTTTTTTAAGCAGAGGTTTGGATTCGGCGCCAGGCCTGATAATTTAAATCGGAAGCAGAAGAGGCAGCTTCAACATTCAAAGCTTTACCCAACTGTTTTCCTGCTGAGATTGATTCGGGGTAATTAAAGGCGTTCGGATTTCTTTCGATTGGCAATATCATGGTTAGAGAAGCAAATGCGAAGGAAACGAAAGAAATGAGAAAGAAAAAAACTAATAACCCAACTTTGTGCTGCCTCATCAGTTCCTCCCTATTGAGAGAGTTAACAACGATATTAAGGCAGTAACTTAAACTTCTGGGAATAAAGAAACGGGCTCAAAAATAGGACCCCAATCAAGGCCTGCCGGAGTCCAAAAAGTAAAAATATCAACAAGGCCGGACAACCCTTGGCGGCCCATTTGATACAAACCTCTTCCCACTCCTTCTGACATGCCTTTCCATGGAGCCAGCCAAATGGTTTCGGCTTCTCCTGTGGTTTGAATAATTTCTTTTGGAAGCTGGAAAGGCGAGGCAATCAGATGGACAAGACCACGGCCTAGTTTCTGAACGGGCCCTTTACCCATAGCTGCGTAAGCCGTTGGAGTAAAATGGGAAAAAATAAAGAGGAAGGACAAAACCAAAACAAGTAACGCCGTTTTTGAGCGATTCATATAAGTTCCTTTTTCTCAAATTACGGCTGTTATCGGGAAATCTTTAAGATTTCGTACGGAATAACCCCTGCGGGAACGCGGACTTCAACGGTTTCGCCTACTTGATGGCCTAAAAGTGATTTTCCAATCGGAGAATTAATGGAAAGTTTGCCTTGTAAAACGTCGGCTTCGTCCTCCGCCACAAAGGTAAAAATTACATTTTGGCCGGATTTTTTGTTTTTTAATTCCACGACGGTACCGAAATAAACTTTGTCGGTAGGAGCGTTTGAAACATCAACGACCTTGGCGATGGATAATTTTTCTTCCAAAGTTCGGATTCTGGATTCTAACTGCGCTTTGGCTTCTTTGGCTGTATCGTATTCAGCATTTTCTCTCAAATCGCCATGAGCCCTAGCCACTTCAAGCTGTTTGGCCACTTCAATTCGTTTAACCGATTTTAGATATCTGAGGTCTGCTTTTAATTTTTCAAAACCTTCTTGAGTTAAAATCACTGGGTCCATAGTTACACCGCCGTTTGAATTCCTTTTACTGCGTCCACTGCTTGGTCAATTTCTTCGAGCGTATTAAAATACCCGGGACTAAATCGAACACAACCTTGCGGCGCCGTGTGCAAAAATGCATGCATGAGCGGTGCACAATGCAGGCCTGCCCGTGTGGCTATTTCAAAGGATTGGTCTAATACGATGCTCAGCTCCTGAGGTTCAATTCCGTCCAGCAAAAAAGAAACTGGCGCAACTGATTTTGAGACATCATCGGTTCCGTAAAGTTTGATCCCGGGAATTTTCTTAAGCGAATCGCGTAATTTTTTGATGAGTGATTGTTCATGAGCTCTCATCTTCTCAATTCCCTGCTCAAGGATAAATTCGACGCCTTCTTTCAAACCGGCAATCCCAACCGAATTGGGTGTTCCCCCTTCCAAAACAAAGGGGAAAATATCGGGATGAATTTCAGCTTCTGAATTAAATCCGGTGCCTCCCTCACGCCAAGGAGTCAACTTCACCCGTTCACCCACATAAAGTCCGCCGGTCCCCGGAGGTCCGTAGAGGGCCTTATGACCCGGAAAAGCAAGCAAGTCGATCAAATCGGCTTCAATATCAATCGGAACAATGCCGGCTGTTTGAGCCGCATCGACTAAAAGCAAAACACCGGTTTCCCGTACGATTCGGCCAATTTCACGAATGGGTTCCACGACTCCGATGACATTGGAAGCATGAGTGATGACCACCAGCTTGGTATTTTTTTTAATGGCTTTCTTGATTTCTTGAGGATCCACAAAGCCTTCTTTTGAAGGAAGAACTTTTGTAACGGTTATTTTTTTGGAAGCTTCAAGTGCGTTCAGTGGTCTGAGAACAGAATTGTGTTCTAAAATTGTGGTAACAACATGATCACCTTCTTTGAGAATCCCTTTAATGGCAATATTGAGCGAATCTGTACAATTAAGCGTGAACACAATTCGTTCGGCTTTTTTTGCGCCAAATAATTTAGCCAGCACGCTTCTGGCCTGAACAATTTGAGATTCAGCGGCAACAGAAAGCCTATGGCCCGAACGGCCGGGATTGGCCGCCTCTTCGCGTAAATATTTATCCATGCGTTCATAAACGCGCTCGGGTTTTGGAAATGAAGTGGCTGCGTTATCAAGATAGATCATGATCCAATATACTTCGCATAAATGGTTTTGGCCTGAGCCGGATCATTGGTTCCTTTAATGATGGCCCTGCCATCCGGGAAAATGGTGAATTCATAACTGTCGACTTTGGCTTGAAACATAAAAGGATTAAATTTCACTTCGCCGACTTTGTTGAATCGCAAAGCCAGTTCATTAAAATCCAGTTTGATTTTGTCCGACCGTGTGATTTGAACGGCATTGCGGCCGCATAAAGACGTCGTTTTGGCAGAAGAATCTCCGGTCAAAAATTCAAAATTATGTTTTTTACAGGTCGGACAATCGGTGGTTTCGCGCAATCCATCGAGTTTGAAATTTTTGGTCTCATGCGTCCAAACGTCAATACTGAAAAGCGATTTATTCAAATCTTGTTTGTTTCCACTGAGAAATTTAAGGGCTTCGGTCGCTTCCAAAGAAGCAATCACCATGGAAGCCGGAGCAATAATGCCGGCAGTGTCACAGGTGGGTGTTAATTCCGGTGGCGGCGCTGATTCAAACACGCAGCGCAGACACGGTGTTTCATTCGGAATGATGGTCATGGTTAAGCCGTGGCTGCCGATCACGGCTCCATAAATCCACGGCTTGTTGTGTTTCACACAAGCATCGTTGAGTAAAAATCGCGTCTCAAAATTATCCGTGCCGTCGATGACGAGATCAACGTCTTTAACGAAGTTTTCAATGTTGGTAAAATTAACGTCTGAAACAATTGCTTCAATTTTAATCTGCGAATTTATTTTCTTTATTTTCCGCTCGGCAGCAATAGCCTTTGGAAGATTATCCTTAATGTCATCTTCGTCAAAAAGAACTTGCCGCTGCAAATTATTGAGTTCGATAAAATCGCGATCGACAACTCGAAGAAATCCAACGCCGGCGCGGGCCAACGTGTTGACCAAAACGGTGCCCAAGGCGCCGCAGCCGATTACCGTTACACGGCTTGAAGAAATTTTTTTCTGGCCGTCTTCTTTGATTTTAGAAAACAAGTACTGTCTGTGATAACGTGAAATATCCATAGGAATGATCTGTTCTCTGACCTTTCTGATCTCTAAAAGCTGCCTGGGCGATTTCGGGCAAAAAAAATCCCGGCGGTGGAAACCGTCGGGTCTGTGTCTAAAAGTGCAACCTATTTTGGGTGTTTTAGCACTTTGCTCATCATCTGAGCCGCGGAGCAAGCAATCCCAACAAATCACCGCTGAATCGGACAGATACTAGCATGGAAAAAAAGTAAAAACAAGCCATCATTGCGAGACAGTATTCCAAGCATGGTCGAAGCAATGATGTATCCTCTGATAGATAAAGCATTTACTCATTAGACTATACCCCTTATAATACCTGCGTGCCTTCACAACCGACTAAAAAGTTGGAAACATTTCCCAATCCAAATCCGGATCGTGACTATTTAATTAGTTTCGAATGCCCGGAATTCACTTGCCTTTGCCCAAAAACAGGTCAACCGGATTTCGCAACCATTCGAATTGAATATGTACCGGATAAATTGTGCGTGGAATTAAAATCTCTGAAACTTTATTTGTGGTCCTACCGAAATGAAGGCACCTTTCATGAAGCGGTCACCAATAAAATTTTAGATGATTTGGTAAAAGCAACCCGTCCGAGAAAAATGAAAGTGGTTGGTGATTTCTTTGTGCGAGGCGGAATTCATACCGTTGTCACTGCTGAATTTAATCAATAAATTCTTCTTTAACCAAACCTGCCCGTAATATAATCTTCCGTTTCTTTCTTCTTGGGAGTGGTAAACATTGTTTTCGTCTCGCCATATTCAATCAATGAACCTAAATAAAAATACGCGGTGTAATCACTGATTCGCGCGGCTTGCTGCATATTATGCGTCACGATGACAATCGTATACTGTTGTTTCAAGATGTGAATCAATTCTTCAATTTTAGCGGTGGAAATCGGATCAAGCGCAGAAGCCGGTTCATCCATTAAAATAATTTCAGGATTAACGGCAAGCGCTCTGGCAATGCAAAGCCGCTGCTGCTGCCCGCCCGAAAGTTCGAGAGCTGATTTATCAAGCCGGTCTTTAACTTCATCCCAAAGCGCTGATTTTTTAAGGCTTTCCTCCGCGCGCCGTTCCAACACCAACCGATCTTTAATTCCATGAAGTCGGAGTCCATATACGACATTATCAAAAATACTTTTCGGAAACGGATTCGATTTTTGAAACACCATGCCAACAATGCGGCGCAGAGCAACCACATTAATATCCGGGCCATAGATATGAATCCCGTCGATCTTGACAGTTCCTTCAATGTGAATTCCTGGAAAAGTATCATTCATTCGGTTCAAAGTTCGTAAAAAAGTTGACTTACCGCAGCCCGACGGACCGATAAATGCAGTTACCGATTGTTTCTTTATGTCAATCATCACTTTATTTAACGCCTGATTTTGACCGTAAAAAACATCCAGGTTATTGACTGATATTTTGATTGAAGCAGTGTCGTCAATCCGAGGTTTCGGATCAAATTTGATATCTTGAGGTTTTAACTCGTTCACAAGTTCCTCCCTTATACGCTCTTCGTCTTCTAATAAAACGCTGCGGCCCCCAAACAATCTGTTCATCATGATTCCCCTTTTTCTTTTTCCTTTATTAAAAATAAATATGAAGACATACCTCCGCCAAAAAGGGTAAAGGGAGGGGCAACCTTTTTGACGAGGTAATGGGCATCGTAATAAAAGATGCCGATTGAAACTATCATATTGAAGCATGCCCCATTTTTTTCCGAAAATAAATCCGGTAAATAATGGCTGTTAAATTAAGCAAAAAAGTGAGTGAGATTAAAACCAAAGTGGTGCCGTATTGAATCGGTCGCGTTAACTCCGCGTTTGTAGACTGCGTGGCCATAATAAAAATATGATAAGAAAGTTCCATAAATTGATCCAGAGGGTTGATCATGGGAATAGCTCCAAATAATTTAACGACCGGAAGGCGAGGTAAAAAATAAGCGCAACCCGTAAATAAAATCGGTGCCGTTTCCCCCGCTCCTCGGCTTATCGCCAGTATCGCGCCAGTTAAAATTCCACCGCGCGCCTGAGGCAACACAACATTTTGAATGGTCTGCCATTTAGTCGCTCCGAGAGCCAGTGAAGCAGCGCGATGACTTTGAGGAACCGTATTCAATGCTTCTTCTGTTGAAACAATAATCACCGGCAAAACTAAAATGGCCAAAGTCGCTGCGGCCCAAAGCATGCAAGGCTGACCAAAGAGCAGTCCCGTTTGAAGCACAGAATCTATATTTCTTCCGACAAAGAGAATAAAAAAACCAACTCCAAAAAGGCCAAAAATAATTGAAGGTATTCCAGCTAAATTGTTAATCGCCGCGCGAATTACCCGGTACATGAAGCCTTGGCCCGCATATTCCACCAAATAAATGGCAGCGCCAACTCCTAATGGCAATGCCATCGCAATCATCAAAATGGTAATGGCAAGAGTCCCGAAGATGCATGGGAAAATTCCGCCGTGCGTCATTCCTTGGGTCGGAGACGTGGTCAAAAATTCCCAACTAATGGTTCGTGCTCCATCCCCTACAATTTTAGACAAAATATAAATTAAAGCGCAAAGAGGGATCAGAGAAAAAAGATTGGTCAACACCGTCAACGAAATTTCACCCCAATTGGTTTGCTTTTCTTCCAAATTAGGAATCACCAACGAAGCAGTTTTCATGTTACATCCTCAATTTTTGCCGCATTCGGTTCAAAATAATTTCTGATATGAGATTGATGAAGAAAGTAAGCGTAAACAAAACAGCGCCGACCAAAAATAACGCGTAATAATGTTCGCTGCCGTGGTCCACCGACCCAAGTTCAGCAGCAATATTGGCCGTCATCGTTCTGACGCTCGAGAAAATGTTTCCCGTCACCACCGCCGCGTTGCCGGTCGCCATGACAACAATCATGGTTTCACCTAACGCTCGGCCGAAACCGAGAAGAATGGCCGCGGAAATTCCCGATACGGCAGCCGGTATGACAGCGCCAAAAATAGTTTGCCACTTCGTGGCTCCAAGAGCGTAAGAAGCATCACGCAATTCTTTTGGAACCGCCCTTAATGCATCTTCGACAAGAGTCACAATGATCGGAAATGTGCAAAGCGAAACGCCGATCGCGCCTACAAAAGCATTTAAACGGAATTTAGTGTGAAATATATTTTGAATCAGGGTCGCCGCTACGGCCAACATGAAAAATCCGACCACAACGGATGGGATCCCGGCTAATAATTCCAGAGTTGGTTTTAATGTTTCTCGGATACGAACTGGGGCTATTTCAGAAAGATAAATAGCGCTGCCGATTCCGAAGAAAGAAGCAATAATAGTTCCTGGAATGGCGACTAAAAAACTTCCGAGCATCAGCGGAATGAGCGAGTATTTCGGAACTTCCGAAACTGCTTGCCACATAATTTTAAAGACGGTTTTTCCTTCGTACTCATCGTATTGCCATTTTCCAATTAAATCTAAGGGCGAAGCCGTTTTAAAAAATAAAACGGCTTCTTTGAATAGGAATACGAAGATGAGCGCAATAATCAAGATGGAAAAAATGCCAGCAAAGGACAGAATTTTTTCAATCGCCCATTCGGATCTGCGCGGCTCTTTCTTGGTCAGTAGCTGAGCGATTTCGAATGAATTATCCACACTCATAAGGTTTTTGTTCGCCATGGCAATTTCCGCTCAGTTGAATGAGTTGGCTAAACCGATCCTTGTAAAGGGATATACCCAACTTCCTCCACTACTTTTTGCCCATCAGGACTTAAAATCCAATCAATGTATGCTTTGGTTTTCCCTTTTGGCTTGAAACCGGTATACATATATAGATAACGAGCGATCGGGTACCGATGCGTCCACGCTGCTTCATAATCCAGTTTGCCGTCTGGCTTTACAGGATTCACAGCTTCAGATTTTTCGTCTTTCTTCACGGAAATAATTTTAATATTTTTTTCGTTTAGAAAATAAGCGGCCCCACCATATCCAACCCCACCAGCATCTTTACTGACCGCATTATTAACAGCACTAGTTCCGGGCATTGTTTGACAATCCGCAGCGTAATCTTGATTTTTTAAAACATGCTCTTTAAAAAATACATACGTGCCGCTGTTGGATTCCCGACAGTAACGCAAAATGGGCTTATTTTCACCGCCCAATTCACTCCAGTTGTTAACACGGCCCGTATAGATTCCCATAAGCTGCTTCAAGGTAAGCTCATTGATCGGATTGGCTTTATTGACCACGACTGCCAGACTGTCCAACGCTACTTTAAATTCTTCCGGATAGTAACCAGCCTGCTTTGCCTTATCAACTTCCGAGGTTTTGATCGCCCGGCTTGAATTGGCAATGTCTGTGGTTCCATTAATCAATGCGGCAATGCCGGTTCCTGAACCGCCACCCGTCACTTGAATTGAAACGTCCGGATTTTTTTCCATATAATGCTCAGCCCAACGTTGGCCAAGAATCACAATCGTATCGGAACCTTTCACGGTAATATTTTCACTTGCGTAAACAACGTTCGAAATTATTAAGGTAAAGATTGATATGCCTATGAATATTTTTTTCATAAAATTTCTCATTTGTTCTCTCCTTTAATTAAAATTTCCAAACGGTGTCAATTTGATAGCGCTGTTGTTGTTCGTCCATTCCACGCGTTCCTAATCCAGGCGCGCCTTGCGCTAAATTATTGACGTAAAAGGCGGCGGCATTAAGCGTCCAATTGTCTGCAAGCGCATAACCGAGTTTGAAAACGCTGCCAACACCGTTCGCATGACCGTTGTAACCAAAATCGCTATCATTGAACGCGCCCACAACAGAATTGGCGCCGATTCGTTTGTAAGCATAACTGCCTTCCCAATCACCTTTCTTCACGATACCGCCCAACTTAGTACCAAACGAAAACGCCAAGTTTTCACCCCCGACCGTTCCTAGCCCATCGCCCTCGGATCGGTCTGAAGCGTTTTGGGCGATATCAAAGAAGAGCCGTGTCGGAAGACCGTATGGATAAACAGCAATTTCGGAATAAGATTCGATAACGTCAAAATGTTTCGCGTCAAGTTCGGTCGTCACTCCGTCAATATTAACGTTACCTCGGGCCAAACTTGTTCCGTTAAGAATGAAATTGCTTTTTTGCGCGTAGTTATGAAAAGCATAATAAGAACCCGCTGTCAAAAAGTCCACAGGCCGGTCAAAAAACGGTGTATAGACAACCGCATTGAGCCCAACTTGCTGCGCGTAAAGTTCCGAATCAGAACCTAATGTCGCATTTTCTCTCAAAATAAATTGTCCAGCAGTTCCATAAGCACCTACACGGAGATTTTCTGAGTTTAACAATTTGATGTCAACTTTTTCATAAATACCTTCAGGTTTGACGTCCCGGTCCCAAATCATATCGGATGAACCTTTTTCAAACGGATTGTTGAATTTTCCGATTCCGATTTCAGTTGCTGAAATTGGACCGACTTTAGCAAAAGCCGGAATAAAAATCGCGTAGACTCTTTCAATCCAGATATTTTTATAATTAAAAAGATTGCCCAAAGTTTGATTTGTAGAAGTAGGATCAGCGTTGGTTCCTTGACCGGTACTCGTTGCTCCGGTCGGCGCCTCTCCGGAAGCCATGCTGAATCCAATTTTCGTATCGGGGTTAATCACTTTTTCAAAACCGTAGCGGAGACGATACCGGAACCGATTTCGAGGATCATCTTCTGCAGGATTTCCGCTGTGATTCAGAAACGCCTCATAACGGCCTCTTATATCACCTGAAAACTTCAAATCTTTAAGCCACTTGTTTGCACCACCCAAAGCTGTTTCCAATCTTTGATTGTATTCATAATCACTCATCGGAGCGGCCGCGCCTTCTCCCGAAGGAGCCATCTGAACTTGAGGCTGGCGGTTTTCTAGTTGTTGGATTTTTTCATTTTGACGATTGATCAATTGATTTTGTTGCTCAATCGTTTTTTGCATTTCCGCCATTTGTTTCGTTACACTTTCTATGAAGTTTTTCATCTGACTCGCCGGGTCAACATCTGCCCAAAGAACGTGTGAAAAAAAGAACAGACTCAGTAAAGCGATTGCTGGTAACCTCAATTTCATATTGAAATCTCCTTCGTTTTATTCCTGTTATTTTTCATTTTGCTTCTTTGGTTCCATAGGAAAGTAAAATTGATATGAAGCATGGTTTTCGAGGTAGGTCTTTCTTAATTTCCTGAGTTCTTTTAAATTATGTTCCACATGTTTGGTGACTTGGTCATACAGCATGCGGCTTCCCTTTTCCAATTCATCCCGGTCATTGAGTTGGGACACGAGATGATCGAGCAAATCACGTTGTCTTCTCAGACTTGCAATCATGAATTCCTTTTCCAACATAAAACAGTTCCTCTATTCACGATTTGAATGATAAAGATCTGGTGTAAAGCAGGTTTATGAGTTACGTAAAATCGGTGTAAAGTCCAATCCGGTTTTGCGCTAAATGGCAGTCCGATGAAATACCTGATCTGATGAGCCAATGCTCCAATTCAGAAGCAAATCGAGATTCTTTTTGAATAACAACTTGGTTGCTCTGCCTGTAGTAATTTTGGACTAGATTCTCAAGAAAAGATTCCTCTTCAGTCAAAGCCATCATTAACGTTTCTTCTGGAATCATGGCATTCCTCCTTATAATGCTTGGTCTAAGTGAAGTGCGTATTGCTCTTT
>Ga0080064_1007293_pt1 | contig 11263 bp, 10 predicted proteins | sample Subgrocontami54m_FD_69260 | JGI IMG/M metagenome (GOLD analysis project Ga0080064, IMG submission 69260) | Subsurface groundwater microbial communities from S. Glens Falls, New York, USA - GMW46 contaminated, 5.4 m (SPADES assembly) (version 2) ... | reverse complement strand
GGTGGCGGCCACCATCGCCGGTCAGCGTCGCATCGTCGGCGTAATCGCCCCAGATACCGCTACGCACCGGACGGAACAGCCACATCAGGTAACCGCGGCGTGCCGCGACTTCGACCAGATCGTCCGCATCGGGTGTATCGGCAACCACCACTTGATTACCGTTGATGCCAAACGGAAACGAGCCGAACGCCTGCAGACATTCCTGCGCTTCACGGGATTCGGCGCCCGGGCGCATGCAGCCGGGACGCTCCGCGCGTTGCACGTCCCAGGCACCGAGTTCCCACGCCGCATCCAGCGCGGCACGATCAACTGCGAGCAGGTCGCGCCAGCGCTCGTTCAACTGCAGCGCCGAGCTTGGAATCGGGGTGTAAGAAACCGTCTCGGCCGTTTCGATATCAGCCAACTTTTCCTTGATGAAGCCGTGCCAATGCAACGTCAGGATGACGGGAGTGTCGGGGCAGGGAACCGCGGCCAGCGTGATTGCGAACAGAGGCAGCCCGGTTGATGCGACCTGATCTTCGATGCGATCGAGTAATTCCATCGCGAGTTCGCCTCCCAAGGAATGCTACACTCATTGTGCATGAAATATTACGTTTGTAAATGTCCGTCAAGCCGCTTCGGGTGCGGCTTTCCAGCGCGTGGCCGTTAGCACTCGCAACGCCTCGCTGCTGACACGCAGCGCCGCCGCGGTGTGGCATCCGTGCACACAGATGAAGCAGCATGAAACGCTGCCGCTGGTGCCGATCGCGCGCGGCAGCGGTGTCTGGCTGTATGACTTTGATGGCCGGCGTTACCTCGACGCAATCAGCTCGTGGTGGGTCAATCTGTTCGGCCACGCCAATCCGCGCATCAATGCCGCGCTGGTGACGCAACTCGGCGAGCTCGAGCACGTGATCCTCGCCGGCTGCACCCACGAACCCGTGGTGCAGCTGTCCGAGCGCCTGAGCGCGCTGACCGGCGGCAGGCTCGGTCACTGCTTCTACGGCAGCGACGGTGCGTCGGCAATCGAGATTGCACTCAAGATGAGCTTTCATTTCTGGCGAAACACGGGCCATCCACGAAAGACGGGTTTCATCAGCCTGGCCAACGGCTATCACGGCGAAACGCTCGGCGCATTGGCGGTGACCGACGTTGCTTTGTTCAAGGATGTTTACGCGCCGCTCCTGCGCCACAGCGCACAGGTGGCGAGCCCGGACTGGCGGCTCGCGGAGCAAGGCGAGAGTCCGCGCGCTTACGCGGAGCGTTGCGCACATACACTCGAGCGCCATCTCGAGCAACACCACGCGGATATTGCAGCCTTCATCGTCGAGCCGTTGGTGCAGGGCGCCGCCGGCATGGCGATGTACGATCCCGAATACCTGCGGCGCGCGCGTGCGATCTGCGATCGTTACGAGGTGCACCTGATCGCCGACGAAATCATGACCGGCTGCGGCCGCAGCGGCACCTTTTTCGCGCATGAACAAGCCGGGATCACGCCCGATTTCCTGTGCCTGTCGAAAAGCATCACCGGCGGCTATCTGCCGCTGTCGGTGATGCTGACGACCGATGCCGTTTACGCGGCGTTCTACGATGACGATGTTGCGCGCGGCTTTCTTCATTCGCATTCCTACACCGGCAACGCGCTCGCCTGCCGCGCTGCGCTCGCCACACTCGACATTTTCAAGCAAGACGGTGTAATCGAGACCAACCGCGCGAAAGCCGCTTATCTCAACCGCGCCGCGCAGCCGATCGCGCAGCATCCGCGCGTCAGGCATTTCCGCCACACCGGCATGATCTGGGCATTTGACGTCGACACCCGCGAGCCCGCGTTTACCCGCAGGTTTTTTCAGGCCGCACTCGAGCGCGAACTGCTGCTGCGGCCCATCGGCAACACGGTTTATTTCATGCCGCCTTATGTGATTGGTGAAGATGAAATCGATCTTCTCGTTTTGCGTACCCTGGAAAACCTGAATGCGGGATATGATTAGAAGCCATCTCAAAATTCTCCCTCACCCTAACCCTCTCCCGAAGGGAGAGGGGATTTTCTTCCTTCTCCCTCCGGGAGAAGGACCGAGGATGAGGGAAAGCAAGACCGCAAAATCATTTTTGAGACGGCTTTTAGCGTGATATGGCGTGCACTGGCGTTGTTGTGCTGCTGCCTCGCCGGGCTTGCGGCGGCGCAGGACGGCGCGACGCGGCTGCCGCCACCGGTAGCACAGGCGCTGCAGCGTGCCGGCATCCCTGAGGCTGGCGTCGGCGTTTACGTACAGGATGTCACCGCGAAGCGGCCGCTGGTGGCGTTCGGCGGCGAGCGCACGCTGAATCCGGCATCAACCATCAAGCTGCTGACCACCTATGCCGCGCTTGACTGGCTCGGGCCCGCGCATCAGTGGACGACCGAAATCCATACCACCGGCGCGCTGCAGGACGAGGTGCTGACAGGCGATCTCATCATCAAAGGCTACGGCGATCCGCGCCTGACGCTCGAAAATTTCTGGCTCATGTTGCGGGGCCTGCGCGCGCGCGGCGTGCGCGAAATCCGCGGCGATCTGGTGCTCGACCGCAGTTATTTCGCCGCCGCCGAAGGCAGCGATGCGGCTGGCATCGATAACGAGCCGACGCGCCCCTACAACACCCCGCCTGATGCGCTGTTGGTAAATTTCAAGGCGGTGCGTCTGCAGTTCGAACCGGACCCGGAACGGCGCGTGCTGAAAATCATCGCCGAGCCGGCGCTGCCGCAAGTTCAAGTGCTCAACAACATCGTGCTCGACAACGCGCCGTGCGGCGACTGGGTGGGCCGGCTGAGGCTGACCGCGCCCGGCGACGCAACCACGGCGCGGCTGCTGTTCAGCGGCAGTTACTCGGTTTCGTGCGGCACGAAAACACGCCATTACAGCGTGCTCGGCCATCCGCAGTACGTGCACGGCCTGTTTACCCTGCTGTGGCGAGAGCTGGGCGGCACATTCACCGGCGGCGTGCGCGACGCGGAAACGCCGGCCGGTGCGCGTCTGCTGCTCGCGCATCAGACACAAACTCTCTCCGAAATCGTGCGCGACATCAACAAGTTCAGCAACAACGTGATGGCACGGCAGGTCTATCTCGCGCTCGGCGCGATAGCTTACGGCGCACCCGCCGACGGCGAAAAATCGGCGCGCGCCATCAGGCAATGGCTCGCCACCCGCCAGCTCGCTTTTCCCGAATTGGTGCTTGACAACGGCTCCGGCCTGTCGCGCACCGAGCGCCTGAGCGCCAAAAGCCTGGCGCTGCTGCTGCTGAACGCGCACGGCAGCGCAGTGATGCCCGAGCTTATTGCGTCGCTGCCGCTGGTCGCAGTCGACGGCACCATGAAAAAACGCCTTTCGGGAGCCGGGGTCGCGGGCCAGGCCCACATTAAAACCGGCTCCTTGTCGGGGGTGCGCGCAATCGCCGGTTATGTGCTCGACGCGCGGGGACGCACCATGGTGGTGGTGGGCCTGGTCAATCACTCACGGGCAAATGGCGCGCAGGCAGCGCAGGACGCGCTGCTGACGTGGGTATACAACCGCTAGGGCGGTTCAGTCCGCGAACTCGAACTCTGCGACCACCACGTGGTGGTCGGAGGCGAGTGTCGGTTTCACGACGCAGCCTACCAGCCGCAAGTGCCGGCTGTGGAAAATGTGGTCGAGCACGTAGGGACGCCGACGCCAGGTAACCTTTTTCGTCTGCACCGCGCTGAAACCGGCGTCGGCAAATTGCCGCACCAGCGCTTCATGCCGGCTGACGTTGAAATCACCCCCGAGCAGCGCCGGGCCGTCCGCCGCAAGCAGCTGCTCGAGAACGCGCTCGCGCTGTCCGAGGTTTTCCTCGCTCGAAGTCTTGAGCATGAAAAACGCCAGCAGGTGCGTATTGAAAATCCTCAGCTCGCGGCCGGCGCGGGTGGTCTTCGCCCCGATAAGCAAGCGGTCTGTGGGCGTGCGTTTCTCGCCGCGAAACTCGAACTCGACCGGCGGCGACGCCAGATCACACCGCAATGTGTCGCTCAGGGCGGTCTTCGAGAAAATCGCCAGGCCGATGCCGAAGGGCAACTCGCGCGGATCCGCTTTCGGGTAGCTGAAGAAACTGTCATAGCCGCCGAGCGCCGCGCGCAGCCGCGTATAGTTAGGCGGAGGGTCGGACTGCACGCCGCCGGATTGCGCCCGCTCCACCTCCTGCAGCAGCACGATATCGGCGTCGTGACTGCGAATTTCGGCAATGCCCCGGTCAAGATTGATGGGCGCATGATCGGGATAGGCAGTGTCCCAATTCTGCCCGAACTGCATGTTGAATTGCAGAACTTTGAACGTGCTCATGATTATGCGTCAGTCCTCATCCAAAACGGCGGTGAGAAAGAGCAGCGCCCGGGGATGATTTCGCACCACGGGCTTGGAGCGCAACCGGCAGCGGCGTTACACTTGCGCCGTGCATTCCGCTCCCGAATTCGAATCGAAAATATGCGCGCCGGCGCAACTCGCCGCGCGCATCGCGCAGTTGCCACGGCCGCTGGTGTTCACCAACGGTGTGTTCGACATCCTGCACCGCGGTCACGCCAGCTACCTTGCACAGGCGCGCGCACTCGGTGCAAGCCTGCTCGTCGCCGCCAACAGCGATGCTTCGGTAAGGCGCCTGGGCAAGGGCCCGGAGCGCCCCCTCAACACGCTCGCCGACCGCATGGCATTGCTGGCCGCGCTCGAATCGGTAAGCCTGGTCACCTGGTTCGATGCCGACACGCCGCTCGCGCTGATCCGGCTGGTGCAACCGGACGTGCTGGTGAAAGGCGGCGACTGGGCGCCGGAAGCGATCGTCGGCAGCGCGGAGGTCAAAAACCGGGGCGGAACCGTGCACTCGATACCGTTCATCCATCAGGTATCGACCAGCGCCATGCTTGCCAGAATCAGGGGTGACAACTGACCGGCAACGAGTGATCGGCTCATTACCAGGTAGGTGTTTCACGGTTTCTTCGCCGTCTGAGCATCTGCGCAGACAGTCGCTTTGAGTTCGGTTGCGGGAAAACCCGTCTGCAGTTCAGCGATACGCGCCGCAATCGTATCGCCCGGATCACGAATCACGAAGGTCGTGCTTTTCTCGCCGCGCGGGCCGGCCGTTGCATTGCGCACACCTTTTTTCCCGAGCTGCGCGAGATAGTTGGTGGCGGCTGCCTCAGTACTGAATACGCCGAGCGAAACCGCAAACCGCCACGGGCTGTTGTCCTGTACCATGTAGAAATCAGTGACGCCGCGCGCCTTCAGTTCGCCCCCGGTTTTGTCGGCTTCGGCCTTGGTTTTATGCGGTGGAATATAGACCCACCAGCCGGTCGGGTCGCGCTGCGATACCCTGTCCCTGATACCGAGCCCGGCGAGCGCAGTTGCAGCAGCAGCGGCGTCTTCCGCGGCAAAGCCACCCCACTCGAGACACGCCAGCGACGTTGGCGGCGGGAACGTGGGCGCTGCCGGGGCGCCGGGAGCCGGACGCCCCGGTCGCAACAACTTCATTTTTTCCGGGTTTATCTGCAGCAGCGCGATCTGCATATCGGCACCGGCGCGGCCTTCGGCATAACGGATATAGCCGAACACGGCGACGTTAGCGAGCAGCAGCAGGAGAAAAAACAATCTCATAGATCTTCGCGCGCGATGGCGAGCAATCCCTCCAGCACGAGATTATGCACTACCTTCACTTCGAGGTTAAGGTGCGGCGCTATCAATTCCGCCCCGCCGCCGCTCACCAGGCACACCGGCAATCGTTGACCGGTTGCCTCGATAAACCGCGCCATGCGCTCGATTGCGCCGGCGAGCGCGTTGATTGTTCCGCTCATGATCGCATCGCCGGTCTTACTGGGGAAGAAACTGAATTTTCCCGGTTGCGGCCCGAGCGCGGCAGTATGCTCAACGAGCGCCTTGCGCATCAGTTCCACTCCCGGAACTATCATCCCGCCGACGAACACGCCGTCCTCGTCGAGCGCATCAACCGTGAGCGCGGTGCCGGCGTTGACGATAACCGCGGGCCCGCCATGGAGCCGGTACGCGCCGATCAGCGCCGCCCAGCGATCGCTGCCCAGCTGCTGCGGATCGTCGTAGCCGTTGCGCACGCCGCACTGCACGCGCATGCTCACGACCCAGTGCGCCGCCGGCACCGACGGCAATAGCTGCAAAATTTCCCGGCGCAAAGCGTCACCCGCGACGTTGGACACCACTACCGCGCGCAATGGCGGCAGGCCGGAGAGCGCCGGCCCGAGTTCCGCCGCGCGCACGGTGTCGACCCAGGACTGCTCCAGCCAGCGCGACCCGTCATGCACGCCCCACTTGATGCGGGTGTTGCCGGCATCAATCGCCAACACCGTTTCATTCACGCTGCGCGCCTCACTCGCCAGTCCTCAAGCTCACCTCGCCGCTGTGAAAGCGTCGCGGCCCCCTCTGCGTCGCTATCAACAGTGCGCCGTCCTCCGCCACGCCCTCGGCTGTGCCGCCTGCCGCACTGCCGTCGGGCAGCAGAATTTTCACCAGCTTGCGCTGATAAACGTGGCGGCGCTGCCATTCCTCCCGCAGCGGCGCGAAGCCATCGCGATCGAATGAACGCAGCACACGCTCAAGTTCGATCAGCAACAGCGCCAACACGCGGTTGCGCTCGGGCGCTGCGCCGCACGCCTCTTCGAGGTCGGCCACCGGCTGGTCGATGCGGCCACGCAGCGCATCGGACATGCCGCAGTTGAGCCCTACACCGATCACCGCCGTGCTCGGTCCCAGCACATCGCCCTGAATTTCGATCAGGATGCCCGCGAGCTTGCGGCCGCGCCACAGCACATCGTTCGGCCATTTCAGTCCTGCGTCGGGCACGCCAAGCACGGCAAGAGCGCGCACGATCGCAAGGCCGACTGCAAGACTCAAGCCGGAAAGAAATCCGGCGCCCTGCTGAAAGCGCCATAACAGCGAGAACGTCAACCCGCCGCCGGGCGCCGAATGCCACACCCGGCCGCGCCGGCCGCGGCCCTGCATCTGCCATTCGGCAGCGATCACGCTGCCACCCGCCGCACCGCCCGCCGCGCGCTCCATCAGCAGCGTGTTGGTCGAGTGCGCGCTGTCGAGCACCTCGAGCGCGAAGCGCGGCGCATGCGCGCCAAGCTCGCGTATTACACCGGCACGGTCGAGCAGCGACAGCGGCAGCGCAAGCCGGTAGCCGCGGCCGCGCACCCGGTGGACTTCGATGCCGAATTGATCGAGTCCGCGCAGCGCGTACCAGATCGCGCCCCGCGAGACGCCCAGCACCGCCGCGAGTTCCCGCCCGGAACGGAAATCGCCGCCGGCAAGCAGCCTCAGGGTCTTGAACGTCAAAGCCGTCATGATCGCCACATAGAATAGACGATAAATGCCGCGCGCAGAAAATACCGCTGTGGGCGAAGAAACGCACAATCATGGTAACAACCGGAGTGGCGCGGCCGCCGGTGTTGCGCCGCATCACCGAGCCTGGCGGCGGCGCGCCGCCCGCAATCCACGGCGGCATCGTTTAAAATGAGCGGACCCGCCACTCCGGATGTTCCATGCCTGATAATTTCCGCAATGCCGAAACCGCTACCGCAACCGCGCAGCCAGTCTCGAACTTCATCCGCAGCAGTATCGACGCGGACCTCGCAAGCGGCAAGTACGCCGAACGGCGCTGGGGCGGCAAGCCCGGCCCCGCGGCGGAGCACGAGCACGGCGCGCCGGACGCGGCGAATGTTCGCACCCGCTTCCCGCCGGAGCCGAACGGCTATCTTCACATCGGCCACGCCAAATCAATTTGTCTGAATTTCGGGCTCGCCCGCGATTACGGCGGCGCCTGCCACCTGCGCTTCGACGACACCAACCCGGAAAAGGAGGAGCAGGAATACGTCGATGCCATCATCGACGCGGTGCATTGGCTGGGTTTCGAATGGGAGCACGCAGGAACCTCGCACCTGTATTACGCCAGCGATTACTTCGGCTTCATGTACCAGGCCGCGGAGTACCTGGTCCAGTCCGGCCATGCTTATGTCGACCGGCAAACGCCTGAGCAAATGCGCGCGAACCGCGGCACGCTGACCGAAGCGGGCCGTAACAGCCCCTGGCGCGACACCCCGGCCGGTGAATCGCTGCGGCTGCTGCGCGAAATGCGCGACGGAAAACATGCGGACGGCGCCATGGTGCTGCGCGCGAAGATCGACATGGCCTCGCCCAACATCAACCTGCGCGACCCGGCGATCTACCGCATCAGGCGGGCAACGCATCACCGCACCGGCGACCGATGGTGCATCTACCCGATGTACACCTACGCCCACCCGGTGGAAGACGCACTTGAGCGCATCACGCACTCGATCTGCACGCTTGAGTTCGAGGACCAGCGCCCGTTCTACGACTGGGTGCTCGAGCGCCTGGTGGAAACGACGACGCTGGCCGATGGCAGCGTCGTGGGCGGCTTGCTGGCGCGGCCGCTGCCGCGCCAGATCGAGTTTGCGCGGCTCAACCTGACCTACACGGTGCTGTCGAAACGCCGGCTGATCCAGTTGGTGGAAGAAAAGCACGTCGACGGCTGGGACGATCCGCGCATGCCCACGCTCGCCGGCGCGCGCCGCCGCGGCTACACTCCCGAAGGTTTGCGCGTTTTTGCCGATCGTATCGGGGTTGCCAAGGCCGACTCGTGGGTCGACATGAACGTGCTCGAAGACTGCATGCGCGAGGACCTCAACGATCGCGCCGAGCGCCGCATCGGGGTGCTGGATCCACTCAAGCTCGTGATCGACAACTATCCCGAGGACATGGAGGAGGAGTGCTTTGCGCCCAACCATCCGCAGAAGCCCGATCTCGGCAAACGCGCGATCCCCTTCGCGAAGGAACTGTGGATCGAGCGCGAAGATTTCACGGAAACACCGCCCAAGGGCTATTTCCGTCTGTTTCCCGGCAACAGCGTGCGGCTGCGTTACGGATTTGTCGTCAAGTGCACCGGTTGCGACAAAGACGCGGGCGGAAACATCATCGCGGTCCGCTGCCAATATGATGCCGGCACCCGGTCGGGCACGCCGGGCGCGGACCAGGTCAAAGTCAAGGGCAACATCCATTGGGTCTCGGCAAAACACGCCTACCGGTGCGAAGTGCGGCTTTATGACCGACTGTTCACCTCTCCCCATCCGGGCGCCGGAGACCGCGATTATCGGCTGGACCTCAACCCCGGCTCGAAGCAAGTAATCACCGCCTGCCTTGAGCCCGCGCTCAAGGGAGCGCGACCTGACGAGCGGTTTCAGTTCGAGCGACATGGTTATTTCGTGGCGGATCGCATTGATTCGAAGCCCGGCGCGCCGGTATTCAACCGGGCGGTGACACTGCGGGATACGCGGTCCAGGTCGTGATCGCAATCCGGTTGCTGCTCAATGTGGCGGAACACGCGCCGCGCGACAAAATCCGGCGGCTTGACGCAGGTCATTGTCCGCGGCGGGGAAAACGCGCACACTGTTGATTCCGAAGTCTGATGTCAGTGAGTAGCTGACATATTCCGATCACCGATAGCCAATTGCCTGTTCCCATGAAGCCCCACGAAAACCTCGACCCGCTGATCATCGCCGGCATATCGTACCAATCGCGGCTGCTGGTCGGCACCGGCAAATACAGGGACTTTGCGGAAACGCGCGCCGCGGTTGAAGCCAGTGGCGCGCAAATCGTCACGGTTGCGATCCGCCGCACCAACATCGGTCAGGACCCGAAGCAACCAAGCCTGCTTGAATCACTGCCGCCATCGCGGTTCACGATACTGCCCAATACCGCCGGCTGCTATAACGCCGATGACGCGGTGCGCACGCTCAGGCTTGCGCGCGAACTGCTCGACGGCAGCAATCTGGTCAAGCTCGAAGTGCTCGGTGACCCGAAGACGCTGTTCCCGAACATGGCTGAAACGCTCAAAGCGGCGGAGACACTGGTCAAGGACGATTTCAGAGTGATGGTCTATTGCAGCGATGATCCGATAGCGGCAAAGCAGCTCGAGGAAACCGGCTGCGCCGCGGTGATGCCGCTCGCCTCCCTGATCGGCTCCGGCATGGGCATCCTCAACCCGTGGAACCTGCAGATCATCATCGACAACGCCAAAGTGCCGGTGCTGGTGGACGCCGGGGTCGGCACCGCGTCGGACGCCGCGATCGCCATGGAACTCGGCTGCGACGGCGTGTTGATGAATACCGCGATCGCTGCCGCGAAAAATCCGGTGCTGATGGCGGCGGCGATGAAAAAAGCGGTCGAAGCCGGCCGTGAGGCGTTCCTCGCCGGCCGCATGCCCAGAAAGCCTTACAGCGCGTCTCCCAGTTCGCCGACAAGCGGCGTAATCGGGACTTGAGAGCAGGATCAACGGTTCGCGATCCGGTAATTGACGTGCGGTGCTGGTGCGCCTCTCTGAGTCCTGAATCCTGAATCCCCTATTCTGATGTTGCATCGCCCGATTCGCAGCTTCGTGCTGCGCCAAGGGCGCGTTTCGAACGCGCAGCAGCGTGCCTGTGACACGCTGCTGCCCCGCTTCGGTATCCCGTATGCGCCGCAGCAGATAGATATCGACCGTATATTCGGCCGCAGCGCGCCGAAAGTACTCGAGATCGGGTTCGGCATGGGAGAAACCACCGCGGCCATCGCCGCGCAGCATCCCGAAAACGATTACCTCGGCATCGAGGTGCATACGCCCGGCGTTGGCGGCATGCTCAGGCGCATCGCCGAACTCGGCCTTGCCAACGTGCGCATCGTCCGGCATGACGCGGTTGAAGTGCTGCAAAACATGATCGCGCCGGCGACTTTCGATGGAGTGCACATTTTTTTTCCCGATCCATGGCCGAAAAAACGCCACCACAAACGGCGACTGATCCAGCCGCCGTTGGTGGCGTTACTCTGCGAGCGGATGAAGCCCGGGGCGTACCTGCACGTTGCGACGGACTGGCAGGAGTACGCGGAGCAAATACTCGCCGTACTGTCGGCCGAACTGCGACTCGCCAACACCGCGCGCGACTACGCGCCGCGCCCCGACTACCGGCCGCAGACCAAGTTTGAGAGCCGCGGCCTCAAACTCGGCCATGGCGTGTGGGACGTGATTTTTCGGCGGCTTTGACCGTATTGCGGGCGGCGCTTGCGCGAACGCATCAAAACCGCCGGCGGCATTTGGCGCGCGCGGCAGCGGCTGTGGGAAGTGGACTGGAAAACGGTACGTGAACTCGGCTTGCAGAGCCGCGTCGTCGCTCAAGACCCGCGCTAAGGCAGATATATATGTAGATATACCGGCGCATATGCATATATCT
>Ga0080064_1007292_pt1 | contig 11263 bp, 9 predicted proteins | sample Subgrocontami54m_FD_69260 | JGI IMG/M metagenome (GOLD analysis project Ga0080064, IMG submission 69260) | Subsurface groundwater microbial communities from S. Glens Falls, New York, USA - GMW46 contaminated, 5.4 m (SPADES assembly) (version 2) ... | reverse complement strand
CCATCACCAGCGCGCGGCCACCGCCGGATTCCACCAGCCCGTGAATCATGGCGATGTTGGGATGATTCAGGGCGGCCAGGATTTTGGCTTCGCGGTCAAAGCGGGCCAGGCTTTCCGCATTGTTCGCCAGCGCAGGAGGAAGAACCTTGATGGCGACGTCGCGATCGAGCTGGGTGTCGTGGGCACGGTAAACCTCCCCCATGCCGCCCGCTCCGATGGGGGAGAGGACTTCGTAATGGCCGAGTTTGTCGCCGGCTGAAAGCGGCATAGGAGTGATTCAGTTAAAGTTTACACGATCACCTATATCATGTTATGGAGTTCAGTAAATTGAAGGTTGCACTATGATCGATTTGCGCACTCCAAATCCGGGACCGCTGCGAAGGGTGACCAGGTCAATTCTTGATTCTCCACGGTCCGTTGACTCACTGCGGCCGGAAGTTGTTGCGATGACGAAGATGCTTACGGATTCCAAGACGTCTCGGGCTCCAAGCGAGAATATTTCGGAGGGCGAAACTCGAACGCCCAACGGGGTTGCGCTTTCCCCAACGATGGCAGCGATGTGTGCTGACGATTTCGTGCGAACGATCCGATTCATCCGTGGAACGCATGCTGCCATTGTGGATATTCGGAAACAGTATCCTCACCGTCCGGCACGAGTCCTTGAGATCGGTTGTGGACCAAAGGCGACGCTGGTTGGCCCGCTGATGACGATCTTTTCACCAACGGAGGCGGTGTTCACACGCCTGGACATCCATCCTGAATCGATTGAGTCCGCAAAAGCCATTGTCGATACGCTTGGACTTGCCAGCTCCGTCGCGGGTTGGGAAACGATGGATGCAGACTCGTATCGCATTGATCCTGATGCTCCTCCTGATGTCATTCTGATGGAGATCATGCGGGCCTGCCTGGAATCAGAGCCGCAACTAGCCATCACACGTCATTTGCTGGTGCAGGCTCCCAATGCCACGCTGGTACCCGAGGAAGTGCGGGTTGACCTTGTACTGGTGAACCCCTCCCGCGAGTTTAGTTTGGATGGTCCGGAGCGGAATGGCGGCGACCTCCAACGAGACCGTATCCCGGTGGGATCGGTATTTGTTTTGAACCGGGAGACCGTCCAATCGTGGAAAAGTATCCGCGGCAACCGGTTGCCTGGATCGGCCGTGCGACTTCCCGATTCCATACCGCACCGCTACCAACCGATGCTTTTCACAAACATTCGCGTTTATCAGGATCACCTTCTCATGGATTACGAGTCCGGTTTGACAAGCCCAAGAACCTTCTCCAGCGAAGGGGACAGCAAGGCTGGTGATACAATTCAATTCCATTACGAACTGGGGCAGCGGTCGCGTCTAATCGTGAAGTGTGCGCCCGGTCCAGCCTGGCGGATGGCCCGCCTCCGCTCCCACTAGGCGATGTCTAAAGAAATTCGAAATCGCAAAAGATGGCCGGACGCGTTCCACGTTGTCCAGGAGATTGGATGCAGCCTGCCGAACGTCGAGGCGGCCACGAGGTACGACGGCTCGCCCGTGCTCAAGGTTCATGGCGTCTTCCTGGCTGGCATGGCGGCGCACGCATCCGCGGAGCCGGACACCCTCGTTGTGCGTGCTGAGTTTGAGGAACGGGAAGGCCTTTTGGCGGACGCACCGGAAATATACTACGTCACGGACTACTATCGACGCTATCCGGTGGTTCTGGTCCGGTTGCCGCTGGTCGAGCGCGAGGTCCTGCGTGAGTTGCTCGCCGCATCATGGCGGATGGCTGCCGCGAAGTCCAGAAAAGGCCGCACAAGGCCAACGAAAACGCCGTTCGACGAGGGCACAGCTTACGCGTAAAATAGCATCCGTGCCCCGGCGCGTCGATTTTTCCGCCAATTCGCCAATCTACGACAAGCGCCACGGCGTGGCTATATCGGCTCAGTTGGCCGAGGCGCTGGCAAATGGATTGACGAATGCTTCGCGGATTATTGACATCGGGGCCGGAACGGGCCGGGTTTCGGTGGCTCTCGCCAACGAGGGTCTTCGGGTAGTTGCCGTCGACCCGGCCATCGCGATGCTGCGGACCATGCGGCAGAAGCCAGGCGGGGGGGCCGCGGAGGGCACACGCCTCCCATTTCGCAGAGGCAGCGCCGACGTGGTAATCCTGGCGCGGCTCCTCTACCTTGTTGCCGGCTGGCAGGAATTGTTGCGTGAAACCAAGGAGGTCCTTAGGAAGGGCGGCACCCTGTTTCACGAATGGGGCAATGGCAACGATACCGAGCGGTGGGTGGAGGTTCGTGAAAAGGCCCGGACTCTGTTCCAAGATGCGGGCATCGAGGATCCGTTCCATCCAGGCGCTCGAACCGAGCTTGCGGTGGATTCCTTTCTGGGCGAGCTTGGTTTTGTTCGAAGGGAGCAGATTGCGGCTGGCGCAGGTCCCGTGATTACTCTGACTGACTTTTTGAACAAGATCGCGAGTGGGGAGTTCTCCTACATTTGGAATATCCCCAAGGACGTACAGGATTCCTGCCTTCCCCGGTTGCGGCGCTGGTGTGAGAGCAGGTTCGATCTTGACCAGCCAGTGCCAATACCCGCCGAACTCAAATGGATCCGGTAGGAAAACCAAAGGTGTTCCGTGAGAACACACCGCACATCGGAAACCAGCGTAGCGGGAATCGTAACGCTCTGCCGAACAGATGGGGCCGAAGCAGCAGTGTGGTGCGGTTGGCCCAAGCCGGCGATCAATGCGGGAGCCGCGGCCGTAGATCTCCGTAGAGCCAGGTTCCCGCAAGCGCGCTGGCAATGGCGACAATCATCACGCTGACGCCATTGCCTACGAGCGCGAACAGGGGGCCGGGACAGGCTCCAGTGAGCGCCCAGCCCAGGCCGAAGATTGTGCCACCGGCCGCGTAGCGTACACCGCGTCCGAGGCTTTTCGGCGGAATCGTGATGGGCTCGCCTGAAACGGCCTTCAACTCGAGTTTCCGGATTAGTGTCAGGGAAACGGCGGCGACCACGATGGCCGACGCGATGATCTCGTACATTCGAGGAGACTGAAACCGGAACATCTCCTGGATGCGGAACCAAGAGAGGACCTCGGACCGGGTGAGGGTAATCCCGAAAAAGACACCGAGAACCGGATAGGCTAGCCAGGCGGCGGGTTTGGTTGGCCCAGGGGACATGGGTACTCAAAAGATGAGCGGAAGAATCAAAAACGTCGCCAACAGACCGCCGGCAAAGAAGCCCACCACGGCGATCAAGGACGGTAACTGGAGGTCCGCCAGGCCGGAGATCGCGTGACCGGAAGTGCACCCTCCGGCATACGCCGTGCCGAAGCCGACGAGAAAGCCGCCCAGAACAACCGAGGTGAATCCCTTGAGCGTAAACAAGGCGGACCAAGTGAACACCTCGCGCGGGGCGAGGCCGGAGAAGTCGTGAATACCGAGGCTCAGCAGGGAAAGGCGGGTCTGCTCCGAGATTTGCACATCGTGAGATCCTCCCCATTGCGAAGCAAAGAAACCACCGAGCCCCGTACCGGCGATAAAAAGAATGTTCCAGAGTCTGATTCGCTTCCAGTCGTAACGAAAATGCTCGACCCGGCCGGGTAGAATCACGGAACATAGATGCCGCAGGCTGCTGGAAGCGCCAAACATACGGTTGCCGGCAAGCAGGAGCGCGGGAACGAATAGTCCGATCAGGGGACCGGCTATGTACCACGGCCATGGAGCAGAGGCGAAAGTTGACGTGATATCCAAGTGTTCTAGTTTACAGCCAACCACACGACCATGGCGATCATGTTCGCGGACCCCTGGGTACTCAGGAGTTGACGCGGGGAACTCAAACACGTCTGGGAGTTCACCGCCGATGGGGTCAAACGTGTTAGCTTTTTAGCTGTAATGAGATTTTTTGAAGTGACAAGAATCCTGGCTCAAATCCTTCTGATCGCCCTATGCCTACAGGGGCAAACCCCTCCGGGCAGGGATGCCCAAAGCGAGACCAAGGGCATGCCGCCGAGAGCGACTCCCGGCGACTATCAGTTCCAAACGAAGGCCGGCGCGGTGACGATTGCCGCTGAGTTCACCGGACACTCGCTGCCCACCATGGAAGGACCCCTCACCACCGAGGATTATGTGGGCGTGGAGGTAGCCTTGTTCGGCGCAGACGGAGCGCCGCTCAAGATTTCGGCTAGCCAATTCTCTCTCAGGTTGAACGGAAAGAAAACGCCGCTGGCGAGCCAACCGTACGGGCTGATTGCCTCATCGCTGCGGGATCCGGAATGGGTTCCGCCCGAGGCGCCGGTGGCGAAATCGAAATCGAGCATCGGCGGCGGAGGCGGGGGCCATGAAGGAAACCTGCCACCCTTACCCCCCAAGATCCCGATCGCGTTGCAGCGGGCGATGGCACAGCGAGTTCAAAAGGCGTCGCTTCCGGAAGGCGAGCGGCCCCTTCCCTTAGCCGGGCTGATCTTCTTCCAACACCGCGGCAACGAGAAGAACCTGCAATCGATCGAGCTGCTGTACGAGGGTCCGGCCGGGAAGGCAACGCTGCAGCTGCGTCCGTAACAGGCGCGGTAGTGAGCGAGCACTGGCGCGGATCAAAAACTGGCTCGCAGCACCACCTGCACCTGGCGCGGGTAGTTGGCTGTTGCCGTGATCTGGCCGAAGGATGTGCTGAATTGGTCCGTGACTGGATTCGCGAATAGAGGGTGGTTGAAAGCGTTCAGGGCTTCGGCGCGGAACTGTATTTCGGGGCCCCGCTCCCCATTCTTCCATCGCTTGTTGATGGATAGATCGACATTGTTCATGGCAGATCCGCGGACATCGGAAAACCGGAACGGCCAGCTCCGGTAGTGAAAGGAAGCAGGCCGTGTCGCGGTATTCCGGGTAAAACCTGCGCCGGTGTTGAACCATTGCTCGACCGTCCTGGCGCCGTTATGAATGTCATCGGGGTTGCCAAAGAAAACGGCGTCGCCCCAGGTTAACGGCGCGCCTGACTGATAGATGTAGATGGTGGATAGCTGCCAGCCGCCGACCAGCGCCTCCACGGCGCGAGGGGCCTGCCGCAACCATTTCCCGCGCTTTCCGAAAGGAAGCTGGTAGATGGCGGCCAAGGTGATGCGATGCTTACGGTCGGCCGCCGATAGGGATCGGTAGGGCACATCATCGGCTGGATTGAGGAAGCCATTGGCAAGCATATTCTTGGCCCAGGTGTAGGAGGCGTTCAGGCCGAGGCTGCTCGAAAAGCGGCGGGTAGCGCGCATTTGCAGCGAGTGATACCAGGAATATCCTTGATAGGCCTCTGTGTTGACCGCGGTGAACTGAGGGAACGGCTTCAACAAGGCCTCTCGCGTGATGGTGTTGTTGGTTCCGGTGGCCCCGTTCACGCCCGGTATCCCGCGAAACGGATTGGCGATGTTGGCGGAAAGGTAGTTCACTCGCTCCTGGTCAAAAAAGGGACTGCGCGATAGCAGATTGTTGCCGACCACGTTGAGGTCACGGCTGATCTCGAGCTTGGTGGACCGGTTGCCGACGTAGGCAACTTCTACTACATTGCCGCGCCCGATCTGGCGCTGGATACTGGCCTGCCACCGCTGGTTGTAGGAAGCCACCGGCGAAGGACTAAAGAAGGTGATGGAGTTGCCGGCGTCTGTAAGCAGGCCGGCGGAAGCTCCCGCCGGCTCCAGGATTCCGTCGGGAAATGGATTCGACAGTGTTGCATAGAAGCTGAGACCGCTGTCCTTGGTCGGGATGACATTCGTGCTCCGCTGGAATCCATTCTGCAGAACGTCTGTGCGCCGGAGCCCAAGGCCGCCAAAGTAGATCCCATAGCCGCTGCGAATCACGGTCGCCTTGCCGAGCGTCCAGGCAAGACCGATGCGAGGAGCGATGTTGTTGGTGTCGCGCACCCACAGCTCGCGGGGCTGCCCATTGATTCCGGCAAAAATCAGGCCGCCCCGGACGTGGAACTGGTCCGGCGGCAACTCCAAAGTCGGATTGGCGGCATAGCCGGATTCGTACTGGGCCTTGGCTTGGGCCTCAATGGGCAGGGCCGTGTTCCAGTCAAAGTCACGAATGGTGCGGTTGAAGCGTTCCGTGAGGGGACCTTCGAGCTCATAGCGCACGCCGATGGTGATGGTGAGATTGCGCCGAGCCCGCCAGTTGTCCTGAAGATAGCCGGACCAAACGGTGGACTGCTCGGCAAAATCGGTATTGCGGTTGATGAGGCTGCTGGCATTGGGCAGGCCGAGGAGAAACGAAGCAAATCCCTGCCCGATGGGGGCGGTGGTGGAGTTATCCAAAGGGCCGCGCGTCCAGGTGGGGTCGAAGATGAAGTTGCCGCTGCGCGTCGTGTTGCCGTTGTAGCGGTTCTGGCGGTAGGCGCGGTATTCAAATCCATAATCGAAGGAGTGGGTACCGCGAAGCTGTGTCGCGGCCACGACGAGTGTATGGGTGTCCATGAAACGGGCCTCGCCGGTATTCACTGTCGTGAAGTAGCCATTGATGTTGAATACGGGAAACTCGCGCATGCCGGCGCTGATGGCGGCATTGAACGAACGGGGAAAGCCGAGCGAGGTAAGGTCGAACTCGCGGCCGCGCAGCGGGTCGGTCTGCCGGGTGAAGCGCGTGTAGCCGTAACGCGCATTCAGCACCAGCGACGGAGAGAAGGCGTGCACGATGTCCAGCGAGCCGGCGATGGGATGGTACTGCTCGCGCAGCCCGGTTGCGCGCGTCTGGAAATAATCATTGCGGTGCGTGTCCCTGGCATAGCCGTTGCCGCGGATGAAGATGCGGTCGCGGGATCCGAAGTTATGATCCACGCGCACGGTGTGAGTCCAGTAGCTGGCTACCTCCGGCGAGTTGGGCTGCGGATAGTTGTTGCGGTGGTCCGCGGTGGTTCCCGCGGTGAGAGGGAGCGGAAAGTATTCCATCACTTTGAGAGAAACCGGATTGAAGCGGTTTACGGGAATTGTGTTTGCCGGGAACGGGTCCTGACGGTACCGGGTGCTGCTGCCGGTTTCCCGGCGCCGCGTTGCCGGATCATAGAGCTGGTAGTTGGGTCCAATGGCCAGCAGTTCCGAGAAATCCCCCTGGCGCTGGTTCGCGGTTGGAATGGTCCATGTTGTCCCGCCGCGCGGCCGCTGGTCTGAAAGAGCTTCGTAGGCCCACATGAAGAATGTCCGGTTGCGCCCGTTGTAGAGTTTTGGAATCGCCAGAGGACCACTCAGTGACGCACTCCAGCGGTTGTAGTCGAAACTGCCGCGCGGCTGGCCGTTGAGGTTGCCGAAGAAGCTGTTGGCCATCCATTGGGGCCGCATGGTGGTGAAAGTGCCGGCCCCGTGCAGCTTGTTTGTTCCTGAGCGGATGCTGATGTTGACCACTCCACCGGAACTCTGGCCGGTGCGGGCGTCGAAGGAACTGGTCTCAATGCGCACCTCGCCGATGGCATCCACTGGCGGAACGTATCCGGCGGCAACGCGGCCGTTGGATCCCTTGGAGGTGTTGGAAACGCCGTCCAAGGTAATGTCTGTGGTTCCGCTGATGCTGCCGCCCATGCTGTAGTCGACGATGTGAGTGGGCTCGTAGGGCCGGTTCAACAGAGGATCCCCTTCGAAGCTGGTGCCGGGCGCCAGGGTGATCAGTTGGTAAGGATTGCCGTGCGCGATGGGCAGCTCGGTCAGTTCCTTGTTGCCGATCAGCATCCCCATCGAAGCGTTGGTATTCTCCACCAGCGGCGCCGATTCGGTCACGGTAATGGACTCGGCCACATCACCAACATCCAGATGCAGGTCGATCTGGAGATTGTCATTAACACTCAAAGTGACATGGTCCTGCCTGGCTCGCTTGAATCCCGGATGGGCCGCCGCCACGCGGTAAGTGCCGGGCAACAGCAGCGGAGCGGCATAGGCGCCGCGGTCATTGGTCTTCAGTTTTAGGGCGACACCGGTCTCGGTGTTTGTGATGGTGATAGCCACTCCGGGGATTCCTGCGTTTTGACTGTCGGAAACATTTCCGGCAATCGTTCCGCGCGACTCCTGGCCCAGAACGGGCAGACCCAGGAGCATCAGGCAAATGAGATATCGTTGCGGCATGATTCCACCCGGTCACCCCTATTCGGACACAATGTAGCATTTTCTCGATGGCGTTGGCGCGTCGGGTTGAGGCGATCCGCTGGCTTACGGTAAGGTGCGAAAGTAGCGGCGGAGTTGCTCCACCCGGCCGAAATGGCCGCTGTTGCTACAGGTTCTAGCCGGAGCAGTCGAAAGAAGGATCGGGAGGATTCGAGTGAATCGATTTGTTGTGGCCGTTCTGATCACGATGAGGGCACTCATGGCGCAGGAACAGCCGGTGGCGATGGTGGAAGGCAAGGCCTTGCTCCCCTCCGATCTGGACCCGCCGGCGTTGTTGCGGTCACAGTACCGATCCAAGTTGCCGGAGAAGGAGTACGCCACGTGGCTCGCGCAGACGCGCAGCGACAGGCTGGCCGGGTTGATCTGGGCGGCGGTGAAGAAGCAGTTCTGCGTGGACAAGGAGTGCGCGGCCACCGAAGCCGATATCGCCGCGTTTAATGAAGCCATGGGGCGGGAGTATCAGAAGCAGCGCGCCAAGGACGAGGCGAGACTGTGGGCGATCGGGACGGCGCTGGCGGGAGCGCTGACCGCGGCCGAACGAGAAAAACTGGAGCAGGAAAAGGGGCTGCTGGAATCGGTGCGCAGCGCGCTGGACAGCACCACACCGGAGCGGGAGCGCCTGTTGTCCGAACCGTGGGTAGGTTCGTGGAAGTTCTACCGGGCGCTCTATCGGACCTACGGCGGCCGGGTGATTTTCCAACAGGCCGGCCCGGAGCCACTGGATGCGATGACGAAGGTGCTGCGGGAACAGGAAGCTCGCGGCACTTTCGCGATTCATGATGCCGGGATGCATCGTAAGTTCTGGGCGTATTTCACGACCATGGGCCACACATTCATGTCCGACGGGGCAGAGTTCATGGAAACGCCATGGTGGCTGCGGGCGCCTAAGAAGCCTTGAGGGCGGGCGGCGGAATGGCTGGGCTTCCGGCGCGCCGCGGCGAGATCATCCCGTGCATGCGGGCACTCCGCAGGGCCGTAGTGGGGCCTGCCGCCGCTGGCCTACTGTAACGTGCGGAGGTAGCGGCGAAGTTCCTCCACCTGGCCGAGGACTTGTTCGCGATCCGGGGCTTGGGGTGTGAGTTCGAGGTAGCGGAGCAGGTCTCGGAGGGCGGGCGCCAAGTGGCGTTCATTGAGGTGGAGGACTCCTCTTTCCTTGTAGGGATGGCCGGCATCGGGGTCGGACTCAATGAGCAGGTCCATGATGGGGATGGCTTTGGCGAATTGCTGGCGGCGGTAGTAGGCGTTGCGGAGGTTCCCGAGCATGCGGAGGAGGATTTGCTTGCTGCTCACCGGGGCCATGGCGGATGGGGCGGCGTAGATATCGACGTGCGCGACTTCGAGTGCCAAGTCGCGGCATTGAGCCATGCTCAGGATGCGGCCTTCGTGGAATGGATCGATGAAGGCGGAGTAGTTACCATCGTCGTAGCGGACCAGGAAATGACCGGGGAGTCCGACGCCGTGGACGGGACGCCCGAGGCGGTGTGCGACGGCAAGGTAAACCACCGAGAGCGTAATGGGGATGCCGGCGCGGTCGGCAAGGACTTCATTGAGGCAACTGTTGCGGGGGTTGTAGTAATCGGATTGATTGCCGCGGAAGGCGAGATCGTGGAAGAAGTAGTGGCCGGCGGCTTCGACAAATTCCTGGCCGGAGGACTGGGGGTCGCACAGCACGGAGAGTTCGCGGGCGTAGGAGTCGAGGATTTCGAGGAAGGGGGCGGGGTCCAGGCCGGGGAATTCGAACGCGGCCAGGCCCAGAGCGGCCTGGTCCAGGGGAACGGACTCATCGCCTTCTATGAGGAGTTTTCTGAGGTTGTGCACTCCTCGCGTAGAATAGCATTGGTATGAAGATTCACACTAGTGCGGCTTCCGGGCTTTTGATTGGTTTGTTGCTGGGCGAGGCTGGCCTGGCGCAGTTGAAAGTGGGGGTTGGGAGCGCGGTGATCACGCCGGACCTGGACAAGCATGGACCGGTGTACATGGCCGGCTTCGGGCAGAACCGGGTGGCGACCGGGGTGCACGATCCTTTATATGTGCGGTGCCTGGCGGTGCAGGTGGCGCGGCAGCCGCTGGTGTTGTGCGGCGTGGATTCGATCGGGTTGTTCCTGGATGATGTGGAAAAAATCCGGGCGCGAATCGGAGGCAAGGCGGTGATTGCGGCGCTGCATGACCATGAGGCACCGGACACGTTGGGGCTGTGGGGTCCGGCGCAGGGCAAATCCGGGATCAATGAGTCGTACAACCAGTTGGTGATTGACGGTACGGTGGAGGCGGCCAAAAAGGCGATTGATTCCCTGCAGGCGGCTCGGGTGAAGCTGGCCCGTGTGGAGGATGCGGAGCTGGATAGTTTTATCCACGATACGCGGCCTCCGGTGCGTCATGATTCCGAGCTGGTGCTGTTGTCGGCGGAGGATTTGAACGGGAAGCCGATTGGCACTCTGATCAACTGGGCGAATCACCCGGAGACCTTGGGGTCAAAGAACACGTTGATCACGGCCGACTATTCGGGGTATCTGCGGGAACATCTGGAGAAGCAGTTGGGCGGGACGGCGGTATTTATGAACGGGGCGGTGGGCGGGATGCAGTCGCCGCTGGGGGCAAAGCTGGAGCAGCCGGAGAACAGTTTCGAGCGAGCGGAATGGATTGGGCGGCGGGTGGCGGAGCTGGCCGCGAAGGCTGTGAAGGCGGCGGACAGGGTGGAGATCGACGGGTTGAGCTTCCGGGAGACGACGCTGGATATTCCGCTTTCGAATGCTGGGTTTCAGATGGCGGCACAACTGGATCTGTATAAGGGCCGGAAGAAGCTGAATGCGAACGGGACGATTGGGACACTGGTGGGCTACATCAAGCTGAGTGGGGATGGTGCGCCGCTGCTCGAGGCGGCGATGATCCCGGGGGAGATGTATCCGGAGTTGAGCGTCGGCGGGATTGAACAATATGCGGGGGCGGATTATCCGGACGCTCCGCTGGAGCCTGGGATCAAGGCGCAGATGAAGGCTCCTTTTAAGATGTTGTTCGGATTGGCGAACGACGAGATCGGGTACATTATTCCGAAGGCGGAATGGGATCAGGTGGCGCCATGGCTGAACAACAACGCCAAGCGGTGGTACGGCGAGGTGAACTCAGTGGGCCCTGAGGCTGCCCCGCTGATCAATCAGGCGTT
>Ga0080064_1007291_pt1 | contig 11264 bp, 9 predicted proteins | sample Subgrocontami54m_FD_69260 | JGI IMG/M metagenome (GOLD analysis project Ga0080064, IMG submission 69260) | Subsurface groundwater microbial communities from S. Glens Falls, New York, USA - GMW46 contaminated, 5.4 m (SPADES assembly) (version 2) ... | reverse complement strand
CCCCGACGGCACGCTGTTCGTCACGCTGGGCGACCGCTTCACGCACCTCGAGCGCGCCCAGGATCTCTCGACGACCATCGGCAAGATCGTGCGGATCAACCCGGACGGCTCGGTACCCCGAGACAATCCGTTCGTCGGCCGCGCCGGCGCGCTGCCGGAGATCTGGTCCTACGGCCATCGCAATGTCCAGGCCGCCGCGCTCGATGCCCGCGGCGAGCTGTGGACCGTGGAGCACGGCGCCCGCGGCGGCGACGAGCTGAACAACCCGCAGCCGGGCAAGAACTACGGCTGGCCGGTCATCACCTACGGCGTCGACTACTCGGGCGCGCGCATCGGCATCGGCACGTCGTACCCGGGCATGGAGCAGCCCGTCTACTACTGGGATCCGGTCATCGCCCCCTCGGGCGCGACCTTCTACTCGGGCACTGCGTTCCCCGACTGGCGCGGCGACCTCCTGGTCGGCTCGCTCACGCCCGGCGCCCTGGTCCGTCTGCGCATCGCCAACGGTCGGGTCACCCGGGAAGAGCGCTACCTGGACGAGCTCCGCGAGCGCATCCGCGACGTCCGCGAAGGGCCCGACGGCGCCGTCTACCTCCTGACCGACAGCTCCCGCGGCCGTCTCCTCCGCGTCGAGCCCGCCCGGTAGCTCCCCCTCACCCTGCCCTCTCCCCCGGAGGGGGAGAGGGTCATCAACGCACTCCCTCTCTCCCCCGGAGGGGGAGAGGGTTATCAACGCACTCCCTCTCCCTCCTGGGAGGGAGAGGGTTGGGGTGAGGGTGGCGCGCAGGAAGGTCAGCGCAGCTTGGGCATCACCTGCTCGGCGAAGCGCCGCATCACGCGCTCGACCTCGGCCCGCGGCAGCATCGCGCCCTGGTCGAACCAGCAGATGATCTGCGAGAGGCCGAACTCCTCCTTGGCGGCCTGCAGCCGGTCCACGACCTCGGCGGGGTCGCCGAACACGGCCTGGTCCCGGCAGAACTTCTCGTAGGGCAGATCGGCGATCGTCTCCCGGATGAATTTCAGCCGGGGCAGGTGGTCACCGTAGGAGTCGGGCAAGCTCGAGAAGATCGTCTCGAGGTTCCGGTAGTACTGCATCACACCCGGCCGCATGGCGTCGCGCGCCGCCGCCGACGTGGCCCCGATGTGCACCGGCTGCATCAGCGCCATCTGCTCCGCGCCCCACGCGTGCCCGGCCGCGGCGAGCTTCTCGCGGTACGCGGCCATGCACTCGCGCAGCAGCGGCAGCGGGGTGGTGGTGGTGCCCGAGTAGATGGGCACGCCCAGCTCCGCGACGTGGGCGAAGCTCTCCAGGGTGTGGACGGCCACCCGGATGGGCGGGTGTGGGCGCTGGAGCGGCTTCGGCACCACCGCGAGGTTCTCGATCTGGTAGAACTTGCCGTCGTAGCTGAAGCGGTCCTTCGTCCAGGCCAGGCGGATGATGTCGAGGCACTCGGAGAAGCGCGCGCGATTCTCCGAGACCGGCACCCGGAAGCCGTGGAACTGGGTAGGGATGGACCCGCGGCCCACCCCGAACTCGAGCCGCCCGCCCGAGAGGATGTCGGCGGTGGCCGCCTGCTCCGCGCAGGCGAGCGGGTGGTGCAGTGGCAGCAGCGTCACCGCGGTGCCGACCCGGATGCGCTTCGTGCGCTGGGCGATCGCGGGCACCGCCATGAGCGGGGTGGAGAGCAGCGAGAAGGCGGCGCCGAAGTGGATCTCGGCCAGCCAAGCCACGTCGAAGCCGAGCGAATCGGCGAGCGTGGCCAGCTCGAGCATCTCGGTGAAGCGCTGGGCGTGCGTCTCGCCGGCCCGCTCCGGCGCCTGGAAGAAGAGGCCGAATCGCATCGGAGACGGGCCCTCAGGCCCGCGGGAGCGGCCAGCCGAGCCACTCGCAGACGCCGCGCCCCATCACGTAGTCCAGATCCTCGCCCTTGAGCCACGGCAGGTGCTGGGTGAAGAGCGCGATGCACTCGTAGTAGGTGCACGGCATGCGGGTGAGGTCGGTGCCCCAGAACGTGCGCCGCGGGCCGAAGGCGTCCACCAGCCGCCGGATGGCGTCGTGCAGGTCCGGGAACGGGTAGGGCTGGGCCGAGAGCGACGGCATGCCCGAGGCCTTCACCGCCACGTTCGGATGCTTGGCCAGCGCGCAGACCGCGGGCAGCTCCTCGAAGACCTTCGGCGCCTTGCCGCGCACGCTGATGCCCACGTGGTCGATCACGAGCTTGAGGCCGGGGTGCCGGCCCGCGATCCGGTCCAGATGGTCGAGCGCGCCGGGCACGAGCACCATCAGCGGGACGCCCGCCTTCTCCGCGGCCGCCCACAGCCAGTCGGCGGTGCCGTCGGTGAGGAAGTGGCGATAGTGCTCGTTGTGGAAGGTGAAGCGCATGCCGAGCATGCCGGGCTGCTTCCTCCAGTCCGCCACGAGCGCGCGGCTCGCCGGGTCTTGCAGCGCCAGCCGTCCCATGACCGCGAAGCGGTCCGGGTAGCTCCGCGCGGCCTCCAGCGCCATGTCGTTGCGGTCGCCCTCCCAGGAGGGCGGCACCAGCACCATGCGGCGCACCTTGGCCAGATCCATCTGGAAGAGCAGCGTCTCCTTGAGGATCTGGTACGGCTTCTGCGCTTCCGGCGCGCGGCCGGCCGGCCACGGCCGGTCCGGGCTCTCCGCGGCCCAGAGATGCACCTGCGAGTCGACGATGTCCATCGGGTTGGCTCTCCTTATAGCAGTCTCGAGGGGTCGAACGGGCGCAGATCGAGCGACGGGGACGCGCCGTCCGTGGTGAGCTCGGCCAGCGCCAGCCCGGTGCCCGGCGCGTTCAGCATGCCCCAGGGCCCGTGGCCGGTCGCCACGTACGCGCCCGCCGCGCCGGGGACGCGGCCGATCAGCGGGAGGCCGTCGTCGGTGATCGGACGGTAGCAGGCCTGCCGGCGCTCGATGGGCGCGGCGGCCAGCGCGGCGGCCACGCGCCCGGCCGCGCGGGCCAGGGTGGCGCAGCCCGCGTCGCTGACCTCCACGCCCTCCGCGGACTCCGGCAGCGGCTGGCGATCGGCCATCCCGCACACGTAGACGGTGCCGTCGGGGCGCGGGATGATCTCGGGCTCGAGCGCGCGGCCGTCGGCCAAGCGGTAGTCCATGAAGAGCGCGTGGGCGGGCACGCCCGCGGCGGCCACGGTCACGCTGTAGCCCTTGAGCCCGTGAATGCGCGGCAGGGCGAGGCCTTTCACGCGGCCCGTCCACGGGCCCATGGCGAGGACGACCGCGTCACCCTCGAGCGGTAGGCCGTCCACCGTGACGCCGCTCACCGCGCGGCCGCGCGTGGTCACGCCCTCGACCACGCCCTTCCGCAGCTCGGCCCCGCGCTCCCGGGCCGCGTCGAGCAGCGCGGTGGTGAAGAGGGCGGGGTGGACCTGGGCCGTTGTCTCGGGAGAGCCGAGCGCGCCCGCCACGATGGCGGGGCCGTCGATCCAGCGCGGCGCGGGGATCCGGTGCCCGCCCGCCACCGCCCCCTTCTCGCGCGCGGCCAGCATGTAGGTATTCATCCGACGATAGCCATAGTCTGATCCGAGCTCGCGCGCCAGCTCGGCGTGGAGCGCGAAGCTCACCCGGGCCAGCGGGCCCACCGGGGACCCGTCACACCAGTCCAGCGCCAGGAAGCCGCCGGACTTGCCGGAGGCAGCGCAGGCCACGCCCGAGCGCTCCACCACGGTGACCGCGACGCCGCGCCGGGCCAGGTAGTAGGCCACCGCGGCGCCCATCACGCCGGCGCCGCAGACGATGACGTGCCGAGGAGGAGTCATGGGCGGTCCGCGGCACAGGGTAGTACAGTCCCTTCGCAAACCCAAGGAGGCTTGCTATCGCTATCGATAGGCCTCGCCATGTTGATTCGTCGAGAGCCCTACAGAGAGATGTAGAGCGCTTGCTGTGCGTCGATAACCCGGAAGCTAGTCGGGCCCTTCTCGCCGGACGCCGTAGCCACTCCTGTTCGAAACTGGATTGTCGGTACTCCTGCGGTCACGCCTCTATATGGTTGCCGTTCTCCGTGTGGTGCCGCTTCTTCGACCGAGGACGAGCATCAGCTCCGTTGCTGGTTGTCTGGCAGCTCGAGCCGCCTCTCGCTTGCCGTTCACACCGATGCCTCCCAGAGTGCTGAACCTACTCTCCACTGTGAGCTTCCTGGTGTCGAAATATCGTGCGGCGATTCGGCGTACCTTGTCGCCGGAGAGTCCATTTGAACACGTATGGTTCGGAAACGTTAGGATTGCTCGAACATGACGTTTCGCTACTGCTTTCAGTAGTTCGTCGAGGGCGGTCTCGGCTTCGCTCTTGAGGCTGTATCTGGAACGCGGGCGCTGGCGACTTGGAGGATATCGGCCTGTCCCCTCCACCGATGCACAGCTACCATGAGCAATCGTCTCGAGTACATGATAGAAGCGACTGTATTGGACGCTGGAGTAGGGTGGATCGATAAACACGACATCGCCAGGTCTCAGGCGAGCCGCTACTTCATTCGCGTCCGCGACTTCGGCGGAGCCACGTCGCCGTGCACACTGTTGTGCCAATTGGCAGAACGCTCGTTCCGTCCGTTCCGCAATATCTCGTCTCCACAAGTCTGCGAGATAGATTCGGCCCCGTCGTGTTGGTTGGAAGGGCTGGGCGGTGTGACCGGGGGCTGCCGCGCACTGGCTAGCCGCTTGGATTAGGGCAGCGAGCGCGACCGTGCGTGCTGGCTTGGTCTTCGGCAAAGACATGCGTAGCGCGTCGATCCAGACGGCTTGTTCGGGACTAAAGTAGTAGCCCCCGTAGGCTCTTGTGATTGGCAGGTCGCTTTGCCTCGCACACCAACGTCGGTACTGTTCAACACTGTTCTTGGTGACTTGCTCAGCACGAGGCGCTCTGCGTCGGCGCACTCTGTACTGGGCTCTTCTGCGCCAACGCTCCCATATCGTCCGCCAGGCCAGCTTTCTCGTCCGTTGAATTACGGCACCAGATAGCACTGCACTGAACCGCTGAAGATCAAACGCCACAACTGGCAGCGAATAGTGCTTCGCCACGTGGACGCCGACAGCGCCGGAGCCGCAAAAGAGATCCACGAATCGCTTCCCTGTTGCGATCTGGCTAGAGAGAAGCTCGCCGAGCCCATTTTGCAGCATTGCTCGCTTCGATCCCATGTACTTCATCTGAGGCGGTCCAGTGAAGCGAGCGTAGTCTGCTCGGCAAGCTGGAAGCTGACCACGCCACTTGTCCACGCAGGTGTGCGATGGACACTCCAGAATCTGTTGCTACCCCCAAGAGCCTCGTCCACGAAGCGCCGAAATCGCACGATTCGATGGTATGCCACAACTTGGACGGATTCCGTGTCAGGGAATCGGCTTCGGTCTGGAATTGGAGGCGCCGCGAACTGTATTCTCGAAATGAAGTTGATTCGCTGTCGGAGTGCTTCCTCAGTAAGGACCCGAAACGGGGGAAAGATCGAGAGATGGTCTGCATACGTGACCCGGTTTCGGTGGGCCGCATCAGAGACATCGATGTCATCATGGTTCTCGGTAAACAGTGGATCCTCGGTGAAGTGAGCATGGCGCTTGACGATTCTCCAGTAGAAGGCGTGCTCACGATCACTGCCGCTTTTCTGCATAAAAGAGCAATACGGGCGGCCGCTCTCTAGCTGAACCACGCGTTTGCGCCGAAAGAGCTGAAAGTGGCCGAGGAGATGTGCGAATGATCTCATGCAGTAGTGGCTGGCGTAGTAGCCGCTGATCGTAGCCCAAACGGGGCTGGCTTGCGTCAGCGCTGCTGAGATGAGAAAAGTATGAACCGCCCGCAGCCAGCCTTCGACGGCGGCAGTGGCGAACATGCTCGGTACGCTTGCAGGCACGCGAACCGTAGTGTTTTTAGCGGCCGGGCATGCTTTGTCGAGAGCATTGGCCAGTGACAGGTACGGAGGAATTGCCCGTCGCGCCGCGGTGCCGCCTAAGTCAGAGAAGAGCGACTGAACGAGCTGCAATAGAGCCGCGTCGATCGTCACAGTCACTTCGCGAGGCCCTTGAGAATCCTTCCGCGGTTTCGCTCAGCCCTCGAGGCAATAGCAGCCTCAGACAAGTGTGTGATTGGCGTGCCGGTCCGTGCGGCCGCCCATAGGGTGTCTCTGAAGCGGGCAATTCCGCCACTGCCGAGAAAGCCCTTAGCTCCGAACAGTTTTCGCGGGAGGAACTTGCCTTTGTACAAGAGACCAGCGGTGGTCATTACGCCGCGTAGCCATGTGGCAAGGGTCGCTTCAGCTTTGTCGGAGACGAGCGGATGCTTGAGGCGCCGCAATTTCCAAATACATGCCGGCAGGAAGGCTAGGAAGGAGACAATCACTCGGCCCTGGTAGGCAACATTATCGGGTTCAAGGGAACCGCCGCTTGTGATTTCTTCCTTTCGCCCCGTAGCCTGCAACCAGGCATTCAGACACTGGGCAAGGAACTCAACCTGGGGCTCGAGTCCGTCGATACCTGCGCGGGACATGACGGGAATGACGTCTTCTATAGCGGAGGCAAGGGTAGCAAGGGTTACGACATCCTTAACGCCGAAACGGATGCCCGGAATCTGGATCATTCCAACCAGCGGACCAGTATCGAGCATCAGCAGCCTGCCAAGATCCTGAGCTCGCTCTTTGTCATCTAGAGGACCACGCGGCCCTCTGGCTGTCGGGAAAAGATCGGTAACTAGAGAGCGGTCTACCTTCTTCTGATAGAAGTTGACGTCGATGAAGATCTGAGCCTGACGTCGAGGTGGTGCGTCGCGAGCATCGAGATCTATGAAGATCTCCGCTGGGATCTCCCAAACTGGTCGGGCGGTCGACTTCCGCACTTCATCCTGGAGGATGCGCACAGCCAGGAACGCACCGTTGATTCGGTGTTGCCCGTCAATTACCGAGAACCGAAGATCCTTGTCATTCTCGTCGAACAACAGTCTAGCGGCGCCCCGAGGTTGGCTGTGTGAGAGAGGCACTACGGAAGCACCATTCACATGTAGGAGGACATTGGCGAATGTGGGGAACTCACTGCGTTCGAAACCTACAACACGTGGAACCTTTGGAGGCCACTGTCTGCCGGGATCTGCCTTGCGGGGCTCGTAGATTGCCTTGAAGTATCGGTCGATCTGTCTAGGCGCCTCAATGATCTCCTTCTGAAGGAGATAGGCCGCTATCTGTGCGACGCGTTTCCAATCCAGAGAGCGCTGGATCGCCTGGACCTTTTGGGGGTCCCGATGGGGTGAGTGAGGTGTGCCTGGCCACCACTGCATGAGCTTCACTACACTGAGTGCGGCGAGACAATGTTGAATTGCCTGAAGATTCTTGGATACGAAAGGGTTCTCTGGAACTAAGACCGAAATCGACTGAATGGAGGAGGGTCTCTTGGCCATCTGCTAGCTGGCTGTTGTTGCCGCTGTGAGAGACTCGGGAAGCTGTGGGATAGAGATCGTCATAGCCAACTCCCGGGGCCGAGTGTCGCTAGTCTGGCCCGCAAGACCATGGACGACCGGGGGTCCAGGTGGCGACGACGACCGGCCGCACGGAGAACCACCGTTGTCGGTGTCACCATTCAAGCACACTAGAGATCACTCTGCGCATGCACCGGCCATGCTCGAAGGTACAACATTAGCATCGCCGTCCTGCCAAGTTTGATGTGCGGAGATGTAGGCAGGGCGCAGGCCACGCCCGAGCGCTCCGCGACCCCATGCCGGGCCAGAAAGAGCCCACCACGGCGCCAACGACGCTAGCGCCGCAGACGATGACGTGCCGACGGGATGTCATGGCCAGTCCGGGCGACAGGGTAGTACAATCCTTCGGCGGGTTCCCAGGCGACCATGCCCGCGAATATGTGAGGAGGGCTTCTCATGGACTACGGCGCCGTCATGTTCCCCACCGAGTACTCGATCGCCCCGGACGAGCTGGCGCGCGCCCTCGAGGAGCGCGGCTTCGAATCGGTGTGGTTCCCCGAGCACACGCACATCCCCGCGAGCCGCAAGAGCCCGTGGCCGGGCGGCGGCGAGCTGCCCCGCGACTACTGGTCGGCCTACGATCCGTTCATCGCGCTGATGGCCGCGGCGGGCGCCACGAAGCGCCTCAAGCTCGGCACCGGCATCTGCCTCGTGATCGAGCGTGATCCGATCGTGACCGCCAAGGAGGTGGCCACGCTCGACCGCCTCTCGGGAGGCCGCGTGCTCTTCGGCATCGGCGGCGGCTGGAACCGCGAGGAGATGGAGCACCACGGCACGGCGTTCGCGAAGCGGTGGCGCGTCCTGCGCGAGCGCGTGCTGGCCATGAAGGCGCTCTGGACGCAGGAGGAGGCGTCGTTCCACGGCGAGTTCGTCAACTTCGACCGCGCGATCTCGTTCCCCAAACCGGTGCAGACACCGCATCCCCCGATCCTGTTCGGCGGGGCCACCGCCCAGGGCCGCGCCCGCGTGGTGGACTACTGCGACGGCTGGATCCCGATCGACGTGCTGCTGGACGACCTGCCCGCCGCCATCGCCGACCTCCGCCAGAAAGCCCAGGCCGCGGGCCGCCCGCCGGACGAGCTCTCGGTCTCGGTGTTCGCCTTCAAGCCGCCCACGCCGGACACGGTGAAGCGCATGGAGGACATGGCGGTGGAGCGGGTCACTATCGTGGCGCCGCGCCGCCTCGACGAGGCGCTGCCCTTCCTCGACCGCATGGCCACGCTCGCCGGCTGAGATGCCCGAGCTCGACGCCGGGACAGTCGCCGCGTACTGGGGACGCGAGAACCTCGCCGAGGCCATCCTGGCCGCCCTCACCGCCCGGGGCACCGATCTCGACACGCTCACGCCCGACGCCCTGGCGCCGGTGGACCAGTTCCACGGGGGCGGCAAGCCCGTCACCGTGCGCCTCGCGCGAATCGCTTCAGCCGGGCCCGGCATGCAGGTGCTCGATGTCGGCGGCGGATTCGGCGGCCCGGCCCGCACGCTGGCCGTGGAGTTCGGCTGCCTCGTCACGGTGGTGGACCTGACCGCCTCCTACGTGCGCGCGGCGCAGATGTTGACGGCAAAGATGCGCCTCGACGATCGGGTGAGCCACCACGTCGGCAATGCGCTGGCCCTGCCCTTCCCCGACGAGTCCTTCGACCTGGTGTGGACGCAGAACAGCGGCATGAACATCGCGGACAAGGAGCGCCTCTACGCCGGCTTCCACCGGGTGCTGCGCCCCGGCGGCCGGCTGGCGCTGCAGGAGCCGATGGCCGGGCCGGTGGCGCCGCTGGTCTACCCGGTGATGTGGGCGCGCGACGCCGCCACGAGCTTCCTGCGCACGCCGGCCGAGATGCGGGCGGTGATCGAGGGCGCCGGCTTCCGGACCCGCGTCTGGGACGACGTGACCGCGGAGACCGCGGGACCCACGACCGCGGCGACGATCCCCGCGCACAGCATCCAGCGCCTCGTCATGGGCGACGCCATCGACGAGATCATCCGCGCGGGCCATCACAACCGGGACGAGGGCCGCCTCATCTCGATCCAGGCGGTCTTCGAGCGGCCCCTCGACAAGACCGAGCTCGCTGGCTAGGATACCGAGCCATGAGCGATGCCCTGACCGGCCAGACCGTGGAGCTGCTGCAGCAGATGATCCGCAACCAGTGCGTGAACGACGGCACCCTGCTCTCCGGCCAGGAGAAGCGCAACAGCGACACGCTGAAGAGCTATCTCGAGGGCAGCGGCCTCGACATCGAGGTGTACGAGCCGGCCCACGCCCCGGGGCGCGCGAGCCTGGTGGCCCGCATCGAGGGCACCGACCCCAAGGCGCCCACCCTGTGCCTCATGGGCCACACCGATGTGGTGCCGGTGAACCCCAAGACCTGGACGCACGATCCCTTCGGCGGCGAGCTCGTCGACGGCGAGGTGTGGGGGCGCGGCGCGGTGGACATGCTGAACCTCACCGCCTCGCAGGCCGTCGCGCTCAAGACGCTGGCCGGCCGCGGCTGGCGGCCGCGCGGCACGCTGGTCTACCTGGCCTGCGCGGACGAGGAGGCCGGCGGCACGCTCGGCGCCGGGCACGTGGTCGAGCGGCACTGGGACGCCCTCCGAGCCGACTACTGCCTGACCGAGAACGGCGGCACCGTGAGCCGCGGGACCAAGGGCGACGAGCTGAACGTCACCGTGCACGTCGGCGAGAAGGGCGTGGCCTGGCGCCGCCTGCGGGTCAAGGGCACGCCCGGCCACGGCTCGATGCCCTACGGCGCGAACAACGCGTTGATCAAGGCGGCCCAGGTGGTGAGCCGCCTGGCCGACTACCGGCCCGCGCCCTATGTCGACGAGCTGTGGCGCACCTTCGTGGACACGCTCCACCTCGATCCCGCGGTGAAGGAAGCGCTCGCCGATCCCTCGCGCGTCGACGAGGCAATCGAAGGCCTCGCGCCCGCCCTGGCCAAGCTCGCGTGGTCGGCCACCCATACCACGTTCTCGCCGAACGTCTGCCACGGCGGCGTGAAGACCAACGTGATCCCGGACGTGGTGGACGTCGAGGTCGACATCCGCACCGTCCCCGGCGACAACGAGGACGAGGTGCGCCGGCATCTCGACAAGGCCCTGGGCGGCATCGCCGAGGAGATCGAGGTCGAGAAGCTCTTCTCCAAGCCCGCCTCCGTGTCGCCCACCGGCACGCCGCTCTGGAGCGTCCTGGGACGGGTCGTGGACGCGCACTATCCGGGCGCGCGCCTGCTGCCGCGCATGATCGTGGGCTTCACCGACGCGCCCTACTTCCGCGAGAAGGGCGCGGTCGCCTACGGCTTCGGGCTCTTCTCGCGGACCCTGACCGCCGAGGCGATGTCCGGCCGCTTCCACGGCAACGACGAGCGCATCGACGTCGAATCCCTGGCCCTCACCACCCAGGCCTGGCTCGAGGTGTGCGAGCAGTTCCTCGGCTAAGTGATCCCGCTCACCGGCTATAGCGACCGGCTCTCCGCCGCGCCCGGCGAGCGCATCGCCTTCAAGGTCTCGAGCGCGGCGCCGGGGCCGTATCGTGCCCGCCTCGCGCGAATCATCCACGCCGACCCGAACCCGGCCGGGCCCGGCCTGAAGATCGAGGATCTCGCCCACCGCTTCGCGATCGAGCGGCCTTCCCGCGTGCAGCCGCTCGCCCAGGGCTCCTGCGCGCGCGTGGATGCCGCCACGGCCCTGCGCACGCCGGGGCCGCTCACCGTCACCGTCCTGGTCTGGCCGACCCTGGCCGCCGCCCGCGAGCAGTGCGTGATCTCACGCTGGGACGAGGCCGCCGGCGCGG
>Ga0080064_1007290_pt1 | contig 11264 bp, 9 predicted proteins | sample Subgrocontami54m_FD_69260 | JGI IMG/M metagenome (GOLD analysis project Ga0080064, IMG submission 69260) | Subsurface groundwater microbial communities from S. Glens Falls, New York, USA - GMW46 contaminated, 5.4 m (SPADES assembly) (version 2) ... | reverse complement strand
CGCCCGCCGCAGACGCCCCGCCGCCGCGAACGCGACGAACCCCGCAGCGCCGGCGCGTCCCGCCGTCGCTCCGCCCTTGAACGCGACGCCGAGTCCCTCCGCGCGGGCGTACGGGAACGCGGTGAGGGCCAGCACCTGCGCCCATCGGCCCAGCAGGGGCGCCGCGACGATGGCCCAGGGCCGCACGGCTCCCCCCAGGCTGGCGAGCGCGGCCCACTTCACCAGGAGCACCAGCACGATGCCCGCCGTGGCGTAGGCGCCGCGCGCGGTCTCCCGCATGATCTCGCGGCGGCGCTCCGGCGTGTGCCCGCCGAACAGGCCGTCGCAGGCGGCCGCCAGGCCGTCCAGGTGCAGCCCGCCGGTGAGCAGGACCATCGCCGTCACCAGCAGGGCGCTGGCCGGAAAGGGCGGCAGGACGAGACCCAGCAGCGCGTCCAGCGCGGCCAGCGCCAGCCCCAGGAGCAGCCCGACGATGGGAAACCAGGGCAGCCCGGCGGCCAGCTCCTCCGGCGTGACTGCGCGCCGACCGACCGGAACGACGGTCAGGAAGCGCAGCGCCGCGAGGAAGCCCATGTCTGGCCTACGCGGACGGCCCGGCCGCCGGTCCCTGCGGCTGCTCCTGCTTCACCTTGCCGGAGATGCCGGCCTGCGAGAACGTCGTCATTTCGCTGAGGAGCCGCGCCGCGCCGTCCACCAGGAACATGCCGAGCGCCGCGCCCGTCCCTTCGCCCAGGCGCATGTCCAGGTCCAGAAGCGGGGTCAGCTTCATGTGCTCCAGCGCCGCCTTGTGCCCCTGCTCCGCGGACAGGTGCGCCGCAATCAGGTAGTCGCGGATGAAGGGCTTCATCCCGCAGGCGATGAGCGCCGCCGAGCAGGATATGAAGCCGTCAATGACCACGGGCCGTCGGTGCGCCGCCGCGGCAACGATGACGCCGGTCAGCACGCCGATTTCGAACCCGCCCACCTTGGTCAGCACGTCCAGGGCGTCCTGCCCGTTCGGCTTGTTCACGTCCAGCGCGCGCTGGATGACGCCCGCCTTGTGCTGTCGCTGCTCCTCGGTGAGGCCGGTCCCCGTGCCGGTCACCTCCAGCGGCGGGCGTCCGGTGATGGCTGCGGTGATGGCGCTGGCCGCCGTGGTGTTGCCGATGCCCATTTCGCCTATGGCGAAGATGTCCGCGCCCTTCCGCAGCTCCTGGTCGGCGATGGTGATGCCTGTCTCGATGGCCGCCATCGCCTGCTCCCGCGTCATGGCGGGGCCCTTTGCCATGTTGGCCGTCCCGGGGGCGATGCGCTTGGACACGAGTCCCACGCGGGGCTTGATCTCCGCCGCGACGCCCGCGTCAACGACGAGCAAGCGGGCGTCCACGTGCCGCGCCAGGACGTTGATGGCGGCGCCCCCCGCGATGAAGTTCTCCACCATCTGGGCCGTCACCTGCTGGGGGTAGGCGCTGACGCCCTCGGCCACCACGCCATGATCGCCGGCGGCCACGATGATGGTCTTGTGCTTGAGCTTGGGCGCGGGCTGGCCCATGATGCCTGCTACCTGGATGGAAAGCTCCTCCAGTCGGCCCAGGCTGCCGGGGGGCTTGGTGAGTTGGCCCTGGCGCTGCCGCGCCGCATCCATGGCCCGGCGGTCCACCGGGCCGACACGCTGCAAGGTCTGTTCGAGTATGCCCACGAGATTGTCGCCTCCAGACGAGTTGAAGTTGACTAAACCTTACCAGTGTACCAGACGGGGAAGCCCGCTCGTGTCCATGTGTATGGTCGTGATGCCTGGTCGCTATCCTGCGGCGGGGTCCGAGCGGGGAGCGAGCCCGTCCAGGTGGCTGACGTCGTTCAGCAGGCTGAGCAGCGCGCCGCCGTCCACCGTCTCGATGACGGACATGCTCGCGTTGGCAAGGCGGATGCGCCAGAAATGGCTCACCGGCAGGCCGAGCAGGTTGAATATAACGCCGCGGAGCGTGCCGCCGTGCGCCACCAGCAGGACATTCTCGTCGGGCCGGGTGAAGTCCTGCGCCGCCAGGAACCGTTCCGTGCGCCGCATGAGGTCCAGCATGCTTTCGCCCTTCGGCGGGGCGAAAGCGGGGTCGCGCTGGTAGATGCGGGCCATCTGCTCCGGGAATCTGGCTTGAATATCGCGCCAGCTCTGCGTCTCCCACTCGCCGTAGCTCATCTCGCGCAGGTCCGGCGTCAGGGCCAGCGCCACGGCGCGTCCCTCAAGGATGGCGCGAGCGGTGTCCGCCGACCTCGTCAGGTCGCTGGAGAGGGCTCGGTGAAACTCGACGCGCGCCAGCCGCTCCCGCAGGGTACGGGCCTGTTGCCGTCCCGTCTCGCTGAGGGGCGTGTCCGTGTAGCCCTGGATGCGTCCCTCGGCGTTCCAGGCGGTCTCGGCGTGGCGGACCAGATAGAGCTTGGCCATGACGCGCGACTGCTACCTCCGTCCCAGCGCGTCCGGCAGCGCGGCCACGAGCCTCTGACAGTCGGGCAGGCGCCGCGCGCCGATGCGGATGAACGAGGGCAGGCCGAAGGACGTGCAGTCGCGGACGCAGAGCCCCTGCCGTAGGAGAGCCAGCCGCACGGCAGGGGCGTCGCCCACCTCGATGAGGACGAAGTTGGCGAGAGACGGCGCGACGTACAGTCCCATCTCCGACAGCGCCTCCCGCAGATATGCGACGGAGCGAAGCACCTCGGCTCGGGCGCGCGCCATGTGGCCGGGGGCGGCCAGCGCCGCCAGGCCCGCCGCCTGCGCCGCCGCGTTCACGCTCCACGAGGGCTGGAGCGCCCGCAGTCGCCGCGTCACGTCCTCTCGCGCCAGCGCATAGCCCAGGCGCAGACCGGCCAGAGCGCCGTCCTTGGTCATGGAGCGCAGCACCACGACGCGCCCGCTCGTGATCAGGTCCGCCGACGCCCACGGCGTCGCCACGAAGGGCGCGTACGCCTCGTCCAGGACCAGCGTCGCGTCCGGCGCGGCGTCGAGGAGTCGCAGCACGGCGCGCCTGTCCAGGTACGCGCCGGTGGGGTTGTTGGGGTTGCACAGGAAAAGGAGGAGGGGCGACTCTTCCGCAAAGACGTGGCATACCTCGTCCATGTCCCACTGGAAGTCTCTCTGCCTCGTGGCCCTGACCTCGACGACGTTCAGCCCCGCCAGGCGGCACGCGGCCTCGTACTCTCCGAAGGTGGGGCCCAGCGCGACGGCGTACTCACCGAGCCGCGCCAGTACGCGAGGGATGAGGTGAATAAGCTCCGTGGTGCCGTTGCCCGGCAGGACGCAGTCGGCGGAAACGTCGTGCAGCCGCGCTAGGGCGTCGCGGAGGTCGCGACACTCCGGGTCCGGGTAGGCGGACGGGTCGAGCCGCGCGAGGGCATCACGCACCAGCGGCGACGGCCCCAGGGGGTTGACGCTGGCGCTGAAGTCCAGCACCTCCGCCGGGTCCAGGCCCAGGGCGCGGGCCTCCGCGTCGCGCAGGCCGCCGTGGACGGGGCGCGTGGACGAGACCTGGCCGGAGATAGGCGTCTGCATAGCTTTGTATTATAGCAGATAGCGGCGGCGGCCCTTGCCTCAAGCCGTGACGATGGTTTGAGGGATGGATACACGCGTAATAGGGCAGCCCATCCCCCGAACGGCGTCGTCCGACCACTATTTGGGCAGGAGCGACTTCATCTCCGGCTCCAGCGTTACCCCCAGCGTGTCCATCGCCACGCCCAGGAGCCAGTAGTACCCCACGCCGACGGCGAGGTCCACCGCGCCCTGCACGCCCAGCATCTTCTCGATGGCCCGGTACGTCGCGTCGCTGGCGCGATAGCGCTGCACCAGGCTCCGCGAGAAGCGGATGACCGCCGCCTCGTGGGCGGGCAGGCCGACCGTGGACTTGCGGAATTTCGCGGCGTTAATGGCGGCTTCGGACACGCCCACCTTGCGCGCCACCGGCTCGTGGTAGCTGAACTCATAATCGCAGTTGATGTGGCGGGACACCACCAGGATGGCGAGCTCGCGGACGGGCGCGGACAGACTGGACTTGAAGCGCACGTACTGGCCGAGCGCGCTCACGTGGGCGCAGGCGCCGGGGCTGTGCAGCAGCAGTTTGAACGGATGGGGGACGTGGCCGCGCCCCTGGGCGATGTCCTCATACATGTGGCGCTGGTCCTTCGGCAGGTCTTCCCGGGCGATGTATGGCAGTCGGGGCATGCTGTCCTCCTGATTTGAAGAGTGACGGTGCGCCCGTTATGATACACGATTCCGCGCCGCGCCCGTAGCGCACTCGACTTGACGTATCTCGTACGTTCGTGTAGAATGGCGCCTGTGCTTTTGGAGGACGAGGAGCTATGGTGAACCTTCGTGATCTGGTGCCGTTCAAACAGAATACTAAAGTACCCAGTTTTCGCGCCGGTGATACCGTCAAGGTGAACGTGCGCGTCAAGGAAGGCGACCGCGAGCGCATTCAGGCGTTCCAGGGCGTCGTCCTCAAGGTCGTCGGCGGGGCAACGCCGGGAGCCATGTTCACGGTGCGACGCATCAGCCACGGCGTCGGCGTCGAGAGGACGTTCTTCGCGCACTCTCCCCTCATCGAGACAGTGGAGCTGGTGCGTCACGGCCAGGTGCGGCGCGCCCGGCTGTTCTACCTGCGCGCTCTGTCGGGGAAGGCCGCGCGCATCAAGGAAGGCGGACGGAAAGTGGCGGCCCTGGCCGAGGCTATCGTCGGGGAGCCGGAGATGCCCGCCGAGCCGGAGCCCGCTCCCGTGGTGGAGGCTCCCGCCGCGCCCGCTCCCATCCCGTCGGACGCTGGCGAGAAGAAGTAACCCCGCACTAAGGCGCCCCGTGAATGCCGCCCCAACCGGGGCGGCATCCTTTTTGCCCTGACGCCAAGGCACGCGAGGCGATATGAACGGCCGGTACGCGGATGTTGCGGTCAATGCGCCCGTGGGGCCTCGGCGCCTTTTCAGCTATGCCATCCCCGATGGCATAGCCGTCCAGCCCGGACAGGCTGTCCGCGTCCCGTTCGGCCCCCGGACCGTCCAGGGCATCGTCTTCGACCTGCCCGACCTGCCGGCGGTGTCCGACGTGCGGACGGTGGAGGCCGTCATCGGCTCCGGCCCTCTGCTGACTCCCGCGCAACTCCAACTGGCCCGATGGGTAGCGGAATACTACAGGGCCTCCTACTTTGACGCGGCCGCGCTGTGGGCGCACCCCGGCTTTCGCCAGCGGGCGCGTCCCGTCCTCACGCCTGCTCCGCAAGCGGAGTCACCCGACTTGCCCCCGGACCTGACGGACAAAGAGGCAGTCGTTCTGCGGCTTGTGCGAGAGCGGGGGCGCGCGGGCATGAGCGACGTTGAGGAGAGCGTCGGCAAACGGGCGGCGACCGCGGTTGTCCGCGCCCTGCTGGAACGGGAGCTTGTCGAGAGGCACTGGGAGTGGGAGCGCCCGTCCGCGGGCCCGCGCGTGGAGCAGTTCGTGCGCCTGTTGATATCGCCGGAGCAGGCCCGGGATGCCGTGCCTGGCCTGCGCGCCCGGCGGGCCACGCGGCGCGCGGCCCTTCTGGAGGCGCTGGCGTCGGCTCCGGGTCCGCTGGCCGTGACAAGCATGCGTCGCGACGTCGCGGTCACCGCCGCCGACCTGACGACGCTCGCGGCGGAGGGCCTCATCGCGCTGGAGACGCGACGCGTCGTCCGCGACCCGCTGGCGGGCCGGAGCTTCGTCACGCAGTCCGCGCCGCCGCTGACGCCGGCGCAGGAGCGGGCCTATCGTGAGGTGGAGCAGGCGCTGGAGGCCGCCAACGCGACCCCACCGCGCGACGGTCACGCGCCCACGGCCTTTCTGCTGCACGGCGTCACGGGCAGCGGCAAGACGGAGGTGTACCTCCGCGCGCTGGAGAAGGCGGTGGCCCTGGGCAGGAAGGGCATCGTCCTCGTGCCGGAGATCGCCCTCACGCCCCAGACCGTCCAGCGCTTCGCGGAGCGCTTCCCCGGCAGGGTCGCCGTGCTGCACAGCGCCCTGTCGCCCGGCGAGCAGTACGACGAGTGGTGGCGCATCCGCGACGGCGCCTTCGACGTCGTGATAGGCTCGCGCGGCGCTATCTTCGCGCCGCAGCCGGACGTGGGGCTGATCGTGGTGGACGAGGAGCACGAATGGACGTACAAGCAGCACGACGCCACGCCCCATTACCACGCCCGCGACGTGGCGGTGGAGATGGCGCGGCGCACCGGCGCTGTACTGGTGCTAGGCTCGGCGACGCCGGACGTGGCCTCCTACTACAGGGCGCGGCGCGGCGAGTACCGGCTGCTGGAGATGCCGGAGCGGGTCATCGTGGATGAGAGCGCGGGCCAGCCCGCGGTGCGGCTTGAGAGCCATCTGCCACAGGCGGAGGTGGTGGACCTCCGCGATGAGCTTCGGGCGGGCAACCGGGGCATGTTCAGCCGCGCGCTGATGGAGGGCGTCCGCGCGGCGCTGGCGGCGAACGAGCAGGTCATCCTGTTCCTTAATCGGCGCGGCGCCTCCACTTTCGTCCAGTGCCGGGACTGCGGGTTCGTGCTCCGCTGCCGTCGGTGCGACATCGCGCTGACGTACCACAGCCAGGGGGAGCGGATGGTCTGCCACCAGTGCAACGAGCGGCGGCCTGTCCCTCAGTTCTGCCCCCAGTGCAAGAGCAGGCGCATCAGGTACTTGGGCGCGGGCACGCAGAAGGTGGCCGAGGAGGCCGCGACCGCTTTCCCCGGAGCGCGTTTGCTGCGCTGGGACAGGGACGTCACGGCGGGCCGCCGCACCCACGAGGTGATCCTGCGCCGTTTTCTGGCGCACGAGGCGGACATCCTGGTGGGCACGCAGATGATCGCCAAGGGGCTGCACATGCCGCTGGTCACGCTGGTCGGCGTGGTCTGCGCGGACATCGGGCTGTACACGTCGGACTATCGCGCGGGGGAACGCGCCTTTCAGGTGCTCTCCCAGGTGGCGGGCAGGGCGGGCCGCGGGCCGCGTGGCGGGAGGGTTGTGTTTCAGACGTACAGCCCTCAGAACTACGCCATCCAGGCGGCGGCGCGGCAGCACTACATGCAGTTCTACGAGCAGGAGATAGAGAGCCGGCGCGCCCTGGGCTATCCGCCGTACAGCCGCCTGGCGCTGCTCCGGTACGCCCACACCAACAACGAGTTCGCGCGGGACGAGGCCGCGCGCCTTGCCGGGGACTACCGGAGGGAGCGGGACGCGCGGGGCATCGTGCTGGATGTTCTGGGTCCGGCGCCGGGCTTTCCCCAGCGCCTGCGGGGCCGCTACAGGTGGCACGTGGTGCTGCGGGGCGCGGACCCCGCCACGCTGCTGGACGCCGTGGCGGTACCGCCCGGCTGGGACGTGGACGTGGACCCGGCGGTGCTGCTCTAAGGGCTTATCCGGGAACTGCTCCTGATTCAGCTTCACCCTTCGACAAGCTCAGGGTGAGCGGTCTCCAGTCCCGTTCATGGTGAGCCAGTCGAACCATGAACGGGGTTATTGGACAGATTCTGGAATGGATGCTGCGCGGGGTCGCCCCTGACTTCTCCGAAGCCGGTTATTGACGTCTTCTTGAGCGGAGTCCAGAGGGGGGGTGAGGGTGGTGCGACAGCTTCTAATACAAGTTGTCGTCAATAAGCGCGTGCGCCACGGCGTTCTGGTCGAGCACCCAGACGCTGATGGCGGTGGCGACGCCGCCCGTTGCCGTCGTGCCGCCCGCGAAGACCACCCTGCCTCCGCTGAACCTGGCGAAGTCGAACTGGTCGTTGGCGTGCTTCGGGGGACTCTTGAGGTAAGTGGTCCCGAAGCGCACCGTCTGTTTGGTGTCCGCGACACTGTAGCCAGCGAGAAAGTCCAGGGGCTTGACGTAAAGCGTGGTCGTTTTCCCGTTGGGCATCCTGAAGTCATAGACCACGGCCTGGAACGTTGACGGGGTTGGCAGGGTGTTCCCCCAGACCGGAAAACGGAAGGTGTCGTCCGCATTTAAAGGGGCCTCGCCGGTGAAGGTGGTCACCGCGCGGGTCATAAGGGCCTCGTCGGCGCCGCGGCCGGTCTCGCGGGCTTCCAGGATGCGACCGGATATGGCGGGGAGCATGACGGCGTTGAGCACCATCAAAATCGAGAGGACAATCATCGCCTCCATGAGGGTGATGCCTCTCTGGTCGCCGTGCGGCACCTTCTCAGTGGCCATATGCGCTCCTGCCCTCAGCGTAGCGCGCGGGGCAGGAGGCGTCAATGGAGCGGCCTCCACCGCCGTAGCCGCGGCCACTTCCGGTGGCGACAAGAGGGGGGGCAGCCCATGGACGGACTGCCCCCTCTGCTTATCCAGGCTTGACGGGAGCTACTTCTTCTTGGGGTTGTGCTTGGCACATGTCGCGCACATACCTGTCACCTCCTTAGTCAACCCTTCCTGTATCTAGGGAGACCGTCTGAAGATGCGTACCCCTCGAATTATTGAAGATTCCCTAGGCCACCTGCCCCTGGGCCGACCCGCCACGCCGCCGCCGGAAGAAGGCGGAAATCTCGCCCTTCTCCCAGATGACCATGAGCTGGCTGGCGATGAAGATGGAGCTGTACGTGCCCGCAATCACGCCGACCAGCAGGATGAGCATGAAGTCCCGGAGGGTTGACCCGCCGAAAAGGAGCAGCGCGGTCACGGTGAACAGCAGCGTCATGCTGGTGCTGATGGAGCGGGCCATCGTCTCCAGCACGCTGTAGTTGACCACCTGCTCGAAGTCCTTGCTGATGCCCTTCGCCAGGTTCTCGCGTATCCGGTCGAAGACCACGATGGTGTCATGGATGCTGAAGCCCACCACCGTGAGCAGCGCGACGATGAAGATGCTGTTCACCTCGGAGCCGATGGTCTTGCCAAAGATGGAGTACATTCCCAGGGACACCAGCACGTCGTGCAGCAGGGCGACCAGAGCGCAGACCCCGTAGCGGAACCCGCGTCCCGCCTTGCGGAAGGCGTACCAAATGTAGATCATGATGCCCACGCACGCGGCCAGCACGGCCAGCGTGGCGTTCCGCACCGTCTCCGCCGACACCACGGGCGAGACCGATGAGAACTCAGGCGTGCCGTCAATGGCGCCGAGCGTCCTCAGTGCCGTCACGAGCTTGTCCTTCTCGCCGGGGTCAGCGACGTTGCCCTGCGCGTCCCGCGTGGGGTCCTTGAGATGTCGCGTCTGGATGAAGTACGCCTTGTCGCCCAGCCGTGAGATGATAGCGTCGCTCTGGCCCAGGCTGGTCAGAGCGTCCCGCACCTTCGTTTGGTCCACGGACTCCTTGAAGCGCACGGTCAGCGTCGAACCGCCCGTAAAGTCAATGCCCACCCGGAAGGACGGAGGGATGGCGATGGAGATAAGGCCTACGATGATGATGATGGCCGAGAAGGCCAGGTAGATATACCGCTTTCCGACGATGTCCAGCACGGTGTTTCTTTCTCCTTCCTTAGGCGCGGCTGAAGAGGGCGGATGCCCGCATCAGGGCCGTCCGGGCGATGGCCCGCATGAAGACGCGGGTGATGAATACCGCGCTGAACATGCTCACGGTGACGCCGATGAACAAGGTCAGGGCAAAGCCCTTGACCACGGGCGCCCCCAGCTTGTCGCCGAACCAGTAGAGGATGACGCACGTAATCATGGTGGACAGGTTGCTGTCGCGTATGGAGGGCCACGCACGGGAGAACCCCGCCTCAATGGCCGCGGCCAGCGTCCGACCCGCGCGCAGTTCCTCCTTCATCCTCTCGAAGATGAGGATGTTGGCGTCCACCGCCATGCCGATGGACAGGATGAACGCCGCGATGCCCGTGAGGGTCAGCGTCACGGGGAACAGCTTGAACAGGGCCATGTTCAGGAACGTGTAGACGATCAGCGCCATGCCGGCCAGGACCCCCGGCACGCGGTAGTAGATAATCATGAAGAGCAGGACCAGCCCCAGGCCTATGTAGCCCGCCACCAGGCTGCGCTGCAGCGAGTCGGCGCCCAGAGTGGCGTCCATGTCCTGCTCCTGAATCACCTTGACCGGCACGGGGAGCGCGCCAGCGTTCAGTTGAATGGACAGGAGCCGCGCCTCATCCAGGGCCATGCCCTCGATGACGCCCTGGTCGCGGATGACCGCCCGCACCGTTGGCGACGAAATGCGCTGGTTGTCCAGGAAGATGCCCAAAGGCTTGCCCACCAGCCGGGATGTGATCTGCTCGAACAGCTTCGCGCCGCTGTCGTCCCACGCAAAGTGGACGAGCGGCAGACCCGTCTGAGGGTCCAGTGTGACCTGAGAGTTCGGCTTCAGGAACCGTCCGGTGAGGGCGACCTGCTGGCCGTTGAGATCGGCCTTGGCGGGCGCCCAGTCCGTCTTGCCGTCCACCGTCACCTGTTCCTTGAATTCTAGCTGGGCCGTCTTGCCAATGAGGTTCTTGGCCTCGTCAATGTTCTTGATGCCGGGGAGCTCGACCAGCACTCGGTCCGTGCCCATCTGCTGGACGATGGGTTCGGCCACTCCATAGGCGTTCACGCGCCGGTCTATGATGTTCACCACGCCGTGCATCTGTTCCTGCGTGACGGCGGGCGCGCCGGGCTCGCGCACGGCCTCGTAGACAAGGTGCGTGCCGCCCCTCAGGTCCAGGCCGAGCACCATGCCCAGCGGGGCACCGGTGCCGCCGCGGGTCAACCCCAGAAAGTCGACGCGCAGGGGGTCGGTGAATACGACCGTGACGGCCAGGATGGTCAGGATGATGATACCCAGGAAAACTTGGCTATTCCGGCGTAACAGCACGGTCTGCTCCTTCAGGCAACCTGGAGGCTCGCGGCCCCCGATAGTGCCTTCCTATTATGGCATGCGGCCCGACTTTTGCAACTGCGGCAGCAGCAGCCGCGCCAGGCCAATGGCGGCCTCTCTGTCCGTTACCTCTCCGACAGCCTCCGCCTCCCGCAGCGCGTCCAATAGCTGGCCCACCACGGGCCCGGGCGGCAGGCCCAGCGCCTCCATGAGCGCCTTGCCGTCCACCAGCCGGGGCGTCGTGGCGGGTGTCCGCGCCTTCTGCTGCTCCCGCCACTCCAGCGCGTACTCGATTTGCCGGCAATAGATTCGCCAGCTCTGCGCATCAAGGGTGGGTCCGCGGGCCGCCAGAAAGTCGGCGGCGTTCAGGTACAGCGTTTCCATGGCTGCGTCAGCGGCGTCGCGGAAGTAGCGATAGAGGGCGCGACGAGTGGGCATCTGGTCCGAGTCCCCGCTCAGGGCGGCGGGACGCAGGTGGTTGTTAACCATCAGCGCCAGCAGCCGGATACCT
>Ga0080064_1007287_pt1 | contig 11268 bp, 10 predicted proteins | sample Subgrocontami54m_FD_69260 | JGI IMG/M metagenome (GOLD analysis project Ga0080064, IMG submission 69260) | Subsurface groundwater microbial communities from S. Glens Falls, New York, USA - GMW46 contaminated, 5.4 m (SPADES assembly) (version 2) ... | reverse complement strand
ACCGGCGTCCCGCACGGCGTTCCTGATGGCTTCGAGGTGCAGCGTCAGCATGCTCTTGTGCGGCAGCGTGCCCAGCTCGTCGCTCTCGTCGGCGCCCACGATGCAGACCGAGTTGCGCAGCTCTTTCAGCGCGCACCTCCCGCGGGCCGGAAGAGCGGCAGGGTGATCTCGTCAGTCTGCTTCTCGAAGACCACCTCGACGGGCATGTCGCAGCGGATCTTCTTTGGATCGGGCTCGATGCCGATGAGGTTGGACATCATGCGCGGGCCTTCCTCCAGTTCGATCATGGCCAGCACGAAGGGCGGCTTGACCTTGAAGGCCTTGTTAAAGGACTGGTAGCCGATCTCGAAGGAGTGAAGCTTGCCGCGACCGCTCGCCTGGAACCACTCGATATCGGCGGCGTGGCAGTGCGGGCAGAGCACGCGCGGGTAGAAGAAGGCGCGGCGGCAGGCGCGGCAGCGCGGCAGCATGAGCTTCTGCTCGCGCAGGCCCTCCCAGTAGGGCTTGGCTTCGGGCGTGATGGGCTGTGGCAGCGGGCGCTCGAGTTCCATGGCTCTCCATTCCGGTGCGAGGTTGGTGGCGGACCCCTCGGAGAGTAGACAGGACGGCGCGCGAGGTCAAGCGCCGTCAAGCGGTGGGCCAGTCAGCGGACCTGCCAGGCGGACGCGGCGGACGAGCCACCACTCGCCGAGCCCCGTCAGGACCACGGCCAGCAGTGAGGACAGGCGCGCCGTCAACGGCACCGGGGCATCGAGGGTCACGAAGACCCAGGACGACAGCGACATCATGAGCCCCTTGTCCCCGTTGAACCCGTCCCAGGCCTGCACCGCAAAGGGGATCAGCCGCCCGGGCTCGAAGGTCACGTCCCGCTCGCGCTCCCTCGGAGCGAGGGAGCGGACCATGACCACCTTCCAGCGTCCGTCCTTCCAGACGCCGCGCCCCGTCACGTCCTGGCCCGAATCGGCCTGAGCGGACACGGGCTTCTGAAAGCCCTCGGCCCATTCCTTCACCACCGGGTTCTTCCCCGCCGCGTCGAGGTCCGCCTGCCAGTGCCACAGGGCGACAGGCCTGCCCGCGCTCCCCAGGAAGAAATGCGGTCGCTCGAACGCCGTGGGGATCGGGACGGGGAACTGCAGGCGCACGGCGTCGCGCAGCTTCTCCGTCCGCTTCGCGCGAAGGTCGCGCGGCGGATAGGTGAACTGCCCGAGCGTGGGATCGGGCCCCGACTCGTGCCGGATGTCCTTGAAGCGGTCGTCCCACTCGAGCAGGAAGGCGATGGCGCTATCGCTGTAATAGGCGCGCACGCTCACCGCGTCCACCGAGTGGGTCTGCCAGCGCGGCTTGGCGAGCACCTGGCCCGCCAGGGGGACGGCCAGGAAAGGCGCCCGGCTCCAGCGCGGGTCGTCGGGATCGCGCGGGACCTCGCCGGCGATGCGAAGCGCCTTGAGCACCACGGGCGCACCCGGCTCCTCGTCCGTCTGGAGCGATTTCACGTAGTGGGCGAGCGCCCACCGGTCGTCCTCGCTGAAGGAGTCGACGAAGGACGGCATGGGGGTGCCGTCCATGCCCGCGGAGAAGCGCATGAAGATGTCGCGCGCCTCGCGCCCGCCCTTCATGCGCCAACCCTTGGTGACATTGGCGGCCTGGACGAAGTCGCCGGGATCGTCCGTGAGCGTGGGCGCCGCGGGCCCGTCGCCGCGTCCGCCTTGGCCGTGGCACTCCCAGCACTTCGCCTGCTGGTAGAGCGCCTTCCCCTTGGCGATCAGCTCGGGCGAAGCGGAGACGTCGCGGGCGGGCTTGACGACGGTGCGCGTCTCCTTGAACGCGTCGCTGAACGTCTTGATATACGCGATCACGAGCCGGCGCTCCTGCTCGGACAGCGTCGTCCAGCCCGGCATGGCGGTGCCGGGCACCCCGCGCGTCACCACCCGGAGGAGATCCTCGTCGGTGGGCGGCTCGCCCGACTGCGTCGTCCGCAGCTTGAACGAGCCGGTGACGAAGTCGCGCGGGCGCGGATCGAGGTACGGAGCCACCGGCCCCCGGCCATCGCCCTTCTCTCCATGGCAGACAAGGCAGCGCTTGACGTAGATCGCCTTGCCGCGCTCGAGGCTCTCGGCAGTGTCGGGCGGCGGGGCCGACTGGGCCCAGGCGTTCGCCGTGAGGCGCGAGGACTGCAGTTTCTCGGGCTTGCGGGGCTCCACGCCCGCGAGATCGTAGGCGGCCAGGATCGCCTTCCACGTCTGCTCGTCGGTGAGATCCTGCTTCCAGATCGGCATTGCCGAGTCCCACGGGCTGCCTTCAGGCGGCAGCCCCGGCCCGCCCTCTCTCACCCGCCAGAACGCGTAGGCCTCGACGACGGTGGCGATCATACCGGGATCGGTAAAGTCCGCCGGCTTGAGGCGGAAGCCCCACGCCATGGGCCCCTGTCCGTCCGCCGCGGCCCCGTGGCAGGGACGGCAGTTGATCTGGAAGATCAGCCGCCCCTCGATAAGCGCCGCCTGGACGTAGGCCCGCCGCCCCGTCTCGAGGCTGCCGGCCGCCTTCGTCTCGTCCATCCACTTCTTCACCGCTTCGTCCGTGGGCTGGCGAAACGGGTTCTTGAGCCGCTCGTAGGCGCCGGGAATGGTCGGATGCTGGATCCTGAGGCTCGTCGGGGGGCCGACGGCCGGCACTGAGCGCGCATGGACGATGGCGCCCGCCGCGACCGGTACGAGCAGCAGCACCGCGAGCCGCGCCAGCCGGAAGAATTGCTCCCCCGAGGCGGGCCCGCGCAGGAACGCGACGAGGGGGCGGAGGAACTCGCGCATGGACTCGTCGCTGATGCTGACGTACACCGCCGCGCCGACCAGGGCCAGCACGAGGTAGATCACCTGCAGGGCGCCCGGCACGGGGAGCGGCCGGTCCCCGCCCGTCACCCACATGGCGGCATAGGGCAGCGCCCAGGTCAGCACGAGCCACACCAGGACCAGCGTGAAGACCACGCTCCAGAACAGCGGAACGCGGCCGGTCCACCATGGCCTCATCGGAGCGTCAGCACGTAGGCGAGGAGGTCGTGGAACTCCTCCATCGTGAGGATCTCTCCGAAGTTCCCCGGCATGAGCGATACTTTCTGCGGCGAGCGCCGCTGGATCTGCGCCTTGGAAATCCGCTGGATCTTGGTCCGGTTATCGACGACCTCGATGATCGAGGCGTCCTCCTTCTTGACGACGCCGGAGACGTACCGCCCCTCCTTGGTGACGATGAGCACGGACTCGTAGCCGGAGGCGATCTCCTTCGACGGGTCCAGGATGGACTCGACGATGAACTTCGGGCCCCACGTCCCGGCCACCTGGGTAAGATCGGGCCCCACCTTGCCGCCTCGGTCTCCCACCGCGTGGCACTTGCCGCAGGCGGCGTTGGAGTCGGCGTCGAAGAAGAGCGCCTCGCCCTTCTTCGCATCGCCGGAGATGTACGGGCTCCACTCCTCGGTCGCCGGCGCCGCCCCCTTGGCGATCGCCAGGAGGCGCTCGGGCAGCCTGATCGCGGCGAGGTCCGGCCGGCCGCCGAGGCCCTGGAGGTAGAGGACCACGGCCTGGAGATCCCCGGGCGTGAGCGAGATCGGCGGTCGCGTGGGGTCCGGCATCTCGTTCTTGAAACCCTTGACGACGTAGGCGCCCGGATCCGTCACGCTCTCGACGAGATAGTCCGTTGGTGTGAAGGTCTTGCCAGTGGCCTCTGCCCGTTCCTTGGCCCGCTCCGCGGCGCGCGCGCCGATGGGGAGCCCCAGCGGTCCGGAAGCGCCCTGATCGGGCCCCCGGATCGCGGCGCCGCGACTGCCCACCGCGTGGCAGATGGAACATTTCCCCTTCCCCCAGAAGATCGCCTCGCCGGCCTCGACCGTGATGTCGGCGGAGATGAGCGCGACGGCGGGGCGGCGCCCGCCCTCGCCGGACACCCGCGTCACCAGCTCGCCGATCCCCACGATCGCGAGGATCACGCAGAGGGTGAAGATGACGACGCCCAGGAATGGCCGCTTCATGCGGGGTTGCCGTCCTCCTGCTTGCGCTCCCCGAGCCCCGCCAGCCAGAAGATGAAGGCGATGAGCCCCAGGAAGACGACGACGATGCTGCCGACCACCTTGGTCATGTAGGCGTTGGTGGGCGTCCAGGCCCAGGGTGAAGTGTCCTGGAGCACGCCGTAGATGTGCCAGTCCTCACGGAGGCCGGAACGGATGAACCCCATGAGTCCCATGAGCATGACGATGGTCACGCAGAGGAGGACCAGCGCGAACTGGGAGCGCACCGTCATCTTCCCCCAGCGGATGCTTCCGACCGTGTCCGCGCCGCGGAACACGACGACGTCGATGGTCATGCTCCAGAGGAGGCAGACCATCACCATGAGCCACTGGGCCACGGCCACGTTGCGGAGGAAGGGGTTGGCCTTCTGCATGATGACGAAGCCGTACACGCCCAGGAAGAAGACGGACGCCAGCACGGTGGAGGCGAAGAAGAGCGCCTGCGCGAGCTTTCCCCGGTCGCGAATCGTGAGGAAGGCGGTAAGCAGCACCATCCCCACTTGTGCGAAGAGGAGATAGGCGGGGGGCCGGAAGTAGTGGGCCTGGGCCGGCGTGAGGTCGAGGGACTTCGGATCGAGCGCCAGCAGGCTCGATCCGTACCACGCCAACACACCGATAGCGACGGCGGCCACCACGACGAGGGCGACGAGCCCTCCCCGCCCCTGCTCGGCGAAGGGTCGGGGCTGCCCCTTGTTGCCACGCCGGTACAGGAGGAAGGAGAAGAACGTCGAGAGGATGATGAAGTTCACGGCCGCGTTCTTCGCCGACATGAGCCCGAGATACTTGAGTAGCGGGTGGAACTGTCCGCCCAGCGCCATCTGCTCCTCGCCCGTGAGCGGGATGTTGCGCGGGGTGAGCCACACCGCGAAGCAGAGCAGCAATACCACGTTGATGTACTTGACGTAAGGCTGGTAGCGCTCCGCGCCCTCGATGCGCCCCATACCCGACCAGAGGTAGTAGTTGCCGCCGATGAACAGGATGCCGATGAGCGCGGCCTGGATGATGAAGGTCCAGGAGAAGGCGCCGCCCATCATGTTGTTGCCCATGACGGCGCTGGCCGAGTACACCTCCCGGCCCAGGTAGTAGCCGGCGAAGGGGAGCAAAATGAGCGCCGACAGCCCCACGAGGTTCCCCACGTGGCCCATCCAGTCATAGTGGGCGCGGTCCGCCTCGCTCCGGGCCCCCAGGAACTTGACGGCAGCGTAGGCGCCGACGATGAAGCCGCCGAAGGCGATATTGCCGAGGATGCGGTGGATCGACAGCGGGATCCAGAGCGGGTTGGCCACCGCCTGCCACGTGGTGCCCACGAAGCGGAGCGTCTCCGTGTCAATGCCCGTGGGTGACATCATGTACGATGCCCAGGCATTGGCCAGGAGCATCAGCAGGGTGCCCCAGACGTTCAGCAGGATGCCGAGGCCCACGTGGAGCCCCTTCCATCGTCCCTGCATCCGCTCCCAGCCGTAGTAGTAGAGGTAGAGCGTGAAGCCCTCCGCGAAGAACAGCATGGCGTAGACGTAGAAGGTCTCGTGGAAGATCCCGGCGAGGACGGCCATGAAGCGCGGGTAGAGGCCGAAGAGGACGAACGCGAGAAGGCCGCCGAAGGCCGCCGTGGTCGAGAAGGCCGCGGAGAGGAGCCTGGTGAACTCGTGCGCCAGATCATCGTAGCGCCGCTCCCCGGTGCGCCAGCCGACCACTTCCACGATGGAAGCGAAGATCGGGACGCCGAGCACGAAGGCGCCGAACATCAGGTGCAGCTCGGCCACGACCCAGACGACGACGCGCGAGCTCGCGCCGAAGGCGCTGCGGTACGCCGGGCCGCCCGTCTCCCCCGCGGGCGTGGCGCCCGACCCCGTGGCGGCCATCACCGCCGGGGCGAGGAAGAGGAGCACGAGCGCGCAGAGCAGGACGTGGCGGGCTCGCCGATCCACCGGAACCTGGGGTCGGGCGCCTCGATCTCCCCCGGGAAGGCCCCAGAAGCGGGCGATGGCCCCTCACCCCCGAACGAGCGTGACCGCGACGCCCAGACTCTTCGCCGACCGGGACAGGTCTCGGTCCGCAGTCGCCAGACGGAGTCCCTCCGCGTCGGCCAGGGCGAGGTGCAGGGCATCGAGTGCCCGAAGCGGCAGCGCGAACCTGGCCAGCCAGGCGCGGGCGCCCTCGTAGTGCCGCCGCTGGACCGCGACGCGCGCGTAGAGGCCCGCCTGAAGATGGTCGAGAAACCGCTCGCCGGTCCGCGTGGCGTCCGCGGCTGACATCTCTCGCACGCGGACCTTTCTCGCCAGCGCAGAGAAGAACTCAACCTCGACCAGGTCGCTGACGGCGGGGCGCGGGTCGCCGCGGAGCGTCCGCTCGGCCACTCGGCTCAGGGCTTCAGGGCAGTAGTACGGCACCAGGAGGCTGGTGTCGATGTACATCAGTAGCGCCCCTCCCGGCGAGCGCGGACGACGACCCGGCTCACCGGCTCGCCCGTCACGCGAATCGATGCCCTGAACGAGCCCAGGGCCGGCAGCCGCCTCCCTCTTCGCTTCGGAGGAACCAGCCGGGCGACCTCCCGCCCGCGCCGGACCACGGAGACCTGGGTGCCCGACGAGACCTCGTCGAGGAGGAGCTTGAGCCTCTTGCGCGCCTCGGCAACACTCACCGTCTTCATTGTCGGATCCTCCTGTACAAACGAATTGTACACCACCGGGACCCCGCCACCTGCCGCCGCGCGACCAGGACGGGTCGCACTGAGCATGCGCGTTCCGATGATCGGCCGCCCACTTCGGGAGCGTCATCGAAGCCGGAACCATCGTACGTTGTCTTTTGAGGCCCGTTCGGCGACAATCGCCGAGTGATGATACCTGCCGCGGAGCGGAGCGCCCGGGCATGAGCCGGGCCACGGCACTGCTCGCCGCGCTCCTCGCCCTCCTCGCCGCGGCCCCGGCGGGAGCCGCGGACTACGCCGGCCCGCTCATCGACGCGCACTCGCATCTGTCGAGCGCCGGGGCGGTGGATGCCTACGTCGAGGCCATGAAGCGGCACAACGTGAGCCGCGTGGTGCTGCTGGCCGTGGGCGGCGAGCAGAAGGACGATCCCGCCTGGCTGGCCGCCGCCGCGCGCAAGCATCCCGACCGGGTCATCGCCGGCCTGTCGCTGCCCGACCCCACCGGCGAGGGCGCCGCCGCCCGTCTCGATGCGGCGATCGAGAAGAGCCGCGCCCGGGTGGTGGGCGAGGTCCACATGCGTCAGGTGGGCCGGAAAACGTTCGACCGCGACCCGTCCGGCGCCGCCTTCGGCCAGATCCTCGCGGTCTGCGCCCGGCACGGCGTGCCCGTCGTCATCCACTACGAGCTGACCGACGCGGCGGCTGCGGCGCTGGACCGGGCGCTCGCCGCGCACCGGAAGGCCACGGTGATCCTCGCGCATGCCGGCGAGGGGCCGCCCGCCCGCGTGGACGGACTCTTGACCCGCAACCCCAACCTTTTCGTGGATCTCTCCGGTATGCATTTCCAGCGCAAGCCCGCGCTCGCCTCCGAGACCGGGCCGATGGACCCCACATGGAAGGCGCTCATCGAGCGAATGCCGGAGCGCTTCCTGATGGGCGTGGACGTGTGGTCGCCGCGGCTCTTCGCGCCGGCGATGCTGGACCGGCTCCTGATCTGGACCCGACGGGTGCTCGGGGAGCTGACGCCGGAGACCGCGGAGCGCGTGGCGCATCGGAACGCCGCGAGGGTGTTCCGCCTCGAGTAGCGGACACACTACTTCAGATCGAATTCGACCGTCACCGATCCCTTAGCGGGGATCGTCACGTCCTTCGTGACGGTCCGCGGCTCGTCGTAGATGGGGCGCCCGTCCTTGTCCGCCCCCTTCTGCCGGAAGCCTTCGTGCCACATGGCAACCGTGTAGGCGCCGGGCGGCACCTGGTCGATGCGGAAGGCCCCGCGCTCGTCGGTCACCGTGACATAGGGGCTGTCGTGGACCACCATCCAGGCGAACATGTGGGGGTGGGCGTCGCAGAGAACTCGCACGACGCCGGACTTCGACAGCCGCTTGCTGATGTCCACGGCCTGGTCCTTCACCGGCAGCGCGAGGTTGAAGATCGTGCGACCGGACAGGAGCCCGTGGGTGTTGTGGAGCATCGCGTCCGAGTTCCGGATGCGCGCGCGCCCACCTGCCATGACGCCCACCACGTGCGGGACGAAGAGGCAGCCGCTATTGTCGAGCACCACCTCGGCGCCGGCCTTCTTCCCGCGCGTGATGCCGTTGATCATCACCACGCTGCCCCGAACGCCCCGGCCCGCGCCCACGACCAGCGCCTCGGAGACCTTCTGGTCGCCGCACACGTCACGGTTCTTGTTCACGCGGAGCGGGTCGAGCGAGGGCGGCGCGCCGAAGAACTTGACGATGCCCGCGAGCGTCCCACCGTCGGCGACGCCCGCCTCCTCGTATGCCCCCGCGGCAGGCGCGAGCCCGAGGACGGCCAGGAGCGCCGCGAGCAGCGGCGCGCCGATCCGCCGCATCACCGCGGCCTGAGCGCCATCCCGTGGGGCGCCCTCCCCACGGGAATGACCTTGACCTGGGTGTGCGTCTTGAGGTCGATGACGCTCACGAGGTCCGCGTGGCGGTTCGTCACGAGCGCATGGCGCCCCGAGGGCTCCATGGTCACCAGATCGGGGTATCCCTTCTGGGGGATGGTGGCCACGATCTTGTCATCCGCGGTTCGCACCACGACGATACGGTCGGCCTTGCGGAGCGTCGTGTAGAGGAAGGCGCCGTCGAGGGTGAGTGTGGCCTCGTGCACGACGCCGGGCAGCCCGATCTCCCCGGCGACCTTGTTCGTCGCCGTGTCGATCTTGAGGATGTTCTTGTTCTCCCCGGCGGCGGCATAGAGGATCTTGCCGTCGGGACTGAGCGCCAGCCCCATGGCGTCGCCTCCACCGTGCACCACCCGCGCCACGATGGCCCGAGAGGCCATGTCGATCACTGTGACGTCCCCGGCGGTCTCCCCCGAGACGTAGAAACGCTTGCCGTCGCGCCCGAAGACGCCGTGGGCGGGCCAGGTGGAAACCTCCACGCGGCCGTCGATGCGGCCTGCCGCCAGGTTGTAGAAGATCACCTCGTCCTTGCTCGTCTCGCTGGCCCAGTCCAGCACGCAGAGGGTGCGGCCGTCCGGGGTGAACGCGAGGTTGTACGGGTTGCCGCCGATCTTGACCCGCCGCACGAGCCTTCGGGCCTCGACGTCCACCACGCCGAGATCGCGGCTCTTGTCGTAGACGACCCAGGCCGCCTTGCCGTCCGGGTGAAAGACAACGCGGTTGGGCTTGCCCTTCCCCAGCGGGATGGTGCCCGTCACCTCGAGGGTGCCGGTGTCGATGATCGAGATGGAGTCCGACCTGGTGTTGGTGACGAGGAGCGCGGCGTCACCGGCGGCGGCCGCGGCTCCCGGAGCCAGCGCGACGGCCAGCCCCGCCATGACGAGGACCGGCGCCCGCGCTCCTCTCACCACCCGCACCTTTTTCCGATCCGATGGCTCCTTCGTGATCGCGGCCCGCGCCCGAGATACTACTTCTTGCTCATCTCGAAGGTGACCTTGGTGGGCGCGCCGGCCTTGACCTCCACCTCCTGGCTCACCTTCCCGAGCGTCTCGTGCCAGACCTCCACCTTGTGCTTGCCTGGGGGCACGTTGTCGAGCTTGAAGGCGCCGCCGTCGTCGCTCACGGAATAGGCCGCGTGCTCGCCCACGACGATCCAGGCCGACATCCAGCCGTGCACGTCGCACTGGACCTTGATGATCTCGGGCTTGTCGAACTTCTCGGTCAGGACCTTCTTGAACTTGGGCTGCGCCTTGTTGATGGAGGGATTGGCCGTCGAGAAGGTGTGGACGTTGTGCAGGATACCGTCCGAGTTGAGGATGTCCACCTCGGCGGCAGCGGGAACCACGAGGACGTGCGGGATGAACTGGCACTTCTTCTGGTCCAGCGCCGGCTTCTGCGCGGGCGCGGGGGCCGGGCCCTTGGCGCCGCCGAGCGACACCACGGCGTTCTTGATCCCCTTGTTGGCGCCCACCACGAGCTCCTCGCTCGGCTTGTCGCCGCCGCACACCTCGGCGTCCTTGTCGACCTTGAGAGTCTTGGCAGCGGGCGGCGTCCCCGAGAACTTCACCTCGCCCACGATGGAGCCCGCGCCCTGGGCGGTGACCGGGGTCGAGCCGGCCCAGACCAGGGCGGCGAATAAGCCGAGAGCGCACAGCACAGTTGTCCAGTGACGCATCAGTTGGGTCTCCTTGGTTCCGCGGGGGCCCGGCGCCGCGCGCGCTGGACCACGACCAGCTCCAGCGCGGCGGCGATGAGGACCACCAGCGGGGGAATGAAGTAGGGTTTGTTCGAGCCTGGCTCCTCCAGGCGGAGGTAGTACCACGACGAGAACGACAGCTTGCTCTCGGTCTCTCCGGCCCCTCCGTCCCAGGCCATGAACGACACGGAGAGGAAGCGTCCGGCGGGGAACTCCGGATCCTCGGGATCCTTGGTGACGCGCGGCCGCTTGATCACGAGCCGGTACTGACCGTCGGCGAAGACTGCCGCGCCCTTGGCCTGGACCGCCTCGCCTGCCTGCGGGGTGAGCTTGCCGAGCCCCGAGGCGTTGGCCTCCCCCACGCCTGCGTCCGAGGACCAGCGGAGGAGGTAGACGGGGTTGGAGCCATCTCCCTGAAGCACGTAGGGCCGCTCGTTGCCCTCGGCCGGCTTGGCCGCGAACTGCACCGCGATCTGGTCGGCAAAGGTCTTGGCCGTGGCGTTGGGCATGGACTTTGTGGGATCGTCCCAGGTCAGGTGGAAGGCGATCTCGCTGTCAGTGTACACCGCGCGCACCGTGACCCTGTCGATGGAGGGGTTGAAGTTGCGCGGGTCCACGATGACCTGCCCCGCCAGCGGGAAGGCGGAGGCCGGCTGCTGCGTCCAGAAGGCCGCCGCCGGGTCGTCGGGGATGGCTCCGGCGACGGACCGCACGGTGAGCATCGTGGCGAAGGCGGGCTTGTCCGGCCCGAGCGAGCGGACGTAGTTGGCCACGTGCCAGATGTCCTCGGGCTTCTCCACGCTGTCGATGAAGGTCGGCATCGGCGTGCCCATGAGCCCCGTGGCCAGGCGTGTGGCAACGTCCCTGGTGGTGCTGCCACCACGGAAGTTCCACGGTTGCGTCAGATTGGCGGGCCGTACCCGCTGCTCCCAGTCGTCCTT
>Ga0080064_1007286_pt1 | contig 11268 bp, 11 predicted proteins | sample Subgrocontami54m_FD_69260 | JGI IMG/M metagenome (GOLD analysis project Ga0080064, IMG submission 69260) | Subsurface groundwater microbial communities from S. Glens Falls, New York, USA - GMW46 contaminated, 5.4 m (SPADES assembly) (version 2) ... | reverse complement strand
CAGGCCTCAGTCAGATGGGCGCAGGCCCAGAACCAGCCGCCGCCCACGGCGAGCGCCGCGCCGAATATGACCGACCCGACGATGAGGTCCGTAAGCTCGGGAGACATTGCCCCACCCCTGCGCGAGAATGGTGCTATTCTACACGTTGGCGCGGGATGCGCAAGCGGGGGGCGGCCAGCCGCCCTCGTGCTGCGACCGCTTGCGCCGGTCGTGTATGATGGGGGATACGGGGTGTAGCGCAGTCCGGTTAGCGCGCGTGGTTTGGGACCACGAGGCCGCCGGTTCGAATCCGGCCACCCCGACCATCTCTCTCCCCATCGGCGCCAGCTTCCTCACGGGCGTGGCCCCGTTCTGTCGCACTCTGTGGCATCGCAAGATGGCCTGGGCCCGGCGGTCCTGCCGTCGTCTCCTGGACGCCAGGTGTGTTCTCTTACAACATAGGGTACAGGCACTCTCGTGATAGACGCTCGCGCATCATGAGAGAGTAGCGCCTGCATGGGAATATCCAATTCGCTCTTCGATGTAGCCTGCTCTGAGCTTGTCGAGGGCAGGGGGTTGCGGTAAGCGGAGAGTGCAGGGAACCGCAGGCTCTCTGCTGGGGGCACGGGGGTGCCCCCCGTCCTTTTTCCTTCCCCCTCTCCAAATTTGGAGAGGGGGACCGAGGGGGTGAGGTCATATCTGTCGCCACCCACCGCAATCTGTGGCCGTACCGAAAGTCGTGACTGTTTGCGGCCTTGACCGCGCTATCGCCGAATAGGTACACTGATAGGATAGGCAATGCAGGAGAAGGCTGTTGATCACCATCGGCCTGACGGGCGGCATAGGGACCGGCAAGAGCACGGTCACGGACATGCTCAAGGAGTTGGGCGCGGTCATCATTGACGCGGACAAGGTGGGCCACGAGGCGTACCTGCCCGACACTCCCGCGTACAAAGACGTCGTCGCGGAGTGGGGCCGCGATGTTCTGGGGCCGAACGGCGAAATCGACCGCAAGAAGCTCGGCGGCATCGTGTTCAACAACCCTGCGGCGCTGCAGCGGCTGAACCAGATCGTCCATCCGCGGATGCGCGCCATGCTGTTCGACAGGATAGACCAGGGTCGTCGGCGGGGCGCGAAGGTCGTCGTCCTGGAGGCGGCCATCCTCATCGAGTCGGGCTGGAACAGTCTGGTGGACGAAGTGTGGGTCACGGTGGCGCCGGAGGACACGGTCATCAAGCGCATTCAGGGGCGGAACAACTTTACGGCGGACCAGATACGGGCGCGCATCCGGTCGCAGCTCTCCACTCAGGAGCGCGTTGCCAAGTCGCACGTGGTGATTGACACGGACTGCACTATTCCGGAGGTGCGGCAGAAGGTCAAGAAGCTCTGGGACGAGCGACTGGCGAACAGGAAGGACCCCGCGGGCGATGTCAAACGTTAGCGAACTGGAAAGCAAGCCGTTCAAGGAATACATGGTCGAGGAGTACGTGCTCCGCGAGGAGCCGTTCTACCTGCCGGTGGCGGACGAAGTCCAGGTCTTTGAAGCCGCGTACCACGCCAAGATACCCGTGCTCCTCAAGGGGCCGACGGGCTGCGGAAAGACGCGCTTCGTGGAGTATATGGCCTATCGCCTGGGCCGCCCGTTGACGGTGGCCCGGCGCAAGGGCCGCCGCGACGGCGAGGCCGCGGAGAACGGCATCCCGCTTATCACCGTGGCCTGTCATGAGGACCTGACCGCCAGCGACCTGGTGGGGCGCTATCTGCTCGAAGGCGACACCACGCGCTGGATAGACGGGCCTCTGACCCGTGCCGTGAAGGTGGGGGCCATCTGCTACCTGGACGAGATCGTGGAAGCCCGCAAGGACACCACGGTCCTCATCCACCCGCTGACCGACCATCGCCGGTTTCTTCCCGTGGAGAAGCGCGGCCAGGTCATCGAGGCCAGCGACGGCTTCCTGCTGGTCATCTCCTACAACCCGGGCTACCAGAGCGTGCTCAAGGACCTCAAGCAGAGCACCCGTCAGCGGTTCGTGGCCATTGAATTCGACTACTCGCCCAAGGAGCTGGAGCAGGAGATCATCAAGCACGAAAGCGGCGTGTCGGAGGATGTGGCCAAGGGGCTGGCAAAACTGGGCGAGAAGGTGCGCAACCTGAAGGAGCACGGCCTCCAGGAGGGCGCCAGCACACGGCTCCTGATTTACGCGGGCAAGCTCATTTCGCGGGGCGTCGCGCCGCGGCGGGCCTGCCAGGTGGCCGTGGCCTGGGCGCTCACCGACGACAAGGACGTCCAGCGCAGCATCGAAGAGATCGTGTCCAGCATTTTCGAGTAATGAGGGGCAATGGCGAGACAGACCGTCCGCGATAGGCGGCGAGGGGAGCAGGCGCGTGAAGCGAGGTCGCTGGAGACGCAAGTCCAGCGCGTCTTAAGCGAACGCGGCAAGCTTGTTCTTCATGACGCTCACCTGACGCCCGCGGCTGTCCTCGTGCCTCTGTTCTACAAGCAGGGCCTGCCGCACGTCCTTCTGACCAAACGCACCACCCGCGTCCTGTACCACAAGGGGCAGATCTCCTTCCCAGGCGGGTCCCGCGACCCGGAGGACGCCACGCTACTCACCACGGCGCTGCGGGAGGCCCACGAGGAGGTGGGGATTCACAGCGGGGACGTGCGCCTCCTGGGGGAGTTGGACGACATCATCACCAACACCCGCTTCGTCGTCTCGCCGTACGTGGGCGTCATACCGTATCCCTATGCGTTCACGGCGAGCCCCGAGGAGATTGACGAGGTGCTGGAAGTGCCCATCGCGACGCTGCTGGAGCACGGGCACGTGAACACGGCGGCGGTGACGCCCATCCGGCCATACCCTGCGTATACGTTTGACTTTGAGCAGCATGTCATCTGGGGCATCACGGCCCGGATTCTGCGCCAGTTCCTGGACGTGGTCTTTGGCCCCCAGCAAGGTGCGCCGGTATGGACGGGGAAGAACGGTCTCTAGCCGCCATTGAGCGGGACCTTCAGCGCTTCCACGTCTCTCTGGGAAGCGAGTTCCGGAAGGCTGAGCGCCTCATCGGGGGGCGGCTCTCCCGCGCGAACCTTGCGACATGGGCCGCCGAAGGGGTCGCCATCGCGCAGAACAGCTTCCGTTCGTGGGAAGCGGCCTCCGAGTACTTCGGCGCGACACCCGCCGTTCTGGACAAGGTCTCGTTCCCCCAGTTCCTGACGTGGGCGAAGTGGGGCCGCACACTGGCCCAGGACTCGCCGAACCTGGCCGCCGCCTACTTCCGCGCCGGGCCCGGCTCCCTGGACTCTCTCGCTCCCGCGCAGATCAGCGACTGGGCGGAGTTGGGCCGGGGGCTTTACAAGGGCACGTGGAAGTCCAGCGCGCTGGCCTGCCGGTTCTTCGAGCAGAGCCCCAGACTGCTGCGGTACCTGCCCCTGCCGGCGCTGAAGCGCTACGCCGCTTTCATTGACGCCCTGGCCGCCCGTTCGTATGACATGGCGGCCGAGTGCATGGCGCTGGCCGAGAGCGTCCTGTCCAAGATTGACCAGCAGGACAGGGACGGTTTCCTCAGATTTGCGATGTCGCTTGTGGAGACGAGCTGGCGGGACGCGCGCGCCGCTTTCGAGACGGGCGGCAGGGTGCTGACGCGGGTCAGCAAGCCGGAACGAGTCCGCTTCCTCTCCATGGCCCAGGCCCTTGCCCGCGTGGAGCAGGGCGCGGCCCTCACCTTCTTCAACGACTGCTCACGCGCGCTGGCCCAGATGGACCAGGACTTGCACAAGGAGGTCCTGGACCTGGCGGACCAGTTGATGCTGACCGCGCCCGCGACGGTCCCCGAGTTCCTCCGCAACGCGCCGCGCGTGCTGAAGCGCATCCGGGCCGAACGACTGGAGCGGTGGTTCCAGGAGGGTGTCCGCATTCTGGCGGAGAACCCGGAAGGCGGCCTGGCCTACTTCCGCATGGAGTCCACGCGGGGGGAGGAGGTGCTGGAGGGACTGGCCTCCGGCGTGGAACTGGAGCGCGTCCGCGATATCCTGCGCATGTACTGCCGCGCCCTGGCGGGCACGGGCGTGGAGCTCAGCCCCGCCGACGACCTGAAGGCCAAGGGGATCGGCTGGGCGGCCCGGGAGTCGCCCACCACGGAGGGCAACACTATCTACCTGCCCGGCGTTGTGGAGCGCTACCCTCTCAAGGAACAGAACTTCGGCTGGTACAAGGTCGTGTCCACGCACCAAGTGGCGCACCTGGAGTTCGGCAGCTTCGAGTTCTCGTTCAATCGGGAGGCGGCGCTGTACCCGGAGTCCCGCCGGAAGGAACTGGCGGCCCGCTCCGGGAACGGCCAGTCGGACGCGGGGGAGCTTGCACGGTTTTTCGACCTCTTCGATGATCGGCGGCTGGCCGCGGACATCTTCACCGCTCTGGAGGACACGCGCATTGACTCCATGGTCAAGAGAGAATACGCCGGCATCAGGGAGTCGTACCGGCGCGTGCAGCAGGACGCCCTGGCGGAGCGCGCCGATGTCGCGGAGCTTCCCCTGCGCGAGGCCCTGGTGGAGTACCTGGTGCGCGTTAGCCTGGACGACGGCGCGTCCGTCGGGCAGTTCTCTTCGGACATGGGGCCGGTGCTCAACGCGATAGGCCAAACCACATCCGCCCTTCGCGCGCCGGAAGCGCGGGTGGAGGACACGGCGGAGGCGACCATCCGCCTGTACGAGCTTATCCGGGCGGTGCCCAACGCTCCGCAGGGACAGGACGAGGAGATGCAGCCGTCCGCAGGAGCGTCGGGCGGCGGGCCCCAGCCCCAGCCAGTCTCGCGGCGCGGGCCGTTCGCCGATCGCCAGACAACCGCGATGAACGCTGAAGCCGGCAACGTCGTCCATCACCGACGGCGGAACGAGGTACACAGGCGTTTCAGGGTGAGCGTCGACGGCGGGCCGCAAACTGGCGAGCGCCGGATCGGTGACCATCACCGACCGGGGGGGAAAGCGACTGCCGCTCAACAGCCGCTGGACGACGAGCCGTCCTTCCGCGATGAAGATGCCGCGTGGCTCGCCCAGGGCCGGATCCGGGATATTGCGGTAGTCCGCCAAACGCGGGTCGTGCGGGTCGCCGACCGCGATGATCGCTATGTTACCTGCTCCCCGCCAGCCTTGGCGCGCTCCCATCCGCGATAGGTGCCGAGGACGCGCGTCCATTTGGCAAACTCGGCGAGATGCATCAGCGCCCGCGAGCACGCCATGTCGTCGCGGCGCGCCTCGACCTCGACGTAGAACAGGTACTCCCACGGGCGGCCGCGGATCGGCCGGCTCTCGAGCTTCGTGAGGTTGATGTCGCGCAGCGCGAAGACGCTCAGCGCTTTGAACAATGCGCCCGGGGTGCTCGGCAAGGCAAACACGATCGTCGTCTTGTCGGCGTCGGCACCGGCAGCACCGCCGATGATCGCGAAACGCGTGATGTTGTACTCGTAATCCTGCACGGCCTCCTGCAGGACCTCGAGGCCGAACACCTCCGCGGCGCGCCGCGACGCGAGCGCCGCCGCGTTCTTCAGTCTCTGCTCGGCCACCAGCTTCGCGCCGCCGGCGGTGTCGTACACCGCTTCAACGGTCACTCCGAGATCCTTGAGGTATTGCTCGCACTGCGCGAGCGCCTGCGGATGCGAGTACACGACGGTGATATCGGAGATCTTCGTGCCGGGCAGCGCCTGCAGGCAATGGACGACGTCGAGCTCCACCTCGCCGGTGATCATGAGCTCGTGATCGAGGAGCAGGTCGTAGTTGCGATGAATGGTGCCGCCAATCGAGTTCTCGAGCGGCACCACGCCGTGCGTGGCGCGCTTCTTCACCACCGCGTCGAACACATCGTCGAAGCTCTTGCAGGGCATCGTTTCGACCTGCGGTCCGCCGTACACAAGCGCGGCGGCCTCACTGTAGGCGCCGGGTTCTCCCTGATACGCGAGTCTCAAAAGCGATCTCCTGCCGGGTCCGGAAGAACCCGGCCTACGTCCGCGCCTCCGATTGGCCCCGCCAATTGTTATTCGCCCCGAGGACCCTGGGGAAGGGCCGCGACCGCGGATCGCACCGCGCCCCCCGCCAGGATGCCCATTGTCGACACGACGACGAGCGCAAGCCGCATCCAGATCGGGGTCGGCAGCGCATAACCGGCCGTAAATCCCCAGATCAGGACGATCGCCTGAAACGCGGCGGCGACCATCGCGTATCGCATCGGATCGTGGGCAGCGATTCGCGCCGCCACGTATCCGCCCAGAATTGCGGCCACGCCGGTGTAGAGGAGGCGCGCCGCCATCATCAGCGGGGAGTTGAGCACAGCGGCGAAATCGCCTGGTGTGCGCAGTGGCTGCTGCGCCAGTGCGTTGACGAGCGTAATCTCGAGTGGCTGCACCAGCAGCCTGGTGACGGCCAGCGCGCCGATCACCGCAACGAGCCCACGGATCGCGTTCATTGTTTCATGACGAGCGCGCCGATGACGTAACCGGCTGCGGCGACGCCGAACCCGACAAGGAACATGTCGCGGCCGCTCGCCCACATGCTGCGTCCGGTGAAGATGCTGCGCGCGGCGCCGACGCCGAAGTGCGCCAGCATGCTGACCGTCAGCGACAGCCAGATCGCCGGGCCCGCCGGCACGATCAGAAACGGCACCAGCGGGATGATCGCGCCGACTGCCGTGGCGGTCCCGGTCACCAATCCGTCAGCGAGCGGCGTCACGGAGGCGGCCTGAATCCCGAGCTCCTCCTGGACCTTGGTCGCGAGCGCGCGCGTCGGATCGCGCATCATCGCCTCCGCAGACACGCGCGCAATCTCCGGCGAAAGTCCCTTCACCTCGAGAATCAACGCGAGCTCTTTTTCCTCGAGGTCAGGCATCAGCCGCAGTTCGTCGCGTTCGATCGCGATTTGCCGCGCGGCCACTTCCGACTCGCTCTTGGCCGCAAGATAACCGCTCGATCCCATCGACAATGCGTCCGCAAGTGCGCCGGCGATCCCCGTGACGATGACGAGGTGAGGCGCGATGTTCGCGCCAATCACTCCGGCCACGAGACCGAAATTCGCCGTGAGACCGTCGTTGAAGCCATACACGACGCTCCTGAGGTAGCCGCCGGCGGCGTGACCGTGCCACGGCTCGCCCGTGCGGCCGATCGACGCCGACAGATGCTGCGCATGCTCGGCGGATTCGGTCGCGATCGCCACGGCCGTGTCGTGCGTGGCCTTATCGGTTGCGCCGCGCGCCAGGCGCAGGTACGACCCGACCTCGCGCGATTCCTCGGCGACGATCAACGGCAGGACCGAGGAGGAGCCGAACACACCCGCGACCGCCGCAAGGACCCGGCTGCGCGCCGAGGGCGCGTGGGGCGGCACGGTGCCGCCGTGCTCCTGGAAGAGGGCGCGCCACCTCTCGACGTGCTCGTCTTCCACTTGTGCCAGGTTTTCGAAGATCACGCGGCGCTGCGCGTTCGACTCGGTTCGTGCCAGCGTGCGATACAGCCACGCGGCATCCATCTCATCACGGTAGTAATCGCTCCAGGCGGGTTCAACGGGCATGTCAGAAAAGGGCTGTCACGACGGAAGCGACGATCGATGCGATCGACAGCGCGAGGCAGAGGAGGGCGATGAGCACGTGGTCAGCGCGCTCGGGCTTCAGGGGATCAAGGAGCTTCGCGGCAAGGTAGCCTCCGCCAAACCCGCCGAGGTGGGCATAGTTGTTGATGATGCCTTGCAGGAAGATCCCTTGCACGAGAACCATCAGTATCGAGCTCTGCGCATAGCTGCGCGCCATCGAACTGCCGCCGCGGTGGCCGTAGTAGTAGATCGCGCCGAGCAGTCCCGTGATGCACGCAGACGCGCCGATGGTGATACCGCGGCCGCTTCCGAGCAGCGGTATCGCCGGCATGAACAGCCCCCAGAACACACTGAACGCAAACCCCGCCACTCCACCGGCCGCGTAGATGATTACCATCCGACCGGGGCCGTACATCTCTGCCACCGCGGGCGCCAGCTGCCGAACAGCCATCATGTTCAAGATGATGTGCAGTGCGCCTCCGTGGAGCCAGGATGCACTGAGGATCGTCCACCATCGCCCAAAGCCGAATACCAGTTCCGGCCCGGTGGCGCCGAATAGGAGCAGCGCGGGGACGGACGGGCCGAGGAAGCCAAATAAGCCCCTCATGTTTATGGTGCCGCCTGACGCAACGAGCGTGAGGACGTAGACGACCGCGCAGGTGCCGACGACGAACGGCACGAATCCGAGGTCGTGGCCGAGCGATCGGAGCAGCGGAGCGAACCCCCACAATCCCGGATTCCGGCGGCCGCAGTTGTAGCACTTGTCATCGCCGACGCCGACGAGCACCCCGCAGGAGGTGCAGATCACTGAGCCGGTGGTTTGACGGCGAAGCATTCGGTCGATGATAGCCTTAATGGAAATCCCAAATCCCAAATCCCAAGTCAAGAGTTGGGATCTGGGATTTGGAATCTGGGATTTGGGATTTGGGATTTGACGATGCGACTCATAGTCGGGATCACAGGAGCGACCGGCGTCATCTACGGCGTCCGGCTGCTGGAGCGGCTGCGCGAGGCCGGCGTCGAGACGCACCTGGTCATCAGCCGCTGGGGCGCGCGGACGCTGCTCCATGAGACGCCATACTCGCGCGAGCAGGTCGAGGCGCTGGCGAGCGAGGTCTATGCGCCGAATGACATGGGCGCCGCGATCGCGAGCGGATCATTTCAGGCGGAGGGGATGGTGGTTGCGCCCTGCAGCGTGAAGACGCTCGGCGCGATTGCGCACGGGTGCGGCGACAGCCTCGTGCATCGTGCCGCCGACGTCACACTCAAGGAGCGCCGCAGGCTTCTGCTGTCGGTCCGCGAGGCGCCGCTCAGCGAGATTCACCTCGAAAACATGCTCAAGCTCGCGAGGATGGGCACCATCATCCTTCCACCAATGCCCGCGTTCTACATCAACCCCCGCACGCTGGACGAGGTGATCGATCACACGGTCTCGCGGATGCTGGATCAGTTCCGGATCGAGGTGCCAGGCGCGCACCGGTGGGTGGGGGAGATGGGCGTCGGCCAGCGCGACGAGTCGTAGGTGAGCGACCGAGCGGCGCGGACCTTTCAGCGCCGCTCCGTGTCCTCCAATGTCTCGCGCGCGCTCGCCACCGCGCGCTCGGCATCATCCACGGCCTGCGCGGCTTCCTCGGCGTGGCTGGCCACGCGGCGTGCTTCCTGGCGCGCGGCCTCGGCCTCGGCCGACGCCTTTTCCAAGCGTGTGTCCAGCGCGGCTTTCGCCCTTTCCATCTCCTTCGCGTTCGCCGCGGCTTTCTTCATCGCGGCGCGCGCCTCCTCGGCGGCGCGCCTGGCCTCCTTCAAGTCGCGCTCCGCATCGAGCAGCGCCTTTTGCGCCGCGGCCTGTTTCTGACGACGCTCAACATCGCGGCGCCAGGCCTTCTCCTCCGTACTGCCGCCCCGCCTGGCGGCCGTTTGGGTCTTGGGCTGACTGAAGGGGATCACACGTGGTGGGGCCCCGCCCTGCCGCGCGGAGGTGCCTCCGTGCGGGACGAGCGCCGCGAGCACTTCGAATCCAGGAGGATCGATGTCGCTCGTCAGGCGGCCGGCCGGCGCAGCCTCGGTCTGCCCTCCATACGTCGCAAGCGCCTCCAGAGTCGTCATGATGCGACGCATCGTCTCGGGAGAAGCCGGGTGACCCGACTCGCGAAGGACCTCGGCGGCACGCTTCGTCAGGTCGGAGAGTGCTTCGCGACGCGCGTCGAGCGGCGCGCGAAGATCAGTGGATTTACCAGCGAGCTGCGCGGCCTGGGCCGTACGGAACTGGTTGCCTGCGGCTAACAGCCGATCGAAAGCCTGGCGGTCACGCCAGTACAGTTGGTTCGCAACCCAGGCGGACAGCGTCGGCTTCGAAAGAGCCTTCACACGCTCTGCCTCTTCCGTAGCGCCGGATTCTTTCAGCGTCGTTGCAAGGGCGTTACGCGCAGGTGTGAACTCTGACAACGGCAACTGAAACAGGTGGTCGATTTCCCCCTCTCCCTTCCCCCTTCCCCCTGCCCCTTTCCCCTTCTCAGGTGCCACGTGACCTAGTCTGTCACAGCCTTCTCGTAGACTCTGGAATACGCGATTGACCAACCTGGAAACGTGCGAATTGGCGGATGTGGAAGGCGAATTGCAGTTCGCCAACTCGACGATCGCAGAACCCGAATTGATGAGGAGACGGGCAATGGGAGCGCATGCGATTCAACACACGGATAATGCCGAGCAACTGGCGCTGTACGAGGGGTCGGTGGCTGCGCCGGCGGGATGCTCGCAGCACGCACGCGTCACGGAACCAACACGGATGTGTGCGGCTTGCCGCGCGCGCGAGGCGCGCTACGGTTTCAGGGACAAGGAAGACGATCCGGTTGTCGGCCGCGCGAACACACTCTGCTTCGATTGCTTCCGCATGGAGATCGATCGCCGCCAGGCGGCTGCTGCGCAGCTTGCCAAAGGGTGGAATGCGACGCAGGCCAGCCTGCCGCTGGCAGGAAAGCTCGATGCGCTGAGCCGCCGCCGCCGCCGAGCGCAAATCGCCGCGCGCCACGCGCTCGAATTGCGTTGATTGGAGTACAGATCCTTCGTGCATCTCGAGTCCTTCGTGGTTGACATTATTTGTCTTCCAGAAGCACCCACCCTTCGCTATTGGGATTTGGGATTTGGGACTTGGGGTTTGGGATTCTCCCGAAAGGTCTCCGCCGATCCCGGGGCGTTGAAATCAACGGCACGGTCGCCGGCCTGACCCGTGACCGTGTACTGTCCGCGCATCTGAAGGAAGTTGACGCCGTTGGCAAGCGGTCCCTGCGCCATGCGTGTCGTCACCACGGAGCCCACGTCGAACCGCAGATGGATGTCGATCAGCGGGCTCCGGCCGGCCACGGTGATCGTACGTGGTTGGCCTCGCTCGTCGTTCTCCTCGGCGATCGTGACATCGGTCGCGTAGCCCAGGGGCCCATCCGGCCCGAGCGCGCCGATGAACCCCGGGATCCGATCCGGGTCCGCCGCCTCACGCGGCGGAAACACGCGGCCGAAGATGACCGACAGATCGCCCTCCTGTACCTGCCCCCACTGCCACGAGACGCCCTTCCAGAACCCCCAGTTGTGATCGTGATACCCGGCTCCGCCGTCGAACGAGAGCCGCTCGCCGTCGACCTCGAGCGTGCCGTCCAGGAGACCTGACATCACGGGCACCACATAGCCGGTGCGCCAGCCGCGCGCGCCGCCGATTTCAATTGGCGGCA
>Ga0080064_1007285_pt1 | contig 11269 bp, 10 predicted proteins | sample Subgrocontami54m_FD_69260 | JGI IMG/M metagenome (GOLD analysis project Ga0080064, IMG submission 69260) | Subsurface groundwater microbial communities from S. Glens Falls, New York, USA - GMW46 contaminated, 5.4 m (SPADES assembly) (version 2) ... | reverse complement strand
ACGCGAGGTTGAGCGCCGTGTCTACTTAGAAAGGACGGCTGCCTCGCTACGCTCGGCTGCCTGACGAGATCTCTAGACTTGGGTTGCGGGCGGAGCCCGCGCTGGGATCCAGGATTTCGTTGGGATCTGGGATTTTGGATCTGGGTTTCCCGCAGGGCCCTACTTCGTCGCGCCAAGGTCGACGACGCGGATGTCGCGATACGCCACCGGCGACGTGTCGTCGTGGTTCTGGACGCCCACACGGCCTACGATCGAGCGATCGCCCGTGTACTCGTTCACCAGCTCCCCGTTCACCCAGACCGTGTAGCGCTGGCCCACGATTCGAATCGTCATCGCATTCCACTGGCCAACCTCTTTCGTCGGGATGTGCGTGACGTCCTTGAACGAGTAGATCGACCCCGTCCGGTGCATCGGGTCCGCCGCGTCGCAGACCTGGATCTCGTACCCCTGGTTCACGGCGATCCACGGGTCGTTCCCCGGATCGGGAAAGCGGACGTAGACCCCTGAGTTGTCCTCCCGGCGGGTGGTCCTCCACTCCAGCATCAGGAGCTGGTCCGCGAACTCGCGGTCGAACCAGAAGAGCCCCATCCCGCCCTTCGCGACGACCGTCCCGTCGGCCAGCTCGAAGCTGCCCGGGCCCGCCATCTTCCAGCCATCCGTCCCTCTCCCGTCGAAGAGGACGTGGTACCCCGCCGCGTCGTCGGGCAGCTCCAGCACGCGGACGTCCCGATAGCTCACGATGCTCTCCGCGTCGTGGACGTGGTTCTGCAGGCCGATCATCCCCTCGAGGGAGCGCTCCCCTGTGTACCGGTTGATGAGGCGCCCGTTCAGCCTCACCGTGTACTCCTGGCCGATCGCCGTGATCTCGTACTCATTCCACTCCCCGGCGGGCTTCAGCGGCACCTCGGTCGCCGCCTGGAAGCTGTAGATCGACCCCGTCGCGCTCTTGTCGGGCTTGTCCCCCGCGATCTGGATCTCGTACCCCTCCTTCACCGGGAGCCACGGGTCGCCGTCCACGCGCGGGAAGCGGACGAAGACCCCCGAGTTCGACTCGATGCGAAGCTGGCGGAAGGAGAGCCTCAGGATGAAGTTCGTGAACCTGCGCGGCTCGTAGTACCAGAGCCCCATCGTCCCCTCGGTCGTGGCGACGCCGTCCTCCACGACGAATCGGCCCGGGCCGCCCTGCACCCACCCCTTGTCGAACGTGAGCCGCTCGAACCCCTGGTCGTCGCGCTCGCCGCGCAGCCCGAGCGTCCACTGGATCCCGCCGACGACGTGCTCGAGGAAGCGGGTGTCCTCCCAGACCTCGGGGCGATGGCCCAGCGCCGTGTAGAAGACGCGGCCGTCGCCGAAGCGGCGCGTCCACGCCAGCGCGTAGTCGCCGTCCTCGCGCTTTCCCTGCGAGGCGTCGACGCTCGCGGGGTCGAGTGAGAGCAGGACCTGGACCTTCGCGCGGTCCCACTCCTTGGACTGGTAGATCTCGTCGGTGATCGCGAAGGACGGCCCCAGGCTCCACGTCGCCGGGTGGCGGCGGTCCTCGACGCGGACGGAGACCTCCTCGTGCCACGGGTGGCCGTCGAAGCGTCCGCCGATCATCTCACCGTAGCCGGCGTGCTCGTAGAGCGTGTCGGTCGCGCAGTGGATCCCGACGAAGCCCCCTCCGCGGCGGACGAAGTCCACGAGCGCGTCGGCGTCGATCGGCAGCTCCCCCGTCGTGTAGAAGACGACCGCGGCGTACTCCGCGAGCTTCTCCGCGGTGACCTCCGAGCAGTCCTGCGTGCAGTCGACCTGGAAGCCTCGGGCCGCGGCCTTCAGCTTCACCTCGGCGAGGGAGAGCTTGTCGTCGGCCTCGCGCGTGACGACCTCGTGTTTGTACCCCGCCGAGTGGGTGAGGAAGAGCACCTTGGGACGCTCCTCGGTCAGGGCGGGCGAGGCGCCCGCGACGAGGAGGGCGACGACGGCGATGCGGGTGAGCGACATGGAGACCTCCCTTGCCCAGAGGCGGGGAGTGTACCAGCGGACCCCCTTGGACTGTCCAGAACGGACGTCCGAGGGGATGGAGGGGCGGACGGACAGCGGGGTGTCGTGGCGCGCCTCGTCCAGACGTAACTCCTTGCGCAGCCAGGGCGTCGCGGCCCGAAGCGCGCTTCGCACCGACCTGGCACAGGGCCTGCAACAGGATACATCAACTCTTATTTCGAGGGATGTCATGAAGAACATTCTAGTGAACAACCTGATGGTTGCGTTCCTGACCGTGGTTTCCTTCGCGCAGGCCGAGCAGACGGTGATGTCGTCGGACGGGACGGCGATGGTGCTCCTTCCCGACGGCTGGCAGGTGACGCGGGAGGCCCAGGGGTACCTTGCGATTCAGGGACCGAACGGGATGGGCCAGTTCGGCATTGGGGCGACCTACTGGACGCCCGATTACGTCGCGCAGATGGGGATCCCCGCCGCCTCCGCTCCGTACCACACGCCTGAGCAGGTGATCACGAGCCTGGTGCCGCAGCTCGCGGCGCAGAGCGGCTCGAGCATCGACGACGTGCGGATCCTGGACGAGCAGGACGAGAGCAACGGCCCGGTCCAGGGGCGCTGGATGATCGTGAGCGCGGTGAGCAACGGCCAGCCGATGACCTTCCTGGCGCGCGTGGCGACCTACCCGCTGACGGACGTCTCCTGGGGCTTCAGCCTCTCCCTGATGGGCGTGCGTTCGCAGGACTTCGCGCGGGACGCGCAGGGGATTGCGAGGGTGATGATGAGCTTCCGCGGGATGGAGACGGCGCGTCAGAACGGCCCCGCCGTGAGCCCGAGCGCGATGCTGGAGCGGAGCAAGGCGACGGGTCGCGGTAACGACGCCTTCAGCGACTACCTCCGCAACGGTGGCGAGGGTGACACGGGCGGTGAGAACGGCGGCGACGCGAACGGCGCGGGCGACGGCAACGCGGCCCCCGAGGACAACGGCGACGCGACGCCGGACGGCGGAAACGGCGACGGCAAGTAGGACCGAGGCATCCCCCCAGCGAGGCCGCCTCCCAGCACTGGGATGCGGCCTCGCGCCATTCCGGGGTCACGCCCCCTGAGAAGGACGCATCGAACTTCCAATTGCTCCTCCGGCACATCCACGCGAAGATCGGCCTCGAGTTCCGCATGCAATCCCGATCCGTGCTTCGACAGCGGAGTTCGTTCAGGAGAAGACCATGCGCCCCGACCTCGCCATCTTCCTGGGTCTGCTCTGCCTCCTCGGCGCGGGCCAGGACGCCTCGGGCGAGGGGTGGCCCGCGTGGGTCGAGGAGCTCCCCGAGAAGGCGGTGGAGGCGAAGGTCGGGGACTCGGTCTGGGCGACGGTCCCCACGGGCGTGGGCGACCTCGTCCGCGTCGCGGTCTTCAAGGTCTCGGCCGTCGACGGTGACCACGCCACGCTCGCGGACCAGATGCGCAGGAAGTACGAGCTCGTGCCTGGGGCGCTCATCCACGCGCTCCTGGACCGTTCCAAGGTGAAGGAGGGCGAGGTCGTGCACGGGTACGACTGGGGCCTGGGGAGCATCATGTGTCGGGTCACGAAGCTGGGCAAGCAGGCGACGATGAAGCACTGGTGGTTCGAGAAGATCACGGACGGGAAGCTCGACGAGTTCGAGCCGCTTCGCACGGGCGCGGAGCCGATGGCCTGGGTCTCCTATCCCCACGGGGACAAGCCGTTCAAGGGGTACTGCATCGCGCTGGAGGGGGAACGCGCGTGGATCCTGGAGGACGTGGGGCAGGTGGTGGAGGTGGAGAAGGAGGCCATCGCCGCGCCGTAGTGTTCCATGCATCGGCTATTCGAGGATGGGAACGACGACGCCGGCGAGGAAGGCGGGATGGAAGAGGAGCGGCGTCGGCCCGAGGACCCAGAAGAGCGTCCAGGCGCGGCCGGGGCAGGTCCACCCGCGCGCCCGCTCGACCCACATCACCGCCCCGTGGAGGGCGAAGTAGAGCGTCGGCAGGCCGAAGCCCGCGCGGACGGGGAGCGAGATGGCCACCTCGTGCAGCAACCCGGAGAAGAGAAACACGGCGAGCATCGCCGCCGTGCGGCCCATGAGGGGCGTGAGCGGGCGGTACAGGCCGATCGAGCACATCTCCGAGAAGGCCCGGTTCCAACGACGCCCCCAGAACTCCGAGAGGCTCCGAGAGAGCTCCGGGGCCTGGCAGATCGCATCGCACGACACGCCCACGCGGCGCCAGAGGCCCGCCATCACAGTGAAGAGCCCGAAGTGGAAGAGGAGCCCCAGCCCGCCCATCATCAAGAGGACGCCGACGACGCGGCGCTCGGGGCCCATGGCCCTCGCCGCCGCCGCGAGCGCGCCGCCGATCGCCATCCGCGCGAGGCCGCGCAGGACCAGCCCGCGGGCGCCCTGGAGCGGGCGGACGGAGGGCCCCGCGAACGGGCGCGGGTTCATGCCGACCCAGAGGAGCGCGAACGCGAGCCATCGAGCAGGGGAGAGCGCGACGCGAGCCTCGACGACGACAACGCCCTTCATCGTCAGGAGCGTTACGGAACACAACGCGACCATACGGAAGCCCGACGGCTCGGCCGCGGTGACGCGGTCCACGAGCAGGACTCCGCTCGCAACGACCGCCCACGCCATCGCCCGGGCGACCGACCTGCGCGGCAAGCGCGACACGACGCACCCCGTCGCCAGCGCCCCGAGGAGCGCGGCGGCGACGACGAGGACGGAGAACAGGCTCGTCGGGGCATAGGCCTCCATCGCGTCAGCTCCCCACGACCGCGACCCAGCCATAGACGCAGGCGAAGTACGCGAAGGCCGCGCTGAAGCCCCAGTGCGCCAGCTCGTAGATCAGCCCCTTCGGGGCGTCCGAGCGGTCGTAGTAGGTGAACTGGAGGACGAGGCGGACTCCCCAGTACGCCGCGATGTACCCGCACACGGCGCGCGCCAGGGGGCGCCCGTCGAGCAGCCACGCGGACGCCAGCGCGGAGAGTAGGCCCATGAGGAGGTTCGTCATGCAGATGTAGGAGGCGTACGTCCAGAAGACCTGGCGCGTGAGCGGGCGGAGCCTCGAGGTCTGCTCCTTCCACTCCAGAGCCCGGGGCACTCCCAGGCTCGCGGCCGCAACGCCGATCTGGCCGACCCCCGCGAGCATCACCAGGGCTTGCAACATGATTCACCTCCCGGCCCTGTGAACCGGAGCACTGCACCCCCCGTCACACCGCGGCGCGGCCTCGTCTTGGAGGGACGAGGCGAGATGCGCGTCTCCCACCAGCCCGAGCCAGCCGCTGATCCACCCGCGACTCCCCGAGAGGACCACGATCGCCGCCCGCGCGAGCGGCAGGAGCGCGGGCTGGGCCAGCCGGAGCGACCACTCGCGGTACTCCTCGAGCGCCCAGAGGCACATGACCCACGCCCGCGCCCCGAAGTAGACCCCGCCCTCGTCGCTGATGACGACCAGCTCCTCGGGGGCGGCCTTGGCCTCGAACCCGGGGAAACGCGTGGCCAGCTCCGGGGACTGCGCGGGGAGGAACTCGAGCGGCAGGAACGTGGGCTGCCGCTCGATCCACCTCCGGCACGCGGAGCAGAACCCGCACGCCGCGTCGTAGAGCACGTAGAGCTTCTGCATGGCATGCCCCTACCCGCGGCTCCCCGCGAGGAAGGCCTGCGGCGCCACCGGCGGGGGCTCCTGGCGCAGGAGGCCGCGGCGGCGCAGCCGGGAGAAGAGGTAGAGGTTGAAGAAGTGCATCCCGCCGAGGACGAGCAGCACGAGCCCGATCTTCGACGAGAACGCCTCGATCGCCCCCGACGCGGTCGACGGCCGGTCGCCGTACTTGAGCGAGAGGGTGTCGTACCCGATGTTGATCAGGTAGAAGCCGACGACGAGGAGGTGGTTGACCGAATCGGCGAGCGGCCCATTCCCGTGGAAGGCGTCCACGAGGAAGATCCTCCCGTTCTTGTGGAGGGTCCGGGCGACCCAGACGGTCAGCATCACGCTCGCGGCCAGGTACGACAGGTGGGTCCAGATCAGGTAGCTCTCCATGGCGGGCCTCCTTTCATTCACGCCATGATCTACAGGGCATTGCGCCGCCGGTTGCGCGCGTTTCCAACACTCTTCTGGCGCCGGGGGCCCGGATGACGTAGCATTTACCTCCCCGCCAGGAACACGAGAGGACTCTGCCTCGCCCGAGGCGGAGCCACTGCATGAGCCACCCGCCTCACCCCGCCACCCATGTCGTTTCCGCCGACCGCGCCCGCGTCCTCCTTACCAGCGTCTGCCGCCCGATCGGCCCCGCGCACGGCGACGCCCCCTCGGTCGGGTACGAGCTCCTCCACGGCCAGGTCACGCGCGCCCAGGGGATCTTCAGCCCCCGCGCGACGCACCTCACGTTCGCGCTCGACTACATCGCCGCGAACATCGAGGCCCCCGCCGCCGTCCTGCACTACCCGACGAAGCAGGAGCTGATCCGCGAGCTCAAGCGGGGCCCCGAATTCGTGGGCCTCTCGTTCAACCTCGCCCTCTTCCACCGCATGAAGGAGTCCGTCGCACTCATCCGCGAGCACGCGCCGCGCGCGAAGATCGTCCTCGGCGGCTACGGCACCGTCATCGACGACGCCACGCTCGCCCCGTTCTCCGACCACATCTGCCGCGAGGAGGGCGTCCGCTTCTTCCGCGCCCTGCTCGGCGAGTCGCCGCGCGAGATGCCCTACGTCCACCCGCTCATCGTCAGCCAACTGCGCGTCCTCTCGGCGCCCGTGTCGAACACCGGGATGATCTTCGCCGGCCTCGGCTGCCCCCACGGCTGCGACTTCTGCTGCACCTCCGCCTTCTTCCGCCGCAAGCACCAGCGACTCCTCCAGACCGGCGACGACGTCTTCCGCGTCGTCGAGCGATACCTCGAACTCGACCCGAAGATGAGCCTCACGATCCTCGACGAGGACTTCCTCATCGCCCGCGACCGCGCCGACCGCCTGCGCGAGCTGGTCCAGGCGCGCGGGACCCCGCTCTCGATCTTCGCCTTCGCCACCGTGAAGTGCCTCAGCCGCATCACGCCGCGAGAGCTGCTAGAGATGGGCATCGACGGCGTGTGGATGGGCTACGAGGGGGTCCGCTCCGGGTTCTCGAAGCAGCAGGGAAAGCCCGTGTCCGAGCTGATCCCCGAGCTTCAGTCGCACGGGATCTCCGTCCTGACCTCGATGATCATCGGCTTCGACTACCAGACCCCCGAGGTCGTGCGCGAGGAGCTGGCGGGGCTCATCAAGCTCAAGCCGACGCTCGCGCAGTTCCTCATCTACGCCCCCATCCTCGGGACCCCGTTCCACAAGCGCATCGTCGACGAGGGGAGGCTGCGGCCCGACCTGATGGCCGACAAGGAGCGCTACTACCACTCGTGCGACGGCTTCACGGCCATGGTCAAGCACCCGAGCCTCTCGGCCGCCGAGATCGAGGCGCTCCAGCGGGAGTGCTTCGACACCGACTTCCGCGTCCAGGGCCCAAGCGTCCTCAGGTCGGTCGCGACGTACCTGGCGGGATGGAAGCGGTACCACGACTCCGACTCCGCCTACCTGCGCGCGAAGGCGGAGCGGTGGAGGGACGAGATCCGCATGGCCTGGCCGGTCGTCGAGGCGTCGATCCGGTTCGGGCCGAACCCGCGGATCGCGTCGGAGCTGAGGGCGGACATCATCGCGTCGCTCGGCCCCCCGTCGCTGGGACGAAGGATCCTGGCGGCGATGACGCCGCTCGCGGCGGCGTGGACGCGGTTCACGCTGAAGCACGACTGGTTCCAGCACCCCGCGATCCCGAAGCGGACGTTCCGCCTCTCGCCCTGGTCGCTCAGGGCGGGGCAGTTCCGGGACCTCAGGGTGGACCTGGAGCGCGCCCTCGAGCGGACGCGCGTCACGATTGCGGGGGCGATCGACCGCGCTAGCGCGAAACGGCTCGCGGCGGCGATCCAGGCGCACCTCCGTTCGACGGACGAGAAGGTGGAGGTCGTCGTCACCGAGGGGACGCAGGCGAAACCCCGCCACGTCCGCATGCTGGGGAAGGCGCTCGCGCGGCACCGCGACCGCATCTCGGTCGCGCTCTCCTCCGCGGAGTCGATCTGGATGCTCCTCGCCCCGTGGCTCGTCGTCGTCCGCGGCGGCGTGACGAACGTGACGTAGCCCCGGCGGGATGCCGCCCTTGACGAGGGGGCGACCCAGACGTACCTTGGGGGCGTATCGCTCACGACGGACACCGCCACATGCCCGCCGAGTCTACGCTTCCGATGGACCAGCCCCCGGCGCCCCCCCAGGGCGTCGGGCTTGCGTCCTCCACCCCCGGAAGCGGCGCGTCGCCCGGGGAGTCCGGGGACGGAGAGTCGATTGTCGGCAAGTCGCTCGACGGCTACCAGGTCGTCCGACGGATCGGCCGCGGGGGGATGGGCGAAGTCTTCCTCGCGGAGCATACCGTCCTCGGACGGAAGACCGCCCTCAAGGTCCTCCCCGGCGGCTGGCTCGTCACCCCCGACCGCGTCGAGCGCTTCCACCGCGAGGCCCGCCTCGCCGCGCAGCTCGACCACCCGAACATCGTGCGGGTCCTCCATGCGGGATCGCAGGGAGAGCTGCACTTCCTCGTCCTCGAATACGTCGAGGGAGAGAGCCTCGGGGACCGCCTGGAGCGGACGGGGAAGCTCCCGCTGGACGAGGCGCTCGGGCTGATCGAGCAGGCCGCGCACGGACTCGACGCGGCGCACGGGCGAGGGATCATCCACCGCGACATCAAGCCGGGCAACCTCCTCGTCGCCCTGGACGGGACGCTGAAGGTGGCCGACTTCGGCCTGGCGCGGGAGCTGCTGGCGCCGAGCGACCTGACGGGATCGAACCAGGTGCTGGGCACGCCGTCGTTCATGGCGCCGGAGCAGGTGGAGGCGAGGCCGCTCGACGCGAGGACCGACCTCTTCTCGCTCGGCGCGACGCTCTACTGCCTGATCACCGGAAAGCTCCCGTTCCGCGGCGACACGGCGATGGCGATCCTCTACCAGATCGTGCACGAGGCGCCCCGGCCGCTGTCGGAGACCTGCCCGGGGACGCCGCCGGCGGTGGAGAGGCTCGTCTCGTCGCTCCTGGAGAAGTCGCCGGATCGCCGCCCGGCCTCGGCGGAGCTGGTCGCCTCCGCGATCGCCGCGGTGCGGAAGGGGCTCGGCGCGCGGGCGCCGGGCAAGACCGCGGTCGCGCCTCTCGCGGCGGCGGGGGCTCAGCCCACGAATGCGGCGAGGAAGACGGGGGTCGCGCCCAAGCCGGCCGCCTCGCCGTCGCAGACGGGCCCGACGGTGCCCGCGATGGGCAGGCCGAAGACGGCCGTGGCCCCCAGGCCGGCGGCTCCGATGAGGGCCGTTGCGCCGCCGAAGGTGGCTGCGAGCGCACCGGCCGCACGGTCGCCCTGGAGCCGCGGACGGGTGATCGGCCTGGCCGTGGGCGCGCTGGTCCTCGGCGCGATTGGCGCGTGGTCGTGGGGGCGATGGGACGGGAACAAGGAGGTGACGCCGAGTCCCTCGACGGCGCAGGCGCCGCCGCAGCACGGCGAGCAGCCAGTCCAGCCCAAGGAGCCCGTCCCGTCCCCGACGCAGGACCCTCCCAAGGTGGCCGACGTCCCGCCGCCGAAGGAGCCCGTCCCGCACACGGAACCGGAGCCGACACCGCCGACCGGGACGCCCGAGCCCCCGGTGCCGCCGCCGGACGAGCCCGTCGCCGAGGGACCCAAGGAGCCCGCGCCTGCGGAACCGGCACCCGAGGAGCCTCCCTCCCAGGAACCGGCGCCGGCGGAAGCGCGGGGGACGGCGAGGCTCCTGACGGCGACGCAGTGGCCGACGGGCTGGGTCTCGATCTACTCGAAGCGTGCCGAGGGATGGCTCAGGGCCACGCTCCCGGGCGGGGGCTGGTCGGCGGACCGCAGCGGCGCCACGCTCGAACGCGGGGCGACGCCGCTCGAGACGCAGGTCCGGGAGGAGGGCTTCCTCGCCGAGGTGGAGTTCCGCGTCCTGGAGGGAACTCCGAGGGTCGAGCTGAACTTCGGCCACCGCGAGGCACGGTACATAGTGCGATGGGAGGAGGGGAAGTCGCTCGCGTGGGAGCGCGACGGGGCCGATGTCGAGACGCTTTACGAGGGGACGCCTCAGGCCGTGTGCGCCGGGAAGGAGACGCAGCGGGTCCGCCTCCTGTACCAGGTCACGGGGACGGTGGCGTTCGAGGTGAACGGCAAGGTCCTTCTCCAGGCCTCGGACCCGAGCCCGATCCCCGCGGAGCGGAGCGGCTTGTTCCTCTCGTTCCCCGAGACGCGCGCTCTGCTTGTCGCGCTCGAGATCGTGGCCCCCACCCGCGGCGGCCGCCCGCCGAAGTAGGGCTCCTCCGCGCCGCGCTTGACCACGTGGCACGTGGGTGATAGCGTGCGGGCATGTGCAGGGCGAAGGCCAACGGCGGTGTCTTCCCTCTGGATGCGGTCTATGGCCGCATGGACCCCCATGGGCCGGGCCCGACGCCCGCGGAGGTGTTCGAGCGCTGGGAGGTCGACGAGGACAACCGCGTGGAGTTGATCGGGGGGTGGGTGATGACGGTGCCGCCCGGTGACTTCGAGACGGGGGAGAGCTCTTCCACGTCCTCTACCCCATCGTCAAGGCGAAGGGCTGGAGCATTTCTCAGGACGCGAGACACCGCCTGCCGAACCAGCCGAACACGGTCGTCTATCCGGACATCGCCATTCACGCGATCTCGCGCGTCGGCTACATCCCTGGGACGCGGAGCGTGGGCCGGGTCCCCGATCTGATCGTCGAGTTCCTGTCCGAAAGAGCGTACGAGCGGGACACCGCGCCGCGGGGAGCGAAGTTCCTCGCGTATCAGGCAAGCGGAGTCCGCGAGTACTACTACGGCCGGCCGGATGGGCGTGGGGCCTGCGGATTCGGCCTCCGACGCGGCGTCTATGCGCCGCTGCGCCGCGACACCGACGGCTTCTTCCACAGCGCTCTCCTCGACCACGGCCTCCGCCTCGTTGAGTCCGCGATCCGCCCGCTCTAGTGTTTTGTCAGGCCGTATTCTGTGGGTCGAGTCCCGCTCCCGATCCCGAGGCAGCGGGACAGGCCTTCGGGAGCGGGATCGGGAGCGGGACTCGACCCACAGAATTGGCCGTGACAAGCCACTAAGTAGCGTCCACTAAGTCTCCCGGGATACACCAACCAGCTCGACTTGGAGTCGCGCGCGTAAGCGCGCGGTGGATCACGCCCGTAAGGGCGTGCGACCGCAGGATCACGCCCTTACGG
>Ga0080064_1007282_pt1 | contig 11274 bp, 8 predicted proteins | sample Subgrocontami54m_FD_69260 | JGI IMG/M metagenome (GOLD analysis project Ga0080064, IMG submission 69260) | Subsurface groundwater microbial communities from S. Glens Falls, New York, USA - GMW46 contaminated, 5.4 m (SPADES assembly) (version 2) ... | reverse complement strand
GGGTACGCCGACCTGATCGCGCTCTGGGACCGGCCCGCCGAGGAGCGGCTCTTCTTCGACTGCGGCGCCTCGCGCAACCCGTACAAGCACGAGGGCAAGAAGACGATCGCCTACGAGATCGCCGAGCAGATGGGCTGGCGCGCCCCCGACGTGGTGGTGGCGCCTGCGGCCGTGGGCGAGACCTTCATCGCCGCACACCGCGGCTTCGCCGAGATGGAGCGCCTGGGCTTCATCCCCAAGCGGCCGCTGATGGCCGCCGCGCAGGCCGCACGCGCCAACGCGATCACGAAGGCGTGGCGGGACAAGACGGCGATCACCCCCCTCAAGATCGGCTACACGGTCGCCGAGGGGCTCGCCGCGGGCAATCCCGGGCGCAAGGGCGACTGGGTCCTGCGGATCCTGCGCGAAACCGGCAGCGTGGCCGGCCAGGCTGAGGACGAGGAGATCCTGGAGGCGCAGCGGATGCTCGCGCGAACCGAGGGGATCTGGGCGGGGCCGACCGGCTCGGCTTCACTCGCGGTGCTGGCGCGCATGCTCGCCGACAAGCAGGTGGATCCCGCCTCCACCATCTGCGTCATCGTGAGCGAGACCGGGCTCAAGACCGAGGCGCCGCCGCCCCCGCGCGAGGCCACCGCCTTCGACGAGGCTTCGCTCCGCCGCCTGGTGCTGGAGAAGTTCGCGGCCGGCGCGTAGGCGCGTAAGCAACACAAAGCCTGTTCTCGGACACGGATGGCTACGGGTGGCTCGTGCCAGCCGACGGTGAACCCGTGTGCGTCGCCGTCTCGGCACGCCGAATCATCCTCAAGACTTCATCCGTGGTATTGATCGGTCTAATGTGAGTTTCAGGATGGTCACTCCAAAAGACTCTGAAGATTTCGTCTGCAAAAGCAGGACCTATCTCTTCGATGCCCTCGAAATCCAATACCACCTCTTTGAAGCGCTCAAGCCTTGCCATAACGCGCTTGGCTTGAGATCGCGAAACCAACTTCTCTCCGTGAGACAGCTTGGCAAGCGCAACGAGTACACGGGTACGACCAAAGGCGTAGTCGTCCTGAGACGTAGCATAGCGGTCGAAGATTTCCTTGGTGGTGTGAGTTGACAACGGACCAATCTCCATATCAACAGACGTTCCGTCTACGGGATGGTCTCTATCTTCCATCAGCCAATCACCGCCGCCACGCCGACAACCGACGTTCAAATGACCTGAAAGGATTGAGAAGTGGTCAAACATCCTCGACGTGAAAAAAATTCCCTCTCCAGTGTGCCGGCTGGGATCGGTGGTCAGCTTCCCTTTCGACAGTTCGAGTATCGCAAGTCGCTCGTCGTCAAGACCACAGTATTCCTTGATCTTGCGGAAAATTCCTATTCCTTGGTCTATGATGCGGACGGAGATCCGTGAGGCTTGGTACTCTACTTCGATTCCGACCTTCGCTGATTCCGAATGATCGATGGCGTTATTGACGATCTCCGTCACGCCATATCGGCAGATATCGAGAACATGTTCTGGAACTCCAATCAAGGCCGGCGCAACTTTCTCTCTCCACACGGCATCTTCTTCGAGTTGTGGAGTAATTGTCAGCCAGGCGGATTCCCGCCGGAGCATTGGGAAAATATACCGGCGGTTCCTTGTTTCCCCGATCGCCTTGAGAACACCAAGTTCGACAAGATTTCGAAGGTGGCGGTTGACAGCTTGACGGGTGATTCCGAATTTTTCTCCGGCGGCTTTCGCAATATCCCGCGGGCGCGCGGGTAGTTCCTTAATGATGAAGCGTTGGACCTCCGAGAGTTTGCCTATAGATAGGTCCACGCCTCGATTGTAAACCCCGAGTCAAGATATTGTAAACATGCCTCCTTGTATGTGTTTACAATCCAGAAGACTGTTATTTTATAATACGTTACTGGGACAGTGGGCGCCGCGTCCGGGAATGGGTAGCGCCTGACCGTCACCTTCTCCGATGGCGACCGGCGGCTGATGGGCCTCGCCTACCGCAAGGCGACCGGCCGGCACTGACCGGCGCGCCGGCTCCCTCGGTCGGCGTCAGCCCATCGAGCGGGGCAGGAAGAGCGACAGCGCCGGGAAGGCGCAGAGGATGGTCAGGCGCACGATGTCGCAGAGGATGAAGGGCGAGACGCCCCAGTAGATGGTGCCCAGGCTCACGTCGCGCGCGATGGAGTTGATGACGAACACGTTCATCCCCACCGGCGGGCAGATGAGGCCCAGGGTCACGGCCATCACGATGATGACGCCGAACCAGATCGGATCGAAGCCGAGCTGCATCATCGCCGGGAAGACGATGGGCACGGTGAGCAAGATCATGGCCAGCTCGTCCATGATCGCCCCCAGGATGAAGTACACGAAGAGGATGATCGCCAGCACGCCGTAGGGCCCCACCGGCAGCCCCACCAGGAACTCGATCATCTTCTGCGTGGTCTGCGTGATCGTGAGGAAGTAGCCGAACAGGAAGGCGCCGATCACGATCATGAAGATCGCCGCCGTGGTGCGCAGGGCCTCCACGAGGCAGCGCATGATGAGCTTGGGCGTGAGGCGCCGCTGGACAATGCCGATGACCAGCGCCCCCACCGCGCCCATGCTGGCGGCTTCGGTGACGGTGAACCAGCCGCCGTACATCCCCCCGATCACGAAGAGGAAAAGGAGCAGCGACTCCCAGACGTCCTTGACCGCGTTGAGCCGCTCGGCGAGGGAGTGCCGCTTGTCCCGGGGCATGTGCGTCGGGTCCCGCCAGCCGATGATCCGGAGCGTGAGCATGTACATCAGCATCCCGAGCACGCCGGGCACGATGCCCGCGATGAAGAGCTTGCCGATGTCGGCCTGAGTCATGATGCCGTAGAGCACGAAGATCACCGACGGCGGGATCATGATGCCGAGCGTGCCCCCCGCGGCGATCACGCCGGTGGCGAGCCCCGGGCTGTAGCCGGCCCGGCGCAGCTCGGGCAGCGCCACGTGCGTCATGGTGGCGGCCGTCACCACCGACGAGCCGTTGATGGCGGCGAAGCCGCCGCAGGCGGCGATGGTGGACATGGCCAGCCCGCCGCGCAGGTGGCCGAGCCAGGCACGCGAGGCGCTAAAGAGATCGGCGCTCATCCCGGCGGCCGAGGCGAAGGACCCCATGAGGATGAACATGGGGATGATGCTGAAGTTGAAGTCCGTGACCGTGGAGATGGGCGACCGCGCGAGCAGGCCCAGCGCGGAGGTGACGTTATTCACCAGCGCGAACCCCGCCACGCCCACGACGCCCATGGCGATGCCTACCGGCACCCGCAGCCCCATCAGGACGAAGAGCGCCACGAAGCCACCCACGGCGACAAGATCGGTGTCCACGGCGGGTCAGCTCGCTCGATGGTCCGCGGCGGTGCCGCGGAGCAGCTCGACGACGCGGATGAGCCCCACCGCCGCCGTGGCCACGATCCCGGCGGTGAGGACCACGTAGAAGGGCCAGATGGGCAGCTTGAGGTCGCTGGTGAGCTGATGCGCGCGCTGGACGACCGTGAAGCGTGCCACCAGCATGTAGGCGAAGACGCCCATGAAGAGCAGGTTTACGACGGCTGCGAAGAGGTCGATGGCGCGGCGCCAAGCGCTCCCCGAGAACTCCCAGACCACGTCCACGGAGATGTGGGCGTTGCGGTAGGTCGCCACCGCGAGCCCCCAGAAGATCGCGATGCCCTGGAGATAGCGCGAGAAGTCGAAGCTGTCCGGCAGATCCACCGAGAAGAGGTCTCGCAGGGTGACGGACACGAACACGAGGAGCGCGACCGCGGCGAGCGAGGCTCCCGCGACGCGCTCCACCCAGAGCACCACCCGTTCCATGAGCCGGCCCGGCCCTGGTGTCGTCCCCGCTACGGCGCGCGCCGGGAGCGCGTCAGCGGAAGTCGGCGTTGTACTTCTGGAGCAGCGCCCGCAGCTCCGACAGCGCCTGGTCGGGGTTGAAGCCGGTCTTGGCGGCCGCCGCGGCCCACGTCTTGTACACGGGCTCCGCGGCCCGGCGCCAGGCGGCGACCTCGTCGGGCGTCAGCGTGTACACGGTGTGGCCGGGCAGCGCGCGCATCTCCGCGCGTCCCGCCGCCTCGTAGTCGCCCCAGGCCTTGCCGACCTTGCCCGCCCACTCGTTCGAGCAATGCGCGTCGATGGCCCGCTTCTGCGCCGGCGACATCTGCTCGTACGTCGCCTTGTTCATGAGCCAGGCGAAGCTCGCCACGTAGAACGGCAGGTCCATGTGGTAGGAAACGACCTTGTCGATGCCGAAGAGCAGGATGGACTTCCAGGGGAAGGTGATGGCGTCGGCGACGCCCGACTCCAGGGCCTGGCGGGCCTCCGGCGCGGACACCCGGACGTTGGTGCCGCCCAGCGACGTGACGAAGTCCGCCATGGTCCCGTGCGCCGAGCGGATCTTCATGCCCTTGAGGTCCTCGGGCCGCGAGATCTTCTTCTTCGCGTGCAGCGCGCCCGGGTCGTGGACGAAGGCCAGGCACATCTTCACGTCGGTCATCTCCTTGACGTGGTACTTGCGGTACCACTCGTCCACCGCCCGGGAGCCGCCGTCGGCATTGGTCATGAGGAAGGGCAGGTTGATCCCCTCGCCCATGGGCAGCCGCCCGGCCTGGTAGCCCAGCGCGATGTAGGCCACGTCCGCGATGCCGTCGCGGGCCATGTCGTAGTGGTCGTCGGCCTTGCCCAGCTGCTGCGCCGGGTAGAGCGTGACCTTGACGGTGCCGTTGGTGGCCCGGGAGATGGACTCGCCCCACTCCTTGATGGCCGGGTGCATGCCGTGCGCCGGCGGCACCCAGGAGGAGAACTTGAGCGAGAAGGTCTTCTCCTGGGCGGGCGCCCGGGCCGGGGCCGGCAGGAGAAAGGCGGCGATCAGGGCGGCGGCGAGCGCCACCCGCGCGAGCGTCGAAGGCTGGGGCATGGCTGTTCTCCTCTCGGGGGATCAGAAGCGCGCAGGAAGGCCGCGGAGCATGGCCCCTGATACACCGCCGGTCCCGAGCGAGTCAAGCCCGAAGTCGGGGGCCCCGCCCGCCCGCGGGGCCGGGGACCGCGGGGGGTCAACTCGACAAGGCACCCGAGCCTTCAATAGAGCCAGCAGCGCTCTATGCCGGTCGGGCGCGCAGTCAAGGAGCGACCTGCGACCCCCAGACGGTGGACCGGGGAGGGGGGTCCGAGGAGGCGGTCAGCGCGGCGGGACCTCGAGTGTCCCAACCGAGATCTCGCCGGGGCCCATCGGCCGCTCACGAGCCCCGCCGAGCGCCCCTCCACGTGCGGACCGCCGCCGAGATCACCTGCAAGGCCTCGCGAGCGCCGTCGGCCTCGCCCTTCTCGAAATCTCCCTCGATGCGGGCCATCTGGTTCGTCACGTGAGCGAAGCACACCACTGGCCGCCGACGGGCGCGAGAGAAAGCGTAGAGCGCGGCCGCCTCCATCTCCACCGCCAGGACACCGCGCGCGCGGCAAGCCTCGATGGCCGCAGCGGTCTCGCGAAACGGAGCGTCGGTTGTCCACGTGGCCCCGCGCTCCAGCGGAACCCGGATGCGCGAGAGGCCGGCCGACATCAGTCGGATCAGCCGCGCGTCGGCGTCGCTGTAGTCCGCCGCCGGCAGGTAGTGATAGCTGGTGCCTTCGTCCCGGAGGGCGCGCTCGATGAGGATGAAGTACGGAGGCTCACGGACCGCCGTGATCTGTCCGGCGGAGGTCAGGCTGAGGAGGAGACGGCAGCCCGACGCGAAGAGCTCTTCCGCCACGAGGACCGCGAAGGCGGCCCCGATGGCCCCGCCCACGATGCCGTAGCGGACTCCCGCGCGGTGAAACACGTGGAGTTCGGTGTGATAGCACGCCCACCGGGCCCAGCGCCGGGCGCGGCGGGTTCGGAGCAGGTGGCGGACGATGTCTCCGTCCGGGTCGAGGACGCACACCTCGGGAACCCGGCCGCGAGGGAGCCCCTTCTGCCGGCGCACCTCGCGCAGCAGGTTCTCGGGAGTGAACAGCGACGGCGCGCCAGGATCCTTGTGAGCCAGGATGGGCGGCAGGAGCCGCGAGTGCGTCGGGCGAGGGGTCACCGCGTCAGAACCAGCGCCACAGCCACCGCTTCTCGAAGTAGATCTTCCCCCAGTGCCAGAGCCGGCTCGGCGAGCGCATCGTCATCGCGGGCGCGGGCTCCGCATAGAAGTTGCCCTTGGCGTAGGCGGCCACACCGTGGCCCATTTCGATGATGCAGGAGCCGAAGCCATCGAAGCGCCGCGTGCCGCTCCCTCCGGCGAGCTCCGCAGCGATGTTCTCGGCCACCACCTCGCCCTGGCCGTGGGCGAAGACCCCCGCCTTGGGCAGCGGCAGCCCCACGGGCAACTTGATCAGCGTCGTGTCGCCGATGGCGAAGACGCGCTCGTGGCCCGTCTGGAGCGTCCCCTTGTCCACCGGCACCCAGCCGGGCTCGACGGTCAGCCCCGCCTCCTTCACGACGGGGGCGCACCGGTGCGGCGGGATCACGACGAGCAGGTCGTAGCCGGCCTTGGCGCCGTTCCCGAACGCCAGCCCCCGCCGCTCCGGATCCACGGCTACCACCTTGTGCTGTGGATGGAAGCCGACCCCGCGGCTCTCGACCAGCCCCTTCACGGCTTCCCCCATCGCGCGGCCCGCGACGGGCATGGGCAGCGTCTCGGGCGTGTAGACGTCCACCTGCGTCCCCTCGCGAAGCCCGCGCCGGCGGAGCGAGGCCTCGATCAGCATGGCGGCCTCGTAGGGGGCAGCCGGGCACTTGAACGGCAGCCCGGCGATCAGGACGGCGACCCGGCCCCCGTTGAAGCGGCCCAGGGCATCGCGAAGTCTCAGCGTGCCGTCCAGATCGTAGAGATTGTGGCCCGCATCTGCGAGACCCGACACCCCGCCGAGCCATCCCTCGGCTCCGAGGGAGATGACGAGGTAGTCCGCGCCGATCTCCTGCCGTTCGGTCGAGACTCGACGGTGGGCGGGATCGATCGCCCGGATCTCCTCCTGGACGACCTCAATCCCCTTCCGGCCGAGGCGGCTCAGGTCGCGGCTGATCTCCGACGGCTCCCGCCAGCCGAGCATCATCCAGAGGAAGGCGGGCGTGAAGACGTGCTGAGCCTGGCGGTCGATCAGGATGATCCGATGCTTGCGGTCGAGCCTGCGTCTCAGCGTGTTGGCGGCCACCAGTCCACCCACGCCCCCGCCGAGAATCACGATGCTTGCCATTGGATGTCCCTCCTATTCGCGCCGCACTGACACCGCAATGAAGGCCGCCGTCGCAGGCATCCGTCGGATGCCTGCGGGCGGGTGCCTGCGGGTCTCAGAATGCATAACGCACGACCGCGTGGACGTTCGAGTCACCCTTGAACTGGCCGTACGTGCTCCACGGCGGGCCGCCGAAGAAGTTGAAGCCGAGGCTGGCCGAGACGGCATCCGTCACCTGGTAGCTCGCCTCCGGGTTCACGTGCCAATCCCCCTCGTTGGGGCTGCCGAGCACAAAGAGGCCGAGTCGGAGGGTCTGATGGAGAAGGAGCTGGGTCAGCCTGAGAGTCAGCACGTGGCGGGCGGCACAGCAATCCGGCACCGCCGGGCTCCGCGTCCTCAGGTAGGCCCCATAGTTCTGCATCACCTGCACATAGTACTGGCCGGAGACCGTGAGGTCCGGCACGATCTCCCGCTGATACCCGGCGAGCAGCCGGGTCGAGGAGTTCTCCACGGCCGGGTTCCGCCCTGAGCGATCCGAGCGCGAGTCATAGTATCCGGCCTCGAAGCTCACGACCCCGCCCAGTGCGGCGCCCTGGGCACTGGCGCCGTAGACGTTCAGTGGGGGGTAAAAGAGTCGGAGCGCCGGTCCCGGCTCCACCTCCGCGGCCGGCGTGTGGAAAAATCCCCGATAGGCGTAGAGGGAGACGTCCCAGCCAACGAGGTTTCGGAATGCTCTCAACCCCAGCTCCATGTTCTCGATCGACGCGGGCGGATCATCGGTCGTTCTGGTCTCGATGGAGCCCGCCGGATCGTAGAAGCTCAGCCGTCCGCCGGCTTCCGGGACGGTATCGGCCACGAAGTGGGGCACCAGCACGAGCTGGAGCGATCTGCCGGCCCAGTGGGCGGTGGCGCTCACGGCATCGGACCCCTTCTTCAGGTATTCGAGCGGGCGGCCGGAGATGAACGCCACCCAGTCTCTTGGGAACAGGTCGTTGATGAAGATCAGGTCGCCGACGCCCCACGTGATGATCTGCCGCCCGATCCGGAGATCCAGGGCCGGAAACCTGAGATCGAGGTAACCCTCCCTGAGGGAGACACTCACCTCGCGTCCCACGGCGTCGTAGATCAGCTCGGTCTTGGCATTCAGCGCCCACCACTCACCGCGTGGCGCCAGCTCAAGCCTCACCCGTCCCTCGCCAAGGATGAACGACTCCTCGCAGGCGAGCCGCTGTGTCGACGGACAGCCGTCGGGCTGGATCAGACGATACGCCGAGGCGGCCTGCACGAACCCGTGAATCGGGAACTGCTCGGCAAACGCGAGGCCCGGGCCGGCGAGGGACGCTGCCAGGGCCAGGAGCCACAGACACCGGTTCACCGGGTCAGTTCTGCCGGCGGCGCCCTGAGCGCGCGCTCGCTGAAGAGCTCGGGTGACAGCTTCAGGTTGTACCGGAGGTCGTCGAAGGCGGCATCGGTCCGGTGTCCGCTCTGGACGTTCCTCATCGAGCGCTTCACCGCGCTCCAGAAACCCTGGACCTCTTTCACCTCCGCCGCCGTGTACACACGGGCCAGGTCTCCTCGCCGGTCGTAGTACTCCTCCTTGAGCGGCAGCCACATGGTCTTGTCGATCCACGACAGCTTGCGGCTGAAGTCGGCGGCCTCCTTGGGCACACTCTCGATGACATAGGCCTCGCGCCCCCCCACCGGCTCCTCGCGGAGGAGCTTGTGGCTGTCCTCCTCGGGCTCGCGCCCCGAGACGTCTTCGTAGGAGAAGTCCGAGCCGACGAAGCTCGTGTGCTTGTCGCTGGCCGCGATCCGCCGGACCAGCTTGAGCGCTGGCACGTAGAGCCAGCGGTCGTCGTCCCGCCCGGGGTACTTCCAGACCAGGAAGGCGAGGTCGCGGACGTCCGGCGGGCGGTGGAAGTAGATGAAGTACCGCTGCTCGCCGCCCTCCTTGACGGTGCGCCGGGTCATGGCCATCTCGCGGACGCGCTCGCCGCCGTCCCTAGAGACAAGCTTCATGGTGACCCGGGCCCGCATGTCCTCGCCCGCGTAGTACATGGCCAGATGGGCCCGGCGCATGACCTCCTCTGCCGACGGGGCCTGGGCCACAGCCGGCGAAGCGATCGCCCAGGCGCCCACCGCCGCCAGCACAGCGCTGCCGATCCAGCCTGCGTGAGTGCGTGTCATCGAGGCGTCTCCCGGAGCCCCCGCGTCAGCCAGCGGGGAAAGAGCGCGACCACGGCCGTGAGATACACCACCGTCGCCAGCGCCGACACGAGCATGATGGCGATCATGAACACCCCGACCGTGACGTAGGGGGTGAGCGCTGCTGCGAGCATCACGGCGAAGCCCGAGGCGAAGAGAACGCCGTTCTTCAGGATCCCGAGTCCCGGCCTCGCCACCGTCCAGAGCAGCGCGCCCTCGAGGTCGCCCGTTTCCCGGTAGCGCTGCTGGAAGCGGCTCACGAAGTGGATGGCGAAGTCGATGGCCAGGCCCAGCGACAGTGTGGAGAGCACCGAGATGGGCATGTCGAAGTCCTTGCCGATGAAGCCCACCACCCCGTAGATGAGGACGACGGTGAAGAGCAGCGGCAGGAAGCTCACCACCCCCCACCGGAGTGAGCGGTAGTTCAGGACGAGCAGGACGAGCACGAGGATGCAGGAGGCGATGAATCCTTCGAGCATCCCGACCAGGACCTCCTGGTTCCAGACCATGTTGAAGTAGGCGATCCCCGCGGGCCGCAGCTCGACCCCCGGGATCGGCTGCGACACCAGATGACCCCGGGCTGCGGCGAGCACCCCTTCCGTGTCCGTCGCGTCCCAGCTCCGGAGCTGGACCATGACGTTGGCCTTCTGGTAGGAATCGTCCACCACGTTGCCGAGCTCACGCTGGCGGGCGGCCATGCTGAAGAGGAGCAGCGCCTGGGCGGCGGCCTCCTGCGAGTCGGGGACGACCTCCTGCGCGGGGTCGTTGTCCCTGAGCACGCGGTGCACCCGCTTGACGACATCAGCCACGGACGTGGTCTTGCCCACGACGGGCTCGCGCTCGAGGCGCCGCTGCAGCCCATCGAGGGCCCGGAGGAACTCCGGCCGCGTGACGGCGTCGGGCTGCTTGCCGTCGGCCACGAGGTAGAGGGTCGCCGTGCCGCCGAGCGCCCGGCTCAGCGCCGTGTCCGCGACACGGATGTCGCTTCCCGCCTTGAACCAGGCGACCATGTTGTTGTTCATGCGGATCTGCGTCAGGCCGACAGCCGAGATCCCGAGGACGACCATCCCGACCACCACCACGGAGGTCTTCCAGGCGATACACACCCGGCCCACCCGCGCCATCCACCGGGACGCCGGCTCTGCCTCCACAGGCGCGGCGGCAACCCGTGTCTCGCGCGCGATCGCCATGAGCGCCGGAACCAGTGTGAAGCTCATGACCAGGATGGCGAGCGTGCCGAAGGCCACGAGGAGGCCGAAGACGCGCACGGGGATGATGGGCCCGATGGCGAGGGAGGCGAACCCGGCGATCGTCGTGAGATCCGAGAAGAGCACGGGCGTCCCGACCGCGTCCATCGTCTGGAGGATCGCCTCCCGCCGGCTGGGCGCCTCCCGGCGACGGAAGGTAAACTCGTTGAAGATGTGCACGGTGTCGGTGGAGATCGCCATGAGGAAGACGGGGCTCATGGAGGCCATGATGTGGACCGGGATGCCGAGCCCGATGAAGAGCCCCATGGCCCAGATGATGGCCAGCATGGCCACGGCCATGTTCGCCGCCACCAGCCACCAGCTCCTGAACATGAAGAAGAGCATCGCGCACATGAGCATCCCCGCCAGCGGAGAGAAGAGCCCCATCTGGCGGAACATCTCGCCACCGAAGGTGTCGCGCGCCACGGGATCGCCCGCGATGTAGTAACGCTCGGGCCCGGCCTCCTTGGCGGTGATGCGGCGGATCTCCTCGGCGAGCGTCTTGCCGTTGGCGCTCTTCTCGATGGGGATGTAGATGGCGGTGGTCTTGCCGTCGGCGGAGACCAGCCGGTTGACCAGCAGCGCGCTGCCGAGCACCTGCCGCCGGAGCTGGTCCGCCTC
>Ga0080064_1007280_pt1 | contig 11276 bp, 14 predicted proteins | sample Subgrocontami54m_FD_69260 | JGI IMG/M metagenome (GOLD analysis project Ga0080064, IMG submission 69260) | Subsurface groundwater microbial communities from S. Glens Falls, New York, USA - GMW46 contaminated, 5.4 m (SPADES assembly) (version 2) ... | reverse complement strand
GACCGCTCATCCACAGCCCGGGCGTGGATGGCTTTGCCGGGCACATTCCGACGCGCGCGCACAACATCGTCTGCAAATCCGGCATGCATGCGTTTGCAAAAGCGATCGCCGTCGAGTTCGGCGAATTCGGCATCACGGCGAACACCGTCTCGCCGGGCTCGCTGAACACCACGCGCGACTGGAGCCAGTATCCGCCCAACTGGGTCGAAATGCGGAAAGCGCAGATTCCAGTCAAACGGCTCGGCACCGCCGACGAAATTGCCGCTGCCTGCCTCTACCTCGCCGCTGAAGACGCCGGGTTCGTCACCGGACAGGTGATCCACGTCAACGGCGGTCAGTACATGTATTAGGGAACCTCTGATCAAGTCCTATAGCCATCTACGGCCAGGACAAGACTCCTGTAGGGCGCAGCTTCAGCGCGCCGAGCCGTGGTGCTACAAGCGCCCAGCCGTGGCGCGCTGAAGCCGCGCCCTACGCGGAGAAAGCACGGTCTCTCGTGCTCGGGGTTAGGCGTCACTCAGGCTTGATTCCGGCGGCCTTGATCACCTTCGACCATTTCACGAGCTCCATTTTGACCAGCTCGCCAAGTTCGTTAGGTGTGCTCGGTGTGGCGTCCAGTCCCTGCGCGCCCATGACCGCCTTGGTATCCGGATTTGCCAGCCCCTGCCGCACCAGCTGATTGAGTTTGTTGACGATAGCAGCCGGCGTGCCGGCGGGGGCGAAAAGTCCATTCCACCCAGTCACCTCATAGCCGGGAACGCCGGACTCGGCGATCGTCGGCGCATCCGGAACAAAGCTCGAGCGTTGCGCGCCTGAGACGCCCAGCAATATCAGTTTCTTTGTCAGGACATGCGGGAGAACTGAAGTGCTGCCGAAACTCAATGCGACCTGCCCGCCGACCAGATCGATAATCGATGGGCCGCTGCCTTTGTACGGAATATGGGTCATCCTGACCCCGGTCATCGACTTGAACAACTCGGCCGCGAGATGCGTTCCGCTGCCAATCCCGACCGAAGCGTAAGTCAACTGGTCCGGTTTCGCCTTCGCGAAGCTGATGAGTTGCTGCACCGACCGCACCGGTGTCGACGGATGCACCACCAGAAAAAATATATAGGAAGAAATCTTCGAGATGGTCTCGAAATCCCTGATCGGATCGTACGGCACCTGCTTCATGAGACTTGGGTTGATGACGAGGCTGGTCTGCATCGCCAACAGCGTGTAGCCGTCCGCAGGCGCCTTGGCGACCAGTTCCACGCCCAGATTACCTCCCGCCCCGGGCCTGTTTTCCACGTACACAGACTGCCCGAGTTCCGCCGTCATCGTCCTGGCGAGCGCTCTTGATACCAGATCGAGCGACCCGCCGGGGCTGAACGGATTGACGATGCGTATCGGTTTTGCCGGGTACGTCTGCGCGAGCGGAACCGCGCTGGTCATCATCAAAACAGCCAGCGCCGCAATTCTTGAAATAACGAGCGCAACTTTCGCAATCATGATGTGCTTCACAAAAGAGGCGGGTTCGATGCCAACCGGATCTTTTTGGTGACCGGATTCACATAGCCGCCCCACAGCACCATCACCCGGTTGCGGTTCGGATCGCCGCAGACCACGATGTTGATCACCTCCGGGTTCGGCAGGACGCGCACCGCCTCGTCCTGCCCCACCAGATACTCTTCGGGATAGATGCCCCGCGCGACGGCGTCGCGGATCGTGAACGCTTCGGAATGCCCGTATCTGAGCAGAAATTCCAGTTCGCGGAACGGCACCCGCGCGTGTTCGTACAGATACGCGCGGATCATCTGTTTCGAGTAGCCGGCGCCCGCCAGCGATTTCGCCACCGGCGGCGCGAGCAGGATGGTGATCATGTTGCGGAAGCCGTTGGGGCCGCGTTCCGCCAGCCGCGCAAGGCAGGGCTTCTTGGTCAGCTCGACGCTGAGGAATTCCAGCGCAGTCTGCGCCGCGGTCTTGTCGGCGGTACCGTAAATCGCCGGCGGCCAGCCCCAGGTGACCGTGCCGCAGGCAGTGACGGTGCTGTCTTCTTTTTTGAATCCGTGCTCGACGTGGTACGGCTCCCACGGACACTCGTCTTCGTTTTCGGCCAGCGTGAAATTCATTGGGTAACCGAAGGTGCCCATGTAGTTGCGGCCCAGGTTGTAGCCGGCGATGTTTCTGATGATCAGGCCGAGCGCGCGGCCGAGCGCGGGATTGGCGCCTCTGGAAATCAATTGACCGCCGCTCTCGATGCCGAGTTTCTTGACGGCCGGCCCGTTGACCAGCAGAAACGGCAGCACGCCCCAGGTCGTGCCGATATTGTTGAGATTGTAGTGGTTGTCGGCGATCGCCTCGACCGCCGCGATTAGCAGCGGCATGCATTCCGGCCGGCATCCGGCCATGACCGCGTTCGCCGCGATGTTCCATGGCACGGCGGCAAGGTTCGCCTGCGGCAGGACCGCGATGACCTGGTCCGGTGCGCAATCCGTGTGCCGCAAAAACTCTTCGATCTTCTCCCGCGTCGGCGGAACGATCGGCAGTTCGTCGCTCCATTGCCGGCTGCTGAAATAATCGTTGACCTCCTCGAAGCTGCCCTCAAAGACGACCTCGTCGGCCGGCCGCGAGACCGCGGGCGAAGCCGCGGCTGCGGTGGCCAGCGGCCCGGTCAAACCATTCACGATGCGCTCGAAGAGCACGTTTTCAACGTTCTTTGCGACCAGATCCTCCGGGTGAACGCCGACAGCACCAGGATACTCGCCGATCCTCAGGCCCGTCATGCCCTCGGCCTGCGCCACCGCCCTCGCAATCGCCGTGAATCCCGTGGTGGTGATGACCACGCTGGGAATGCCGATTTTTTCCGCTTCGACGGCCGGCCTCACCGAGGCCGGAGTGCAGGTGCCTCATCCGCCGTTGCCGGTGATCAGCGCGTCGCAGCCTTTTTCCCTCGCGATGGCGGCGATCTCCCGCGCGATCTTTTTCTGCGAGGCCGGATCGCCTCCCACATAGACGATCGGAAACTCGTGGTACGGAATGACCTTGACGCCGCGGAATTTCTCGCTGAAGAGGCGCCGATAGGTCTGGAACATCAGTTCGCCCTTGAAGTGATTGTTGTAGACCTCGCCGATGGTCTTGCCGTCGAGCGTGTCGAGCGGCGGGCTGATGTTCCTTGCCGCACCCAGCGGCAGGCCTGCCGGACTGATGACGCCCACGATTTCTTTCACTGATGTTCCCTTTTCACGTTCCCCGGCGATCATACTACTAAAGCGGCCAGGTTCGAATTGCGAACTATGTTCTGCCTGATGCAGCATCTCGTAGTGGTCCCTAAGGGGCCAGGCACGGATTTATTCGCCTATTTCCAGTTCGTCTTGCATGCCTGTCAGCATCGTAATACACTGATCAAATGAAAACATTGACCGTACGACTGCCGGAGCCGCTCGTAGCCGAGATCGAGATGGAATCGCGCGGGCGCAGGTGTTCGAAGTCGGACATCGTTCGCGAGCGCTTGCAGGGTGCCGCCCGACCCACGCAGCGCCAGTCCGCGCCGCTTGATGCCATTGCCGATATCATCGGCTCGGTGGACGGATTGCCCGCCGACCTAAGCGCACGAAAAAAGCGCTACTTGAAAGTCACGGGCTATGGCCGGAAGCGTGCTCGTTGACGCCGGCTTTTTGGTGGCTCTGCTTAGCCGCCGCGACTCCCACCACTTATGGGCGGTGACGCAAGCGCCTGGCCGCGCTCCACCCTGGCGCACCTGTGAAGCCGTCCTGTCCGAGGCCTTCCATCTTCTCGGCACGAGCGGGACACATGGACTCAGCACACTGCTTCGACGCCGGGCCCTGATTACCGCTTTCGACCTGGACAACAACGTGGAGTCAGTACTTAAGCTGTTGCAGAAATACGCAGATGTGCCCATGAGCCTCGCCGACGCCTGTCTTGTGCGCATGACCGAAACGCTTCCTGATCCGATCATTCTCACCACCGATTCCGACTTCCGCATCTATCGCCGGCATAGCCGGCAGATGGTTCCCTGTCTGATGCCGTCTTAGCGAGTTCGGCGCGCTGAAGCTGCGCCCTACAATAGCCAGGGAAACGATTGCAGGCGGGGCGCCCCCGCGATACGGCGTTGGCGGAGCCATCCGAAGTGGGAGCGGGGGCGAAGGCGCGCTGCCCGCAAACGAGCGACTGCGTCGCTAACGTGTCCGCGCGCCCCTGCGCTACCGAGTGCTTCCCCGCCGAACGATCAACGCATCGACCACACGCGCGCCGGCGCCGCGCTCCATTACGATCAACGGATTGATGTCGACTTCGGCGACGTCGGCTCCGAAATCATGCGCGAACCACGACAGCCTTACGATCAGGTCGCACAGGCAGTCGATATCGCGCTGCGGCATGCCGCGCACGCCCTCGAGCAGCTTGTATCCTCGCAATTCGCCCAGCATCGCGCACGCCTCGTCGGGCGTGACGGGTGCCACGCGGTAGATCACGTCGCGCAGGACCTCGATGTGGATGCCGCCCAGACCGGCCGCAACGACAGGACCGAACACCGGATCGCTGATGATACCGAGCATCATCTCGACACCCTGCGGCACCATTTCCTGCACCAATACGCCGTTGATATGCGCGCTCGGCGAGTAGCGCGCAGCGGCTGCCATCACGTCAACGTATCCCCGCTGCACCGCGTCGTCGCCCTTTAACCCGAGTCTGACTGCTCCGGCGTCCGTCTTGTGCGGTATGTCAGCGGAAGCTATCTTGAGCGCAACGCTGCCGGATATTTCGCGCGCATGAGCAATCGCTTCTGAAGCACTGCGAGCAAGCTTCTCGCGCGTGACGGGGAAACCGTAATCGGCCAGCACGAGCTTCGCTTCGCGCTCGGTCAGCGTGCCGCTGCCGGCCTCAAGCTTCGTGCGCGCCGCCTGCACTGCGATGCCAGCAGGCCGCTGCGGAATATCCGTTCCCATCCGGTATGCAGCGACCCGTTGTCCAAAATCCATCGCCGCCCGCATCGACCGCAGACAGGGAAGCGCATCTCGATAGACCGGAATACCCGCTGCGACCAGTTCCTCCGCCGTCGGGGCGGAATCATCGGTGCATGCCCCGACCCAGATCATGGCGGCCGGCTTCGAACATTCGCGCACGAACTGCGCTCCGGTTTCGATCTGTTTGCGCGTAACGAACGCGAAGATCGGCGCGACGGCATCGATGTTCGGATCGCCGGCGATCAGGTCCAGCGCGCGGCTGAACATGGCGGGCTCGCCAGTGGCGAGTGACGTCAGATCGCTGGGATTGAGCACCTTGCTGCCGTAACCCGGCACCATGGCACCGAGCTCGGCCTGGGTTTCCGGCGTGTATTCCGCCCACACCAGTCCCTGGTCGGCGCCCATGTCGGCGAGATGCACGATGTTGCCGCCGGTGGCCGCGATCGATGCGACGCGCCGGCCTTTCGGCCAGCGCCGGTTGCGCAGCAGGATCGCCGTTTCGTAAAGTTCGTTGCAGGTGTTGACGCGGATAATCCCGTACTGCCTGAACACCGCTGCGTAAATATCGTCTTCGCCCGCGATGGCACCGGTGTGCGACGCGGCAGCGCGGCTGCCCGCCTCGGTGCGGCCAAGCTTCAGCACCACGAGGGGTTTCTCGCGCTCCAGCGCCTCGCGCGCGACCGCCTGCAGTTTGGCGCCATCCCTGAAACTTTCGATTGCCATCAGCACGATGTGCGTCGAATCGGAGCGCAGCATGAAGCGCGCGAAATCAAGCGAATCGATGTCGGCTTCGTTGCCGCAACTCGCTTCGTAACTGATGCCGAGGCCCGCCATCTGCGCGCGCCACATGACGGTGATCTGGCCGAGTCCGCCGCTGTTGCTCACGACGCCGACATTGCCGGCCTCCCGGCGCACGCCGATGGCGCCGGTGGAGGTCATCGCGAAGCGGTCGACGAAGTTGATGACGCCGTTGCAATTGGGGCCCATGATGCGCATGCCGGATGCGCGCGCAAATGCCACCAGCCGCGCCTGGCGTTCGCGGCCCTCGACCGTGTCGGTTTCCGCGAACCCGGCGGTGTATACGGTCGCGAACGGAACGCCGCGCGCGGCGCAATCCACCAGCACGTCGAACACGCGCTCGGTGCTCACGATGATGCCGACGTGATCGGGCGTCTCCGGCAAATCCCTGACGCCGGGATAGCACGCAAGCCCGTAAATTTCCCTAAGGCGCGGATTGACCGGATAGATTTTCCCCGGATAGCCGAACTTGAGCATCGCCCGGAATACCCGGCCGCCGAAGTTGGACGGATGATCGGTGGCGCCGACCAATGCGACCGAGCGCGGCGCGAACAGGCGCGTAAGATCGCTGTCGATCCCCGCAGCAGCCGCGTGATCCACTGTGGCGCGCGATCCGCTCAGACGGCGAGCCCGCTCGCGTTACCGACCATGGTCTTCTCGCCCTGCTGGTTCTCGCACCAGAACTCCACGGTCACCCGCGTCTGCGCGCCCTCCGCGTCCATGCTCTTGACCGCGCCGTGCATGGTCAGCGTGTCGCCTGCCAGCACGGGCTTGATGAAGCCCACCGACATCTTGCCGCCCTTGACGAATCCCTCGCCCAGATACTGCACCATCATCTGCGACACGTACGCGGTCGACATCATCCCCTGCGCGAGCGGCGCAGCGAAACCCTTCTTGCCTGCCCACTCGGGATCGGTGTGTATCGAATGCGGGCGCACGCCTGAATACGCGTCGATCTGGCGCTGCGCGATCGGCTTGGTCAGCGGCGGCAGTTCTTCGCCGACGCGGATGGATGTTGCGGTTCTCAGTGTCATGGCCGATTCCTCAATCCGGAAATATCATCTGGGTGAACTGGCCGCGGGTCAGCACCGCGCCGGTTTCCTCGTTCTTCGTGGCGAACTCGGTCACCATGTAGTGCCGGCCGCGCTTCTCGAACTTGTCGATGACCTTGCCGTAGGAACGCACGCGCATCCCGACGCGCACGGGTTCGACGAATTCAAACTGCATCTTCGCGTGCAGTCCGGCGGGCACGATGTACTTGCAATGGCGCATCAGCAGCGCCTGGTTGGCGAGCAACACCGGATGGACGATCCTTCCGCCAAACGGAGAGTTTTCGAAGAACCATGGATTACGGTCATCCACGGCAAAGGCGAACGTCTCCACGTCCTCCGGCTTGACCAGAAAATCGTCGGACTTGAACTCCTCGCCGACCTGCACCACGTCATACGAAATCTTCTTGAACTCAACCATGCCGCATTTTCTCCTTCATTGCGTAGGTCGGGGTACGCGCAGCGTTCCCCGACATCCGCTAGGCGTCAGGTAGCCGCCCCTGCGGCAACCTGACCTACCATCTCGACGCGCGCTACGGGCGCCTCGCCAGCAGCTTTATCACATCCCGACCGATATCGGAAGCCTGCTCGAGATCCCACACGCTCGCCAATATTTTCCGGCATTGATCGTCGTCCCCGTGCCCGCGGAACAGTTCGCGAAACTTGGCCTCGACCGCCGCATCGTCCATGGGATTCTTGACGTGCTCCGGCGGGTAGGCTTTCGAACTCGTCCATCTCCGGAACTCCCTTTCGTGTGCTTTGGCGGCTCACGATCGAGAGTTTCCGCTGATGGACTCCCGTATATGTCAAACTTTTACTGCCTCCCCGGCACAGCCGGGGGGTCTCCCGTAGTAGGCTAGAGTGGCACGCTGCACTTGTCGAAGCTCGCCTTTGTCGCTCGCGCGATCCAGTTTCGCGTAAATGGCGATCGGGTCCGTGACGACGCTGAGCGCCTCTTTATCGACCTTCTTCTTAAAGTCAATCATGCCGCTCCTCGCCTTTTGTTACAGATCCTTGTTCGTCCCCCATTACATTTCCGCTCGACAACCTAGAACAGTCGCTTCGCCAAGCAGCTCGTATTCCGAGCGCAATGCGAAATCGACCAGCCGTGCGGTTGTAGCATCCAAAAATTGATCTGAAGAGCTATTGTTTAATCGGCGCGGGCGCCCGATTGTCTGACGACTTTGCCCCACTTCACCATTTCGGACCGCATGTACGCGCCGAACTGCTCGGGCGTGTTTCCCACGCCTTCCGCACCTTCTGCGGCCAGCCGCTCTTTGCCTTCCGGCGAGTGCAGCACTTTGACGACTTCGCGGTTGAAGTAGACGATGACCTCGTTGGGCGTGCCGGCTGGCGCGAGCAGCCCGTACCAGCCGCTCACTTCGTAACCCGGGAAACCCTGCTCGGCGACGGTCGGCACATCAGGCAGCACCGCGGCTCGCTTGAGCGTCGTGACGCCGATGGCGCGCACCTTGCCGCTTTTCGCCTGCGGCAGCCCGGAGATGATGGTCGGCAAAAATGCATCGACCTGGCCGGCGATGGTGTCGATGAGAGCCGGTCCCGCGCCTTTGTACGGAACATGCACGGCTTCGAATTTCGCCTGGGTCTTGAGCAGCTCCATGCCGAGGTGGCCCAGCAGGCCCGAGCCCGACGACGCGTAGGTAAGGCCGCCCTTACGGCCTTTCGCAAGCGCGATGAATTCCTTGACGGATTTCGCCGGTACGCTCGGATTTACCACGAACAGGTACGGCTGCACGGTGAGCTGCGTGATTGCGGCGAAATCCGCGATCGGGTCATAGTTCATTTTCGGGAACAGGCTGGGGTTGATCGCGTGGCTCGCCGTCACGACGATCAGCGTGTACCCGTCCGCAGGCGATTTCGCCACGATCTCCGCCGCGATATTGCCGTTCGCCCCTGCGCGGTTGTCGATGATGATCTGCTGGCCGGTGGCGGCGCTCAGGCGCTGGCCCACCATGCGCGCGATGATGTCCGTGCCGCCGCCGGGTGCGAGCCCCACCACGATGCGTATCGGTTTGACCGGAAAATTCTGCGCGACCACGGGACTGGCGCACGCGCACGCCGCCGCGGCGACGAAAAACAAAACGTGATTGACCATCCGCTTCATCGATTGCTCCTCGTTGCTGCCCGGTTAGCGGGGCAGATAGCGGCCATAGAACACGATCAGCAGGCCGAACAGCGCGACGCATATCAGCCAGGCCCACGCCTGCGCCGTGACCAGGGCGGAGTGACGCTCTAGCCGCACAAAACGCCGGATGCCGCTGTAGCCGTGCCCGACCACCAACAGCAGCAGCACGGCATTGAGCGCGCGGTTCTGGCTCATGTCCGGTACCCACATGTGCACCGCGACCAACGGGCCGAGCAGCAGGCCCGAAGCGCGCTGCATCAACCACAGCCACGCCGGCGTCACGCGGAATGCGCGGCCGAAAACGATGCGACTAGATGCCTGCATAACGGAGTACCTCGCGCAAACCGAACAGGGCGCTCACGCCGGCGATGGCCCAGAACGCGGTCTTGAAATGGAGACTGTAGCCGAGATCTCCGGCGAGCAGTCTGAGGCCGTGGAACGTATGGTATGCGATGCAAAAAAAGAGTATCGCGTGGATCCAGTTCTGTTCCTGCAACGCCTGCAGCCACGGCGCCGCCGCCTTCGCCGAAGCGAACATCGGCACGTGCTTCACCACCTGCACGATCACGTGCACCAGCACGAACACGACGATGACCGCGCCGCTCACCTGGTGCAGCCTGCGCGCCACCGCGCCGTACAACATCGCCTCGGCCTGACGCGTGGTATTCCTCGGCAACGCAGCGTTACTCATGCTTTGCTCTCCCTCCGAATATCATGTCGCGCCGGAACTCGCGTATCGCCTGCGCCGGACTGAGGTCCGCGGGGCACAACTGCGTGCACAGGTCGCAACCGAAACATTCCAGCATGCCGGCATCGACCGCCTGCGCGAGTCTGGTGCCGGTGTCGGCCGGGTGCTTCGCCATGTGGCGCAGTTTCAGCATGAACGCCGGGCCATCGAAAGCGCGTTCCGCGACCGCCGGACAGCCCGACACGCACACCATGCACGCGAGGCACGAATTCAAATGGCACAGCGCTTCGGCGAGCTCAGGCTCGATCGCTTCGGGTCCGCCCGCATATGCGGTGGCACGCTGGGGTGCGAGCGCGTGTTGCTCGTAGCGCGCTTCGACCTCGCTGCGGTCCACCACCAAGTCGCGCAGCACGGGAAACGGCGTCAGCGGCTCGATGCGCATCTCGGGTTTGCAGCGCTCCTGGCATGCGAGTACGGGCACGCCGTTCACCTTGACCCCGCAAGTGCCGCAGCGGCCGGCACGGCAGGCAAACTGATAGGCGAGATCGCCAGCCTGGTGCTGATAGATGGAACGGATGACGTCGAGCACCCGCCAGTTATCCTGGCCCGCGACTTCGTAGGTCTCGTAGCGCGGCTGTGCGTCCACCGTCGGATCAAAGCGCCGGATTTCGGCGCGCAGCTTGATATCGGTTGGCATTACGCCGCGGCTCCTATCTTTTCACGCGCCGCCGGCGCAGGGTCCAATGTCACGATGGCCTTCTTGTCCACGCGCAGCTGGCCCGCCTCGCGCCGCACGATCAGGTTTGCAGTCCACTCCGGATCCGTTGCCGGAAAATCGGTGCGGTAGTGCGCGCCACGCGTCTCCTGACGCTGCAGGGAGCTCGCGGCCATGGCTTCGCCGATGTCGAGCAGGTTCTCGAGCTCGAGGGCTTCCATCCATTCGCGGTTGAGCACCCGCGATTTGTTCGTGACCTTCACGGTCGGCAGCACGTGCTCGCGCACATTGCGGAACGCCGCGAGGGTCTCGGTGAGTTTGGGACCACTGCGCACGATACCCACGTGATCCCACATGAGTTTCTGGATGCGTTGCTTGACCTCCGGCGGACGCACGCCGTCGCTGCGCCCGAAGCAGGCTTCGAGCACGGCTGCGCGGGCTCGCGCCTTTTCGAGTTGGCTCGCGCCCGCCCCCGCGTATTCGCGGGCATCCTCGGCCGCGGCTATGCCTGCGCGCCGTCCGAACACCTGAATGTCGGACATGGAGCTGCCGCCCAGCCGGTTCGCACCATGCACGCCGCCGGCGGCTTCACCGCCGACGATGAGCCCCTGAACGCTGCAGCGGCACCACGGATCGATGCGTACACCGCCCAGCGTATACAGCGCGCTCGGCATGACCTGGATGGGTTCCTGCAGACGCGCCTGGCCTTCGCCGTAGTTCTCGAGCAACCGCTTGACGTAGATGGGCCGCTCCTTCAGGAAGGCATCGAACACCTGCGGGTCGGGGAGCATGAGCACACCGCCTTCCGGAGTGCCCCGGCCTTCGAGTATCTCCAGCATGATGGCACGCGCCAGCACGTCGCGCGTGCTGCCTTCGCGCCGTACCGGATCGTGCTTGAGAACGAAACGCTCGCCCA
>Ga0080064_1007278_pt1 | contig 11277 bp, 9 predicted proteins | sample Subgrocontami54m_FD_69260 | JGI IMG/M metagenome (GOLD analysis project Ga0080064, IMG submission 69260) | Subsurface groundwater microbial communities from S. Glens Falls, New York, USA - GMW46 contaminated, 5.4 m (SPADES assembly) (version 2) ... | reverse complement strand
TTTTTGTGCGGACACTGGCAATCCCGAAGCCAGCCCCCCCCCCCCCCCCCCCCACTCGCCCTCCCCGGAGCGGGATGAGGCAGGGGGAGGGCGAGCCACAGACGCCGGAGCAAGCGTCTGCCCCTCACCCTGACCCTCTCCCCGCAAGCGGGGAGAGGGAAGGGCAGAACCTGCGCAGCTACGGGCGGCGGCGCGGCCGCAAGCCGAGTCCCCGCCAGGCCGCGTTGTGGCGCGACGCACTACCTCGCTTTGCGCTCGATATTTTGCGTCCGCCCCCTCCCCGACTCGGCGCGCTCTTCACGCCGGCCGTCGAGGACGTCTGGCTCGAGATCGGCTTCGGCGGCGGCGAGCACCTCCTTTGGCAGGCGCGCAATAACGCCCACGTCGGCCTCATCGGCTGCGAGCCGTTCCAGGACGGCGTCGTCAAGGCGCTGAGCGCCATCGAGGCAGAAGCGCTCGCCAATGTGCGTCTTCATGCCGACGACGCGCGTCCTCTGCTGCGCTGGCTGCCCGAGGCCAGCATTGCCCGCACCTTCATCCTGTTCCCCGATCCCTGGCCCAAGGCGCGCCACCACAAGCGCCGGCTCGTTTCCGCGGCGACGCTCGCCGATCTCGCCCGCGTCATGCAGCCCGGCGCGGAGCTGCGCATCGCCACCGACGTCGCCGACTACGCGCGCTGGATCCTGCTGGCTGCGCGTGAACAGCACAGCTTCCGCTGGACCGCGGCCGAGCCCCGCGATTGGCGCGAGCGGACGCCCGATTGGCCGCCGACTCGCTACGAGCAGAAGGCGCTGAGCGACGGCCGGCGCTGCACCTATTTCCGTTTCCAGAGAGGCTGATCCGGGGGAAATTCTGCCCCTGCGACAATCGCTTCACTTCCCGCTTGCAAACGGCGCAGATTCTGCCTACTATCCGTGCGCTCATGATCATCTCAACTCTGAGAGTGGGTCCCTAGGGGTCCGCTCTTTTTGTTTTGGGCGGTCGCTTGGGCTTCTCGAGACCAAGATACACCTAAACTTCTTGCGGGACTGAGGGCGGTGAGCGGGCGAGCGTCCGACGCGCGCTTCATTGGCGAAACCGGCCTGGCGGCAGAGATCGCCGGCGTGGTCGAACCGGTGCTCGGCGATCTCGGATTCCGGCTGGTCCGGGTCGTGGTCTCGGGCCGCAACGGCGCGACCGTGCAGATCATGGCCGAGCGGCCCGACGGCACGATCACGGTGGAGGAGTGCGCAGGGATTTCGCGCCGGCTTTCCCCTGTACTCGACGTGCGGGACCCGATCCGGGGCCCCTACACGCTCGAGGTCTCCTCGCCCGGCATCGACCGGCCGCTGGTGCGGCCGTCCGACTTCGAGGACTGGGCGGGCTACGAGGCCAAGATCGAGCTGCAGGAGCCGATCTCGGGCTCCGGCCGCAAGAGGTTCCGCGGCGTGCTCGAGGGCGTTGAGGGCGAGGAGGTTCGCATCGAGGTCGAGATCGATCAGCTGGCCCGCCAGGTCGTCGGCCTGCCGATCGCGCTCATCGGCGAGGCCCGCCTCGTGCTCACCGACGAGCTCATCCGCGAGGCGTTGCGCCGAGCCAAGAAGGGCGATAGGGACCAGGCTGCTGCCGCCGCGGCAGACTAGATTTGAGTTCGATGTGGAGGATTGAGACGCATGGCGCAGGCAGGGATCAGCGCAAACCGGCTGGAGCTGTTGCAGATCGCTGACGCCGTGGCGCGCGAGAAATCGATCGACCGCAAGATCGTCATTGCGGCGATGGAGGACGCGATCCAGAAGGCGGCGAAATCGCGCTACGGCAGCGAGAACGACATCCGCTGCGAGATCGACCCGAAGACCGGCGAGACCAAGCTCACGCGCGTGCTGCAGGTGGTGGACACGGTCGAGAACGAGTCGACGCAGGTCACGCTCGCCGCCGCAACGCGCCGCAACCCCGAGGCCAAGGTCGGGGATCTGATCGCCGAGTCGCTGCCGCCGCTCGATTTCGGCCGCGTGTCCGCGCAGAACGCCAAGCAGGTCATCGTGCAGAAGGTGCGCGAGGCCGAGCGCGAGCGCCAGTTCGGCGAATACAAGGACCGCGTCGGCGAGATCTCCAACGGCACCGTCAAGCGGGTGGAATACGGCAACGTCATCATCGACCTCGGGCGCGCGGAGGGCATCATCCGCCGCGACGAGATGATCCCGCGCGAGAACGTGCGGCTCGGCGACCGCGTCCGCGCCTACATCTACGACGTGCGGCGCGAGCAGCGGGGCCCGCAGATCTTCCTCTCCCGCGCCCGGCCCGAGTTCATGTCCAAGCTGTTCGCGCAGGAGGTGCCCGAGATCTACGACGGCATCGTGCAGATCAAGTCGGTGGCGCGCGATCCGGGCTCCAGGGCCAAGATCGCCGTCATCTCCAAGGATTCCTCCATCGATCCGGTCGGCGCCTGCGTCGGCATGCGCGGCCAGCGCGTGCAGGCCGTGGTCGGCGAGCTGCAGGGCGAGAAGGTCGACATCATCCAGTGGAACCCGGACGCGGCCACGTTCATCGTCAACGCGCTGGCGCCGGCGGAGGTCACCAAGGTGGTGCTCGACGAGGATTCCAACCGCATCGAGGTGGTGGTGCCGGAGAGCCAGCTCTCGCTCGCCATCGGCCGGCGCGGACAGAACGTCAGACTGGCCTCCCAGCTCACCGGCTGGGATATCGACATCCTCACCGAGCAGGAAGAGTCCGAGCGGCGGCAGAAGGAGTTCGCCGAGCGCACCCAACTGTTCATGGAGGCACTCGACGTCGACGAGGTGATCGCCCAGCTGCTGGCAACCGAGGGCTTCGAGACGGTGCAGGAGGTGGCATTCGTCGATGCCGGCGAGATCGCCCACATCGAGGGCTTCGATGAGGACACCGCCAAGGAGATCCAGACGCGCGCGCGCGAGTTCCTGGAGCGGCAGGAGGCCGAGCGCGATGCCAAACGCAAAGAGCTGGGCGTGTCCGACGATCTGGTCAAGGTCCAGGGCGTGACCACGGCCATGCTGGTCGCGTTCGGCGAGAACGACATCAAGACGCTCGAGGACCTGGCCGGCGCCGAGACCGACGACCTGTCCGGCTGGACCGAGCGCAAGAAGGAGAAGGATGCCGAGCCGATCCGCCACAAGGGCGTGCTGGAGGGCTTCGAGCTCTCCCGCAAGGACGTGGAGGACATGATCATGGCTGCCCGCATCGCCGCGGGCTGGGTCACGCAAGAGGCGCTCGACAAGATGCGTGCCGACCAGGCTGCGGCGGCAGCAGCGGCTGAGGCGGCAAAGGCCGCACAGGCCGCGCCGCCCGCCGAGGCCAAGGCTTGATGCCATGTGGGGGAGCGCAAACATAAGTGGCAGGCGCACGGACAGCAGACAACGATCCGCGGGACGAAGGGGACACGGGCCCGCTTCGCACCTGCATCGTTTCGCGCGTCCAGAAGCCGCCTGAGGAGCTCATCCGCTTCGTCGTGGGCCCCGAGGGGACGATCGTGCCCGACCTGGCGCGGCGCCTGCCGGGCCGGGGCGTGTGGGTCGACGCGACGCGGACTGCGGTGGCCGAGGCGGTGCGCCGCAAGGCGTTTGCCAGGAGCCTGAAGCAACACGTCTCGATTCCGGCCGACTTGCCGGATCTGGTCGAGCGGCTGCTGGCCAAGCGGCTGGTCGAGGCGGTCAGCATCGCCAACAAGGCCGGCCTCGTTGTTGCGGGCTTTGCCAAGGTCGATGAGCTGATCGAGGCCGGGCGGGTGGCCGTGCTGATCCACGCGGCCGAGGCGGCATCGGACGGTGCGGCGAAACTCGACCGCAAATTCAAGGCGTTAGCTGGGCCGGACCGGGCCAGGGCGGCCACGGTCTGCGAGCTGACCGGTGGCGAATTGAGCTTGGCCATGGGGCGGTCAAATGTGATACATGCTGCAGCGGCCGAGGGCGGCGCGGCCCTACGGTTAATCGAAGAGGCACGGCGCCTTGGGCGTTACCGGCGGGGCGAGGGCCCGGACGGTCGCTTGCCGCCGGCCATGGAACCGAACACAGGACGTGCATGACGGAAACGAAGGAAACCGCCGAGAAGACGTTGCGTGGCGCTGCGCCGCGCAAGCCGTTGAGCCTGAAGCGGACGGTCGATGCCGGCCACGTCAAGCAAAGCTTCAGCCACGGCCGATCGAAGTCGGTGGTGGTCGAGAAGAAGAAGAAGCGCACCATCTCCACGCCCGGCTCGGCCGAAGAGGCCGAGGCACTGGAGGCGACGGAGGCGGCGCGTCTGCTCGCCGATGTGATGCAGCGGCCGGGCGGTCTGTCGGAAGACGAGCTCGACGCGCGCCGGCGGGCGCTGGAGGCCGAGAGGGAGCGCGCCGAGGCGCTGGAGCGCGAGCGTGCGCACCTCGAGTTGCTGCGGCCGAAGCCCGAGCCTGAGGCCGAACCCGAACCGAAGAAGGAAGAGCCCGCCCCCGCGCTCGTCGAGCCGCAGGTCGAGACGGTCGCGGAGGCGCCGGCAAAGCCGGCGGTGGAGGCCAAGGGATTCGTCTCCGAGAAGGTCAAGGCCGCCGAGGCCCCGCGTCGCGTCGAGCAGGGCGCCAAGCGCGGCGGACGGGCGCTGGAGCTCGAACCCGAGGTCGAAGAGGAGTCGCGCGCCAAGAAGAAGGGCGCCAAGCCGCCCAAGAGCCCCGTCAAGATCGGCGACGAGCGGCGCGAGCGCATCAAGCTCACCATCAACAACGCCTTCGACGAGGCCCAGCGCGAGCGTTCGCTCGCTTCGCTGCGGCGCCGGCGCGAGCGCGAGAAGCTGCGCCAGGCTGGCGTCGTGCAGCCGCGCGACAAGGTCATGCGCGAGGTGATCATCCCCGAGGTGATCACCATCCAGGAGCTCGCCAACCGCATGACCGAGCGCTCCGTCGACCTCATCAAGCTGCTGATGGGGCAGGGCGCGATGCACAAGATCAACGACGTGATCGACGCCGACACGGCCGAGCTGATCGTGCGCGAGTTCGGGCATACGCCCAAGCGCGTGTCGGAGGCCGACGTCGAGGAAGGCTTCATCGGCCAGACCGATGCCGAGGAGAGCCAGCAGCCGCGGGCGCCCGTGGTCACCATCATGGGCCACGTCGACCACGGCAAGACCTCGCTGCTCGATGCCATCCGGCACACCGACGTGGCGGCCGGCGAGGCAGGCGGCATCACCCAGCACATCGGCGCCTATCAGGTGACGACGCCCAACGGCCAGAAGGTCACTTTCATCGACACGCCGGGCCATGAGGCGTTCACCGCCATGCGCCAGCGCGGCGCCAGGGCGACCGACATCGTAGTGCTGGTGGTGGCGGCCGACGACGGGGTCATGCCGCAGACGGTGGAGGCGATCAACCACGCCAAGGCCGCCGGCGTGCCGATGATCGTGGCCATCAACAAGATCGACATGCCCGGCGCCGATCCCAATCGCGTGCGCACGGCCCTGCTGCAGCATCAGATCGTCGTCGAGAGCATGTCGGGCGAGACGCTCGAGGTCGAAGTGTCGGCCTTGAAGAAGATCGGCCTCGACAAACTGCTCGAGGCGATCAGCCTGCAGGCGGAGCTGCTCGACCTGCGGGCCAACCCGGAACGGTCGGCGGAAGGCGTTGTGATCGAGGCCAAGCTCGAGCGCGGGCGCGGGCCGGTCGGCACGGTGCTGGTCCAGCGCGGCTCGCTGCGGGTCGGCGACATCGTCGTTGCCGGCGCGGCCTGGGGGCGCGTGCGCGCGCTCATCGACGACCGCGGCGAGACCGTCACGGAGGCGGGACCCTCGGTGCCGGTCGAGATCCTGGGATTCGACTCCGCGCCCGAGGCCGGCGATCCGTTTGCCGTGGTAGAGAGCGAGGGCCGCGCGCGCGAGATCACCGACTACCGGGTGCGCAAGCGCCGCCAGACGCTGGGCTCGGCCGGCACCACGCGCACGCTCGAGCAGATGATGCAGCAGCTCAAGGAGGCCGGCCGCAAGGAATTCCCGCTCGTCATCAAGGGCGACGTGCAGGGCTCGGTGGAGGCCATTGGCGGGGCCCTGCGCAAGCTCGGCACCGACGAGGTCGAGGCCCGCATGGTGCATGCCGGCGTCGGCGGCATCACCGAATCCGACGTGGCGCTCGCCAGCGCCGCCAGGGCCGTGGTGATGGGCTTCAATGTGCGCGCCAACGTGCAGGCCAAGGCGGCCGCCGACCAGGCGGGCGTCGAGATCCGCTACTACAACATCATCTACGACCTGGTCGACGACGTGAAGAAGGCCATGTCGGGTCTGCTGTCGCCGACGGTGCGCGAGATCTTCCTCGGCAATGCCGAGATCCTGGAGGTGTTCAACATCTCCAAGGTCGGCAAGATTGCCGGCTGCCGCGTCACCGAAGGCAAGGTCGAGCGCGGCGCCAAGGTGCGCCTGATCCGCGACAACGTAGTGGTCCACGAAGGCACGCTCTCGACGCTCAAGCGTTTCAAGGACGAGGTGCGGGAGGTGCCGGCCGGCCAGGAGTGCGGCATGGCGTTCGCCAATTACCAGGACATCCGCGCCGGCGACGTCATCGAGTGCTTCAACGTCGAGACCATCGCCCGCTCGCTATGATCAGGTGTCAGACCCTCCGGGTCTGACACCGTTTCTCCCCGGGTTGGCGCAATGGTGTCAGACCCGGAGGGTCTGACACCTCCATGGCCAACCGCCGTTCCGAGAAGAGTACGGGGCCCTCGCAGCGCCAGCTGCGCGTCGCCGAGCTGATCCGGCACGCGCTGGCCGAGATGCTGACGCGCGGGGAGATCCACGACGACGTGCTGGCAGCCCACGTGGTGACCGTCCCCGAGGTGCGCATGTCGCCCGATCTGCGGCTCGCCACCATCTATGTGATGCCGCTGGGCGGCAAGGACGTGGAGCCCGTGCTGGCCGCGCTCGAGCGCAACAAGCGCTACATCCGTGGCGAGGTTGCGCACGCGGTCAACCTCAAGTTCGCGCCCGACGTCCGTTTCCTGGCGGACGAGACGTTCGAGGAGGCCGGCCGCATCGAGCGACTGCTGGCGAGCGACAAGGTCCGCCAGGACCTGGACAAATAGCCAATGTCACGGCGCAAGAAGGGCAGGGCGATCCACGGCTGGCTGGTGCTGGACAAGCCGGTCGGCATGACCTCGACGCAGGCGGTCGGCACCGTGCGCCGCCTCTACGACGCGCGCAAGGCCGGCCACGCCGGCACGCTCGACCCGCTCGCGACCGGCGTTCTGCCGATTGCGCTGGGCGAGGCGACCAAGACGGTGCCCTATGCCGTCGATGGCTCCAAGCACTACCGCTTCACGGTGCGCTGGGGCGTTGCCACCGACACCGACGACGCCGAAGGGCAGATCGTCGGCACCAGCGATGTGCGCCCCTCGCGCGACGCGATCGAGGCCCTGCTGCCGAGCTTCACCGGCGAGATCCTGCAGATCCCGCCCGCGTTCTCCGCCATCAAGGTCGACGGCAATCGGGCCTATGATCTGGCGCGCGCGGGCGAGGCCGTCGAGCTCGAGGCGCGGCCGGTCGCGATCGAATCCCTCACCCTCATCGGCGTGCCGGACCGCGACACCGCCACCTTCGAGGCCCGCTGCGGCAAGGGCACCTATGTGCGGGCACTTGCCCGCGACATGGGTAAAGCGCTCGGCTGCCTCGGCCACACCATCGCGCTGCGGCGCACCCGCGTGACGCCCTTCGACGAGACGCAGGCGGTGACGATCGAGGTGCTCGAGGCGGCGGCGCAAGAAGGCGAGGAGGCCCTGCAGCGGCTGCTGCTGCCGATCGAGGCCGCCCTGCAGGACCTCAATATGCTCAGCGTCGGCCAAAACGATGCGGCGCGGCTGCTGCGTGGCCAGCCGGTGCTGATCCGCGGCCGCGACGCACCGACCAACGCGGGCCCGACTTATGCAACCTGCAAGGGCCACCTGATCGCCGTGGGCCACATCGAGAAGGGCGAGCTGCGCCCCGTCCGCGTGTTCAATTTCAGCAATACTGGCTGAAGGCGCAGAATCGGCATGTAAACGCGGGAGAATTTGCTCGCAACGGGCCCGAATTCGTGTATAAGGCAGCCACCCGCGGGGATGCTCATAAGCCCCTCACGGAACAACCCGCGCGACCCGGCTGGACGACATCCCGGCCGCCGCCGCTCAAACCCTCCCTAAAGCTGGAAAGGTCACCGATGTCGCTGAGCGCACAACGCAAACAGCAAGTTGTCAAGGAATACGCAACCAAGAAAGGCGATACCGGCTCGCCGGAGGTGCAGATCGCCCTCCTCACCGAGCGCATCAATGGGCTTACAGATCACTTCAAGCTGCACAAGAGCGACAATCATTCGCGGCGCGGCCTGCTCAAGATGGTGAGCCTACGCCGCCGCCTGCTCGACCACGTCAAGGAGAAGGACGAGGGGCGCTATCAGAAGATCATCGAGCGTTTGGGAATCCGCCGCTAGCAGGACCATGGGTCCGGCCGCGGGAGCAAGCTCACGTTGCCCGAAGACATGGAGATGTGGGCCGGCTTCCTGAATGGAAGTGGCGGCGCTTGAGGCTTTACGCGAACCGAGAAAACGAGACGAAACAGATGTTCGAAACACAACGTGTGGAAATCGACTGGGCCGGCCGCAAGCTGAGCCTCGAGACCGGCCGTATGGCGCGTCAGGCCGGGGCGGCGGTGCATGCCCAATACGGCGAGACGAGCGTGCTTGCGACGGTGGTCGCCGAGAAAGAGGTGCGACCCGGCATCGACTTCTTTCCGCTTACCGTCAACTACCAGGAAAAGACCTTCGCTGCCGGCAAGATCCCCGGCGGCTACTTCAAGCGCGAGGGCCGCCCGACCGAGAAGGAGACGCTGACCTCGCGCCTAATCGACCGGCCGATCCGGCCGCTGTTCGTGGACGGCTTCAAGAACGAGACGCAGGTCATCGTCACGGTGCTGTCGCACGACATGGAGAACGACCCCGACATCGTCGCCATGGTCGCCGCGTCGGCGGCGCTGACGATCTCCGGCCTGCCCTTCCTCGGGCCGATCGCCGCCGCGCGCGTCGGCGTCATCAACAACGAATTCGTGCTCAACCCCATGATCGACGAGATGGGGGAAAGCGCGCTCGACCTGGTGGTGGCGGGCACCGGCGATGCGGTCATGATGGTGGAATCGGAGGCCAAGGAGTTGCCCGAGAAGCAGATGCTGGAGGCTGTCATGTTCGGCCACCGCGGCTTCCAACCGGTGATCCAGGCCATCATCAAGCTGGCGGAAAAAGCGGCCAAGGAGCCGTGGGACTTCCAGCCGCCCGACAAGGCCAAATACGCCGACAAGGTCAAGGCGCTGGCGGAGGCGGAAGTGCGCCGGGCCTATGCCACTGTGGAAAAGGGCAAGCGCCACGATCTGATCGAGTCGGCCAGCGCCAAGGTCAAGAAGGAGCTTCTGGCCGCCGATGCGGACGCCAACGAGCAGGTGTTGTTGGGCTCCGTGTTCAAGGGCCTGGAGCAGGAGGTCGTGCGCGGCGACATCATCCGCTCCGGCAAGCGCATCGATGGCCGCGATCTGAAGACCGTCCGGCCGATCCGGTCCGAGGTGCACGTGCTGCCGCGGGCGCACGGCTCGGCGCTGTTCACCCGCGGCGAGACCCAGGCCCTGGTGGTCGCCACGCTCGGCACCGGCGAGGACGAGCAGTACATCGATGCGCTCGAGGGCACGCGCAAGGAGCGCTTCCTGCTGCACTACAACTTCCCGCCCTACTCGGTCGGCGAGACCGGCCGCATGGGCGCACCCGGCCGGCGCGAGATCGGCCACGGCAAGCTCGCCTGGCGCGCCGTGCATCCGCTGATGCCGAGCGCGGAGGAGTTCCCCTACACGGTGCGCGTGGTCTCCGAGATCACCGAATCGAACGGCTCGTCGTCGATGGCGTCGGTGTGCGGCGCCTCGCTGGCGCTGATGGACGCCGGCGTGCCGCTCAAACGGCCCGTCGCCGGCATCGCCATGGGCCTGATCAAGGAGGGCAACAGCTTCGCCGTGCTGTCCGACATCCTGGGCGACGAGGACCACCTGGGCGACATGGACTTCAAGGTGGCCGGCACCGAGCAGGGCGTCACCTCCCTGCAGATGGACATCAAGATCGCCGGCATCACCGAGGAGATCATGCGCCAGGCGCTGGAGCAGGCGAACGCCGGCCGCCTGCACATCCTGGGCGAGATGGCGAAAGCCATCGACAGCGCGCGCACCGAGCTCGGCGAGCATGCCCCGCGCATCGAGACCATCAAGATCCCGGTCGACAAGATCCGCGAGGTGATCGGCTCGGGCGGCTCGGTGATCCGCGAGATCGTGGCCCAGTCCGGCGCCAAGATCGACATCGAGGACGACGGCACCATCAAGATCGCCGCCGCCAAGCGCGAGGCGATCGAGGCGGCGCTCTCCCGCATCCGCGCCATCACGTCGGAGCCCGAGGTCGGCCAGATCTACAAGGGCAAGGTCGTCAAGATCATGGAGTTCGGCGCCTTCGTGAACTTCTTCGGCGCCAAGGACGGCCTGGTGCACGTCTCCCAGCTCGCCCCCGGCCGGCCGGAGCGGGTCGAGGACGTGGTCAAGGAGGGCCAGGAGGTCTGGGTCAAGCTGCTCGGCTTCGACGACCGCGGCAAGGTGCGCCTCTCCATGAAGATCGTCGATCAGACCACCGGCAAGGAGATCCCCCGCCCCGAGGGCGAGCCGGAGGAGCGCTTCGAGGGCGGCCGAGGCGACCGCCCGCCCCGCCGCGACCACGGCGACCGGCCGCGGCGCCGCGAGCGGGGGTGATCGCGCCAAGGGCGGTCACGGCCCCCGGCGCATCGCAAAGGCCAAAATCTGTGTGACGGCCGGCATCGATCCGGCCGTCATCCTCCCCCCTGCTGCCAGTTGACGAACGGCGCGCTGCTCGCCGCCGGCTCGGCAGGCTCCGCGCGTTGGCGTGGTGCCGGCGCCGCTCGCCTGGCCTTGCGCTCGCGTGCCTCCTTGGCCTCCCTCTCCTCCCTGGCACGGTGCTCGGCCGCTTCCTTGGCGCCGCGCTCCTTGCGCTCGCGGGCTTCCTTCACCGCGTGCTCCGCCGTTGCCTTGGCGCTGCGCTCCCTTGCCCGCTGCTCCTGCGCGAGCTGACTGGCGCTGCGTTCCGCCGCCGCCCTGGCGCTGCGCTCGGCTGCCAGCTGCTCGCGCGCCGTATCGGCCGCCCGCTCGGCCGTGCTCAGCTGCTCGCGCGCCGTATCGGCCGCCCGCTCGGCCGCCTCGAGCGCGCTTGCCTCGCGCGCCAGCTCCTGCCGCACGGCGCTGACGGCCTCGCCCGTG
>Ga0080064_1007277_pt1 | contig 11278 bp, 9 predicted proteins | sample Subgrocontami54m_FD_69260 | JGI IMG/M metagenome (GOLD analysis project Ga0080064, IMG submission 69260) | Subsurface groundwater microbial communities from S. Glens Falls, New York, USA - GMW46 contaminated, 5.4 m (SPADES assembly) (version 2) ... | reverse complement strand
CACAGGTCCGCAAAAGGCGTTTTGGTCGGCTGGCCTTTTTTGAGGGCAAAGAGCATGGCGCGGTCTCCGGGCAGCTGGTAAGCCACGTCGATTTTTGTTTCCACGATTCGCGCCGGGGCATAGCCAATGGCGGCAAGAATCCGGCCCCAGTTGGGGTCTCCGCCACACCAACTGGTTTTGACCAGGGCACTATTGGCTATCGCGCGGGCCACGGCTTCAGCATCGGCGCCGTTCCTGGCGCGCTTCCACCCGTCATCGGATGGGCCGCGGCAACCGGAACCATCTCCCTGCCGGCGTTCGTGCTCTTCGGGATCGTGTTCCTCTGGCAGATGCCGCATTTCCTGGCGATCGCCTGGCTCTATCGCGAAGACTATTCGCGCGCCGGCATACCGCTCCTTCCAGTGCTCGAGCCCGACGGACGACGCACGGGACAGCAGGCGCTCCTTTACGCCGCCGCGCTGTGGCCGGTGAGCCTTCTACCGGCGCTTGTGGGAATCGCGGGCGCCCCCTACAGCATCGTCGCCACAGTGCTTGGTTTCGGTCTCATCGCGTTGTCGGCTCTCTTCGCGCGCGACCGCACCACCAGGACGGCACGTCATCTGTTCCTGTACTCGATCACCTATTTGCCGCTCCTGTGGGGGGCGTTGGTGATCGATCGCCTCTGGTTGTAACGCGCAAGTTCAAAGTTTGAAGTCCGAAGTTGAAAAGCCACTTCCTACTTACTTTCCACTTTCAACTTCGCACTTTTCATTTGCCGTGATTCAGATCGCCGACCTCCCTGCGCTCAACGCCACACTGAATGCGACATCGGGGGTGTTTCTCATCGCCGGATATCTGTTCATCCGTCGCGGCCGGATGACGCCGCACAAGAGATGCATGCTCGCGGCGCTCGGGGCATCCACGCTGTTTCTGATTTCGTACGTCATCTACCACGCGAACACCGGCTCGCGACCGTTTGCGGGCGCAGGAGCCGTGCGTTACGTCTATTTCTCGATCCTCATTACGCACGTTTCGCTGGCGATGACGATTCTGCCACTCGCGCTGCTCACGGCGACGCGCGGGCTGCGGGCACAGTACGAGCGGCACGTGAAGATCGCCCGCTGGACGCTCCCGCTCTGGCTGTACGTGTCGGTCACCGGCGTCGTGATTTACCTGATGCTTTACCGCCTCTACTGAAATCCCCGGCCGAACGGTCGGCGGTTGACTGCAAGTTGTTCTGCTATAAGATCCGGGAACCGGGTCCGGGGATCTGAATTCGAGTCCCGAATCGCAGCAGGGAGCCATCATGCGACGCCTTCAGCTCATTCTCTTTGCGGCCGTCACGCTCGCCGTCGCGGCATCGGCCGCGGGACAGGCCGGACGCGTGACCGGCAGCGTCAAGGACGCCGATGGCAAGGCCATCAAGGGCGCGACCGTCCGCGCCTCGAGTGAAATAGCCGCCGCGCGGATTACCTCGACGACCGACGACAAGGGACGCTTCGCGATGATCGGGTTACGTAGCGGACCATGGAAGATCGTGGTGGAAGCACCGAACTTCCTGCCGCTCGAGGGACAGGCCGCCGTCAGCGCCGGTCTCAGTCCCGTGCTGGCCCTCGTTCTGCAGCGAGACCCCGGTCCCATGCCCGGAGCGCTCGCCAAATCAATCGGCGACGATGTGAACGGGGCGGAGGCGCTGCGAAAGGCGGGTCGTTATGACGACGCGATCGCTGCGTACCAGGCGATCCAGTCGAAGAACGCGCGGCTGACCAGCGTCAGTCTGATGCTGGCCACTCTCTATCGCGAGAAAGCGCAGCAGGAAAAGGATTCAGGCGCCCGCCAGGCGCTGCTCGGCCGCGCGATCGCGGCCTACGGCGACATGCTGAAAAGCGACGAGACGAACGCGCGCGCGCGAATCGAGCTGGGTGTTACGCAGATGGCCGCCGGCAACGCAGATGCCGCAACGAAGGCGTTCCAGGACGTGATTGCAGCAGACCCGAAGAGCCCTGCGGCCGCCGAAGCGACCGCGCACCTTCAAGAGATCAGGAAATAACCGGAGGGCGCAGCCCCTCCGGAGCACCACATGCCGAATCGCACGCACGCCGCGCGAAAGCGGTGGCACGTCACGCTCATCGTCACGCTCTTCACGCTGGCTGTCGCCGGTGCCGCATTCACCGGCTGGCGGTTCGCGCGTGAATCCCCACCGCACCAGGGTCCAATCGTTCTGATCTCGGTCGACGGGTTGCGAGCCGATCGGCTGGCGGCGTACGGCGCGCGTCCCGGCGCAACTCCCGCCATCGACGCGCTGGCCGTCGACGGCATCGTCTTCGAGCGTGCCTACACGCATTCCCCACAGACGCTTCCGTCGCACGCGGCGCTTCTGTCAGGCCAGCTTCCCTTCGACAACGGTGTCCGGGACGAGGGGGGGTATGCCCTGAAGGACCAGGCGCGGACCATCGCGGAGCTGCTGCGCAATCGCGGCTTCGACACAGGCGCTGCCGTTTCCTCGTTCCTGCTGCGCCGCGCCACCGGAATCGCCCAGGGCTTCTCGTTCTACGACGCTGAGATCCCCGACCAGCCGCTGGAAGAGGGCGGGCTGCCTGAGCGCGATGGTATGGCGACCTTCGACGTGGCCGGCCAGTGGCTGAAGACACAGAGCAGCCAGCGGTACTTCCTCTTTCTCGAGGTGAACGCGGGATCCGCGGACGCCGTCGTCGGCCGGATCCGGCAGGACGACCACGCGAGCTACCGAGCGGCCGCGCCGCTCGCGACGCTCTGGGGCGCCGACGTCGTGAACGTCCAGCACGAGTTCGGGCTCTACGGGACGCACTCCTCCTCCGGGTACACCGATCACCTCGTCGCGCTCCTCGAGGCCCTGCCGGTGCCGGCGGTCACCACGCTGCACACGGTCCTGCCTGATCCGCAGCCGTGGATGCGGGCGACCGTCCGTGCCATCGCGGAGCGGAGCGCGGCGATCGTGGTCATGGCGGAGACCGCGGCGCGCCTCTTGCGCGAGGACTACGACCTACCGCGACCGCCGGTCGTCATCCCGCACGGCGCTCCCCCGGTCACCCACGTCGGGCGGAACGTCGCGAAGGAGCGGCTCGGTGCCACCAAGCGGCGCGTCGTTTCGACCTTCGGACTGGTAGACCAGCGCAAGGGCATCGAGTACGCGATCGAAGCGCTGCCACAGGTCGTCGCGCGGCACCCCGACGTCCTCTACCTCATCGCGGGCCAGACGCACCCGGCGGTCGTCCGGAGCGACGGCGAGGCGTACCGCGATCGGCTGCGCGCGCGCGTGGCCTCGCTGGGCCTCGAGCCCTACGTCCGGTTCATGGACGAGTACCTGACGCTCGAACGCATCGTGGAGCTCCTCGCCGCGACCGATGTCTACCTGACCCCCTACCTCGACCCGAACCAGATCACGAGCGGGACGCTCGCCTACGCGCTCGGCGCGGGCCGGGCGATCGTCTCGACCCGCTACCTCCACGCGGCGGAGTCGCTCGCCGGGGGGCGCGGCATCCTCGTGGACTTCCGCGCGGCCGACCAGATCGCGGAGGCGCTGCTCAGGGTCCTGGGAGACCCGGAGCTGCAGCGGGGTATGGAGGCGCGCGCCGCCGCCTACGGCCGCCAGGCGGCGTGGCCCGCGGTCGGCGCGCAGGCGAGCGTGCTCATGCGCACGATCGCCGACCATGAGCCGCGGCACGCCTGGGGCAGCGTGAAGTACCCGCACGCGCTCGGCTTGTAAGCGCGCCCCACCCGTGCTGCAGAGCGTCCCGGCACGGCTCCGAGGCTGGAGCTACGCGACGACGGCCGACGCGTCGAGCAAGCGCGACCTGCGGATCGATCTCCTCCGCGGCTTCTGCCTGTTCGTGATGATCATCGACCACGTCGGCGGCGAGGCTTCCTGGCTCTACGTTCTGACCGGCGGGAACCGCTTCATCGTGTCCGCCGCCGAGGGGTTCATGCTCCTGTCCGGCCTCTCGATGGGCATCGTGCACCGCGCGACGATCGCGCGTGGAGGCGTGAGCGCGATGCTCGCGAAGGTATTCGGCCGCGTGCGCATCCTGTACGCGACCACGGTCGCGCTGACCATCGCGTTCGCTTCGCTGTCGTTCGTGCTCGGCACCCCGTGGTCGGACGACGCGAGCCCCGCGCGCTCGCGCGCCGACTTCGTCCTCTCGGTCCTCACGCTCCATCGCACGTACTCGCTCACCGACATCCTCGTCCTCTACACGCTCCTCGTGCTCACCGCCGGTCCCGTCTTGGCGCTCCTCGCGCGCGGGTACACCGGCGCCGTGCTCGCGATGTCGATGACCGGTTGGGTGGTGTTCCAGATCTGGCCGGCGCAGATCCCGCGCTTCTGGACGATCACCGACGGCGGCTTTCCGTTCTCCGCCTGGCAGATGCTGTTCGTCGTGGGCCTCGTCATCGGCTACCACCGAGCCGCGCTCGAGTGGTACTTCAGGCCCGCCCGCTTGCTCGCGTTCTCCCTGGGCTGCGCCGCCGCGATCGTCGTCGTCGCGGAGCTGCACCTGGACACGGCCGCGCTCAGCTTCGGCACCGGCGCGGACCCCAACCTCGCGGAGTCGGTCCTCAGCGCGAAGAACGACTTCCGCATCGGCCGCGTCGCGGGCCTCTTCGCGGTGGCGCCGGCCCTCTACGCGCTCGCGACCCTCGCCTGGGTGCCCGTCCGCCGGCTGCTCGGGTGGCTCCTCCTCGTCATGGGGCAGCACGCCCTCTACGCCTACGCGGTGCAGCTCTTCATCGTCGCCCTCATGGCGTCCGACTTCTTCGCGCCCGTGCGTCTCGACAGGGAGAACGCGCTCTTCCAGGGGACCGCGGTCCTCGCGGTCTGGGTCGCCTGCCTGTGGCAGCCCGCCGCCCTCGCGTTCCTCGGTCGCCTTCGTACGCTCATCGTTCGTCCTCTGCCCGCTCGGCAGTGATGTGAGCCGGGCTCGGTCAAGAACAGGCAGGGCGGCCCTGGCGCCAGGGTCACCAGCCGTGCGTACACTGGGCATCCAAGGAAATGAACGCCCCCCGCCGCGTGCTCCCGCTCGCCGTGCTTGTGTTGGCGTGCGTGGGCTTCGTCTCCCCGGGCGCGTCGCGGCACACCGCCCCGACCACGGCGTCCGCACCCGCCGCCCCGTCCGCGTTCGTCGCGTCCGCGTCCGCACCCTTCGTCGCGTCCGCGTCCGCACCCGCCGTCACGCCGCTCGACGACCTCCTTCCCGTCGCGGTCCTGCCGGCGACGGAGCGCGCGTCGCGCATCGAGTCGCGCTCCTTCCTGAGCGCATCACTCGGCCGCACGATGCCGTACCTCGTCTACCTGCCGCCGGGATACGGCGACGACCCAGGCCGCCGCTACCCGACGGTCTACCTGCTGCACGGCTACGGCGGCTCGGGCCGCCAGTGGATCGACGTCGGCGCGACGGTCGCGGCGGACCGTCTGATGGGCGCAGGCGACATCGGCTCCTTCCTCATCGTCATGCCCGAGGGCGAGAACGCGTACTGGGTCGATCACGCCAACGGCGGTCCGAAGTGGGGCTCGTTCGTCGCGGTGGACCTCGTGCGGCAGGTCGAGTCGAGCTACCGCGTGCTCACCGGGCGCGAGAACCGCGCGATCGGCGGGCTCTCGATGGGCGCGCACGGCGCCCTGCAGCTCGCGCTCAACTTCCCCGGAACGTTCTCCGCGGTGGGTGCGCGCAGCCTGGTGCTGCGGCGCTTCGGCAACGCGCCCGACTACTTCGGCAACGCCGCCGAGTACGCGAAGCGCGATCCCATGCAGCTCGTCAAAGCGAAGAAGGACGTCGCAAAGTCGCTCGCCCTCTGGGTAGACATCGGGACCCTCGATCCGTGGGAGCCGCTCGCGCGCCAGTTCGACGGTGAGCTCAACGCTCTGGGGATCGGACACCGCTGGAACGAGTACCCGGGCGGCCACTCGGCGGCGTACTGGGGAGCGAACCTCGCGGACTACCTGCGTTTCTACGACGCCGCGTTCAACCCGCGCCTGAGCGCCGCCGCCGCGTCGGACTGACGCTCCTCAGCCGGGGTCGGCCAGGCTCGGCCGCGCCGAGCGGATCCGCGAGCCCCGAGCGTGTCTCCCCGCGCTGCCTCGAGATCGACCGAGTCTCCAGCTAGGGTCTGGTGGGGCACGGCACCGCTCGACCGCACGAGAAAGCGGCCGCGTAGTAGCGGAGCGTGTCCTCCACGTGGGCTTCCCAGTACGCGGCGGAGTGGTCGCCCGGATACACGCGCCACTCGTGCGGGATGCCCAGCGCCGTCAACGCGGCGGCGACGGCCGCCGCCGGCTCGAGCCAGGGATCCACGTCGCCCACGTCGATCCGCCAGGTGTAGGCGCGCGCGAGGTCGGGCTTCGCCATGACGAGCGAGAGGGGATCCCGCGCCGCGAACTCGGCGCCCTTGCCGAGGTAGGTGGGCGCGTCGCCGATGGGCCGGATCGACGGGCTGTGCGCGCCGATGACGCTCCAGATGCCCGGGAAGCTCATCGGGAGCTGCATGGCGCCGTGCGCGCCCATCGACAGCCCGCCGATCGCACGCTTGTCCTGCCGCGCGATCGTGCGGTACCGGGCATCGACGAACGGGACCACCTCGCGCGCCACGTAGGTGCCCCACCGCTCGCCGTTCGCGCCGGTGGCTTGGTCGATGACGTGGTCCACCCAGTACTCCTGATCGCCCTGCGGCAAGACGATGATGTAGGGCGGTATCGCGCCGCCGCCCATGAGGCGGTCGGCCGCGTCGAGCACGCCGTAGTCTGCCCATTCGGTGTTGGTGCCCCCGCCGCCGTGGAGCAGGTACACCGTCGGGTAGCGCACGGCCGGGTTCGCGTCGTATCCCGACGGCAGATAGACGGTGATGGGCATGGTGCGATCGAGCACCGCGCTCCGGAAGGTTCCCCCGACCGCGCGGCCCTTCCCGGAAGTGCCCGCGGAGGGTGGCGGGACGGCGATCTGCCCGGCGACCGACCCGGCCGCGGCCGGGTCGGCAGGCGCGGCCGGACCGGTCGCGAGCGGCGCCCGTCCGAACGTGGCGGAGAGCAGTTCGGTCGGATCAGCCACCGCGAAGACGGCCACCGAGAAGACGACCGCGATGGCCATCCCGGCGCCGGCCGCGCGCCGGGCGGTCATGCCGACATCCGCATCTCGGAGTGGAGGCCCGGTCGGCCCGAACAGGCTCGACGGCCGATGGCCACGACGAAGAGCCGCACCTCGCAAGCGTAGAGGCCGCACTGTCTCGCCCACCGGCCGCCCGGGTTCCCGGCGGGACGCCTGACGGAACCGTCATGAATCGGCGAAGCGCACGTTTTACCTTCGTGGCACTTCCACGCTTTCCCGCGGACTGGAGGCTGGTCAGATGATCCTTCGAGTCGAGCTCCACTGCTACTTCTGCGGCCACGACATGGGCGAGGTGAGCATCCCGACGCGCACCCCACGGCCGACCACCCGGCAGCTCCATGCGGCGTTCGCGGCGACCGGTCGGTCCGAGCAGCCGGTGTGGGACCGGGAGGCCGACCGTCCACTCTGCCCGCGGTGCCGCGGGCAGCTCGCCCTGGCGCTCGAGATCGTGCGACGTCCGGCGCGGGTCGCGGCGCGGCAGGTCGGCGCGCGAGGGTGACCAGGGGCGCCATGGCGGCGCGTCGTCACGCCGTCGCCGCGCTCGCCGCGCTCGCGCTCATCCTTTCGTCATCGCTCGTCGCGCGGCCGGCGAGCGGCTTCGTGTTCTACAACGTGAGCGGCCACGTGGCCGACTCGGTCACCAACGCGAACCTCGTCGGGGTCTGCGTCCTCCTGCGGCCGCCGGACGCGTGCCGAGACGGCGACGTCGCGACCGACGTCAACGGCAACTGGGGTCCCGTGCCGCTCGTGAGCGACTCGCAGTGGGACGTCTACTACATCCTCACCGGCTACGTCATGGGCCACGATGTCGTCCCGGCGTCCCGGCAGACCGACCTCTTCCTCCAGACGCGCCTCGTGACGCTGCCCGGAGTGCCGCCGACCCCGAGCACCGCATGCGACACGCCGGGAACGGCCACGTCGAGCGTCTACCTGCCGAACATCACGAAGACCCTCGGCGGGCCGAACGGCTGGAACACCCCCTTCATCGTGCAGAACGTCGGCACGGTGAACACGGTGCTCGAGGCGAGCTACTACAAGTTCGCGGACGGCAGCCTCGTCACCTGCCGCAAGGTGAACGCCGTGCGGCCGGGCACCTCGTTCGCGGACATCCCGAACAACGACGCGTACCTGCCGGACGACACCCAGTTCTCGGTGGTCGTGCGCAGCTTCGGCGCTCCGGTCGTCGCCGTGGTGAACGAGGTGCAGGGCTCGGGCGCGGGCTTCGAGTCGCTCGCGTACGACGGCGCCTCCTCCGGCGCGACGAAGGTGTACCTGCCGAACGTCACCCGCCGCTTCTATGGCTACGACGTGCCCTTCATCGTGCAGAACCTCGGCAGCCTCAGCACGATCGCGACGGCCAGCTTCATCAGCTTCGACGGCACGAAGACCTTCAGCAAGACCCTGGTGATCCAGCCGGGACGCTCGGGCGTCGTGGATCCCGACTTCACGCCGGGCCTGGTGGACGGGACCCAGTACGCGGTGACCGTCACCGCGGACCAGCCGATCTCGGTCGTGGTGAACGCGCACAACGAGACGAACGGGCCGCCCGTCGCCTACAGCCACAACGGTCTCGTGCTGGGCGCGACGACGCTCTACGCGCCGTACGTCGCGAAGCACGCCGGGCCGGACGACCGCGTCGCGCCGGTGGTCGTCCAGAACGTGAGCGCCGCCGCGGTGGACGCGACGCTCACCTTCACGCCGCTGACCACGGGCGGCCTGCCGCAGGTGTTCACGTTCAGCGGGATCGCGCCGGGAGCGTCCCGCGCCTTCGACCCCCGGTTCGCGCTGGGCACGACGGCGGTCTGCGCGACCGCCTCGGCGACCTGCCTCGGGAACGGCGAGTACGCGCTGAAGCTCACCGCCACCGGCAGCGTCGCGGCCGTCGTGCTCGTCGTCAGCGCGACGACGGCCGGAGCGTACGCGGCCGCGCCGGTCGTGACGCTCCGGCAGTACCTCCCGAACGTGACCCGCACGCTCGGCGGATCGAGCGGCTACACGACGCCGATCTACCTCCAGGCGGCCGGCGCCACGTCCGCGGCGACGCTGCGCTGGTACCGCTTCAGCGACGCGTCGCTCGTGGTGACGCAGAACGTGACCCTGCCGGCCAACAGCTCCGTCGCGATCGATCCGCGGACCGTCGCGGGGCTCGCCGACGACACCCAGTACGCGGTGATCGTCGACGGGGTCGGCGGACCCGTGAACGCGATCGTGTACGAGCAGAGCTTCACCGGCGGCGACGGGGTCATGATCTACGAGGGCTTCGCGCAGTAAGACTCGTCCGTTGATGCGCCGGCTGACTGTCGTGCTGAGCACTCTCGTGGTCCTCACCGCCGCGTGCTCAGGGCCTCGTGCAGACGTGTCTCCTTCCGTAAGGCCAACACGCCCTGTGAGCGCCGCCGCCCCAACGGCCGCTGCCACGTTCTCGGTCCCCGCAACCTTCGCCGCCGTCTGCGGGACCATGAGCGACGGGGTGCAGATCACGAGGGCGACCGCGACCTTTGTGCTGAATTCGCCGGGTCGGCCGCCCTTGAAGATCGCCTCCAATGGGCCCGGTCCGATCGACGCGATGGTGCCCTCGGGCTCGGCGCAGTCGAGCTACGCGTGCCTCCTGCTCGATGCGGGAGTTCCGCTACCAATCTTCGCCGGCCTGATCGGTCCGCAAATGCCGGGCTACCTGGCGGCGGGAACGGTCCCCTCGACGTCCGCGAGACCTTCCCCGACCGGCTTCGTGCTTCCGCAGGGGTGCGCCTTCGTGGCGCCGCCCGTCGTGGGCACGGACTCCACTGTTTGGTCAGTCGATTGCGGTGCCCAGGCGAACCACGACGCGCGTGGCACGCTCGGTCCCGCATTGACGCAACAGGGCTGGATCTCATGCGCGATCGGCCTCGGCTCCATGTATGTGAAGAAGAACGACGTGATGCTCCGCGTCACGGAGTCCTCTCTCGCTCCTGGCGAATACCCGGGACTCACTCAGTTCGTGCGCCTGATCTCGCCCTGTACCTGAGAGCCGCGCTCGGTGATCGACTAGGTGGCAACTTGCCCGTAGGCCACGCGCGCGGTCTTGGGCATCCATTTGGGCATCCATCGGCGTGAACATGAGCTGTGGCCGCCGGCCGCGGGGTCGCGCAAAAAGGCCCCGGCCGGATCTCCCGACCGGGGCCCTTCGGACAGCAGCGCGGTAGCGCCTTAGAAGGCGACGCTCGATGGGTTGGGCGAGATCGCGTTGCCGTTGTAGTCCGCGGCGTTGCGGACCGCCAAGCTGTTACCCGAGGCGGCCCAGACGCCGACCGCGCCGGTGCACGTGATCGTGAACTGCTTGAGGTCGGCTGTCGCGGTGATCGTCGCGCCGCCCCCGCTTTGGCAGAGGACGCCGTAGCCGAGGTTATTGACCTGGTAGTTCGTCGTGTTGCCGGCGGAGCTCGTTCCATTGGACCCACCGGTCATTGGCTTGCTGAAGGTAGCCCGCAGGTCGTTCGCGTCGATGCGCGTCGCGGTGACGGTCGGTGCGACCGCGTCGGTGAAGCTGAACGGCTGGGTCGCGGTCACGATCGTGTTGCCGCTTTGGTCCTGGGCCCCGCTCACCTGCAGGGTGTAGCCGCCGGCGAGGAGATTGCCGCTGAGCGTGTAGGTCACGGAGCGGCAGTCCGCGGTGATCGACGCGGAGCTCGCGGCTTGGAGCGCCGCGCTCAGGTTCACCGCATCGGTGCCGCCGTTGCCGGTGATCGCGTAGTCACCCTTGTTGTCGAGGTTCGGGCCCGCACTGGCGGGCGGGGTGCCGCTCGAGCCGCACGCGATGCTCGACTTCATCGCCTTGCTGTAAGTGACCGAGAGGGTCGCCGTGCCGGCCGCGGTCTGCGATGCCGTGATGCTCGAGACGGTCGGCGGGGTGGTGCTGGTCGTGAAGGTGAACGCCCTCGTCGTCGGGTTGGGGTTGACGATGTTGCCGAAGGGGTCCTTCACGTTGCTGATCACTGCGTTGTACGAGCCACTCGTCAGGGCCGTCGCGAGGGTGAGGCTCACCGAGGTGCACGAGGTCGTGCTCGGGCTGCACACCGCGCTCGCCACCGCGCTGTAGGTGATGCCGGATGCGTTCTGGACCCCGTAGTTAGCTGCGGTCTGCGCGCTGAGGGGATCCATGTTCGTGCTGTAGCTCGCGTTGACCGTCG
>Ga0080064_1007276_pt1 | contig 11280 bp, 10 predicted proteins | sample Subgrocontami54m_FD_69260 | JGI IMG/M metagenome (GOLD analysis project Ga0080064, IMG submission 69260) | Subsurface groundwater microbial communities from S. Glens Falls, New York, USA - GMW46 contaminated, 5.4 m (SPADES assembly) (version 2) ... | reverse complement strand
CTTGAGGGTGGCTGGCCGTTCCTCGTCGGCGCGGCGCGGCAGTCGCGCGAAACCTTCCTCGCGCAACAGCACGGTCAGCGCGTTGATACTGATGGTGTGACCCGCGATGGCCAAATCGCGTTGGATGTCATAGACGGAGAGATTTTTCTTGCGCATGGCCACGGCCAAATGCCGGACTCGATCCCGCGCGGGCGCTTTCTGAGGGCCGTGCTGGACTTGCTGGAAGAATCCGGCACGTTTCGCGGGATCGTGCCGGAACTGGTGACAGAGGACCCGAAAAGCGGCGGGCGAGTAATTAAAGCGGCGCGCGGCCTCTTGCGAAGCCACGTCTTCGAGGAAATAGCAGCGGAGGGCTTCGTACTGGCGGTGGGCGGGGCTTTCGGGAGAAAGGAAGAAATCCGTATCAGGAGACTTCGTTATCCCATTTCGAGTACTGATAGCCACGCCGCGATAATGCTACACTTAACACCTCAAGTCAAACAGATTGTGCTGTTGGACCGGTCGGCCTCCCACATATTGTGGCCAATTACGGTGTCAATCGAGCTAAAAGGCACACGGAATGCCCACGTGATTCACGTATGTGGCCGCCTGGCGCTATTGGTGGCTCCGATATTAGAAGTCCGGTTTGTTATGGATCAGTACTCGAATTCACTAACACAATTAAGCGGGAGGGCACACGCCCGTGGGCTGTGCCGGAACACGGCGGTACACGAGCGTTAGGTGATTACCGGTACTGTGGAAATCGAGGCTAGGGAAATGCCGGGCGAAAGTCTCTGGTGAATTCGGTTGGTAGCGCATTGACGATATCAAAGTCGGTAGACATTGGCTGCGAATAGACTTTTACAAAAACAGCGTCTCCTTGGACGCGGAGCCGGTGCTTACTCTCGAACGTTGCCATATCTCGGTGGGCTAGCACCAAATTGTACTGGCCTGGATCCATGAAGAGCTGAACGTAGGTCCCAATCTGTAAGGAGGCTACGTTCCTTTCAGCCAGTGTGACATTGATCTTTCCAGACCCGTCTAGCCCGTACAAAAAACGGTTGGAGTCGTTAAAGAATAAAACCTTCACTTGACCCGTTGCCGGCCGAGCATCGATGCTTTGGCTTGGCAATGGGTACTGAGGAATGATTGTGTTGATCGCGCAGCCGGATGCAAGCACCGACACCATAAAACCCGCAAATAGGCACTGAATCTGGTATGTCTTTTTAGCGATCGACGACTTCATGGTGCCTCCTCTCTGTCTCTCTTTCTATCCACGCACCGGGGTTCATCCGCGCGCTACCGCGTCCGGTTGTACTTGTAATCTTCGCGCTCGCCCCGACCCACGCGCAGGTCTGGCGGCAGCGAAGGACGCGTGCTGTTTAATTTTGCATGCGCGTCCAAAGCTGCTGGATCGCGCCAACGTTCCAGGATCGCGAGTTTGTCGGGATTCACGACGCTTTGAAAGACTTCGAACTGTTCGCAGCCGGGCTCGTTCATGATCTCCGCGCAGCGAGACCTATATCCTTGCGCCAGTTCGGCGCCCCTTCCCGGTGCGGCGTTGATAGTCACGATGAGTCGAATTGCCATATCGTTTCCTCTGAATCTATCAAATTCCCGGCTGAGGACCCCAGGCGTTAGCCTGGGGGTGAAAGCCTCCGAAGGTTGGGAGGGGGGTTTTCTGGTTTTGCATGTCAAGTGCCATGGGCGTAAGCCCGTGGGTATCTACTCAATATTCACGTCTTCATTTTTGCCGCAGCGCCGTTCTCGCTCATGCCAAATAGGCGCATCGCGTTGCCGCCGAGAACTTTTTCTTTGTCTTCCTCTGATAGCGCGGGCATCTTCTTGATCACGTCAACGGTCCTCGGCCAGGTCGCCACGGCGTCGCCGTGGTCGAAGTCGCTGCCGATGATGATGTTGTGGTTGGGCCAGCCGTTGATCGTGTCGGCAAGATAGGATTCCCAGGAGACGGCGGTGATGTAGAACTGGCTAAGATATTCGCTCGGCTTTTTCTGAATAACCTTTTTGCCTACGAAGAATTGCCGCACGGCGATGGAAACCGTTGCTTCGCTCGGCATATGCGCGTCCATCGTATGCATCAACCAGGGTACCCACCCGATACCACCTTCAAAAAGCCCGAATTTCAACGTCGGGAATCGATCTAACACGCCGCTGAAGATCAGACGCGCGGCGCTAACCATGTAGGTAAGCGAAAAACCGAGCGCCGTTGGAAAGTGCTGGTAACCCTGGAAGCGCTCGCTGCCGACGAGCCAGGGATGGCTGTGCTGCAACTCGAACGCGCGCGCCGCCGGATGGAGTAGGATCGGAATGTCCAAATCAGCGATCTCCTCGTAGAGCGGAAAGAGCACTTCGTTGTCGAGATCGCCGTCACCCCAGCCGCCATTGAACTTGACGGCTTTCAGCCCCAAGTCTTTCACAGAGCGTCGAAGCTCTTTCAGGGATTCCTTGATGTCCGGCAAGTAAATCCACGCCACTCCGATGAAACGATCATCGCCCTGAATATCTTCGGCGACGGTGTCGTTGTAGGCGCGCGCGAGCTGTCGACCAAGCTCGGCGTTAAGCTCGTAGATCAGCGGGCGATTGTCCGGGATGAGAACCTGGACGTCGAAGCCGTCCTTTTTCATGTACTCGGCGCGCAGCGACAAGCTCCACCGCCCTTCCTTGAAGGAGTGAACCTTGTTACCGTCTCTATAATAAGTCGCGGTGGAGCCGGGGACGACTTCTCCGTAGCGCACGTACTTGCCATCATCCTCGTCAAGCTTAATGTAGCCCTTGCCCGGATGCTTCACCTTGTCGAGGAAACGCAGCGGCCAGTAATGAGTGTCGCCGTCGATGTACATGGAAACCTCCGGTTTCGGTTTCGAGTTCAATGCTTAAAGTTTCACGTGTCTTGTCAACGCGAAACCCGAAACTAAGAAACAGTTATCGGCGAAGCGGTCGTGGCCCATGGAGCCGGTCTTGGTGTCGCGGAAGACGATCGGCGTTGTGGTTTTTTCCAGTTCCTTAAAAATCGAATCGAAGTGAACGCCTTGAACCTCTTGAACGATTGGAACGGCTTGAACCGCCTTACCGTCCGTTACAATCCCAACTCCTTTTGTGCCTGCCGAACATAACTTTGATCGACGTATCGTTCGGGCGACGGTAACGGTTCCTTCAGAACACCATCGCGCGCCTGGACTTCGATATTCACCTTCAATCCTTCGAGCGTGACCGAGCCATCGATGGGAAAGATTTTGTTCTTGGTGAAATAATCGATGCCGCGCCGGGCGTAAGGCTGCTTGACGCCCATCTCACTGATGAATAGTTCCGTCGCTTGATCCGGCTGCTCGTGAATCCAGCGCAGGGTTCTAATGTGGGCCTTGAGAAATTTGACGACCGTGGCGCGGTTTTTTTCCGCCCAAGCCGGATTGACCGTGACACCGTTGAACTGATAGGTCGGAATCACCTCCATCGTATCGCCCAACCGATGGAATCCCTGGTCGATGGCGATGTCGGAGTATGGAATGCCGAGAATCGCCGCCGCCACGGCGCCGCTTTCCAGCGCGGTCAAACGCGCCGCAGTGCCGCCGGAGATGACCGTGAACGAATAGTCCCTTGGATACTGAAGCCCCTTACTCTTTAGATAATCGAGAAGAATGGATGTTCCCCCACCGCGCAACCCCGACACCCCGAGCCTGGCGCCTTTGAGATCGTCGATTTTCTTGTATGCCTTGCCGCCGACAAGAATATAGGGTGCCGCGTTGTCGACTCCGGCGATGACCTTGAGGTTGCCGCCCCGTTCATTGACCAGAATCACCCCATCGGCATTCAGCGCGGCGAACTGGATTTCACCGGCGATCAAGGCTTGAAGCTGCACATCGCTGCGCCCGATCAGGATCAGCTCGACCTTGAGATTTTCCGCGGCGTAGAATCCCTTTTTTTGCGCCGCATAGAAAGGCAGATAGAATAAGGTCTTCGAAGTCATGCCGACCTTCAAAGACTGCGCGGACGCCGGCGGAAGGAATAGGATGATGCCGCAAACGAACAATAGGACGGCAGCCAAGATTTTTTTCATGACCAGCGAACCTCCCCTGCCACTTGGAATTCGGTGAACGCTCTGACGCGCTCGCTAATCCGTCCCGACCCAGCCAGTTCCCGAGATGTCCAAGATCTGGCCGTCGGGGCCGAAACATTTGATCTCATAGTAGGATTGCGGATTCGCGGCGTCGGTCGGCGTGACATTGACGCGCTCGGTCAAGGACTTCCCGCCCTGGCGATTCAGTTTCGCGAGTGTCGAGTCGACGTCGTCGACTTGAAACCCCATGTGCTCGATGCCGACATCGGCCTCGCTGCCCGGAGGACATTTCAAGATCGCCAGATTGATATGGCCGTCGGAAAGATAAATGCCGTTTCGTCCCAAGCCGACCTGTTTGAGACCAAAGACTTCCATATAGAACTCTGCGGTCTTTTCCGGATCATTCGTCCTGATCGCGATATGCTTGATGCGGGCCATGGTCGTCCCCCTCTGCGTGATGCCACTCTAATACACTGCTTTCCAGCTTGACAAGAACTTCTTAACGGCCGCCCAGCCGGCCCTCCAAGTAGCCTGGATTAAAAAAGCGCCGGGCAGACCCCCTTGGTCCCTGACCGGCGCTTCGGTGCTAAACTCGATGGCTCGCGGTAGTTATAGATCCAAAGCTAACCTGTGTTTTCGTCGGCGAAGTTGTCCATTTGCCGCTGCGTCAAACCTCATTTGCCCAGAGTCTTCATGAACGACCGGTCGATCATATCCTCAACGGTGATTTTCTTTTTGATCCGCCCGGCTTCGATTTCCTGCTCGATGACCGTGGGAATGATTTTCTCCGCGATCTGACCGTTGAGCGGGAAGGAATCGCGATACTCGTCGTAGCCGGCCGGCGCGTAGGCGGGATCCATCTTGACGTATTTCCTCAAGATCCGCACCGCGTCGTTTTTGTTCTCTTGAGTGTATTTGACCCCTTTCTGGTAGGCGCGCAGGAATTTGACCGCCTGATCCCTCTCTTTGCTCAACCATGGTTCCCTTGCCGCGAAGGTCTCATAGGGCCACTCCGGAAAGACTTCTTTTAGATCGAGGAGCTTGTTGTAGCCCTGGGCCTTGGCGATTTCAGTCACCGGGAACCAGACGATCGAGGCGTCCACGCCCTTCGCCGTCAGTGCCGCGAAACGCGCCGGCGTGCTGCCGATTTGCAAAATGGTGACGTCCTTGTCGGTAAGCCCGAAATGACGCAACGTGGCGCGGGTGAGAAAGTCCGTCAAGGAGCCGAATCGGCTGATCGCAAAGCGCTTACCCTTGGCCTGCTTCATCGATTTGAAGTCGGGTTGGGAGTAGAGCTGGAAGGGCATGATGTTGCAGACGCCCCAGAAATTTTTCACATCGAATCCCGCAGCGCGGCCGCCGAGAGTCTCCACGAACGCGCTGCCCATGATCTGTATATCGCCCCCCATCAGCGCCTGAAGATTGGTCGAGCCAGCGTTAAATAAGACCAACAACACGTCCAGCCCCTCCTCTTTGAAGAAGCCTTTGTCCTCGGTAACGTACACCGGTAAAAAGGCCACGTTCACTGAGGAAAGGCCGACGATGAGTTTGGCCGAACTCGAGCGCGGCGCGAACCCCAACAAGATCAGGGTCAAGAGAAGCAGCAAGCGAAACTGTTTCATGAAAACCTCCTTCTTTCTTTAACTGCCGAGTCGTTTATAGCACATTATCCGCCCTGTTTCCCCGCCCGCAACGCGCGCCATACGCGCTCGGGGGTCAACGGCAGCGCGCGGATGCGCACGCCGGTCGCGCGAGCGATCGCGTTACCCACGGCGGGCGCCACCGAGACAATGCCGGACTCGCCCATTCCCTTTGCGCCATAGGGGCCTGGACCATCTCCGTTTTCGATCAAGGCGGACTCAAAATGTTTCGGCAGATCGCCGAACCGTGGCACGCGATAGTCGATCAGATTGGCGTTGAGCGGCTGGCCGTTGTCGTACACCAGGGATTCGAAAAGTGTATGGCCGAGCCCTTGAACCGCCGCGCCCTCGTCCTGCCCTTCCACCTGCGGCGGATTGATCGCCTTGCCTACGTCGGCGACCGTTATATATTTTTCAATCGCGATCTCGCCGGTTTCGAAATCAACGCGCACTTCCGCTCCGCCCATGCCGGTTTCCCAGAAAAGCGGAAACTGGGCGCCCATGCCGTCGCCGGGGCGTATGGTGCCGCGGCCGATGAGCTCGCCGCCTGGCATGCCGAAGTACGCGCTCACGATCTTGCCATAGCTCAAACGCTTGTCACCCGTGACGGCGCAGCCATCCTTCAACGTGATCGTGTTCGTGCTCGTGCGAAGGGCCTCGGCCGCAGCAGCAACCAACTGATTGCGCAGGTCCAGCGCCGCCGCCTTGACCGCGCTGCCCATGACGGTGGTCGAGCGGCTGGCGCCGGTGGAACGGTCGAACGGCGTTGTCAACGTGTCCGTGCCGCCCATGGTCACAGACTCGACCGGTAGCGCTAACTCTTGCGCGGCGATTTGGCAAAGTATGGTGCGCGCCCCCTGCCCGACTTCGGTGGTGCCGGCACTCAATAGTACGCTACCGTCGGCAAGCAGCCGCACCAACGCCACGGACACCGGCATCGCTTCGGAATCGGAGACACCGACGGCGACGCCGGCTCCTTTTCCGTTCAGCTTTGCCGTGGCGGCCCAATCCAGCGACTTGGCCGCCGCCTTGGTTCCCGCGCACAGGTCGGCGTCGATCGGCGTCGCGCCCGGCTTCAACACCGCGCCGCGCCGTAAGAGATGGCGCAGACGAAATTCCAGCGGGTCGAAGCCGAACCGCTCGGCGATCGTATCCATGTGCGATTCCAGCGCCCAAATCGTTTGCGGCCCGCCGATGGAGCGCATCGATCCCCCCGGAACCGTGTTGGTGTAGAGCGCCACGACATCGACCTTGCAATGATCCAGCGTATAGGGCCCGATCATCCGGCTGATCGCCCGCTTCGCCACCCGCGGGCCGTTATCCGCATAGGCACCGGTGTCCAGTATGACTTCGGCTTCCCGCGCGACCAAGGTCCCGTCGCGTTTTACTCCCGTTTTGATCCGAATCCGCGCCGAGTGCCTGCGCGTCGTCAACATCGACTCGGGGACGCTTTGGACCAGGCGTACCGGCCGGCCAGCGGTTTTGCGCGCTATCGCCACGACCAGCGGCTCGATCTTGAAATAGGATTTACTGCCGTATGCGCCGCCGACGAAGGGCACGACAACTTCGACTTTCGCATGCGGATAGCCGAACATATGCGCCAATTCGGCACGTACCAAAAACGGATGAGCCGATGAACTCCAAAGCGTAATTCCATCCGCCGTGACGCGCGCGACCGCCGTATGCGGTTCCATCGCGTACTGATAGATCATTGGGAACTCGAAGGTCTCATCGACGATCTCTTCGGCTTCGGGAAACGCTTTATCGGGGTTTCCCTTGATGAATTGTTCTCGATGGCAAACGTTACCGCCGAACCGTTCTCCCACGCCCGCAACATCGTGAAACTCGCCGGTTCCCGATCGCTGTTCATGAACAAGGGGCGCGCCTTCCGCGCGGGCGGCGTCGATATCGGCCACACAGGACAGTTCCGTATATTGAACTTCGATCAACGACAGCGCGGCCTCGGCGGTGAGCGCATCTTTCGCGGCGACTACCGCTACGGGCTCGCCAACGAAGCGCACCCGGTCGATGGCCACCACCGCGCGATCGCGCAAACAGTTGCCGTAATAGGGATCGATATCTTTAAGATCGTCGCGCGTGAGCAGGGCGACAACGCCCGGCAGCCTCGCTGCCTTGCTGGCGTCGATGGATTTGACGACGGCATGGGGCAGCGGGCTACGCAGGATCTTGGCTTCGAGCAGACCGGCAAAATCCAGGTCGCCGGTAAACTTCGCCCGGCCGGTAACTTTTGCTATTCCGTCGATGCGGGGAGTGGGAGAACCGACTATCATTCCATCCATCAGGTCGGGAAATTCGCGCAGAATGTTAGATGACCGATTGTTCGGGCAGTATCGTCTTCAACACGCGCAGATAATTGCCACCGAGGATCTGAGCTATATATTGCTCCTTGTAGCCGTGCTTTTGCAGGCCATCGATGAGATTCGGCAAATCTTCGATCTCCTCGAAGCCTTTGACGAACTCCGGCTTGTGCAGCGGGTGGTGACGATCTTTAAGCGTGCGCGGGCCGTCGTACTTGACGAAATCCATGCCCAGGGCGAGATGCTCCACGCCGACGAGGTTGATTATGTAATCCATGTGCTTCAGCATGTCTTCGAGTGCTGCTTCGCCTTTGGTGACGCGCTCCGGCAGAGCGAGAATGCCCACCAAACCACCCTGCTGGGCGAGCGCTTTGATCTGATCGTCGGCAAGATTGCGCGGACTGTCGAGCATGCCGCAAGCATTGGCGTGGCTCACGAGCAGCGGCGCGCTGGCGGCATCCAGGGACTGGAAGAATCCCTCTCGGTTCATATGGGATAGATCGACAATCATGCCCAGGCGATTCGCCTCTTTGATCACTTCCACGCCGAAATTCGTCAGGCCGCCGCCAGTTCGGTTCTCCCACACGCCGTCGCCGAGCTCGTTGCGAAAGTTCCACACCGGCTGAAGCGAACGGAGACCCAGGCGGTAGAAGTTTCTGAGATTGTTGATGCTGCCGCGTAGCGGCATGCAGCCTTCGAAGTGGAGCAAGAACTTGACGGTCCCCGGTTCCACTTTGTCGGGGAGATCGCCGCGGGTCTTGATCATTTGGATCATCCCTTCGGAGCGCGGCGCCTCTTCGAGAAACTGGTCGATCTGATCGAGCGCGGTTTCCAGGTAGCGGCCGGTGTTCTGGCTGTGGGAATAGGAATCGCCGCAGATCGCGTAGACGCAGACGTTGATGCCGTCGCGAATCAAACGGGGCACGATGGCGTCCCGGATCGGCGATTTTTCGCCGATGGAAGTGCGGTAGAGCTGTTCGTAAACGTCCCTATGCCCCTCCACGACTACGTACTTCCGCAAGAGGTCTTTTCCGTCCATGATCTTCCTTCCTTGAAGAACCTTCGGGCTTCGGTTACTAATATCTAGCAAATCTCAGGGCGGCAAGCTATCGCTGCCGCGTCAAACAAATGGCTCGTTCATTGACCTGGTTTCTATCGTTGTTCTTGGCGCTTGTGCCGGCCTGCAAGCAGGCTCCCAAGGGCGGCTCGGACAACCACTTCCGCGTCAATCTCGGCACCGAACCGCCGAGTCTGGATTGGTCGCTGGCGACCGATCACGTATCCTTTAACGTCATCGCCAATCTCATGGTCGGCCTGACGGAATTCAACAAAGAACTGAAACCGGCCCCCGTCGTCGCCAAGTCCTGGGATGTGCTCGACGGAGGTAGGAAGTTGGTTTTCCATCTGCGCGGTGACGTCAATTGGAGCGACGGCAAAAAAGTGCGCGCCCAGGACTTCGAATATTCCTGGAAGCGGCTGCTCAGCCCGAAGACCGCTTCGGAATACGCCTATATCCTCTTCGATATCGTCAACGCCCAGGAATATAACGAAGGGAAAATCACCGACGCTGCGTCCGTCGGCGTCCAGGCTCTCGACGACCTGACCCTCGCTGTCCAACTGCGCCACCCGGCCTCCTACTTTCTCGCAATCACCACCTTCGAAGTGACCTTTCCACAAAGAGAAGACATCATCGAAAAGTTCGAATCGCGTTGGACCGAGCCCGGCAATATTGTCACCAACGGCCCGTTCCTTCTCTCCGAGTGGAAGCATGAAAACCAGATCGATCTGCGCGCCAACCCCAACTTTTTCCGCGGCAAGCCGGCGATGGAGCGCGTCACCATGTTCATGGTGAATGAAAAGACCACGGCGCTGGCCATGTACGAGCGGGGCCAGCTGGACTTCATCGATAATCACAGCATCCCGATCTTCGAAAAGAGCAAGCTCGCCAACAAGCGCAGCTTCAAGCGGGTGCCGCAGTTGCGCGGCTATTACTACGGCTTCGTCACCGACCGTAAGCCTTTTAACGACCCGCGCGTGCGCAAGGCCTTCATGATGGCGGTGGACCGAAACGTTTTTCCATCGATTCTTCACGGCGGCGAGATACCGGCGCCGTCCTGGATCCCGCCGGGCATGCTGGCGCACAGCACCAAAATCGGCTTGCCTTTCAATGCGCCGGAAGCGCGCCGATTGCTGCGCGAAGCCGGTTATCCGCAAGGCAAGGGATTTCCGCCGGTGGTCTTGGCCTACAATACCGAAGAGGATCACAAAATGGTCGCCGAGGCGGTGCAAGGAATGTGGCAGCGCAACCTCGGCGTCGTGGTAAAGATCGAGAACCAAGAATGGAAAGTCTATCTCAAAAAGCTCCAGAACGATCCGCCGAATATCTTCCGCCTCGGCTGGGGCGCGGACTATCCCGATCCGGATAATTTCATGAAGCTCTTTACCGCCAACAGCGGCAACAACAACACCCGATGGAAAAATCCACGCTACGATCAATTGCTGGAACAAGCGGCGCGGGAGTTGGACCCGGCCAAGCGGGTGAAGCTCTACGACGAAGCGCAAAAAATTCTCTGCGAGACCGACCTGCCGATCATGCCGCTGTTCTGGACGGCCGAAAGCACGCTGCTCAATCCCCATTTCACCGGACTGGAACTAAACTCCATGGCGCGCATGGACCTGCGCCACGTCCGGCCCGCGAAACAGTAAAGAGCTTAGGAAAGGTTCAAATCGTTCAAGCAGTTCAAATGGTTCAAATCGTTTTTCGGAGCGCTCGACGGCTTGAACCTCGTGAACAAGGGGACTGGAATTTTTCGCGCGGGCACTGGCAATTTTCCGTCTGCGGAAAAGTTGCCTGTACCCGTCTTTAGCGTTAACCATTCAAACACCACCGTGAACGACAGCGCAACGCAAAAAAACTAGCGTGTCCCCCTTTTTTCCCCGGCGAAATCATGCTAGGTCCCATTGGAAGTCCGGTGAAAGAATAGCGAGAAAGGTAGGCGACATGGAACTCAGCGAAGATGATGTGCTGCATATTCTTAAATTAATCGACGAGTCACAGTTCGATTACTTTCAGCTCGAAGTAGGCGACCTGAAGATCACGGTCAGCAAAGGGGAGCCGATTCCGCTCACGGCGGCGCCCCAAGCGGCTGCGGCCCCGGCTGCCGCGCCGGCGCCCAAACCGGCTCCGGCCGCTGCCCCGGCGCCGAAACCCGAAGCGCCCAAGGCCGCCGCGATACCCCCGGGGAGGGGGCCGGTCACCCCGCCGAGC
>Ga0080064_1007275_pt1 | contig 11282 bp, 11 predicted proteins | sample Subgrocontami54m_FD_69260 | JGI IMG/M metagenome (GOLD analysis project Ga0080064, IMG submission 69260) | Subsurface groundwater microbial communities from S. Glens Falls, New York, USA - GMW46 contaminated, 5.4 m (SPADES assembly) (version 2) ... | reverse complement strand
GGCCCGTGCCGGTTACGATCCTCAAGCCGCCGTTTCCCTCTGGCGTAAAATGACCGCCGCAGGTGGCGCCAAACAGCCGGAATTTCTCAGCACCCACCCTTCGGGAGAGTCGCGCATCAGCGATCTGCAAGGGCTGATTCCTACGGTGTTGCCGTTGTATGAAGAGGCCAAGCATCAGCCTTAAGGGCGGGGGAGTTCCGCAGTTTAGCAGATGCGGGGCAGTTGTTCACCGCTTAACATGGCGACAATCCGCCGAGAACCGATCGCGGTGGTTAATGTCGCAATGCCGTCATAACCCTGGCTGACGCTGCCGATTTGCACTGCTTCCCGGCAGCACTCATAAGTTTTAAGGATGCCCAGGGCGCGTTCGGCATCCTGTTCCGGCAGAAAGACGGTAAAACAGCCTTCGTTGGCTACGTAAAGGGGGTCGAAGCCGAGGAGCTCGCAGGCGCCCCGCACATCTTCCCGTATGGAGATGGCCCTTTCTTCCAGGTTGATTTGCAAGCCTGCCGTGGTGGCGATTTCCACCATGCCGCTGGCCAGTCCCCCGCGGGTCAGATCGCGGAGACAGTGAATTTCCAAGCCTGCGTCGAGCATCGCCTGAACCGGCTCCGCCAAGGGAGCGCAGTCGCTGATAATGGCGCTCTCGAAGGTTAGTCCTTCCCGGGTGGCCATGATGGCCAGGCCATGCCGCCCGATATCGCCGCTCAAGAGCACCGCATCGCCCGGTTGTACGCTACGCGGCTGAATCAGCAAATTATGGTCGATAACGCCGATACCGGCGGTATTGATAAAAAGCCCGTCGCCTTTGCCCTTTTCCACCACCTTGGTATCGCCGGTGACGAATTGCACCTTGGCTGCCGCGGCTGTTAAGCGCATGGACTCCACCACCCGCCGCAAGGTCTCAAGGGGTAGCCCCTCTTCGATAATGAAGCCGGCGCTTAAGTAAAGCGGGCGGGCGCCGCACATGGCCAAATCGTTGACCGTGCCACACACGGCCAGCTTACCGATGTCGCCGCCGGGAAAAAAGAGAGGCTGTACCACATAGGAATCCGTAGTAAAGGCCAGCCGACCGGCGCCGACGTTAAAAACGGCGCCGTCGGCCCGCTGGTTTAAAATGTCGTTGTCAAAGGCCGGCAGGAACACTTGTTCCAAGAGTTGATGCATGAGCGTCCCGCCTCCCCCGTGGGCCAGCAGGATCTGCCGGTGGTCCGTAGCGGAGGCGGGACAGGCCAGGGCCAAGTCAGGCTTTTTTTCCATGAGGGAAACTCCTTTTATCTGATTGTTTGTTTCTTAACGCCGCCGGTACAGGTAATAGGCCGCACAGGCCCCCTCCGAAGATACCATGGGGGCTCCCAGCGGCTTTTCCGGCGTGCAGCAATTGCCGAAACAGGGACATTCCGACGGTCGGAGAGCTCCTTGCAAAACCAAACCGCTCCGGCAATCGGAGGATTCCGCTGCCTGGTAGGCGCCGAGAGCGAAGCGCTCTTCCGCATCATAAGCTTTATAAGTTTCACGGAGCCGGAGTCCGCTAGACGGTATTTCCCCCAGGCCCCGCCATTGCTGCGTTGTGACGGTAAAGACTTCACTGATAAGCCGCTGCGCGGGAAGGTTCCCTTCCCGGCGCACCGAGCGGGCGTATTGATTTTCCACCTCCGTCCGCCCCTCCTCAAGCTGCCTGATGCAGAGGCAGATGCCCTGCATGATGTCCACTGGCTCGAAGCCCGTTACCACGATGGGGACACAGTAATCCCTCGCCAGGGATTCATATTCATGATAGCCCATCACCGTGCAGACATGGCCGGCGGCCAGGATGCCCTGGACGCGCCGTTCGGGCGACGCGAGCAAGGCCTTGAGGGCAGGCGGCACCAGTACCTGCGCCACCAGCAGGGAGAAGTTGCGCAAGCCCTGTTGGCTCGCCTGGTAAACAGCCATGGCATTGGCCGGGGCGGTGGTCTCGAAACCCACGGCAAAGAAAACTACTTCCCGGTCCGGGTTGGCCTGGGCGATATTTACGGCGTCCCGCGGGGAGTAAACCATGCGCACGTCGCCGCCGTTGGCCTTGACGGTCAAGAGATCGCCGGCGCTGCCCGGTACCCGCAGCATGTCACCGAAAGAACAAAAAATTACCCCGGGACGGGCGGCGATGATGATGGCTTTATCAATCATGGCGAGGGGCGTCACGCAAACCGGGCAGCCCGGTCCGTGGATGAGCTCGATCCCGGCAGGCAGCAGTTCCGCGATGCCGAATTTCACGATGGCGTGCGTCTGACCGCCGCAGACCTCCATAATCTTCCAGGAGCGCGTGCACGCATGCGCCAGGTCGCGGGCCAGGCGATGCACCACTTGGGCATCGCGGTATTCGTCCACATACTTCATTCGCTGCAGCCCCCGTTAACTTCGCCCATCTGCTGCAGGTATTTTAGCGTTTCCCTGGCCTCCTCTTCATTGAGAACGCTAAGCGCAAAACCGGCATGCACGATTACATAGTCGCCGCACTGAGCCTCGGGAACAAAAGCCAGGCTGATCTCCTTCGTTACCCCGCCGAAATTGACTTTCGCCGGGCGGGAAAGAGCGTCTTCTTCCAAAATGGATAATACTTTACCGGGAATGCCCAGACACATCAGACCATACCTTTCGCTGCGACGCGGCGACCAACTGACCGAGTGCCAAGCCGCCATCATTCGGCGGCACCCGCTGGTGCCAGTAAGGGCGGTATCCCGCTTGCCGCAAAACGGTTACCGCCCGCTCCGTAAGATATTTATTTTGAAAACAGCCGCCCGAGAGCGCCACTTGTTCAATGCCTGCATGGCGCACTACGGCCAGCAGCGCCGCGATGAGCGCATTGTGGAATTTTGCCGCCATCAGGCCGACGCTTTCGCCTTGCGAGATATCGTATAGCACATTTTCCAGTAAAGTTCCCCAGTCCAATTGCCGGGGCATTGAGGCGTGGGAGGAGAGGGCGAAAGGATAGGCGGCATCGGTGTTAATGCCTTCCAGAGCGAATTCCAGGGTCATGGCCGCTTGCCCTTCAAACCGGCTATGTCGGCAGAGGCCAAGAAGGGCGGCCACGCCGTCAAAGAGCCGCCCCACGCTGGTGGTCAGAGGCGAAAGGACGCCTTGCTGCAACATGTCGCGCAGGGTCTGCAACTCCTGGGGAGCAAACATTTCCAGCAGCGCCGGGTCGTCCCGCTCAAAGGCCTGGCTGCCATAAAGAGCATAAAGCAAGCCCAGCGCCGCGCGCCGCGGTTCTTTTACCGCCTTGTCGCCCCCGGGCAGGTAAAAGGGGCGGAGGTGGGCAAGGCGGGTCGCCTGTTTTTCTTTAACAAGCAGAAATTCCCCGCCCCAGATCATGCCGTCCGTGCCGTAGCCCGTCCCGTCCCAGGACACGCCGAGCACCGGCCCCTCCAGCTCGTTTTCCGCCATGCAGGAAACGACGTGCGCCAGGTGGTGCTGCACCGGCACAAGCGGCAAACCGGTATTTTGGGCATAGCCGGTTGAGAGATAGTCGGGATGCAGATCACAGGCTATCTCCTGCGGTCGGATATCGTATAATGTTTGAAAATCATGGATCACCCGGCGAAAAGACGCATAGGCCGAAAGGTTTTCCAGATCGCCGATATGCTGGCTGATGATTACCTCCCGACCGGAGGCGATGGCCACGGTATTTTTCAGATTGCCGCCCACGGCCAACGCCGCCGGCAGATTGTCTTTCAGGCGCACCGGCAGGGGCGCATAGCCGCGGGCGCGCCGCAATACCATTTCTCGGCCCATCATGAGGCGCACGATGGAATCGTCCACGTGTCGAACGATGGGGCGGTTGTGCATCAGGAAAAGGTCCGCCACCCCACCCAAACGCTCCCGCGCTTCCGATTCCTCAATGCAGATCGGTTCATCGGAGAGATTGCCGCTCGTTGCGACCACTGGAAAGCCCAGGTCCGCCATCAGCAGATGATGCAGCGGCGTGTAAGGCAGCATCACGCCGAGATAAGGATTGCCCGGCGCCACGGACGGCGCGATGTTCTTAGCGGCGGCCGCTTGCCGCAAAATGACGATCGGCGCTTCCGGAGAAGTAAGGAGGCGCGCTTCCCAGGGAGATAGCTCGCAATCGCTTGCCGCCATCTCCAGGGAAGGGTACATGATGGCAAAAGGCTTTTCCTCCCGGTGCTTCCGGACGCGCAGGCGCTGCACAGCACGGTGCTGTCGCGCATCAACGAGGAGCTGAAAGCCGCCCAGCCCCTTGAGTGCCACTACCTGTCCCGCCCGCAATGCCTCCGCCGCTCCTCGCAGAGCGTCGTCATGTTGTGCCGAGACCAGACCGCCGCAATTCTGCAATACCAAGTGCGGGCCGCAGGCCGGGCAGGCGATGGGCTGTGCATGGAAACGGCGGTCCCGTGGATCGTCATACTCTGCCCGGCATGCCGGGCAGAGGGCGAAGGCCTTCATGGAGGTGTGGCCGCGATCATAGGGCAGGGCCTCGATGATGCTGAAACGCGGCCCGCAGTTCGTGCAATTAGTGAAAGGGTAGCGATAACGCCGCTCGCCGGCCGTAAATATCTCCCGGACGCAATCGGGACAGGTGGCAATATCCGGCAGGACGGTCGCCGTAGTTTTGCCCGACGTCTCACTGCGGCGGATAAGGAAATCTTCATAACCGACAGGATCCAGGAAAATCGGCTCCAGACTGTAGATGCGCGCCTGAGCAGGCTTTTCCCGGCCGATCCGGAGCAGGAAGGTCTCCAACTGCTCCGGCCGGCCTTCGGCTTCAATGCCGACCCCCTGCAAGGTATTGGTGATCCAGCCGGCAAGTCCTAGCGCCGTTGCCAGGCGGTAGATAAAAGGGCGGAACCCAACGCCCTGTACGGCGCCGTGAATAATAATGCGCACCCGCATTTTGTCGGCGTTTTGCTTGATAGGCCCCGTCCCTTGCTTCACAATAATTGTTTATTATCGTACGACACGATCAGTGGAAAGTCAAAAGATACCCCGTGATTAGGGGGATTACTTTTATTATGCCTCGAGGCGGCGCTTTTCCTGTTTTGCAGTCTGATTATTGGTTAAGTCCCCCAATTGAAAGCGCTCCACCATGGTTTGGAGTGCTTTTGCCTGCCCTTCCAGGGTGCGGGCTGCGGAGGAGGACTGCTCGGCATTGATGGCAAATTGTTCCGTCACCTGCTGAACATGGGATATGGAAACTTTTACGGCTTCTACACCCTCAGTCTGATCTTGGCTGGCAACGGCAATACGTTCTACAATATCTGCTACCTTCGTTACGCCCTCAACCATTTCCACCAAATTATGGTCGATTTCCTGAAAGATAATCTCGCCATTCTGGGCCAACTCCACCGAGCTGTGGATAAAGCCTTCCGTTTTCACGGCGGCCTCTTTGGTGCGTACGGAAAGCCGTCGCACTTCCTCGGTGAAGGACTCGAACCCCGTGCCCGTTGCTTCGATATGAGCGGCTTGCACGGCCGCATTCACGGCCAGGTAATTGGTTTGTCTAGCCATCAAGTTGATGTCTTTTATGACCTGATTGAGGCCTTTCCAAGATGCGCTGTGACCGCTGATGCGGACCTCTTCCCCCGATTTTTTGATTATTTCCTCTACAGTGGCCGCCGCCATCATGGAACGTTTCGCCAGGTCGCGCATCTCGCCGGCCAGCACCGCAAAACCCTGGCCCGCCGAGCCCACGTGGGCCGCCTTAACAGCGGCGTCGGCGGCCAGCGAATCGGTCTTCAGGGCGATGGTATCTATCTCCTGGATGATTATTGATGTGCCTTCCGCCGCCGCCCGAATATCTCCCATGGCGGCCGACAAGCGGGCCGTGGAATCTTTGCTTTTTTCCACAGCTTCCCTGGCCGCCTGGGCGATGACGGCAGCCTGGGCGGTATTTTCCTGATTTTGCCTGGCCATAGCCGCGATCTGTTCCATCCGGCGCGAGCTCTCTCCTATGGCGTCGGCCTGCTCGCCCGCACCCCGCGCCACATCTTCGCTGCTTTTGGCAATATTCCCGGCGACGGTAGTCACTTTGGCCACCGCTTCCGCCACCTGGCACAGGGCCGACTGCAAGGTATCCGCCGTGGTGTTCAGCGCCTTCTTGATGCGGGCGTGGTCACCCTTGTAGGCGCCGCTGACGCGGGCGCTCAAGTCGTAATTGGACATCTGTCCGAGTACCGTTGAGGCCTCCTGAATAGGGGTAAGCACCGCATCCAAAGTATCGTTTACCCCGGCGATGAGCTGCTGCCAGTTGCCTTGGAAGTCCCAGTCGTTACCGCGCATGGCCAGCTTACCCAATTGAACGGCTTGGATCAGGTTCTGCGTTTCATGGTGCATGCCGTACATAATAGCCAGGAAGGTATTCAGATTACGTTTGATTTCGTTGAATTCTCCCTTGTATTCATCGATAATGAAGTCGGGCAGGTTGCCGTGGGCAATCTGGTCGATGGAATGGGCTGCCGCCCGCAGGGGGGTTATCAAGGCGTCTAACATCAGGTTGATCAGGCGGATCAGTTCCGCGGCAGAGCCGCCGAATTGTTCCACCTGGCCGCGTTCACCCAGTTGTCCTTCCATCATCGCCCGGACCAGGCGCAGGATTTCCTGAAAAGCGGCATTGCCGTCACTGGCGTTTGCATTGAAAGTGTTTGCCTGGGTGTCGGCAAATGCTGCCGCCGGTCCTGCCGATGTTAAGGCAACAGTTGCGGTAAGCTGGTCTTGCGGTAACGGGCCTTTAAGGTTTTTCATCGTAATCCCCTCAAACAGCTATCAGTTTCATGACTTGGGCAGCAGCCTGATCCACGGAGGCAGCGACTTCGGGCGACATCTCTTGTCCCAGATGATCGAAACAAGCCCCTTCGATGCCGACCAGGAAGATGCGGTGGGGCATGATTTCCGGGTAGAGCATCCGTCCGATGGTGATCGTTTCCCGGATGCCCAGACCATGCAGCGAGACTGCCGTGCCGCCCGCCACCGGGATATCATCCCATGCCAGCACATGAACCGTTCCTGGCGCAGCGCCCAACTGAACGGCGTCCACCACAACGAGGCAACTTTCGCCTTTGAACTCATCGAGCAAGGCGATCCCTCCCAACCCCAGGAGCCGCAAGCGGACGCCTGACGGTAAAAAAAGGACGGCCAAGGCTTCATACACGGCACAACCGGCGGCGTCATCACCGGCCAAACTGTTGCCCACACAGACAATTATGGCACTGTCCGGCTGGAGGCTTTTCAACGTATTTCCAGCCGCGCCCGGCAAGCGTCGCCGCAGGTCGTCAGCACGGATTTCGCCGGCTTCAAACAAAGCTCGTTTATCATGCCATCGGTGTAATAGTGAAAAAGTTGACACAGTTCCCCGCCGGGAGGAAGGCGCCTGATATTGCAGACATCCCTGATGACGCAATGGCCGAAGGTAATGTCCGCTTTATCACCTTCACAATGAAAAGAGATAGCAAAGCCGCCCTGCATATGTTCCGCCAGCGCCGCAAGCACGTCGCTTAGTGGCGGGTTCGGCATGTAGAGAGGCAAATTCTTGGCCATGTGCCGGCCGGCGATCCGGCCCACAGAAACTGTGGCGCCACCCATCAAATTGTCGATGGTGGCCGCAAAGATATCCAGGAGAAAAGATACCTCCGTAAAGGCCTGCTGATGATCGTCAAGGGTAAGCGCTGCTTCCGGTTTTTTATTCATAAGAACTTCTCCATGCGTTGGCAAAAATTCAAGTCCCGGTAAAAGTTTTTTACCTCGTGGTAATCGGCATGCTTAATGGCCCCCGCGGGGCAATCATAGGCGCAGGTCAGGCAGGCGATGCAGTCCTCCGCCTCACCCACCGTGGCCAGGCCCTTGACTTCATCAAAGTTCAACACCTTGGTAGGGCAAACATCCACGCACAGACGGCAACCGCGGCAGGCGCTTTCCTGTATTTCAATTTTTACCGCAGGCGTCATCTTTTTATCCTCCGCACCGTCTCAGTGCCCTGCCTGATAGACACATCCAGCGGCATGCGTCCAACCGCATGGGTGGCGCATGACAGGCAGGGATCATAGCAGCGAATGGCAAACTCGATGGCATTGAGCAGGCCATCATCATCCCGGCCGATGACATGCGATTGGGCCGCCTGCATGATCGAACGGTTGATGGAATGATAATTATGTTGGGTCGCGACGATCAGATTGGCCGCCCGTATAATGCCCTGATCGTCGATTTCATAGTCATGGATCAGGGTGCCCCGCGGCGCTTCCACGTGCCCGATACCCCGGCCGGCAGTGAACTTGACCGGCACACGGGTTTCGCCTTCGATTTGCGGGTTATGCACAATTTCCTGGGCGCGTTCGCAGGCATAAATAAGCTCGATCAGCCGGGCATAAATATGCAATACCGTGGCATGGCAAGGGCGGCCGAAGGCTTCCCGGAAGCGGGTCAACTCCCGATCCGCCAAGGGGGTGGCCATCTCGTCGGTGCAGTTGATGCGCCCCAGGGTATTCACACGATAGGGGAATTTCTCTCCATCGAGTTTAAGCATGACCTCTTTCATGTAGGAATAATCAACAACATTTTCCGTTAGATATTGCTCATAATCCGCGACGGGGAATTCCAGCACCGTCTTGCCCGTGGGGTCCAGCACCCGTAGCAGGCCATCGTAAAAATTTGTCCGGCCGTTCTGCACCGTTCCCATATAATGGGTCGGAAGGGACCAGTCCTGCAGCAGCCGGGGATGCTTTTCCAATTGTTTCATCAATAGTTCTTTTGTCACAGGGGCCAGGTCCTGGACCAGCGTCAGAGCTTCCTCAATCCAGGCCGCGAGAGTACTCTTTTTTTCGGCATCCCACAGAAAAGCAATGCCGCCTGCCACCGCCGTGACCGGATGCGTGCCCCGCCCTCCCACCATCTCGTTAATCTTCTGGCCGAGGCTGCGGAGCCGCAACGCTTTCTTGGCGATTTCCGGCTGTGCGGCAACCAGTCCCACCACGTTCCGTATTGCCGGGTCGGCATCGAGACCCAGAACCATATCTGGCCCCTGCAGTACGAAGAGCGACAGGGCATGCGAGTGGATAAAGTGGCCCATGTACAGAAGCTCCCGCAGTAGTGCCGCTGCCGGCGGCGGTTGGACGCCGGCAGCGTTGTCGAGGGCCTTGCATGCCGCCAGATGGTGTGCGGAGGGACAGACACCGCAAATCCGGGCCGTAACCAAGGGCATGCGATCTGCTTCCATGCCTACCAGCAGCCTTTCAAAACCTCGAAGTTCGTTGACCACTAATCCGGCTGATTCCAGTTCGCCGTTTTCGGCAAGATTCAGAAAAACACGGGCATGCCCTTCTATGCGTGTTACGGGATCGATCGTAATGGTTCTCTTCATAATCCTTCCTCCACTTCGGCAATCCATTTTTTGATCAGGAAGGTAGGCTTCTTGCCGATCATGCGGGAGGCCATGGCGTATGCATAATGGGTCTTCGAGGACCTTTCCAGGGCTGCGATGATTTCCGGGCGGGGAATCGCCGTCAGGCTGGACATCCGGTCGGCGAGCTCCGTGCGGATATCGCGATTGGGTTCCGTCAGGATGGTCATGGTGGGTCCGGCGCAGCCGGTGCACATGATGCCGTTATTGGGACAAGGCGCGGTACAGCGGTCGAGGGTTACGGAACCCAGGCAGGTGTAACCCTGACTCAGAAAACAGGTATCTGCTTCCGGCACGCCTTCATGGTTCGCCTTGAGCTTGGCAACATCGCTTTTGACCATGCTGCGCCGGCAATGGGCGCAGATAGTTTCTTTTTTTGCCCGGGGCGTGCGACCCTCGATCAGGGCCAACAGGGCATCCAGGATGAACGCCGGGTGGGGAGGACAGCCAGGCAGATAAAGGTCAACGTCTATGACTTCGTCAATGGGTGTGACCAGCTTTTCCATGGGGGAAACCGCCATGGTCGGCGATTGGTGCGTATGGGTGGTGCGATTGTTCACATAGATGGTATCCAGAATCTCTTCACGGGAATGGACGATGCCGGCGCCGGGCAGCCCTCCGTAAACGGCACAGGTGCCAAAGGCGATGACCCGGTTACAGCTTTTCCGCATCTTTTCGGCGCACTCGCGGTCGTGGGCACTGCGGATGGCGCCCGATATCAATCCCAAATCGGCCGGCGGGTAGTCTTTGATGTCGGTAAGCACCGGACAGTGCTGGATAGTTACGGCTCCCAGCACATCAAGAATCTTTTCGTGCAGATCCACAATGGCGACATGGCACCCGCCGCAATCGGACAGCCACTCGGTATTCAATGTGATCTTGGCGGATTCCATGGCATTTCCTCTTTTGACCTTGGGTTTAAGCGATCTGTGGACTCCCGGCGCCGTTGAGGCGTTGGACGGTCAGGCGTTTATAGCAGGCGTTTTGTCCCGCATGAATGATTTCCAGTTGCGAAGAACATCCCATGATGTTTTTCAGGGCGCCTGCAAAAAAACCATACATCATGTTGCACAGTGAGCCCTTCTGGTGGTGGCCGAACAAGAAAAGGGACTGGCGGATCATACAGTCCCTGAAGACCAGCATTACTCCTTCCCCGGTGTCGGAACGCTGAATAAGTTCCGGCCGGTCCTTGGGTTTAAAGGTTTCGAAATACCAGAGGCAATGGTTGTCTTGAAGGACCAGCCGGACATGTTCTAGGGCTTTTTCGATATTGTCGGTCTTAGGTGTGTTTTCGGAAAACCGCATCCCCAATTTTTCCCCTGCCACATAGGAAATGCTGTTGGCGGGGTCGCCCACGGCCTCTTCGATACCGCTGGCGATGGCGCCTAAAAAGTTCATAGCTTCTTGCAGGATTAAACGTTTATTCTGAAGTTCATTCACATCGGTTCTCCCAAAGCAGGCGAAAGGTTGCCCTCCCCCTCATAGATGAGACAGATGCACATATATCGGCAAAATATGGCAAGGCTTTAATAAAATTTTCAAAATCCCTCGCTATTGACCGTTGCTTTTATTTCTTGTATATAAAAAGCAGGCAGGAAAAAATCAAACGAGCTTGGCTCTTCTGGAAAAACGGGCTATCCGGCATGGCCCGTTTTTTTAACTGATGAGGAAAATCACAAAGGAAACTATTTGGATACCAATATCAAAAAAGAAATCGACCGCCGACGCACCTTTGGCATTATTAGCCATCCCGACGCCGGCAAGACGACGCTGACGGAAAAGCTCCTCCTTTTCGGCGGGGCGATACAAATGGCAGGCGCCGTGAAGGCCCGCCGGGCGACGCGCCATACCACCAGTGACTGGATGACAATGGAAAAGGAAAGTGGGATCTCCG
>Ga0080064_1007273_pt1 | contig 11285 bp, 6 predicted proteins | sample Subgrocontami54m_FD_69260 | JGI IMG/M metagenome (GOLD analysis project Ga0080064, IMG submission 69260) | Subsurface groundwater microbial communities from S. Glens Falls, New York, USA - GMW46 contaminated, 5.4 m (SPADES assembly) (version 2) ... | reverse complement strand
GGCGCTGAACAACCGAGCATCTGAACATCCGGATATCCGAACATCGGATTGACTCCATCAAGGAGCGCACTGGCGAGCGCGGCACGCGCGAAGCCGGTGCGCGTCTCCGACTCGAGGTTTGACTCCGTGCCCTCTGTGCTCCGCGCGACGCGCGGCTCTGTGCACTCTGTGACGAAAAGATCGAGCCCTTGGATCGACAGGTGGCGGCTCATCGAGCCGAATGGCCGGGTCCGACTTCCGGGAAGCCAGCGAGCAGAAGCCGGAGCCCGGTGACTACGGCCGTAGTTGACGGCGGCACTGCTTTCGCCGAGACTTCTGGGATGAAAGAGTTTCCCATCTCAACGCGCTACACTGCCGCCGAACTGAAGCAACTTGATCGCACGGCCCGATCCCTGAAGTTGTCGCGGGCCGAATTGATTCATGCACGCTCCCTGGGAAAGGTGGTCACCACGCACGAGCTCGCCGATTGGGCCGACGTGGAACTGACCAAACACGTGGAGCGAAAGGGTCGCCATGGATCCCGTGCTGCTTGACGCATCGTTCCTCATTGATCTCGAAAAGGAGATTGAAGGCGGACAACCCGGCCCGGCGATGGCGTGGTTGCGGGCCAATCGAACCTTGCCCGATCGGCCGCTGATCGTTTCGTGCGTTTCCGTCGCGGAATTCCTCGAGGGCTTCGACGACGAGCGGCGCGGAATGTCCTTCATCCTGCGTTTCATTCCTCAGCTGCTGGGATTCAAACAGGCCAAGCGATGCGCGGAAGTGCAAAGGCGAGCGAGACGCCAGGGCCGTCGCTTCGGAGAGAACGACGCCTGGCAGATCGCTTTCGCGGATTGCACCGGCGCAGCCATTGTGGCGCGCGACCGCCGGGCTTTTGTGCACCTGGGCCGACGCTACGAGCAGTACAGCGCGAGGTGATCTGGAACGACGGACCGTCGAACGGGCTTGTCGAGATGGCCGCAACCGAAGGAACGGTGAATTACTGCGCAGCGCGGACCAGAGACCAAGGACCAGAGACCTTAGAAGATGCACGCAGGAAAACATCATCTTCAGGTTTCCCGAGACTGCTCGGAAAAAGCGGGCGCGCGGTTCGAACCGGCGAGATAGGTGACACTTAGTCCGGGGTGATGGGTTACACATACGGGCAGGGACCAAGGGACCAGAAACCAAGGGACCAGGGACCAAGAGACCAAGGGACCAGGGACCATCGACCATCGACCATGGACATGGCGAACCGTCCGGATTCCAGAGGGTCGGAGGTGCGGAGGGCGGAGGGCCGGTCAAGAACGATCAATGCGGCGGTTCGAGCCGCGAAGCATCACAGGGCAGGGGGGCCCACGAAACACACGAAAGATCCGCTCCGATTGACTCCACCCATGGTGCGCGATAGCGAGCGCGTGCAACGCGCGAAGCTGGCGCGCTCTCCGGTTTGGGGATTGGCTCCGTGCCCTCTGTGCTCCGCGCCATGCGCGGCTCTGTGGCCTCTGTGACGAAAAAAGAAATACACGCAGGTGGCAGACGGCACGATGGCGGATGACACATCCGTAGGTATCGCAAGTTCGGGACGATTCAATCCAAGCCGTGGGTCACAGAGGTCACAGAGCGCGCTCCGCGCGTCACAGAGGGCACTGAGGATCCAGAGCACAGAGGCCGCTGACCATCGCCGCATTGCGGCTTCGGTGTCGGTCAAAAAAATCCGCGTCTTTAGACACGATCACCGCGCTCCTTTCCCTTGCGAAATTCCAAAGCGCGTCATCGGACATCCGCGGACCGAGCGTGGTCACATGCGCGGCGTCTTTTCCAAAAAAATGCGCCAGGGATTGCGGCAGATTCTCGTCGATGAGAACCGGATTCACGAAGCGAGGCGACCCTCCGGGCGATCCGGTTGCCGAACAACATCAACTTCGCCTCAGCGGCAGTCGTGCTCGGCGCTCTCCGCGCCCTCCTGTTAAACCTGGCCCAAGCTATTTTACAGGAGGCCGCTGAGAGCGCTGAGCAAGACTGCAGCGCTGCGGCAACGTCGCCCGGTTTCGACGCGATTCGTCCCAATCCTTGGGTCACAGAGAGCACAGAGCGCTCTGCTGGTCAGCAGAGCGTCACAGAGGACACGGAGGAGCCAGACCACAGAGGCCGCCCGCCATCGCGGCTGCGCCGCTTCGCCGCGCGGCTACTCTTTCGGGAGAACAATCCGAGGAAGGAAAACGCTCTGACTCGGATTGGCCTCCACCCAGGAGCGCAGTGGCGAGCGCGGCACGCGCGAAGCCGGTGCGCGTCTCCGGCTCGAGGTTTGGCTCCGTGCCCTCTGTGCTCCGCGCCCGGCGCGGCTCTGTGGCCTCTGTGACAAAAAAAGAAAATGCCCGCAGGCGGCAGGCCGCACGAATGCCGAATGCCACCGCCACGCGGGAATCGCAACTTCGGGGTGATTCGATCCAAACCGTGGTCACAGAAGTCACGGAGCGCGCTGCGCGCGTCACAGAGTTCACAGAGCAAGACCACAGAGGGCCGCCCGCCATCGCGGCTGCGCCGCTTCGCCGCGCGGCTGCTTTCTCGGGAGCAATCATTGGAGATTCGGAACCGATTGGTCCTCGGGTTGACTCCAACCAAATGCGTGCCAGCGAGCGCCGAAGGCGCGAAGCTGGTGCGCTTCTCTGGCCTGGGATTGGCTCCGCGATCTCCGCGCCCTCCTGTGAAACCCGGCCCAAGCCATTCTACAGGAGGCCGCTGAGAGCGCCGAGCAAGACCGCAGCCGTTCGACACGCTCAGGATCCCGCTTCACGGGCTATTCGCCCCTTGTTTTCTCACGGCAAATCGACAGCCTGACTGCATGTCACTGACGCCCGGCACAGCCGAAATTCCGCTCGCGACGGATTCCCATGGGGTGGTACGCGTCGGTGGCACGCGCGTGACATTGGAGTCCGTCGTTGGCGCGTTTCGCTCCGGTGCGACGCCGGAAGAAATTGCCCAACAGTTTCCGACGCTGGCGCTGGCTGATGTTTATCAGGTGATCGCGTATTATCTGAATCACACCGCGGAGGTCGAATCCCACCTCGCGGCACGGCAAAATCAGGCCGATGTGCTTCGCGCTGAGATTGAGTGCCGCCTTGATCCGCGGGGCATGCGCGCCCGCCTGCTTGCCCGAAAGTCGGCCAAGGCAAGTTGATCATGCTTCGGCTGTTGGCGGACGAGAATCTGAATCATGATCTGATCCGTGGCGTCCTCCGACGCTTGCCGTCGCTGGACATCGTCCGCGTGCAAGACGTCGGATTGCAGCAGCGTGACGACCCGACCGTGTTGGAATGGGCAGCGCGTGAACGGCGTATCATTGTGACTCATGATGCGAATACGATGCCGGCTCTCGCCTTCGAACGTATCCGTCGCAGTGAGAGCATGCCGGGCCTGTTGGTCGTGACCCAATCCGCGGCGTTGGCCAACGTGATCGACGATCTCGTGCTGATCGCGGAATGCGCAGACGGCGCCGAGTACGATGGCCAAGTCATCTATGTCCCGCTGAGCTAACCGAAAAATCGCAAAAACCATTCGCGCGTCCTCCCTTACCTCCGTTTCCTCCTGTTCAATGGATTGGATCAGACAAGGCAGCTTCACAGGACTCCCAACTCTCAGAGGCAACGCTCAACGTTCAACGGCTTAACATTTAACGCTCAAGTGGGGAGCGCGCTTCGCGCGGAGACCAGGGACATCGGAGCGTCAGAGCGTCAGATCGTCGGATGGGCGGATGGGCGGATGGGCGGCGCTGAACATCTGAGCATCTGGACACCTCCTGCTTTGGCGCGCGGCGTCTTGAGTGACCGTGACAAAATTCCAGCGGAACATTTCGCACCACGGCAAAGGGGGCCAACCAATCCCCCAATCCTTCTTACAGGAGATAACGGAACGGAGAAATATCACAAGATGAAGTCTTTCCCCTCCGTTGCCTCCGTTGCTGGTCTTCCGTCACGCTGCGCCACTTTGCCCGGCAAGTGCTCCGATGAGTTCCGGTAACTTGCTGTAGCTGTTCAAACGTATCCCCACGGCGCCACCACCTGACGTGGTTTCCACGAAGGCGGGTTCCGGTGAAAGTGCGAACCGACGATAGAACGCTTTTTCGAGGAAGGCCTTCACCGCCGCGACCTCGGCCAACGTGACATCGACGTGAACTTGAAAGTAATCGCCTTGCCCGGCGGCGTTGACGCGCACGGCCACGGCATCTGCGCCGAAGGCACGCTTCAGCATTGCCTCGGCGAGATCGATGAGCGCGAGGCCGCGGAAGAAGTTACCGCCGCCGCAGGCGGCGGGACCAGGGACTAGGGACCAGGGACCAGGGACCGGGTCGGAGGTCGGAGGTCGGAGAGCAGAGGTCAGGGGCGCGGCATTCGGCAGCGTAGTCCGAGTTTCCGACGAGCTGCTGGCAAAAGTGCTCAGATCATCATCGGACAGGCCGGCATTGTAATCGTATGGCATGGCACCGAAGTGGGTGAGCCAAAGGTCAAGCCGATCGGGGCCGGTGATGCCACGTTCCCAGTCGAGTTCGCGCTCCATTTCATCCCGGGCCGGCAGTCGGGTGGAGTCGATTTCAACGCTCCGATCGCCGCGTTGTGAGCGCGTGACGCACGCGATCCAATCCTCGGTGTGGTGGATGAGGTGGAAGTTGATGGCCACCTCGCTGAAGAGGTAGGCGAGCATGGCGCGGAGGGGAACGCCCGGTTCGAGCTGGAAGTCCTGAAGTCCGGAATTTCGGAGGTCCTGGGGGCGGAAGGCCGGAGGCGCGGAAGGCCGGAATTCCGGAATTGCGGGCTCAGTGCGAGCCGTAGGCTCTGCGATCCGAAGGCTGACCTCTGACCTTCCGCTTTCGCCAAGCCTGCGGGGGACGGGCTGGCCTCTGATCTCCAAGCTCTGGGCTTCCGGGCCTCTGAAATTCCGGCCCTCCGGACAGCGGCTTCGCCGCATGACCGGCTCCCGCCATCCTGCAAACAGCGACTCGAAGGTCGCATCCGCCTTGCGCGCAGCGGCAGCGGGATCGAGCGAAGCGGTGCGGAGCAATTCAGAAATGTACCACTCGCGGTGTTGGGAGAGACGGGCTCGGAGATCCGCCACGGAAATGGACAAGGGCAACTGCCGGAGCACGTCGGCAATCCACCGGCGGTTTTCGGGTTCGAGCAAACCGTCGGCCAGCAGATCCCGTTCGATGTGTTTGAAAAACGAGGTGTCGAGCGGCAGCCGAGTGAGTATCGCGGCGATTTCGGCGGCCTTGCCGGTCATCTTGCGCATTTCTGCCGCGGTGAGCGTACCGCCTTCGCGGGCGCTTTCTGCGTACTGGCCCCACGACCACTGCCAGGCCGCCCGGTCGCGATCCACTGTATACGGGAAAATCACCTTGAACCGGTCCGAGGGAACCGGATACGTGCCCAGAATCCGGTAATTGTCCGCGGGGTTCGAGGAAATCAGCGTGCCGACGCCGGCACGGCCTTTCTGCTCCGTGGCTTGGTCGAGCGAGCCGGCGCGGACGCCCGTGCCGTATTCGGCCTGACACGCCAGATGGACGAGCAAATCGGGCGAGATGCCCAGACCATAGAGCGCGTTCAGGGCGTTCTTCGTCGCGACAGTCAACGCGGAGGAACTCGAGAACCCGCCTTGCGGAATCCCGCCGGTGCACGCGACGCGCAATCCGTGAAACCGTTCGCGACCCAGCGCAGCCTGCACCTGTGCTCCGACCTGTCCCTCGCGCAGGGTGCGGAGCGAGGCGATCGCGTTGCCCACGAGAGCGAAAGGACGACGCATGCTGCTCGAGACCCGCAAGGACGCAGGAGGCAAAGGCAAGTTCCTCCGCCGGCGGGATTCGACTTCGTCATCGCTGAAGTAACCCAGCGACAGCAACAGGCTCTCACTCATCCGCGTGCCAAAGCCTTCGTACGTGTGCCAGTCGGCGATCTCCGCGCCCGGATACATTGCCTCGCCGTCTGCCGACACGAAATTCTGCGTCTCGCGGAATTTGGGATCAAGCGGGTAAAGGTGAATTCGCCCATCGTCCGCGGGCTGGGCCAGCACCACGATTTGTTCGCTCCCGCTTGCGTCGGCAGCCCCAATCGGCATCTGCCAGGCGGGCCCATGAAAGCGGCCCATATCCGGGTGCATGAAGGCAATTCGCAGCCGGCCGCCGGAAATGCCAATGGCAACCGGAGCATCTGGGTTGAAACTGAGCTTTTCGCGGTGGGCCGCCTCGAGGATATCCGCAAGCTGACGCGCGATCGAGGCGATCTGGCCGGCGGGCCGACCGGTCTTGATTGCTGTGACGGCCGCGGCGACCTCATCGATGTGCTGCTGTTGCCGCGCGAGCAGGGATTCCAACGCGGCCAGGTCATCCGGCCGCGTGACGTCGGCGCAGAGCAAGTCGTACTCAGCCTCGGCGGGGCTCGTCGTCACCGTGCGAATCTCGCGGCCGCCGACGCTCAGGTGCTCAATGATGTCCGTGAGGTAAAACTGCGCCTGCGCGTTCCCGTTATCGATTTCCCGCAGTTGTTCAAACAAGGTCCGCGCCCGGATGGCATAGAGCGGGCAGTTCCCCTCCGTGAGATTGTCGAGCGCCTGTTGTGTGAGGGGATCCTCCATCGCGGCGATGTCCTTCTGCTCGATGATCCGGACGACGTGGCCAGCCTTGTCGCGCAGCACGCGACCCTTGCCCTGGTGGCGCGGCGGCTCGTAGCGGGCGGTGAGGAAGGTGAGCGTGGCTTCGGATTTCTCCGACGTCTGACCTCCGACCTCTGACCTCTCACCTTCGCCAAGCCTACGGTGGGCAAGCTGACCTCCGACCTCTGCCCTCGGCGTTCCAACGTGCGCCTCGATCAACCGGCGAAACATGGACGCCGGCACCACGCGATCGCCCATCGAAATGACAACCAGCGGATTCGACTCGGCGAGGCCCGCGACCGAGAACGCTTCATAGACGGCATGCGCCGTTCCGCCCGTGGGGTTTTCAGACAGGACGTACAAATTGTCCGGCCCGAGTGTAGCCGACACTTCCTCGTGCCGGTAGCCGACGACGGTTATCACCGTCGGAGGGTCGGAGGGTCGGAGGGTCGGAAGGTCGGATGCGCGGAGCGGAGGATCCGATGGTCGGATGGTCTGATGATCGGCGCTGACCATCTGACCATCCGAACTTCTGACCATCATGCCCGCTTCCGCCGTCAGTGCGTCGCTGTCGAGCGCGCTGACCTCTGACCGCTGACCGCTGGGTTCTAACTCCATCCCCTTGCTCCCTGCTCCCTCCTCCCTGCTCCCGCGACCGCCGTGCGGTTCGCGGATGGCTTCCCGAAACGCATCAATGGAGTGCTGCGCGAGCGGCTTGCCCAGCACCGGCTGGATGCATTTCGGCTGCTGGCCGAAGCGACTCCCCTTCCCGGCCGCGAGCAGAATAAGGACGGGCGTTGCCGACGAGATTCCCTGCGCGCCCGTGGTGGGAAGCGGGTTCAGGACTTTTTCCGCGCCGAGTTTGACAACATCGGCCAGCAGGCGCGAAGGGTTCACGATCGGGGCCGCGGCGGAACGCTGGAGTTTGCCCATGACGAGTTGAGCCAAATCGGCCGCCGGCGCTTCAGCGGTGGTGGGAACGTTGGCTCGAGTGGGCGGTGGTTTCGACACCGGGCAATGACGCCGTGGTGGCGTGAGCATCTCAAGAGCAAAGGCGGCGCCGGCGGAAAGTGACGATTGGGTAGTGATGATTGGGTAGTGACGATTGGGTAGTGACGATTGGATAGTGACGAGTGACCAGTGACGAGTGACGAGTGGCCAAGAATGCGGCACCGATCTCGGTTTGGGCTTCACCCGAGAGGTCGAGCAACGGGGTTAGGCCGCTGATCGTTGGTGGCCCTCGCATCTTCCGATTCCCAGAGGCAACGCTCAACGCTTAACGCTTAACATTTAACGCTCAAGTGCGGAGGGACGGGTGCAGTGGCTGGTGGCTGGAGGCCAGTGGCGGTTGGGTAGTGACGAGTGACGAGTGATCCAGAACCAGGCTAGATCGGCGACTCAAAAGCGGGGGTCGAGCAACGGGGTCAGGCCGCTGATCGCTGGTGGCCTTGGGGTAGTGACGAGTGACGTGTGACGAGTGACGAGCGATCAAGAACCAGGCGCGGATCGTGGTTTGGTCTTCGGGCAGTGCCGCGGCAGCGAGGGCGGTGCGCGCGAATGCTGGTGCGCATGTTCGGCTTGCGACTCCTCCCTTCGCGCTCTTCGCGAGCTTCTGTTCAACCGGTTTGCTGGGTTTCGCGTGGTGATAGGCCAGGATAGTGACAAGTGACGAGTGACGATTGGGTAGTGACGAGTGACCAGTGACGAGTGACGAGCGATCAAGAACCAGGCGCGGATCGTGGTTTGGTCTTCGGGCAGTGCCGCCTTCACCCAGCCTTCGGCGCGCCACCGGCATCTTGCCGCGTCGAAGCCCGCAGGGCGAAGACGGGAGGGCACCCCGCCTACAACTGCGCGGATTGATGACGTTCTGTAATAGAAGGAGCGCTGGCAGCTCATACAATCGATGCGTCACGATTTCTCGCGATGGTTGTCGACGGGCTTCCACGCGCGTGACTTGGTATCCGTTCCGGTGATCCAGCATTCCCGGGAGGGGGAGTGCACGGCAGCGCTTGGCTGCAGTGTGAAACCGAATTGCGGTCTGCCGCGGGCAGAACGGGGTTCGTTCGTCCCCGTTTTTTCCCAGTTCCGCTTTTTTCCAATGGCCATTCGTATGATGAAATTACTCCCCACCCGGCTGCTCGCCGGGGTCCTCTCAAGCGTCGTATTGGCCATGGGGACGCTTCACGCCGCCGTGGAATCGGTCACCTACACGACCGGGTCTGAAGTGGCCGTCACAGCCGCCAGTTACAGCGCCACGGGCAACACGGTGACCCTTGCCCTCAACTACGCGCCCACGGCCGGCACCGAGCTGACGGTCGTGAAGAACACCGGACTCGGCTTCATCACCGGCGCGTTCGGCAACCTGGCGCAGGGGCAGGCGGTCGCGCTGACTTTCAGCGGGACCACCTACAACTTCGTGGCCAACTACTACGGCGGCACCGGCAACGATCTGGTGCTCGTGTGGGCCGAGGCGCGGGCGTACGCGTGGGGATGGAATACATCTGGCCAGATTGGCGACGGCACCACCACCCAGCGCAACCTGGCGGTGCCGGTGCTCGCGACCGGTGTACTCAACGGCAAGACGGTCGTGTCGATGGCCGCGGGTGAGTTTCACACCTTGGCGCTGTGCGCGGATGGCACCCTGGCCGCCTGGGGCGGGAACAATGTCGGCCAGCTCGGCAACAACAGCGTGACGGCCAGTTCGGTGCCGGTCCTGGTCAACACCGGGGGCGTTCTGTTCGGCAAAACGGTGGTGGCGATCGCCGCGAGCCAAATGTGCAGCCTGGCGCTCTGTTCCGACGGGACGATGGCGGCTTGGGGCACCAACGGCGCGGGCCAGCTCGGCAACGGCAGCACCACCGAGAGCCATGTGCCGGTGGCGGTGACTACAACCGGTACGATTCTGGCAGGAAAGTCGGTTGTGGCCATCGCGGCGGGGTATACGCACAGCCTGGCTCTTTGTTCGGATGGCACCCTGGGAGCTTGGGGAAACAACTTTCTTGGCACGCTCGGCAACGGAGGCACTACCCAAACCCTGGTGCCGGTCGCGGTCACCGTGATCGGAACCCCTTTGGAGAACAGGACAGTGGTCGCCCTCGCGGCGGGCCACTATCACAGCATGGTGTTGTGCTCGGATGGAACCCTGGCGGCTTGGGGCAACAACGACTCCGGCCAGCTTGGCAACAACAGCCTGACGGCAAGCCTCGTGCCGACGGCGGTGGTCACCAACGGAACGGCTCTGGCGGCGAAGTTCGTGGTGGCGATCGCGACAGGCGATTCGCACAGCCTCGCAGTGTGCACGGACGGCAGCGTGACCGCGTGGGGAAACAACAACGTCGGCCAGCTTGGCAACAACAGCACCACGCAAAGCCTCGTGGCGGTGGCGGTGAGCACGACGGGCATTCTGGCAGGCAGGTCGGTCGCAGCCGTCGCCGCTGGCAAATACTACAATCTGGCGCAATGCTCCGACGGAACCCTGGCCGCCTGGGGTTGGAATAACACCGGTCAGGTTGGGGATAACACCACGACGCAGCGCAACGCGCCGGTTGCGGTCAGCACGACCCCACTGCCAGCCGGGGCGCGTTTTATTCACGGTTTTAGTGGAGCGGCCACCACTCACACTCTCGCGCTGGTGGCGGTTGCGCCCCCGAGCGTCCCGGAGATCGAGATCCTCGGGGGCAGCGGCACGCCCGTCCTCATTGCCAATGGCGACCTCACCCCCTCCGCGATGATCGACGACGGCACGTATTTCCCGAACGTGGGCTTGTGCGGCAGCACCCCGGCGACGCACACGTTCACGATCCACAATCTCGGGTCCGGCACGCTGAATGTCGCGAACGTCGGCGGGACCAACCTGGCGGATTTCAACATCACGGGCTTCACGGCCGGCCCCGTCCTCGCCGGTGGCACGATGACCTTCAATGTGGTGTTCAGTCCGACCGTGGCCGGCGTGCGCACGACGAACATCTCGGTTTTCAGCGATGACGCCGACGAGAACCCGTACGTCTTTGCGGTCGTGGGAACGGGGACCGCCCCGGCGATGCTGGTCCGCGGACTGAGCGTGACCATTCTCGATGGGTCCACCACCACCACCGGGAATGACGACACGGCGTTCGGGGATGTCACGATGTGCGCCGGCACGTCGAGGACGCACACCTTCTCGATTTTCAACTTCGGCAACGCCCCGTTGAACTTGCTCGGATCGCCCAAGGTCGTGGTGGGTGGAGCCAACGCAACCGAGTTTGTGGTGACACAACAACCCACCCTCGCGACAATTCCTAGCGGTGGCAGTTGGACGACCTTCGATGTCACCTTCACGCCCGGCGGCGCCGGCCTGCGCACTGCGACGCTCAGCATCACCAGCGACGATTGCACCGCCAACCTCTATGATTTTGCCCTCTCGGGCAGCGGCGTCGGTCCCGAAATCGCGGTCCTCGGAGGCGGCAGCCCGGCGACCGTCATTGTCGACGGCGATCTCGTGCCCGGCCTGTCGGATGGTACCGCCTTCGGCGACGTCGCGCTGTGCGGCTCCGGGTCGACGACGCACACCTTCACGATTACGAATTCCGGCAACGTTCCGCTAAACCTGACCGGCACGCCCTTCAAGGTGGTGGTGGGCGGCACGAACGCGGGGGGGTTCACGGGGACGCAGCCCACTCTCGCCG
>Ga0080064_1007272_pt1 | contig 11288 bp, 8 predicted proteins | sample Subgrocontami54m_FD_69260 | JGI IMG/M metagenome (GOLD analysis project Ga0080064, IMG submission 69260) | Subsurface groundwater microbial communities from S. Glens Falls, New York, USA - GMW46 contaminated, 5.4 m (SPADES assembly) (version 2) ... | reverse complement strand
ATAGCCACCGCCTTTTCATGAACAATGCGTATAGTTGTATCTTTCAAAAGGATACGATGGTCAATATCATAAGATTTTTTATCATACAGAGCTTCATGCACGGATTTTTTCACAAATTCTCTATCACCGGGATGCACACAATTTAAAAATGCCTCATACGTAGCGCCAAATTCTTGCGGTAACAAACCAAAGATACGATAAATTTCGTCAGACCAATATACTTCATTTCCCACGATATCCCATTCCCAGTTTCCAATATGGGCAATTTGCTGCGCCTCGGCAAGACGCGCCTCGCTCCTTATAAGCGCCGTTGTTCTGGATTTAATATGGCCGGTCATGTAATTAAACGATTCACACAGTACGCCAATTTCATCGTGCGTTTGAACGGGGACGACAACATCGAAATTGCCGCTGGCAATTTTCTTTGAAGCCTCAGATATTTTTCGAAGAGGCGTTACCATTTTTTTTATGAATCCTATAAAGAGCAAGACAATCATTACAATAACAACGACCGCAGTTATTAACGCATTTATGAGTACATAGCGTATAGGTGCGAGCACCTCATCCTTGTCAATCTCAATCAGGAGCACCCATTTCATTGACGGAATGTACATGGATGCGCCAACCACCTCCACACCGCGGTAATCCTTATAAAATCCAGCCATTTCTTCGTTTGATGTCAGGCATAAATTGACGGGCAGTGTATCAACTATCTGCTTCAATATAGCATCCTTCACAAATATAGATTTTGTAATCATGAGTTTGTCTCTATTGACCAGATATATCTCCAGGGTTTTCCATGTACCTTTCCCCTTACCCCAGGAAAGCGCCCCTAACTTCTCAACATATTCTCCAAGTAAAAGCTTATTGAGTTCTGAGATTAAGATATAGTTGACAATCATACCAATGGGCCTGCCAGTCTCTTTTGTAAAAATAGGTGTCGAGATTGTAATTTCAGGCAATCCCCTGTGTCCGGCACGTTTTTCCCCAATGGTAACGGCATTCTGACCCTCTTCAAAACATGCCTCTTTAGACAAATCTCTTCCCATTTCAGCATTATTTGTAGAAGCCACCACTCGGCCTTCCAGGGAGAGGATATTGATGGTATTGATTGTCTTGTCAAGGACGACTTTATTCTTAACAAGATGTTTATTAAGTCTACTGATTGCTGATTTATTGCCATGAACTGCTTTCTGTAGCTGAGTTCTGATAAAACCGTCGCTGGCGAAATCCTGGGCACGTATTTTTGCCTTTTCCAGGAACTGATATATCTGTCCTTCATAAGCCTCGGCAATAACCGTTAAGGTATCGATGACGCGGTTCTTCAAATATACCTTGTTTTTGAAGTAAACAAGAACGAACGTAATGAGAATGGGAATAAGGATAGCAACAATCCCTATGAATGCCTTCTCTTTAAGCGATAATTTAAATTTCCGCATGTAACATCTTCCAAATATTTATTAGAAAATAACATAAGCCTGTAAGGGCAATTCATGAATTGCCCTTACACAAATTGTAGTTGTTTACTATAGATGCATTCCGGAAAGGAGTCTTTTTACTACTCCTATCATCTGTTTTTTTACTCTTTCTATAGATGATTGTTTTATTCTTAAAATAAACAATTGATTATAAATCGCTTACACTGAATTTCGCAAAGCAAAATTTAGTCAGACTGTTGGGTTTCGCCTTCAGACTGGGTCAAATGAGTATTTCGTGGTCGCATATAGCACTTGTTAATTTGAATACTACAGTATCTTGTATAGTAATCTCCGAAAAATGGCCATTTGACCCAGTCTGCTTGCTCAACCCAACCTACGCTTCAAACCGAAATCCCTTCTCCATAAAAAGCCGCATGCAGGCATCTACCGCCTTAGCATCGTAAAGGTCATCCTTATTCCGTGAGATTTCATCCAGTGCCTTATCTATTCCAAGCGCTGGGCGGTACGGACGATGGTTCGTCATCGCCTCAACCACATCAGCCACGGCCAGAATCCTTGCCTCCAGGATAATCTCTTCTCCTTTAAGACCTGATGGATACCCAGAACCGTTTAGCATCTCATGGTGCTGGAGTATCGTCTGAGCAACCGGATAAGGAAATTCCAGTCTTTTTAATATGTCATAGCCAACCCTGGGATGACTTTTAACAATACCATATTCATATTCATTTAACTGGGACGGCTTGCTAAGTATTTCTGCTGGTACAACTATCTTGCCTACATCGTGAAGGAATGCACATACACGAATGCCTTCAATCTGATCCTCTGTCATACCGATCTCCTTTGCTATAGCGCAGGCAAGTTGGGCCACACGCCTTTCATGCCCGGCTGTGTAAGGATCTCTCATCTCCCCCATCAAGGATATAGCCTCGATTGTTCCGTTGAGTGTTTTTTGTAAATTTTCAACACTTCGTTTCAAATCTTTCTCCAGCCACAAAGATTTTACGCCAACGGCAATGTCATTTGCCACCTCCGTAAGATACTCCATTTCTTCCTTACCAAAGGCATATTTTTTGTCAGAACATACGCTGAGAACGCCTACCACTTCTCCACCATCCTTCACCGGTATGGCTACGCTGGAGGCATACCCCCTTTTCATTGCCTCATCTTTCCGTGGTTCCTTTATAGAATCACGTTCTATATCCAACAAATCAACGGGTTCGCCCGTATGAATAGCCTTACCAACCGGATCGAGATGAGACGAAACATTTTTTAAATCAATGTTAATAGAGGATATAAACACATCTTCAAATCCTTTCTGGGCTACCAGCTTTACTTCGGAACTTCCTTTCTCTATCACCCCAATCCAAACAAACTTAATAAATCCCACATGTAAAATAGCATCACAAATCTTACTGAAAAGGTGGCTCTCTTCTTTGCATGTCAACAGTATCTCGTTTATTTTTCTGATAGATATCTGAATGGTATTAAGATACCTTAGCTTCTCCTCGGTTTGTTTGAGATTGGTGATGTTGCACTGCAGTTGTTCATTAGCAAGCATTAATGCCTTTTCGGCCTCTTCTCTTTTACTAACGTGTAACTTTAATGGGCGAAAAACAAAGAAATAGATGATCGGTGAGAGTACTATAAACAGCAGAAGTGAGTCGATAACTGCACCAATTACCCTGGGGAAAGGTGGAAGAAAATGAAAACAGACCATTATCTGCATCTCTGCAACAATCACAGAGATGGCGAGTATAACAACGAGATACATAGGTGACTGATACTGGAATACCTTGTTATTGTTTTTTGTCATATTTTCTTCTTTGTCATTCAAATTTTTCTACTCTTTCCTACGCTCTGCGTGAGAACAAGTAAACCAACAAAAAATAAGGTACTATGACGCTGGATTTAATTCGGGGAATAAATACGACATGAGTTCTTTGGCAATTGGCCCCGCAATCTCTGCCCCGTGACCAGGTGTATGTTCCACAAGGATGACAAAACAGTATCGCGGGCTGTCATACGGGGCGTAACCGGCAAACCAGGCATGGTTGTCCTTTTGACGCCCGGTCTCGGCGGTGCCTGTTTTACCAGCAACCTTGTAAGCCTCTAATCCCGCATTCTTGGCCGTACCCCGAATTACCACATCCTGAAGCGCCATACGCAAGATATCCAGCGTAGCAGGCTGTATAGGGAGTTTCTGTTTCTTTTCCGGTTTAAACAGACGAACAACTTCTCCCTGGCTATTGGTGAGTTTTAATAGTAAATGGGGCTGGACTAACGTACCGCCATTTGCCACTGCCGCATATGCCCGAGCTAACTGAAGCGGCGTGGTAAGCAATGCCCCTTGGCCAATAGCAACGTTCATGGTAGTTGCGGTGTTCATCATTTTGGGCATATTTCCGCTCCTTTCGTGCGGAAGATCGATACCTGTCTTCTCACCGACGCCAAAATTCTTTGCCCATGTGTATAAGGGATCTCCACCTAAATTCTTTGCCGTTTCAAAGAAGAAGACATTGCACGAATAGGGTATGGCATCTTGTATGGTAACCAAACCGTGTCCGTATTCCGACCAGCATTTAAAAATGATATTTTTGTAATTAGTATAGCCAGGACACTCATATGTGGTCTGGGTATCCATACGATTTGTGCTCAGGGCGGCAGTCGCCGTGACAATCTTAAAAATAGACCCCGGAGGCAAGGCGCCTTGTATGGCTCTATTGAGGAAGGGTTTGGAAGGGTGTTTGATAAGCTTGCTAAAATCTTCATTCACATCATTGGGATTAAACCGCGGGTAGCTGACCATGGCAAGTATTTCGCCCGTCCATGGTTCCATAACGATAATTGTCCCCAGTTTTGTACCCAGCGATTTTTCTGCATAAGCCTGAATTTGACTATCAAGGGTCAAATAGAGGTCGTTTCCGGAAACAGGGGGTCTTTCCAATATTACTTTTTCAACCTGGGTATTTTTACAGGTGATTTCTTCAAACCGTTTACCGCGCTCGCCATGTAATTCATCTTCATATTGCAACTCAATCCCTGACCTGCCAATGTAATCGTTTTCGGCATACCCATCGTAAAGCAACGGTGTAGTGTCAGTGCCTGTAATAGGGGAACTCAGAATAAAATTATTCCACTTGTCACTATATGCCTCCCATTCTTTCTCATTCAGCTTGCCCATATACCCCAGGATGTGAGACGCCAGTCCCTGTTCGGGATACATCCTTTTCGGTCTGGGAGTAACGCGTATGCCGGGATAACTGTTCTGATTAATCTCTATCTGAATAACCTTTTCCCATGCAACATCAGAAGCTATAGGATAATAGGCCGCTTCCTCCTTGATACGAGTTGCCCGTCCCGATTTTTGCTCCACGTTTTGCTTGAGCCTTTCCACTTTTGCAACAACTTGTTTTGCATAACCCAGCAGCTTGTTCTGCGGAATTCCTAACAATTGGGACAATTTTTGTACCCATGCGTCTTGATTTTCATGACATTCACCACAGGTTTTTTTTGCATTCTTGTGCGCCTTCATTCCGGCAATGCGTGAAACTGCATTGTTATTACGAATATAATAGTAAAGGAGATTTTTATATTGGACGGTAATGTCAAAGGTATGTTGATCCACAGCGAGGATCTTTCCGTTCCTGTCGAAGATTGTCCCTCGTGTGGCATCCAGTGTATAGGTAGCAATACGGCGATTTTGGGAGATACCTTTATATTTATTGCTTTCAACGATTTGAAGCTGAAAGAGACGAACGACGATACCGATAAAAAATGCAATGAAAATAATAAGTGTGATTTTGAAACGATACGGATACATGGCTCATCAATCCCTTATTGGTGAAAAAACTGTTGTGTTGGCTGTAATTTACTGAATATCCAAAACAGGACGGGAACAATCATAGCGGTATATAACGAGCAGATAAAAATCGTCCATATGGTTGCTGACAAGCTTAACGAATGAAACGAAAGTGTGGTATGCACCGCATACAGTATGTTGTAGATACAGGAAAAGATGAACGTGACCAGAACCTGGGTAACTAAATGTCCCCGAAACAATATTCCCCTGATTGACCAGACGAAAAAGCCCATGGCAACAAAAAAAACGGAGTTTACCCCAAAACTTCCTTCTGAAAACAAGTCTTTTGACATACCCACAAACCAGTTCGTGATGGTGTTCCGTTTCATATCTGCCAGGAAGGAATAAAATATCACCAACGGGAAATACAAATCCGGCGTCGCAGACCCGATGTTAATCCAGTTCATCAAGGTCGACTGAAAGAGTGAGATACTTAAGAGGATACAAAAAAAAGTGAACCACCGCATAATTTATTATTTGTACTACTTTGTTAAAACCAGCACCTGCTCGATCTTTGAAAGATTTACCTTGGGCAATACCTTTACCGACTGAAAGAGGTCGCCTCCTTTTACTTCAGTTTCTACAACGGTAGCAATAGGTAAAGAAGGTGGGAAAAATCCTCCAATATCAGAAGAAATAATATCGTCCCCCTTTTTCAGTTTTGCCCATCGCGGCACATATTTTAATTGACAAAATCCTGTGGCGTTCCCCTCCACGATTACCTGTTCACGCGTTTGAAGAACTCTTCCGGGTATGCGGGAGGCCGGGTCGGTAATTAACTGGACAACACAACTTCCCCCGCTTACAGAAACAACTTTCCCAATAAGCGCATTATTCGACACCACGATGTCGTTCGGTTTTACGCCCTGTTTCGAACCTGCATTGACCGTGATGCTTTTCCTGAAAGTCAATGAATCGTATCCGATAATGTCCGCAGGTATCGGCTTTGTCTTACTCTTATTTTCAGCCTGGTATTTCGAAAGGGTGTACAGTTTGCTCTGCAGCTTGTATATTATATCCTGCTGCTCCAGTATCTTGTTTTTGAACTGAAAAACTTGTTCTTCCAGTTGTTTTTTTACGTGAGCATTACGCCAGCCAGAAAACACCTTATCCAAAAAATTATTGGCTGAATTACTGCAGAAACAGGTTGCCCATTGTAACGGTCTCATCGGGACAACGCAGGTCATTTTGATATGGTTGGAAACCTTCGGCGGTAAAAACAAAAAACTAAGGGATATTGCTAAAAGGATGATTATCGTTGCAATGGGATTTTTTAAGATATCGCTAAAACTAGGAGTGGAGGTCCTCATCCTGTAAAACAGTTTTGTATAAATCAAGATTTTCAAGGAGGTAGCCCGTTCCTCGCGCAACGGCTGTTAAAGGGTCATTGCCTACCTGCACCGGCAGCCCCGTTTCCTGCGCCAGGAGCCTGTCTAATCCCCGAATCAAAGCGCCCCCACCCACCAGCACCAACCCGTTTGTTATTAAGTCTGATGCCAATTCTGGTGACGTCTTTTCGAGGGTAGATTTCACAGCGCCTACAATTTTTTCGAACGGATCTCTCAGCGCATCCCGAATTTCTTCTGAGGTAATAGTGGTCGCCCTTGGCAAGCCTGCAATAGCATCACGCCCTCTTATTTCCATCGTCAATTCTTCTTCTAAAGGATAGGCAGAACCAATCTGCATCTTAATTTGTTCCGCCGTTCGATGTCCGATGTCCAGATTATAGGTTTTCCGTACGTATTGGACAATGGTTTCGTCAAATTCATCTCCCGCAATTCTGATGCTTTCGTGGGTAAATATATCACCGAGTGAAATAACCGCCACTTCTGTAGTTCCACCTCCGATATCAACGATCATACTGGCTACCGGCTCACCTACGGGAAGGCCGACACCAATCGCTGCCGCCTTTGGTTCAGAAATAAGATAAACCTCTCTTGCGCCTGCACGCTCTGCGGAATTGACAACTGCCCGCCTTTCTACGGCAGTAATACCCGACGGAATGGCAATCAGTACCCTCGGACGAACTCCCCACTTACGTTTATGGACCTTCGTGATGAAATACTTGAGCATTGCTTCCGTAATATCAAAATCTGCTATGACACCGTTTTTGAGCGGACGTATGACAGAAATACTGCTCGGAGCCCTCTCCAGCATGGCCTTGGCAACATTTCCAACGGCATTCCCGTTTAAAAGAACTTTATTTGTTCCAGGTCTTACGGCAACAACTGAAGGTTCTGACAACACAATTCCATGCCCTGGTATGCAAACAAGTGTGTTTGCCGTACCGAGGTCAATCCCCATGTCGGTCGAAACGAAACCCAGTATAAAATCTAATGGATGCATTATCTTTCTTACTCCGAAAATAGCCTTAATCCTCCATCAAGAAGGGTGATTAAGTGGATTTTATGTCCTGTTTTTCCCTATGGAGAAGTTTCTCGTATGTTGTCTAATTTTTCACAAGTAGTGTTGTTTTTTATAGTTAGTGTATAGTGAGTCAAATTATATGTTTAATACTTATAAAATGTCAAGAGGAAAGTCCATTCCTGATTCCATACATTAGCCACAAAATACAAAAGAAATTGAGAATTATGGCGGTTGAGGGGTTGAGAGATTCCCATCTTCCTATCTTCCCATTTTCTCAACCGCATCTTGGTTTTGCGACTTTTTGGCAGACAATTCGCCCTTTAAAAATGGACATGATAAGCATGATTAATGATGCCGTTACACAAAGGATTGAAAACCAGTCACCGCACATAGTATAGAAAGGATTATATTTTTCGACTAATTTTATGCGATCGATAAGGGTACCGCTAATCTCCCGATATTTCCCTTTGGAGTCTGACAACTTCGCATAGATAGCGCCATCAGGGCCGACAAATGACGATATGCCCGTATTGGCGGCACGTGCCATACAGAAGCGGTTTTCAACTGCCCGAAACACCATAATGGCGAGATGCTGATCAAGCTCTGCACTGTTTCTAAACCAGCCGTCATTCGTTATATTGAGCATAAAATCGGCCCCATCCTTCTTAAATTTTCTGATCAGAGACGGGACAGTGTCCTCGTAACAGATAGACGAACCAAAAACAAAACTCCCTTGTTGTGAGGTATCCAAACGAAACAACGCCCTCCGCTGACCATGGGACAACCCAATTTCATAAGGCACCAACTTAGCCAGAAACGGGAAATATTTTTTAAGAGGAGTAAATTCCCCAAATGGTACGAGGTGAATCTTATCATAACGATCTACGAACTTTCCCTCTTTGTTATAATAATACGCACTATTGAAATAAATCTGTTCATCTCCAACCAAGGTCAACGCAATACCGCCCAGAAGTAAGTTTGTATTTAAGTCCTGTGACAATTGAATGGGTGTGAGTTGCGATAGGACGTCAATCTTTCTGCCGGTAAGTTCTGGATCGATATTAAGCAACCCGGGTATCATGGTCTCAGGCCACACGAGCAGGTCGACCGGTTTTCCTTTGACACTCATTGATAGGTCAGTATATTTTTTGAGGATACGGATTTCGTCTTCTTCTTTGGACTCAAATTTTACCTCCTGGGGTATATTCCCCTGTATCATGCATAGTGTAGGCCCTTCTTGCGGTTTATAATGGCTGAGCCAGGAAACACCATAAGACAGGATGACCGTTAATAATGTCAACGGTAGAATACAGATCAGACCGAAGAATGCAAATTTTCGACCAGGGAAACGATGCAAGGATGAGGAATTCCTTGTGTTTCTATGCGCTGCAATATAGAGTATTAGATCCGTAATACCGGCATTTACCATAATGATGATAAAAGAAACACCATAGACACCCGTAATGTCAGAGACCTGTATTATCGGCAAAAATTGATATTGGGTGTGTCCAATAAAAAACCAGGGAAATCCGGAAAGGAAAAAGGATCGGATATACTCCAGCGCAACCCATGTAAAAGGCGCAACGACAACGAGTGGCAATTTTAGTCTAAAGATAATAAATCGGGAACAAAACGCAAAACAGAGAAAATAGGCAGCACAATACAAACTCAGCAATATCCAGGCAATATAAGTAACATGGCGCAGCCACGAAAGCTGAATAAATATAAATACTGTCCCGATAAAGAGGGCGTTAAGATAAACATATCTCTCCTCTGTTACGATAAGCATGAACCATGGAATAAGGGCAATCCACGCCAGAAAGCCCAGGTCTGCGGGAGGAAAGGAGAGGCACAGAAGGAGAATAGTCAGAAAAGAAAGGCCTGAAAGTTTTACAAAATTTATCTTGTTCAAGGTTTTAAGAAAATTATCAAGAATGTGTTCTTTGGAAATTAAAGGGCATAACATAAAACTCTGGAATTTTCCCTCGTAACTATATTATCATCTTGTAGTCTAAAAACAAACCTGAGAATTTAAGGTATTTAACAACTATCACAATCATTAAAATCTGACTTATGCTTTTAGGTGTACATTGTTCAATCAAGGGTGGCCTGCATAATGCCTTTCACGAAGCAGAATCTCTGGGTATAGACACGTTGCAGATCTTTACCAAAAATCAAAGGCAATGGAAAGAGAAAATTATTGACACAGAGGAAAAGTCAACGTTCCTGAATACTTATAAAACTTCCCGTGTCAAAATGATTTTTTCTCATGCCTCTTATCTTATTAACCTGGCAAGCAATGATGATACTCTATGGGAATGTTCCGTAAGGGCTTTAATTGGCGAGGTTCAAAGATGTCACGACCTTGGACTCGATTTTACCATAGTGCATCCTGGTTCCGCAAAAGAACTCAGTGAGCAGAAAGGTATTAAAAAGATCATTACGGCGCTGAAAACCACACTCCATGCAACCAAAAACTCAACCGTAAAAATCTTACTGGAAAATACTGCCGGCCAAGGCACAAGCATTGGTTACCGCTTTGAACACCTGAAACAAATTATGGACGGAGTTGATTCCTCAAGAATTGGCATCTGCTTCGACGCATGCCATGCCTTTGCAGCAGGATATGATATACGCACAAAATGCGGGTTTGAAGAAACGATGGAAGAACTGGATAATATCGTGGGACTCAAGAACCTCCACGCCATTCACATGAACGATTCAAAGGGAGAATTAGGCAGCAACCTCGACCGTCACGAACATATTGGAAAAGGCAAGCTGGGCTTAGAACCTTTCAGACAAATCATGAACAGATTCAAACACATACCAAAAGTAATCGAGACACCAAAAAAGGACAACATGGATGTGGTCAATCTGGAAATCCTCAGAGGATTAATACACTAATTAGTGTCTGAACGAAAACTCATTTTTTTATTGACATTTCAAACAACTGTTTTATACAATCGTTTTAAATGGATATTTTAAATTCTAATGCATCAGATCTAAAAACACGGCAGCGGGTGATGGAGGCGGCGGTCGAGGTGTTCGCAGAACAGGGATTTCGGAAAGCTACCGTCCGGGATATCTGTAAACGGGCACATGCAAACGTTGCGGCTATTAATTATCACTTCCGAGACAAGGAGGGTCTTTACACAGCCGTTCTGCAATATGCGCATCAGTGCGCCTGTGAAAAGTATCCTCCACAGCTTGGACTTCGCGGCGATGCAACCCTTGAACAGCGGTTACTGGCATTCGTTCGCTCACTTCTTCTGCGTATTTTTGACGAAGGCCGCCATGCCTGGCATGGCAAGCTGATGTCGCGGGAGATGTTTGAGCCAACCCGTGCCCTCGACGCACTCGTGGAAAATAATATACGACCACTTTCGCAGCAGTTAGAGTCAATCGTAAGCGGTTTGCTCGGTACCCGAACAAACAGCGAACTGGTTCGTCTGTGCACCATGAGCATTGTATCCCAATGCGTTTTTTATCATCATGCAAGACCGGTGGTCAACCGTTTATATCCTAATCAGAAATATACTCTTAAGGACGTCGACCGGCTGGCCGGTCATATCACCAGCTTTTCGCTTGGTGCAATGAAGGAATTTAAAAACCAGTTGGTGTCG
>Ga0080064_1007270_pt1 | contig 11288 bp, 10 predicted proteins | sample Subgrocontami54m_FD_69260 | JGI IMG/M metagenome (GOLD analysis project Ga0080064, IMG submission 69260) | Subsurface groundwater microbial communities from S. Glens Falls, New York, USA - GMW46 contaminated, 5.4 m (SPADES assembly) (version 2) ... | reverse complement strand
GCCCGAGCACCCCCTCGGGGCCCGCCCCGACCCCCGGACGCGTCGCGGGGGGAGGGCCGATGAGCGCCCCACGGCGGGGGGTTCGAGCCGCAGGGGGCTGACCGCGGACGCGACCCTAGCTAGCGGAGGGCGTGGGCGAGCACCCGCAGCTCGTCGGCCGGCGGCGCCGGCCAGGCGGCGGTCAGCACCTGGACGCACACATGGTCGGCACCCGCGGCATGGTGCGCGGCGACGCGCTCGGCGATCCGCGCCGGCTCGCCCCACCCGACCAGGGCATCGACGAGGCGATCGCTGCCCTCGTTCGCGAGCTCGGCCTCGGGCCAGCCGAGCCGGAGCAGGCTGTTGCGGTAGTTCGCGAGCTCGAGGTACCGCTTCGTGTAGGTCCGGGCGACCGTCCGCGCCACGACCGGGTCGGTCTCGAGCACGCAGGCGACCTCGACCGCGAGGCATGGCTCGGGACCGAGCGCGGTGCGCGCGATGGGCGTGTGCTCGATCGGCACGAAGTACGGGTGGGCGCCGGCGGCGCGCGTCGCGGCGAGGTCGAGCATCCGCGGTCCGAGGGCCGCGAGGAGGAGCGGAGGGGTGACCGCACCGCGCAGCGTGATCGGCGCCGCGCCCATCGCGTCGAGGTAGGCGGCCATCGTCTCGACCGGCCGGCGGTACCGGCCGCCCCGCGCGCCGACCGCCGGCGCGTGGCTCACGCCGAGGCCGAGGACGAACCGTCCGGGGAAGGCCTCGGCGAGGGTGCGCGCGCCGTTCGCCATCGCGAACGCGTCGCGGGCGAAGATGTTCGCGATGCCGGGCGCGATGACGATCCGTGACGAAGCCGCGAGGAGCAGCGCGCTCTGGGCGAAGACCTCCTTGCTCCCGACGGCCTCGGGAAACCAGATCGCGCCGAAGCCGAGGCCCTCGACGAGTCGCGCGAGCTCGCCCGCCTTCGCGTTCGGCAGGCGCTCGAAGGTGTTCGACCAGATCCCGATCCGCCCGAGCTGCTTCGCGACCGCTCGACCTTCCACTATTCCTCCGGCGGCCTCGCCGCCGCCTTCCCTGCCATCGCGCGTAGCCTAACGAGCGTGTGGCTCCCGCGCGGCCTCGCACCGCTCGGCGAGCGGAACTTCGCGCTCTACTGGTCCGGTCAGCTGCTCTCGCAGGTCGGCACCTGGATCGAGCTCACCGCGACCTCGTGGCTCCTCTACTCGATCACGGAGTCGCCGGTGCTGCTCGGCCTCGTGGGACTGTTCCGCGCGGTGCCGATCGTGCTGCTCTCGCCGATCGGCGGTGCGATCGCCGACCGCGTGCCGCGCCGGCGCCTGCTCTTCGCCACGCAGTGCGCCTCGGTCGTGCTCTCGCTCATCCTCGGCACGCTCGTGCTCAGCGGCAGCGTGCAGTTCTGGCACATCTACCTCGTGTCGTTCTGCTCGTCGGTGGTCGGTGCGCTCGACGCACCGACCCGTTCGTCGATGTTCCCCACGCTCGTGCCCCGCGGCCAGCTGCAGAACGCGGTCTCGCTCAATGCGATGCTCTTCCGGTCGTCGATGCTCGCCGGGCCGGCCGTCGGCGGCTGGCTCATCGCGCAGTTCGGCACCGCGATGCCCTTCTACGTCAACGCCCTCTCGTACTTCGCGCTCATCGCCGGCCTCCTCGCGATGCGCCTCCCGCCGAACGAGGCTGCGCGCGCGCGGCCGTCGGTCGGGGCCGACGCCCTCTCCGGGATCCGCTACGTGCTCCGCAGTCCGATCCTGCCGCTCGTCCTCGCGATCGAGGCATGCCTGAACGTCTTCGGCAGCAACAGCGCGCTGGTCACGATCTTCGCGCGCGACGTGCTCGGCATGGGAGCGCAGGGCTTCGGCCTGCTGCTCTCCGGTCAGGGCGCCGGCGCGATCCTCGGCACGCTGGCGCTCGTGCTCGTCGGCGACGTCCGGCGGAAGGGTCTGGTCATGATCGGCGCCGGCAGCGTGTACGCCGCCGCGATGGTGTCGTTCGCGTGGTCGCGCTCGTTCCAGCTCTCGGTCGCCTGCCTGGTGGTGCTCGGCTGCGTCGACGCCGTGTGGGGCGCGATGCGCAACACCATCGTGCATCTGGTGGCCGACGACGAGTATCGCGGGCGCGTCATGGGGCTGACCGTCGTGACCACCCGAGGCGTCACCAACATCGCGCAGGTGGAGACCGGCGTTGCCGTGGCGCTCCTCGGACCCGTCGCGGCCGCGACGCTCGGCGCGTTCGTCGTGGCGCTGACCGTGCTCGGCGGCGCCGCGCGGAGCGAGCGCCTGCGTACCTTCACGAGCGGGGCGCCGCGGCACGCGACCAGGTCGGCGGTCTGAGACGCAAGATGGACGCAGTGGGCGCTACGCCCGTACCACCGGCGCCTCGCACCAGTACCACCGTTGGGGGGGCGGGCCGAGGTGATAGCCGACCGATACTCGCGAACCTCGTTTGTGCCCGGCCGGCCCTTGGCGGACTCCGCCGGGCGCCTACGATGGCTCCGATGGACACCGTGCTCGAGATCATTTCGCCGCTGGGTCGGGGCCGGCGCTACGGCGTGCTCGCCGCCTCGTTCCTCTTGGTCGTGGTGCTTGCCGAGATCGAGGGCCTCGCCTTCCTGCTCTTCGCCCTCGTGCTCGGGAACCCCGGCGCCTTCCTGACCGTGCAGGGCGGGCTCTTCCCGGCCGCGCTCTTCGTCGCGGCGGCCACCGCCGGCGCCATGCTCTGGCGGGCCTCCCGCTGGGAGGTCGTTCACAAGCTGGAGGCGCTCCAGCGAGATGAGCTCGCGGACTCGTTCGTCACCTCCGACTGGCAGCAGCGGATCGGGACGGCGCGCCGGCCCTGACCCCCCGGCGATGTCGGCGATCGCCCGACTTTGTCGCCCGCCCGTCCGCGACCTAGACTCCGTGCAGCCGTTGGACATCTCTGACCGCCCCATCCTCAGTCCGGCATACCGCCTCGTGCTCCGCCTCGAGATCGACAATCGCCCCGGCATGTTCGCGAAGGTCGCGACGATGGTCGGCGAGCGCGGCTGCAGCCTCGGCGCGATCGATCTCGTCGAGGCGACGGGCGCCACCCACGTGCGCGACGTCACGGTCGACGTCCAGAGCGAGGAGGCCGGCGAGAAGCTCGCCGCCGCGCTCCGCACGATCGACGGGATCAAGGTCCGTGCGGTCTCCGACCGGACGTTCCTCGTCCACCTCGGCGGGAAGATCGAGGTCAAGGGCCGCACCCAGGTCCGCAACCGCGACGACCTCTCGCTCGTGTACACCCCCGGCGTCGCGCGGGTCTGCCGCGCGATCGCCGAGAACAAGGATCTCGCGTGGACCTTCACGATGCGGGGCAACACCGTAGCGGTCGTCTCCGACGGCACCGCCGTGCTCGGCCTCGGCAACATCGGCCCCGAGGGCGCCCTGCCGGTCATGGAAGGCAAGTCGATGCTCTTCTCGCAGCTCGCCGGGATCAACGCGTTCCCGCTCTGTCTGACGGCAAAGGATCCCCAGACGATCATCGACACGGTCGTGGCCGTGGCGCCGAACTTCGGCGGGATCAACCTCGAGGACATCGCCGCGCCGGCCTGCTTCGACATCGAGCGCGAGCTCCGGAGACGGCTCGACATCCCGGTCTTCCACGACGACCAGCACGGCACCGCGATCGTCGTGAACGCCGCGCTCCGGAACGCCGCCGCGGTCTGCGAGATGGCCCTCGACAAGCTCCGGGTCGTCATCGTCGGCGCGGGGGCCGCCGGGATCGCGACCGCGCGGCTCCTCCACCGCTCGGGCGTCACGCACATCCGGCTCTGTGACCGGCACGGCATCGTGCACCTCGGCCGCACCGACCTCAACAGCGAGAAGCGCGCCGTGGTGCAGGAGCTCGACCCGCAGGCGCCGGCCGGCTCCATCTCCGACGCGGTGAAGGACGCGCACGTCTTCATCGGCCTCTCCGGCCCGAAGCTCCTCACCGTGGAGGCCCTGCGAACGATGGCGCGGCCGCGGATCGTCTTCGCCATGGCGAACCCCGAGCCGGAGATCGACCCGGCGATCGCCGCGCCCGAGGTGGACGTGCTCGGGACCGGCCGGAGCGACTACCCGAACCAGGTGAACAACGTCCTGGCGTTCCCGGGCTTCTTCCGCGGCCTCCTCGACGCGCACGCTCGCTCGGTCACCACCGAGATGGAGCTCGCCGCGGCGAACGCGCTCGCCGCGACCGTGCCGGCGAAGCTCCGCTCCAACGACTACATCCTGCCCTCGGTATTCGATCCCCAGGTCGTGCCGTCGATGGCGCGCGCGGTCGCCGCGGCCGCCCGGGCCGCCGGCGTCGCGCGCAAGGTTCCCCGCGCCCGCGGGGCGCACTCGCCCACGGGCTAGCCGCGCTCGCGGGCCGAGCGGCGCCGCGATGGGTACGCGCTGACCGCGGCTGTCGCGCCGACCGCGGCCCTCGCGCTACTGCGGCTCCCGCACCCGGTACGACATCGGCGCGACGTCGTCGACCGTCTGCCCCTTCGGCCGCCACTCCGGGACCGTCCTCCAGATCCGCTCGCCCGCGGTCTGGACGGCGCGAAGGAGCGCGGCCTCGTCGAAGCGGACCGCCCTCCCGTCGTCCAGGAGCGTCTCGCCGTCCACGATCACGGTCCGCACGTCCGTCCCGCTGCCGCACTCGACGAGCGACGCGATCGGGTCGCGCACGGCGCCGTGGTGCGCCTGCGCGAGGTCGACGAGGATGAGGTCGGCCTTCGCACCCGGCGCGAGCCGGCCGAGGTCGTCGCGGCCGAGCGCGCGCGCGCCGCCGAGCGTCGCGGCGTCGTAGACGTCGCGCGGCGCGCCGGTGCGGAACGAGCCGTCGACCCAGCGCGTCATGAGACCCGCGAGGCGCATCTCCGCGATGAGGTCCTGGGGGTACGTGTCGGTCCCGAGCGCGAGGTTGATCCCGCGCGCGCGGTACGCGCTGAACGACTCGAGCGCGAGGCCCATCTTCGCGTACTTGGAGGGCGAGTGGGAGACCGAGGCGCCGCTCGCCGCGACGAGCGCGAGGTCGTCGGCGTACGGGTAGTGGGCCCAGGAGTGACCGGCGTGGAACACGCAGTGGCCGAGGATGACCTCGGGCCCGAGGAAGCCGATCGTCCGAAGGTACTGGAGCGGGGTCTCGTTCCGCTCGCGGAGCACGCTCTGGAACTCGCGCTGGTTCAGCGCGGCGTGGAGCTGGATGCCGACCCCGAGCTCGCGCGCCGCGACCTTCGTCGCGGCGAGGGTCTCCGGCGTCGTGGTGTCGACCTGGCCGGGGTAGAGCATCCCGCGGAGACGGTCGTGGTGGCTCCCATGGTTCGCCGCGATCCAGGCCTTCGCGCGCTCGAGGCCCGCGAGCCCCGCCCCCGGCGTCCACTCCCACTCGACGCGGCCCTCGGCGTCGAAGACGTAGCCCGCGTCGCGGAAGCCGGGGCCAGCGTAGGCGCGCACGCCGAGCGCGCCGACGAGCGCCGCGTACTCGTCGAGCGGGTAGCCGCGGATGCCGACGTCGAGGATCGTCGTCGCCCCGCCGCGGACCGCCGCCCAGTAGCCGAACCGCGCGTCGACCTCCACCGAGCGCGGCGGCTGCTTGGCGCCCCGCAGGCCGGCCTGGTACGAGACGAAGTTCATGCCGAAGTAGTCCGCGCGCGTCGCGTCGAGGAAGAGCGCCGAGCGCGCGTTCGTCGCGGCGTGGACGTGCGTGTTGATGAGGCCCGGGCTCACGAGCATGCCCGGCGCGTCGATCGTGCGGTCGGCCCGCCCGTCGAAGCGGTGGCCGACGTGGACGATCCGGTCGCCTTCGTAGACGACCGCTCCGTCGCGGATGAGCTCGTGCCCGCCGCCCGAGAAGGCGACCACCCAGCCGCCGCGAATGAGCGTGCGCATGACGCCGGAAGTCTAGAGAGCCGTCGCCGCCCGCGTCCGGCGCGACCCGGTGTCCTCGCGGCGCCTGCCCGACAGACCGCGCGGGGCAGGCGCGGTAGGTTGGTGCTCGATCCTCGCACGGAGGTGTGGCGTGCCGGTCATGTCGAAAGAGGCCCTCCTCGAGAAGTTCGATCTCAAGCCCGAGGACGTCGATGCGCTCATCGCGAAGCTCAAGGCGCTCGTCCACGAGGGCAACGTCCGGCGGCTCGTCGTCCGCGACCGCGGCGGTCGCACGATCATCGAGGCGCCGCTCACGGTAGGGGTGGTCGGCGCCGCGCTCATCCCGCTCTGGGCGGCGGTCGGCGCGATCGGCGCGCTCGCGGCCAACTGCACGATCGAGGTCGAGCGGCCGGCCCCCTAGGCGAGGAGCTGGCGGACCACCATCTGCAGGACCCCGCCGTGGCGGAGGTACTCGACGTCCGTCGGGTTGTCGATGCGCGAGCGTACGCGGAACGCCACCTTCGTGCCGTCGTCGCGCTCGGCCTCGACGTCGAGGAGCTGCTTCGGCCGGACGCCCGTCGCGAGCCCGCGGATCGTGAAGCGCTCGCGGCCGCTGAGGCCGAGCGTGGCGGGGGTCTCGCCGGGAAGGAGCTCGCACGGCAGTACGCCCATCCCGACGAGGTTGGAGCGGTGGATCCGCTCGAACGACTCGGCGATGACCGCCTTCACGCCGAGGAGGCTCGGGCCCTTGGCCGCCCAGTCGCGTGACGAGCCGGTGCCGTACTCCTTGCCCGCGAGCACGATGAGCGGCGTGCCCTCGGCGCGGTACTGCATCGCGGCGTCGTAGGGCGACATCTCCTCGCCGTCGGGAAGGTGGACGGTCCAGGCGCCCTCGCGCTCCGGCGTGAGCTTGTTGCGGAGCCGGATGTTCGCGAACGTCCCGCGCATGAGGACCTCGTGGTCGCCGCGTCGCGTCCCGTACTGGTTGAGATCGGCCTTCGCGACGCCGCGCGCGGCCAGGTACCGGCCGGCGGGGCTCTGCTCGGAGAACCCGCCCGCCGGCGAGATGTGATCGGTCGTGATCGAGTCACCGACGACGACGAGCGCGCGGGCACCGACGATGTCGGCGAGCGGCGCCGGTGTGGGCCCGAGGTCGCGGAAGAACGGCGGCTCCTGCACGTAGGTGGACGAGGGATCCCAGGTGTAGAGCGGCCCGACCGGCGCCTTCATCGCTTGCCAGTGCTCGTCGCCCGTGAACACGCGACCGTACTCCTGTTCGAACTGCTCGCGGCGCACGCTCGCGGCGATCGTCGCCGCGACCTCCTCCGGCGCGGGCCAGAGGTCCTTCAGGTACACCGGCGCGCCATCCCTCCCGGTCCCGAGCGGCTCGGTCGTGAGGTCGGTGAGCACCGTGCCCGCGAGCGCGTAGGCGACGACGAGCGGCGGCGACGCCAGGTAGGAGGAGCGCACGAGCGGGTGGACCCTGCCTTCGAAGTTCCGGTTTCCGGAGAGCACCGCGACGACGTTGAGGTCGCCCCCGGTGACCGCGGCCTCCACCTCGGCGCTCGCGAGCGGTCCGCTGTTTCCGATGCACGTCGTGCACCCGTAGCCGACGACGTTGAAGCCGAGCGCGTCGAGGTACGGCGTGAGGCCGGCCGCGTCCAGGTAGCGCGTGACCACGCGCGAGCCGGGCGCGAGGCTCGGCTTGACGGTGGCCGGCACCCGGAGGCCACGCTCGACGGCGCGCTTCGCCAGCAGCCCCGCCGCGACCATGACCGACGGGTTCGAGGTGTTCGTGCACGAGGTGATCGCGGCGAGGACGACCGACCCGTCCGTCACCGCCGCCTTCGTCGCCGTCGCCGCGACCGCGGCGGCATTCGCCTTCTTCGGGCCGGCCGCCTTCTCGAACGAGCCGCGGACGCCGGCCAGGCCGACCCGATCCTGCGGTCGCTTCGGGCCGGCCAGGCTCGGCTCGACCGTCCCCAGGTCGAACTCGATGAGCTCGCTGAAGACGGGGGTGGGCGATGCGTCGGTGCGGAAGAGGCCCTGCGCGGTGAGGTACGCGCGCGCGAGCGGGACGGCGTCGCCGCGACCGGTCGCCTCGAGGAACTCGAGCGAGCGCTCGTCCGCCGGGAAGAGCGCCGCGGTCGCACCGTAGTCCGGGCACATGTTCGAGAGCGTCGCGCGGTCCGGGATCGACAGGCTCGAGAGGCCGGCGCCGCAGAACTCGACGAACTTGTCTACCACGCCGTGCTTGCGGAACAGCTCGGTGAGCGTGAGGACGAGGTCGGTCGCGGTCGTGCCGGGGCGGAGCGACCCGCTGAGGCGCACGCCGATGACCACCGGGGCGGGGAGGTACATCGGCTGGCCGAGCATCGCGGCCTCCGCCTCGATGCCGCCGACACCCCAGCCGAAGATGCCGAGGCCGTTCACCATCGTCGTGTGGGAGTCCGCGCCGACGAGCGTGTCGTAGATCGCGACGCCGGCCTGTACCTGGACGAGCCGCGAGAGGCGCTCGAGGTTGACCTGGTGGCAGATGCCCATGCCCGGCGGGACGACGCGGAAGTTGCCGAAGGCCTGCTGGGCCCAGCGGAACAGGGCGTAGCGCTCGCCGTTCCGCTCGAACTCGCGGTCGAGGTTCCGGGCGTAGGCGTCCGGGCTGCCGAAGGCATCGACCTGGACCGAGTGGTCGACGACCAAGTCCACCTGCACGAGCGGATCGATCTTCCGCGGATCCTTGCCCGCGCGCTGCATGGCCCCGCGCATCGCGGCGAGGTCCACCACCGCGGGCACGCCGGTGAAGTCCTGGAGCAGCACGCGGGCCGGCGTGAACGGGAGCTGCGCGCCCTCCGTCGTCGCCGGCCACGCCGTCAGCGCGCGGATGTCCTCATCGGTCGCGCGGCCCGCGACCTGCTCGCGCAGCAGGTTCTCGAGGAGGATCTTCACGGTGAACGGGAGCTTCGAGGGATCGCCGAGGCCGGCCTCGCGGAGCGCGTCGAGCCGGTGGTAGCGCAGGGTGGTTCCGGGGAGTGGACTGAGGGTGGAGGTCATGCGGCCATGCTAGGTCGAATCCATTTGTCATACCATTCGCCCATTCCCCGCGACTTCGAGTGAGGTGGAGCGATGGCCGACGACGAGCGCACGTTCCTGCGCGGCATTGCGAGCGAGAGCTACGGCATCGGCGAGTGGCGCAGGAAGCAGCGCTCGGCGCCGCGCGTGCGCTCGGCGGGCACGATCGTGGACGACGCGAGCGTCGGGCACTCCGGTGATTCCGACCAGTCGCAGACCTCGTGGATGCTCGGCCCAGGCGACGAGCCCTTCCTGACCCAGACGCTCCAGGTCCACCACGTCGAGCTCTTCCCGGGCGGCGCGAACCACGGGCACGGCCACCAGAACGAGGCCACCTTCTACATCCTCGAGGGGACCGGCTACGAGATCCACGACGGCAAGCGCTACGACTGGGCCAAGGGCGACTTCGCGATGGTCCACGCCGAAAGCAAGCACCAGCACTTCAACGCGAGCACGACCGAGCGCGCGCTCGCCCTCGTGATCAAGGCGAAGTGCGCCTGGATGTACCTCGGCCTCATCCAGCAGGGCCGGAGCGGCCCGCTCAAGGATCCCGAGAAGTACGGCCCCCGCGAGGACTGGTCCCAGCTCTGGACGCCCGGCTCGAGCGAGCAGACCAAGGTCGTGAAGCAGGCGGACACGAAGTGGGAGCGCACGCGCGACGGAAAGGTCCGGATCATCACGTCCCCGGCGCGGACCGACCTCCGCACGCACAGCGTGGACATCTACGAGCAGGAGATCGCGCCAGGCGGCCGGTCGGCGAAGCACTGGCACATGGCCGACGAGGTCCTCTACTGCATCAGCGGCGGCGGCTACAGCCTGCACTGGGACGTCGAGGCTGAGATCGACGACCGCTACTACGCCCGCGTGGCCAAGGAGCCGACGCGCTGGGAGTTCAAGAAGGGGGACCTCGTTTACGTTCCCCAGAACACCGTCCACCAGCACTTCGCGACCGGCGGCGCGCCGCTCCACATGCTGTCGGGCCAGAACCGTCTCTTCAAGCTCCTCGGCTACGACAACGTCGCCTACCTCGAGGACGCGCCGAAGGGCTAGCCGTCAGCTGAAGTCCCACCGGCCTTCCCTCTTCGCCCTGCCGGGCTACCGGCTGTTCTGGATCGGCATCACGCTCTCCACGATCGGCAGCCGAGCCTCGCTCACCGCGAACCTCTGGCAGGTCCAGGAGCTGACCGGCTCGACGCTCCAGGTCGGCCTCGTCGCGCTCTTCGAGGGCATCGCCGTGCTCGTCGTCGGTCCGCTCGGCGGCACGATCGCCGACCGCGTGGACCGTCGCCGGCTCGTCCAGCTCGCGCAGGGCCTCGCGCTCCTCACCTCGCTCGCGCTGGCGATCCTGAGCTGGCTCCACCTCGTCGTGCCGGCCCACGTCTTCGTCGCATCGCTCCTCGTCAGTGCTCTCGCGACGTTCGACGTCCCGGCGCGCCAGTCGCTCATCCCGGCGCTCGTGCCGCGCGAGCGGATCGTCGAGGCGATCGCCCTCGCGATCCCCGGGCGGAACGTCGCGCTCCTCGTGGGCCCCGCCATCGCCGGCATGCTGATCAGCCTCGCGGGCGCCCAGCTCGTCTACCTCTTCGACGTCGTGACGTACGTCGTCCTCATCGTCACGCTCGGCCGCATCGGCTTCGAGAAGATGGATCCGCCGAAGGTGACGGCCTCGCTCTGGTCGAGCGCCGGCGAGGGCTTCAGCTACATACGGCGGCAGCCGCTCATCTGGCAGCTCATGGCGATGGATCTCTCGGCGACGTTCTTCGCCGGGTACCGCGTGCTCCTGCCCTCGCTCGCACGCGACGTCTTCGACGTCGGGGCCGCCGGCTACGGGCTCCTCGCGGGCGCGCCCGCCGTCGGCGGCATCCTGGGCTCGGGGGTCGCCTACCGCCTCGCCGCCTACCGGCGCAAGGGCCTCCTCGCTCTCGGCGCGACCGCGGCGTACGCCGCGGTCGCGATGGCGCTTGGCTACGTGCCGTGGTTCGTGCTCGCGGTCGTGCTCACCGGCCTCCTCGGCCTGACCGACACGGTGGCGCAGGTGATCCGGCAGGGCGTGGTGCAGGCCGAGACGCCGAACGAGCTGCGCGGCCGCGTGACCGCCGTCTACCAGATGGTCTCTCGGGGTGGGCCGGCGCTCGGCCAGGCGCAGCTCGGCGCGAGCGCGCTCGCGCTCGGCTCGCCCCTCGCGCTCGCGCTCGGCTCGCTCGTCCCGCTCGCGCTCTCGCTGTGGTTCGCTCTCCGCGGCAGGACCGTGCGGGAGTACGAGGGATGACGCCGCCGTAGCGCCGGCGACATCGCGGCTGCGTGCGCCGCGTCCCGGCTCAGAACGGCGGCCAGGGGATCGCCGGCCAGCCCGGGCTGGGGAACGGGAAG
>Ga0080064_1007268_pt1 | contig 11289 bp, 9 predicted proteins | sample Subgrocontami54m_FD_69260 | JGI IMG/M metagenome (GOLD analysis project Ga0080064, IMG submission 69260) | Subsurface groundwater microbial communities from S. Glens Falls, New York, USA - GMW46 contaminated, 5.4 m (SPADES assembly) (version 2) ... | reverse complement strand
CAGAAGATCCTCGGGGAAGAGGCCGTCAGTCTTAAGATTTGACACCGTAAGTTATTATATGGTAATATCATACGAATTTTAGAGGAGGACCACGTGGCCATCACAAAGAAGGATATCGTCCTTAAAATATCGGGTGAAACGGGCATCAAACAGATCGATGTCAAGCGCGTCGTCCAGGCGTCGCTGGATAAGATCACGGAGTATTTGGCTACCGGCCAGACGGTGGAGCTTAGGAATTTCGGCATTTTCAAAGTGAAATCCAGGCGGGGTCGTCTCGGGCGCAACCCTCGTACCGGCCAGGAAGTCCCGGTGCCTCCGAAGAAGGTCGTGGTTTTTAAGCCCGGGCTCATCATGAAGAGAGATGTGAAATAGGAGTCCAATTTTTTTGACAAGGTGACCCCCGCTGTCCGCCAACGATCTATGGCGGACGAAACGCGGGGGTTCTTTATTCAAAGAGGCCTGATCATTTGACACGGTTTCAACGGTTAAGAGGATTTCAGGACATTTATGGAAGCGACGCGCGCGGCTTTGCCGCCGTGGCCGCCGCCGCGAGAACCGTATTCGGGATTTTCGGATTTGAAGAAATCGCCACGCCGGTTGTCGAAGAAAAAGAGCTTTTTACGCGGGCGCTGGGCGCCGAAACGGACGTGGTCCAAAAGGAAATGTACGAGTTCGAGGACCGCAGCAAGATCCGCCTGGCGCTGCGCCCGGAGGGGACGGCCGGGATCGTCCGCGCGTACCTAGAAAATAATTTCGATAAAACGCAAGGTCTCGCGAAGTTTTATTATCTCGGCCCCATGTTTCGAAGCGAGCGCCCCCAGGCCGGCCGCCTGCGGCAGTTTCATCAGATCGGCGTGGAGCAGTTGGGCACGGACAGCCCTTTAGCCGATGCCGAAACCATTCACTGCCTGACGACGTTTTTGGACGCCGTCGGCGCGCAGGGTTATCAAGTGAAGCTGAATAACCTCGGGACGCTTGAGGAGCGCCACCATTTCAAGGAAGCGCTTAAAGAATATTTTGAACCGAAAAAAAACAAGCTTTGCGACGACTGCAAGCACCGCTTGGAAAAAAATGTTTTCCGGATCCTTGATTGCAAAGTGGAGTCCTGCCGGCCCGTCATCTTAAAATCCCCTCCGATCCATGGTTTCCTGAATGAAGAAAGCAAAAATCATTATAAGAAGGTGTGCGCCGCGCTGGATGCTGCGGGCGTCCGCTATACGCAAGATGACTATATGGTCCGTGGGTTGGACTATTACACCAAGACAGTCTTTGAAATTTCTCATCCCGGGCTTGGTTCCCAAGACGCGTTGGCGGCCGGCGGGCGTTATGATCATTTGATCGAATCATTCGGCGGATCCGCGGCCGGCGCGGTGGGTTTCGCGGCGGGCGTCGAGCGGCTTTTGATGGTTTTGAAAGCGTCGGCGGAAGAAGAGAAACCGTCTTCCGTTTTTATCGTGACCTTGGGAGAAGAGGCGGCCGCGATGGGGTTTAAACTGCTATCGGAGCTTCGAAAAGAGGGGGTTTCCGCCTCGATGGATTTTTCCTCCAAATCGCTGAAAGGCCAGATGCGCTCCGCGGACAAACACAAGAGCCGCACGGTGGCCATTCTCGGGGACGATGAGATCAAAAAAGGAATTATTATTTTGAAAAACATGAGCGGCGGGTCTCAAACCGAATGCCCGTTCAAAAACGCGGTCGAGACCCTTAGAGGAAAGAACTAGCGATGCTTCGAACGCATACCTGCGGCGCGCTGAACGATAAAGAGATCGGAAAAGAAGTCACGCTTTGCGGATGGGTAGATACCGTGCGCGATCATGGAGGCGTCACGTTCATTGATCTGCGGGACCGTTACGGGAAGACCCAGATCATTTTTGATCCCGCCTTAAAAGGGAATGTTTCCCGGGAGCTTAAATCCGAAGATTGTATTCTCGTCCGCGGCAAGGTGCAGGCGAGGCCGAAAGGCACCGAGAATCCGAAACTCCCGACAGGGCTCATCGAAGTGGTCGCGAAAGAATCGGAGATTTTAAACGCTTCCTCGCCGCTTCCGTTCGAAGTGACCAAGAGCCACGAAACCAATGAAGAGCTGCGCCTGCAATACCGGTATTTGGATCTTCGGAATCCGGAAGTTCAAAAAAATATCTTCATCCGGCATAAAATTTGTCAGGCGATCCGCCGCGCGCTGGACCAGCACGACTTCATCGAGGTGGAGACCCCGATCCTGACGAAGTCCACCCCTGAAGGCGCGCGGGATTACCTGGTCCCGAGCCGCGTCAATCAAGGAGAGTTTTACGCGCTCCCGCAGTCGCCCCAGCTTTTTAAACAAATTCTCATGGTGTCGGGATTTGACCGTTATTTCCAGATCGCGAAGTGCTTTCGGGACGAAGATTTAAGGGCGGACCGTCAGCCCGAGTTCACGCAGCTGGACATGGAAATGTCGTTTTTAGAGGAAAACGATCTTTTTTCGATCGTGGAGCAGGTCTTGAAGGAAGTTTTTAAAGAGACGAAGGGCGTTTCTCTCAAAACTCCGTTTCCGCGGCTGACTTATGAAGAAGCCGCCGGCCGCTATGGATCCGACAAGCCGGATCTGCGTTTTGGATTGCCGATCGAGGATATCTCCTCGTATTTTAAGCAGACCGAGTTTAAAATTTTTAAAGAAGCGCTCGCGAAAAAGGAGGGACGGATCTTGAGCCTGACTCTTTCAAAGCCGGGGGAAGTCTCGCGAAAGGACACGGACGACCTGATCGCGTTCGCGAAGGCCGAGGGTGCAGGCGGCCTCGCCTTTTTCAAGGCGGAACAAGACCGATGGGATTCTCCGATCGCCAAGTTTTTTGATCCGAAGCTCCAGTCCGAGGTGATCCAGGCGCTGAAAATTTCCTCAGGAGACCTCGTGTTGATCGTGGCGGATGAAAAGGAGAAAGCGAGAAAAGTGATGGGGGCTTTAAGAACGCATCTAGCTAAATCAAAAAAACTCGTTGAAAAAGGAGAGTTTCATTTCAGCTGGGTGACCGATTTTCCGCTCTTTAAGTGGAACGGGGAAGAAAAACGTTGGGAAAGCGAACACCATCCTTTCACGGCCCCCAACGAGGAGGATTGGAAGAAATACAAAGAGTCAAACGAGCTCGGGAAGATCCGCTCGCGCGCGTATGATCTGGTGTTGAATGGCAGCGAGATCGCCTCGGGCTCCATGCGTATCCACGACGAAGCGCGTCAAAAAGAAATTTTCAAGACCATCGGTTTAAGCGAAAAAGAGGCGGAAAGCCGTTTTGGTTTTCTTTTGAAGGCTTTTAAATTTGGCGCGCCCCCTCACGGAGGGATCGCGCTTGGGCTGGACCGGCTCGCCGCGCTGGTCTTGGGCCTTGAGAGCATTCGCGAGGTCATCGCGTTTCCCAAGAATCAAAAGGCGGCGGACCCGATGACCGACGCGCCGTCTCCGGTGAATGAGAAACAATTGAAAGAGCTGGGCATCAAGATCCGGTGAGGGAGAATCGGGTGGAAGTGACGATGCGCCCCGGTGTTCGCGGCATGAGCGCGGCCCAAATCCGGCGGGCGGTAGTGGCCACGCTGGCGGCTGAAAAAGCAAAAAAGAGCAGGGTGAGCGTTCTTTTGACCGGGAACCGGGAAATCCGGCGGATCAACCTTTCGTTTTTGAAACACGATTACGCGACGGACGTCATTTCGTTCGGCGCCGGAGAAAAAAATTATCTGGGAGACATTGTGGTATCGGCCGAGATGGCAAGGTCTTTTTCAAAAAAACTTCGGATCCCTTACACGCAGGAATTGTCGCGTTATGTCGTGCATGGAACGCTGCACCTTTTGGGATATGAAGATGGGTCAAAAAAAGATAAAATCAAGATGAGGCGCCGCCAGGAACGGATCTTAAAGAAGCTGTTCCGGGATCTGGTGCCGGCCAAACTGTCATGACCCCACCACCTCTTTTGCAATCTGAAAGATTGATGGATTCGCTTTCAGCGAATCCTCCCACCACTTTTAGGTGTTGGGATGGTAAGGTGAGTGGCGGGAGAAAAGAGGTGGTGGGGTGAAAAAACGCTCCTTTTTGAAAAGTCTCAACGACGCGACGGAAGGGTTCATCTATGTCGTGAAGCATGAGCGGAACATGCGCACGCATTTTTTGTTGGGGTTTTTGGTGCTTCTTTTGGCCATATTTCTCGGGGCGGACCGTCTGGAATTCATCATTTTATGCGCGGCGATCACGCTGGTTTTTTTGGCGGAGATGTTCAATACCGCAATCGAGGAGACCTTGGATCTCCTGCATTCTTCGACGCACCGCACCGTGCGGATCATTAAGGATATTTCCGCCGGCGCGGTTCTCGTCACGACGCTAAACGCGCTCATCGTCGGGTTTTTTATTTTTTCGCCGCATTGGTCCCAGCCGGTCGAGTGGATCGGTTTCAAGGTGCGTCAAGGCGATTGGTCTATTACCTTCGCGGCGTTTCTCGTGGTGGTGTTTTTTGTGATCAGCGGCAAGGCTTTTTTCCGGCACGGGACGCCTTTTCACGGTGGCGCGGTGAGCGGGCACGCGGCCATTGCGTTTTCGGTCTGGACCGCGATTCTTTTGACGCAAAATAATGTGTTCGTGACCGGGATCACGTTTTTGCTGGCGCTTTTGGTCGCCCAAAGCCGGCTGCGGGCAAAGATCCATTCTTTTTGGGAAGTCGTGGCCGGCGCCGTGATCGGTTTTCTTGTGACCGCGCTCTTTTTTCAAGTCTTTCGATAGGGGAAACCATGCTTCAAAAATTCAGAAATCATTTTGCCTCGGGACTTTTGGTGATCGGCCCCGTTTTCCTCACGGTGATCGTGATCGGCTATTTGGTGAAACTAACCGACCGGTTGGTCGTCAATCCCGTTTTTGAGATCCTTCCGATCGAAGTGGACGCGACCTTTAAAATCATTTTGACGAAACTTCTGATCGCGCTTCTCGTCATCTTATTGGTGAGTTTTGTGGGTTTCGCGACAAAAAAGTTCATTTTTAAACAGCTCTTTTCAAGCTGGGACACGATCCTCAACAACATTCCTTTTTTCAACCGTCTTTACATGTCCATCAAAGAGATCGCACTCGCGTTTTTCGGGGATAAATCGGGGGTGTTTAAACGGGCGGTCTTCCTGGAATATCCGAGAAAAGGCATCTACGTTCTGGGGTTCATCATGACCGAGAAGCGTTGGGACATTCATGAAAAGACCGGCAAAGACATCGTGAATGTTTTTGTCCCTTCGCCGCCGAATCCCGCAACGGGCCAATTTGTTTTTGTTCCGAAAGAAGAATTGATCGAAGCGGGTATCACCGTCGAAGAAGGCATCCGGCTCGTCATTAGCGGGGGCGCGGCCGTTCCGCCGCTGAAAAAAAATGGCGGCCACTAAGACCCAAGCGTTCGTCCTGTATACGCAGGATTACCGGGATACGAGTCTCCTGGGGTCTTTTTATACCCGAGATTTTGGGAAGATCCGCGGGATCGTGAAAGGCATCCGGGACACCCGGACACGGTTTTCGAGCACGCTGGAGCCTTTTTCGCTGAACGAGATCTTATTTTATCGCAGGAAACGGGGTGGTGATCTTCACCAGGTCACGCAGATCGACTGTATGAGTTTGTTCCCCGAAGTCCGTGAGGATTTGGAACGCCTTTCCTACGCGAGCTATTTTTCGGAACTCTTGGATGAGCTGGTGGAAGTGGAGGATCCGAACCCCGAGATCTTTGATCTGATGAACGACTCGCTCTTGTTTCTGGCCAGCGGCGCTTCTCCGAAACGCGCGGCGCGGATCTTTGAGGTGAAGCTTTTGGAGTCTTTGGGTTTGATGCCGGAGATCCGGTTTTGCGTGGTTTGCGAAACGAAGGACCCGGACCCCGCGTATTTCAATGTCGGCATGGGGGGCATTCATTGCAAAGCGTGCGCCCCTCAAAAAGACTCGGTGAGCGCCCCTATTTCAAAAGGCACGCTTAATTTTTTGGACCGTGTGAGGCGTTCGGATCTCAAAGCGCTTTATCCGATCAAGGTCTCGCAGGAGGTCGGGGAGGAGCTCGAAAAGATCTTGAGGCGTTTTGTGGATTTTCATTTGTCCAACAAGTTGAAATCGGTTATTTTCTTGGAAAAAATGGGACTTAATTAAATGAGCACCTGACTTACGCGACTGTTGAGGAGCGTAAAGTCAGCCGTGCGAATTTATCCCAAAGGCGTTTCCCAAGAAACGCCGTGGGATCTGATAAGGAAAAACCAATGGTGTATTTCCAAGACTTAATAGCAAAACTATCTGACTATTGGATCAAGAAGGGCTGCGCGGTTTTACAGCCTTACGACATGGAAGTCGGCGCCGGGACCTTTCATCCGGCGACTTTTTTTGGCGTCTTGGGGCCCGACCCATGGAATGTCGCCTATGTCCAGCCCACGCGCCGTCCGACCGACGGCCGCTACGGAGAAAATCCTCTCAGGACCCAGCATTATTATCAATACCAGGTCATTTTAAAACCCTCTCCCGCGGATGCCCAGGATCTCTATTTAGGAAGCTTGAAAGCCGTCGGGCTTGATCTAAAGAAACATGACGTGCGATTCGTGCAGGATGATTGGGAATCTCCGACGCTTGGCGCGTCAGGGCTTGGTTGGGAAGTGTGGCTCGACAGCTTGGAAGTGACCCAGTTCACTTATTTCCAGCAAATGGCGGGGTTCGTTTTGAACCCGATCGCCTGCGAGATCACCTACGGCTTGGAGAGGATCGCCATGTTTTTGCAAGGGGCGCACGATCTTTTCGATCTGGATTGGGCGAAAGGCGTGAAATACGGCGCGCTTCGTTTGGACCATGAAAAGGAGTATTGCCGCTACAATTTTGAAACCAGCGACACCGCGATGCTGCATCAGCTTTTTCAAACCTACGAGGCGGAAGCCAAGCGCCTTTTGCCGGAGGACTTGTCGAAGGCCGAGATCCTTCCGGCTTATGAATGGACGCTCAAGACCTCTCATGTTTTTAACCTCCTCGACGCGCGCGGCGCCGTGAGCGTCAATGAACGGCCGATGTTCATCGCCCGCGTGAGAAGCCTCGCGAAAAAATGCGCGGCCGCTTACGCGTTTAAGAAACACGGCGTGCCCCTAGAGGCGAAACGATGAAACAGACAAAAAAGTCCGAGGCCGCACCGAAAGATGTTTTGTTTGAGATCGGCACCGAAGAGCTTCCCGCGACCAATCTCGCCGATTTATTCGAGTCCGCCGAAGAAAATATTCTCAACCAACGCGCCAAAAAGGCTTTTGAGGATAAAAGGATTTCGTTCAAAAACTGTTCGGTATGGGCCACGCCGCGACGGCTTGTTTTCTATTTCGAAGAGGCGGCCCCCGCCCAGGCGCCCAAAGAGACGATGACCAAGATCCTGTCCAAAGAGGAGGCCTATGGCGCGGATGGGAAGCCCACCGAGAAGTTTCTCATGATCTTGAAACACCGCAACACTTCGCCTCAGGAGACCGTGATCGCCGATTTGAACGGAAAACCGTATTGTTTTATTAGAAAATCAGAACCCGCGAAAGCGACGGCGGCGGTGCTTCCCGAGATTTTTGAGGCCCTGCTCAAATCGTTGCCGTTCCCCAAGAACATGAAATGGGGCTGTCAATGGCCCGACGGGTCCGATTTCTATTTCCCGCGGCCGGTCCGTTATTTCCTTTGTTTTTACGGAGACAAACCGCTTTCCTGCAAGCTCGCTTCGATCAAAGTCGAGAACAAGACCTCGATCTTTTCGAAGGGCGCCCGCGCCATCTTTCTCGTCAAGGACATCCCTTCTTATTTTAAGCTCCTGCGCCAGAAGGGCGTGATCCTGGATCCGGCCGAAAGAAAAAGCGTGATCCGGGAGGAATTGGACCGGTTGGCCGCGTCGCTTAAAGGGCGGCTCTATGAGGACCCGTTCCTTTTGAATGAGGTCAATTTTTTGGTGGAAAACCCCTATGCGATCTACGCCTCTTTCGGAAGTGAATTCCTGACTCTTCCTTCGGAAGTGCTGACGGTCAGCATGGCCAGAAAGCAGCGTATCTTCGGAATGCTGGACGGCCGGGGAAAAGTGCTGCCTCATTTTCTGGCGGTGCTGGACGGCACCGTGTCGCCGAAAGAAAAAAAAGAGGTCTCGGGCAATTACGAGCACATCTTGCGCGCGAAGCTTCAAGACAGCCTCTTTTTTTACAAGGAAGATCTGAAGACGCCTTTGGAAAAAAGAAAAAACGACTTGAAGAATCTCGTTTTTCTGAAAGGCGCCGGATCCATGTCCGAAAAATCCGACCGCCTCCTGAATTTGGCGAAAAAATTCGGATCGGAGCTCGGGGTGTCCGACAAGCCGGAGCAAAAGCTCCTGGAACGAGCCGCGGCTTTAAGCAAGGCGGATCTTTTGACCCACATGGTGGGCGAATTTCCGGAACTCCAGGGAATCATGGGGAAATACTACGCGCTGGAGGGCGGAGAAGACCCGAAGACGGCCGCCGCGATCGGCGAACAGTATTTGCCGCGCACCGCTCAGGATAAATACCCTGAATCTTTGGCCGGAAGCCTCTTGTCTATTTTTGACAAGGCCGATCTCGTCGTGGCCTGTTTTGGGCAGGGCCTCGAGCCGTCGAGCAGTCTCGACCCTTACGGGCTGCGCCGCAGCGCCTCCGCTATTTTAAAGATCGCGATCGAAAAAAAGATGGCGCTCTCTCTTTCAAAGCTCCTGGCAGAAACCAAGAGCCAATTGGGGGCCTTTGTTCAGAAAGATCATGAGAGCGGCCTCTTGAAAAAACTCGACATTTTTTTCAAAGACCGCTTCAAGTCCGTGATGGCGGACCGCGGTTTCAGGGAAGATCTGGTGGAGGCCGTGACCGCCTCCGGCTTTGACGTTCCTTATGAGGCCTATCGGCGTCTTGAATCCTTGAATAGTTTCTGCGAGGAAGAATTGTTTTCGAAGGCATGGAAGGTCGTGGAGCGCACGGTCAATATATTGAAGGGGAACAAGGAAGCGCTTCCCGACAAGATCGATCCCTCCTTTTTTGCGGAGGAGCTGGAGCGGGAGGTCTTTAGGCATTACGAGGCGTCTCATCAGGCGATCCGGCAGGCGGTTGAAACCCGCGATTACCGCGTCGCGACGGACTTGTATGCCAGGGCGTTTTTTGATATCCTGGATGAGTTTTTCAAGAAGGTCTTCGTCAACGCGGAAGACTTGAATGTCAAAAGAAACCGGTTGGCACTTTTACGGGCGGTCAAAGAACTTTACACGGATAAAATAGCGGACCTATCCAAGATCAGGTCAATAGCGGTCAAATAAAATACGTTTTTATAAAAGATTTTAGAAAAAAGGGGATTTTTTTCGCAAAAAGAGGGGGTTTCGAGATGGCTTTGGTGGCGGAACAGCGGCATATGAAATTCAAAAGAGAGGGAAGCGTGCAATCGATGAAAAAATATGTTTATTTTTTTGGCAATGGCAAAGCGGAAGGGACCCGGGATCAAAAAACACTTCTGGGCGGGAAGGGGGCCAATCTCGCCGAAATGACGAATCTCGGGATCCCCGTTCCTCCCGGTTTCACGATCTCGACCGTGGCCTGCAAAGAGTTTTACGCGCTGGGTGAAAAATGGCCGCCGGGTCTTTTGGAAGAAATCCAGGAAAATTTGAAACGGCTCGAATCAGCGACCGGAAAAGAATTCGGATCCAAGGAAAATCCGCTTTTGGTTTCCGTGAGAAGCGGCGCTTCGGTGTCAATGCCGGGCATGATGGACACGATCCTCAATTTGGGCCTCACCGAGGAGACCGTCAAAGGGTTAATCCGGAAGTCCGGCAACGAACGGTTCGCGTATGACGCGTACCGGCGTTTCATCCAGATGTTCGGCAATGTGGTCCTGGAGCTTGAGCATCATGGTTTCGAGCACATCCTGAAGGAGAAAAAGAAAAAACTGAAAGTCACGCAGGACACGGAGCTGGACGCGAAGGCGCTGAAAGAACTCGTCAAAGAGTACAAGGCCTTTGTGAAAAAATCCACGAAGCACGATTTCCCCGAGGATCCGCGCCTTCAGCTCAAGCTTTCCTGCAACGCGGTTTTTAAATCTTGGAACAATCAGCGGGCCATCACTTATCGGAATCTGAGCAAGATCCCGCATGATCTGGGGACGGCCGTCAATGTCCAGTCGATGGTGTTCGGAAATATGGGAGAGACCAGCGGCACCGGCGTGGCCTTCACGCGGGATCCGGGCACCGGAGAAAAGAAATTTTTTGGCGAGTATCTGATGAACGCGCAAGGGGAGGACGTGGTCGCCGGGATCCGCACGCCTCAGCCGATCAGTGATCTGAAGAAGAGAATGCCGAAGGCCTACGCGGAGCTCGAGACGATTTATCAAAAACTCGAGAAACATTTTCGCGACATGCAGGACCTGGAGTTCACGATCGAAAGCCAGCAGCTGTTTTTGCTGCAGACCCGCAGCGGCAAACGTTCGGCCGCCGCCGCGATCAAGATCGCCTGCGACATGGTCAAAGAAAATCTCATCACAAAAAATGAGGCCATTTTAAGAGTGGCTCCCGAACAGCTGGACCAGCTGCTCCATCCCACCATTGATCCCAAAATAAAATACAAAAGTCTTGCGAAAGGGCTGCCGGCTTCGCCGGGCGCCGCGGTCGGCCAGGTGGTGTTCAGTGCCGAAGACGCGATCGAATGGACCCAGGAAAAAGGCAGGCACGTGGTCCTTATCCGCATGGAAACCTCGCCGGAGGATGTCGGGGGTATGGCGGTGGCCGAGGGTATTTTGACGGCGACCGGAGGGATGACGAGCCACGCGGCCGTGGTCGCGCGCGGCATGGGAAAGTGCTGCATCGTGGGCTGCAGTCAGATCCATATCGATGAGAAAGGAAAATATTTCACGATCAAAAACGCTTTGGGTTTCAAAGCCAGCCGTGTCAACGAGGGAGATATTCTCACGCTGAACGGAAGCACCGGCGAAGTGATCGTGGGCGAGGTGAAGCTTGTCCAGCCGGATCCGGGAGAGGATTTTAGGCTCTTCATGCAGTGGGCGGACGAGCTCAGGAAGCTCAAAGTGCGGACCAACGCGGATACTCCGGCGGATTCCAAGGTCGCGCGGGATTTCGGCGCGGAGGGGATAGGCTTGTGCCGTACCGAGCACATGTTTTTCGGGGAGAATCGCTTAAGAGCGGTCCGGGAAATGATCCTCGCCGAAAGCGAGGCCGAGAGGATCAAGGCGCTGCGGAAGCTCGAGCCCCTTCAAAAGGGGGACTTCAAGGCCATTTTCAAAGTCATGGCGGGGCTGCCCCGGGCAATTTGTCTTTTTTATTCCGC
>Ga0080064_1007267_pt1 | contig 11291 bp, 13 predicted proteins | sample Subgrocontami54m_FD_69260 | JGI IMG/M metagenome (GOLD analysis project Ga0080064, IMG submission 69260) | Subsurface groundwater microbial communities from S. Glens Falls, New York, USA - GMW46 contaminated, 5.4 m (SPADES assembly) (version 2) ... | reverse complement strand
CGCCCCGAAAAACGCAGCATGGCGCTCGGCATTTCCGCGGCAGCCGGGTCGTTCGGGCAGTTCGCGATGCTGCCCGCCACGCAGTGGCTGCTCACGCACGTGGGATGGTACGGCGCGCTGCTGACGCTGGCCGCAGTCGCGCTGCTGGTCGTGCCATTGACCGCGGCCATGGTCGAAAATCACGTGTCGGGCGCGCATTCCTTCAAGCAGTCCGCGACCCAGGCGATGAGCGAAGCAGTTGGTCATCGGGGCTATATGCTGCTGACGACGGGATTTTTCGTCTGCGGTTTCCAGGTCGTGTTCGTCGGCGTGCATTTCCCCGCCTATCTTGCGGACCAGGGCATGCCCCCGCATGTCGCGGTATTTGCGCTGGCGCTGGTCGGTCTCTTCAACATCGTCGGCACGTACACCACCGGCTGGCTCGGCGGACGCATGCCCAAGCGCTACATCCTGTCGGCGATCTATTTCGGGCGCAGCGCCGTGATCGCGCTGTTCCTGTGGCTGCCGCTGACGCCGTTGAGCGCCTATGCATTCGCGGTGGCGCTCGGGCTGCTGTGGTTGTCCACGGTACCGCCCACGAACGGCATCGTCGCGCAGATTTTCGGCGTGCGCTATCTGGCGATGCTGTCCGGATTCACCTTCCTCAGCCACCAGATGGGCAGCTTCCTTGGCGCGTGGCTGGGCGGCCGGCTCTACGATCAGACGGGCAGCTACGACATGGTGTGGGGAATTTCGATCGCGCTGGGCGTGATGGCGGGACTGTTAAATCTGCCGATCGACGAGCGCGCGATCAAGCGGCCGGCCGCGGTTCCTGCCTGAAGTTATTTCGCCTGCCGGGCAGCCTTCAGCGCGTTGTCGACCAGCTTCTTCAGCGGCTCGTAACCGAAGCTCGGCAGCGGGATGCGGTTGACGAAGAACTCCGGCGTCTTGGTGACGTTAAGCGTGCGCGCGTCGGCCAGATCCTGCGCGATCACATTGGCAATTGCCGGGGAAGTCATGTCGGCCTTCATCTGCTCAAGATTCAGGCCCAGTCCTTCCAGGTGCTTCCATACCAGGGCCACCTGCGGCGTGTGGTTGGGTGCCCACTCAGCCTGCGCGGCCAGCAAGGCTTCCAGCGCCGGCCAGAACTTGCCCTGTTTGCGCGCCGCCTCCAGCACCGCGACCACTTTATCCGAACCGTTGTGGAAGGGCGCGTAACGCAGCACCAGGCGTATCTTGTCGGGATTCTCCGCCAGCATTTTCTTGACCAGCGGATAGAAAACCCGGCAGGTCTCGCAGGCGGGATCGAGAAACTCGACGATCACCACCGGCGCATCGGCGTTGCCCAGCGTCGGCGAGTGCATGCGAACCAGCACGTTGCCATTGAGCTCCGCGCGCTGCGCGGACTGGTCGACTTTTTCGCTCTTGTAGACCAGTGTTGCCCCCACGAATCCCAGCAGCAGGAGTGTTGCAGCGGCAATGAACAACGTCTTTTGCTTCATTTGGAACCCCGAAGATGCGCCAGGACCAGCAACGCGATGATAGTTGAAAAAGCTACGACCGACAGCAAGGGAATCGTCACAAATCCAAACCACTCGATCACCTTCTCCGAACAGGGCACGCCCTGCGTGCAGGGCTTGATGCTTTCCGGGATCACCCCGGCAATCAGCAGTACGTGGAAGACGGCAAACGGCCAGCCGATCGCGGCCAGAGGCAGCGCGTAACGGATTACCTTCCGGTCGAACGGGAACATCCCGACCGGCAGTATCAGCACCAGCGGAAACATGCAGATGCGCTGGTACCAGCAGAGGACGCACGGCGGCAACTGCATGACTTCGCCGAAGAACAGCGCGCCGAGCGTCGAGACGCTGGCGACCAGCCAAGCGGCGAAGATCAGCGTCCACGCTGTAGATTCGTCATGCATCTCCGGTATCCTTCCCCAGTTTTTGCCAGAGATTGCTGAACAAGGGCGCCAACAAAAAGAGCAGGCTGAAAACCATCAACGCCGCCGAGATCGGGCGCGTGAAGAAGATGGCAAGACTGCCTCCCGATATGACCAGCGATTGTTTGAGCGAAGTTTCCACCAGGGGTCCCAGCACCACGGCCAGCACGACCGGCGCCAGCGGGTAGTCGAGCTTGCGCATCAGGTAGCCGATCACGCCGAAGGCAAGCATAACCCACAAGTCGAAGATCGTGGTTTCGGTCGCGTAAATACCGGTGAGCGAAATCGTCACGATGAGCGGCATGATGATCCGGTAGGGAATGCGCAGTATTTGCACCCACACTCCGAGCAGCGGCAGGTTGAGGATCAGCAGCATTACATTGCCGATATACATGCTGGCGATCAGTCCCCATACAAATTCGGGATTGTTCTGCATCAGCATCGGCCCCGGCCGCAATCCGTGGACCATGAGGGCGCCCAGCAGTATTGCGGTAACGCCGGAACCGGGAATCCCGAGCGTGAGCATGGGAACAAACGAGCCCTGGGCGGCGGCGTTGTTGGCGCCCTCCGGGGCCGCAACGCCTTCGATGATGCCGGTGCCGAATTTCTCCGGGTGCTTGCTGAATTTCTTCTCGGCGGCGTAACTGATGAACGACGCGATGGTCGGCCCGGTTCCCGGCAGAGCCCCGATAATGAAACCGATGACGGAGCCCCGCGCAAGCGCGCCGCGCGAATCCCTCCAGTCCTGACGGCTGGGAAACAGGGTCTTCAGGCTCAGCTTGACGCGGGTGTAGACCTCCGCCATGGGCTTTTCGATGTTGATCATCACTTCCGACAGCGCAAACAGCCCCACGGCGACGTTGATGAAGCCCAGGCCGTCCAGCAGATAGATCTGGCCGTAGGTAAAGCGTGTTTGTCCGCTCATCGCGTCCACGCCGACACATGCGATGATGATTCCAAAGGCGGCGCTCATAAGCCCTTTGAGCAAAGACTTGCCGGTGAGACTGGTCACGAGCGTCAGTCCCATGAAAGCGAGCGCGAAATACTCCGGCGGCCCGAAAGCGAGTGCCGCGTTGACGAGTGGCACGGCCGTGAACGTGAGCAGAATGATGGCGAAGGTGCCGGCAATGAACGACGCGAACGCGGCCATGCCCAGCGCGGGACCCGCGCGTCCCTGGCGCGCCATCTGGTAGCCATCGAGGCAGGTCACGACGGAGGCCGCCTCGCCCGGCACGTTCATGAGTATCGCCGTGGTCGATCCGCCGTACATGGTGCCGTAGAACACACCGGCCATGACGATAAAGGCCGTCGTGGGGGGCAGGCCGAAGGTGAGCGGCACGAGTATGGCCACCCCCGCGGCCGGTCCGATTCCCGGCAGCACGCCGATCAGCGTTCCCAGCAGACAGCCGAGGAAGCAGAAGAGCAGGTTATACGGCGTCAACGCGATTTGAAAACCGACGAGCAGATTGCTCCAGACATCCACGCCAGCATGCTCCCGTGGCTAGAATCCAAACGCGTTCGTGGGCAGACCGACGCCCAGCAGCACCTGAAAAATCGTGTACAGCGAAACGGACGCAAGCAACGCAACCACGAGGCTCGTCTGCCATTGGACCTGCATCACGACACGCAACAGAAAGATATTGATGAGCAACGTGTCCACGAGATACCCGAGTACATCCAGCAGGAAGATGTAAGCGGCGACGCTCGCCGCCAGCAGGGCAACGGATGCGAGCGCCCAGCCGCGCGGAAACACCGCCTCTTTCCCCGGCTCGGCCGGCCGCAGCAATGCGCTGACGATCAGCATGGTGGCGAAGATCGCCAGGATCACCCCTGCCCAGAAAGGCAGAAATCCAGGCACCGGCGCGAAATTTGTCCTGCCGGCAGCTACGGCCTGTTCCGGTATGCGCAGGGACTCCGCGATGACGAGTGCGGAGAACAGCAATACGACGACGCCGCTGATTTGATCAGCTTTTTTCAACCGGGCCTATTTCTTTTTCACGATGCCCAGATCCTTGAACAACGCGGTCAGCGCGGTGCTTCTGGCATCCATCCATTTGCCGTACGCCGCGCCATCCATATAGGCCTCGGTGAGAGCGTTGTCCTGGTGGAACTTCTTGTACTCTTCGGTCTGGCTGAATTTGAAGAACGCTTCTTCCAGCACCTTGCGCGCATCGTCGGGGATGTCCTTGGGCGCAATCACGCCGCGGTTCATGCCCACGCCGACCACATCGATGCCCTGTTCCCTGAGGGTGGGAACATCCGGCAGGTGCGGCAGGCGCTTCTCGGTCAATACGCCCAGCGCGCGGACCTTGTTCGCCTTCATCAGCTCGATTGCCTCGAGCGGTTGCGCCGAAGCAAAGTCGACATGGCTGCCGAGCAGCGCGGTCAGCGCGTCGCCGCTGCCGAAAGAAACGTACTTGAGCTTGATGCCGGTCGCCCGCTCCAGCAGGAACGTCTCGATCGACGTGATGCTGCCGAACATGTGGCCGCCCACCGTGATCGTCTCCGGGTTTGCCCTGCCGAAACTGACAAAATCCTTGATCGATTTGAACTTCGAATTCGCGTTGACCAGCAGCAACGCGTTGTCGAACGACAGATTGGAGACCGGTGTCATGTCCTGGTGACCGATCGGGCACAGTTCCCGCAGCGGGTTCAATACCTGCGTGATGGTCGCGGCCATCAGGTAGTGGGGATCCTTCTTCTTGCCGGTCACGTACGCGGTCGCCACGCACATCGAACCGCCCGGCTTGTTCTCCACATTGACCGGCTGGGGCAGTAATTTATATTTTGCGATGGTTGCCGCAGCCAACCGCGCGGTAATGTCGGAGCCCGAGCCGGGACTGGAGGCCACCACCAGCGTGATGGGCTTTTGCGGGAACGCCGTGGACGCGCCGTGGGCAACCCCGGTTCCAAGACAGAGTGCCAGCACTGACAGTTTGAGCATGAGTGGCCTGCAGGTTTTCATATCCAGTCTCCTTATCCCCGTAACGCAATCACCTGGCCGCTGATGTGGCGGGCCCCTTCGCTGACCAAAAACAACGCGAGCCCCACCACGTCCTCCGGCTGTCCGAGCTTGCGGCCGGGCATCGTATTCGTGACCGATGCGATGTACTCCGGGCTGTTGGCGCCCCGCATCATCGGCGTGTCGGTCAAACCCGGCGCGATCGCGTTGACGTTGATGCCGTCGTCGACCACCTCGCGCGCGAGCGATCGCGTCAACGCATTGATGCCGCCTTTGGACGCCGCATAGTGGGCGCCGCGCGGAGCGCCAGTCATTCCGAGGCCGGAGGTGATGCTGATGATGCGCCCCCATTTGCGCGCGATCATCGCGGGCAACACCGCCTGCGAGGCGAGAAAAACGCTTTTGACATTGGTGGCCGAGGTCCGGTCCCACTCTTCTTCGGACATCTCGAGCACCGACGAGCGAGGGAATATCCCGGCGCAGTTCACCAGAATATCGATGGCGCCTAGACGCGTGCCGACGTCAGTGACCAGTCGCCGCACCTCATCCCGGTGGCCGACATCCGCAACCACTCCGTGCGCGCGGCTGCCGCAACTCTCGATTGCCGCGGTCGCGCCCGCGACGCGATCCGGGTCCTTGTCGCCAATTCCAACGTGTATGCCTATGCCCGCCAGACCGAGAGCGATCGCCCGGCCGATGCCGCTACCTCCGCCGGTCACCAGCGCGACGCGGCCGGGAACATCGAATCTTACTTCCGACATGACAGGGGGGCGTTCAAACTCTCGAGCAGGATCCCGTAGCCCGGCTTCACGCCGCTCAAGCCGAGCCGCTTGAACGCATACCAGAAGTCGCCGCTGTCGCTGGTGACAAAAGGCAGACCCGTATCGCCTTCCAGATAGCGCGCCAGTTCAAATACGTGCCACTGCGGGCACGGCACGTAGGCCGCGTCTGCCTTGGGCGCGCGCGCGATGGCCTTGGTGATGAATTCGTACACCTCGCGTTCGCCGATCAGATAGAGATCATTGAAGTTCGCGTCCATCCGCGCTTCCGCCACGACGTTGAATCCCATCGCCCCGATGACCGAGACCACCTGCTCGTGCGACTTGGGCGGAAACGGCGTCAGGACGATGATGTCCTTTGCGTTCAGCGAGCGCAGCGCTTCGCTCGCGGAGTAGATCGCCGTGGATGCGGGCAAGCCGGTTTCTTCCTCGATTTCCCGCTTGAGGCGGCGCACGAAATCCGGACCCTGGCTGGCCACCGGCGGCGCGCCGGCGTGATTGATGTAATCGACGTGCCGCTCCGCGAGATACTTGGCGGAGGCGATCACGTTCTTCAGCGCGCGCTCGTACTCGTCGTCGCGCCAGTCGCCAATCGGGTTAGTCATGCCGACCAACCCCACGCCTTCCGGCGCGACGAGATAGAAATCGTAGACCGAGTTCGCCAGGGCACCGGGCGAAATGTGACCGATCCGTTTACGCCAGGCAAACATCGTTACTCTCGGAGATTCGGGTTGATTTGATTACCGCAGATGTGCCGGCCAAATGTTGCATAAAGGAACTGGCGTGTCAACGGGTATATAGCTCGTCACCCCGTGCCACGACACGGGGTCCAGGTGAAGAGTAGATAAGCCCGCCTCGACCGGGATCGCACATGCCCGAGGCAGCACGAATGCAAAGGCCAGCTAACTTATCCAGATAGCGATAGACTGAACCTGTTGCTGAAACTTTGTCGCGAGGCAAGCCATGCAATTCAACATGCTTGAAGCCAAAAGCCAGCTTTCAAAACTGGTGCAAGCCGCGCTGGCCGGAGAGGATGTAATCATCGCAATCAAAGGGGTTCCGGTGGTCAGGTTGGTCAAGGTTGGGGCGCAAGGTGTTGCGCGCAAACCTGGTGCCTGGGCGGGTCTGCCCAAGGCCAAGGCAGATTGGGATGCCCCCGCAACCAACCGGGCGATTGCCGACGCGCTGACCGGCGGCAAATTGCCGTGAAGCGTTATTGCCGCGCTGAATAACGTGCGGCGGCGCGTCCGTAAGATTCAGCCGGTTTCTTCGTTGCATGGGAGTTCGAATTTTCATGCGGATCATTCCCCCCTCAACGCATGCGCCATGGGAGAGTTACCCCGTTATGCGCCGCGCCATAATTTGTTACTGGCCCACCGCACAATAAAACGTTATGCGTTTATGGAGCCGTCGTTTGGACAGGTACGCTGATTTCTCTGAACTGGCCTCCGAAGAAGTGGAGGGGGAGGATTACCGAATCGAGATTACAAATAGACCTTTGTCCAAGGCTGTTGTCTTTACGCCTCATGGTGGTGGGATTGAGCCAGGCACATCAAAGATCGTGAGAAAAACTGCTGGAACTGACTTGAGTTTTTATCTTTTCGAGGGAATCAAAAAACCAAACGGCAACGGCGTATTACACGTTACCAGCCACCATTTCAATGAACCGAGATGCCTTGAACTGGTTGGCAAGGCATCAATTGTGGTGGCCATTCATGGATGCAAGGGGCCCAAATCTCGAATTTGCATAGGCGGCTTAGATAAGCCGCTCAAGGAATGTTTGAAAAACGAACTTTCTATTGAGGGGCTTCCAGCTGTGGTGGATTGTCCGGAGTTCTTGGCATCAGATCCCATGAACATCTGTAATCGAAGTGCTCGACAATGTGGATCGCAGTTGGAGATCAGCCCGGACCTGCGAGAAGAACCGTTCGGTACTCACATTGCAACGGCAGTTAGACGAGCTATTAAAATCCATAGCCAGCGTACCGTCGCAAGCGGCGTCCGTTAAAGCCACCCGCGCATTCCGCTGTGTGCACGTGAAAATGTCGCCGATTGTTCACAACAACTAGCCCCGCTTACGGCCCCGTTCGGAGGTGCGACTGGCCAAACCGCCAACGCATCCTGCTCCGCTACTTCCAGCACTCGACCACCAGCGTCCATTTACGCGCCTCTTCCGCCAGATCAGCGGTGCTTTTGTCCCACGAGAAGAATCCGCCACCGCTGCGATAAGTCACCTTGTGGGTATCGAAGAACGTTCTCAGTGTCTGGCCGTTGACCGCGAAGTTGACGTTCTGCCCCACCGAACCGGTAGCCCTCGCCATCTTGGAGTCAGATAGCTTCATCGACACCACGCCCACCACTTCGCCCTTCTTGTTCAACACTGGGCTGCCGCTCGAACCAGGCTGAATCGGCGCGGTAATCTGAATCTGATTGGTATTATTTCCGAGTCCAGTCAAGGCGCTCACCACCCCCGGTGTGAGATTGCCGCCCGAAGACAGCACCGCATTGAGCGGATAGCCGAACACCACGATGTCCTCGCCCTGACGCAGTTTGCCCGGCTCGGCGGTGATTGCTGCCGAGGCTTTCGCCTCTCCCGGAATCTGTACCAAGGCCAGATCGTTCACCAAATCTTCGGTAACAACCTTTGCCAGCCCGTCACGCCCCTCAATACGAAGCTCGCCGCACCCCGCAACGACGTGATGATTGGTTATGGCTTGACCAGTGGTATTGACCAAGAACAGGGTGCCCGTCCATTTCTTGCTCAGGCTTCCAAGGGTAGCCGACGGCGTTGGACTCGCGCTGGTCGAGCGTTCCTCCCGGGCAAGTATCTTTCCCTTTTTCCAGCTAGACGAAAGTCGCTGCGCCTCGGCAATTTCAGTAGGCGTCATGTCAACGCGTCCATTTATCCACCATCCCTTCGCATCAAGTGGGTTCGGTGGCGTGCCCACGAGAACATCTCTTAGCTTGATGCCCACTTTGCCAATTAATTCGTTACCGCTACTGGCAGCCAAGTTAGACCAAGCGTAGGCAAGAACTTTATCCGCTCCATACGTCTTTTCGAAAGGGATATTTGGCCCGTAGTAGACGATAAAGTCTAAACGCGGTTTAGGTGAATCCGTCGACTTGGTATTCGCTTTGCGTTGGGGAACGTAGTAGCCATTGGCATTGATCGTGCCTAACATGATTTGGGCGAGCACTTCGCCTTGTGATGCAGCTTCCTGCCACCACTCGACGGAATTGGCTGTGCCCCACGGCCTCCACTCCCCGCCAGCATACATTATGCCAAGCAGAATTTGCGCGGACCCATCACCCTGGGCCGCCGCCTTCTGATACCACTCGCGGGCCTTAGCGGCATCCATGGGCACGCCTTCGCCGTAGTCATACATCGTGCCCAACATGACTTGGGCGGACGCATCGCCCTGTGTTGCCGCCTTCTGATACCACTCTGTTGCCTTCACTACGTCCTTGGGCACACCTTTGACTTGGCCCATGCGATACATCGAGCCAAGGTTGAATTGGGCTTGGGCATTACCCTGGGTCGCCGCCTTCTGCCACCACTCAACAGCTTTGGATTCGTCTTTGGAAATCTCTGTGCCTGCTTCATACATCAAGCCAAGGTGAAACTGGGCGTCTGCGTTCCCCTGTGCCGCCGCCATCTGATACCACTCCACAGCCTTCGCTGCGTCCTTGGGCACACCTTCGCCTTTGTGATACATCGAGCCAAGGCTGAACTGGGCTTGGGAATTTCCCTGCTCGGCACGCTTCATCAAGTCGGCCAGTTTCTTCTCTGGCGTTTCCGCCTCCACGCTTTTCTGGGTCGCGCTCGGCGGCGTCGCCTTGTCACATCCGGCCAGCAGCACACCCAACGACAGCAAGCCAGTTATCATAAGACGAGACTTCATCGTTCCCTCGTATTCCGCTCGATTGGCCCAGCTCTATAAGGCGACATGCTCACATCATCCCCCTCGATTCAATGCGTCTTGACTCAAACCCTATCTGATAGCGACGCCGAACGTTGCGCAACAAGTAATCCTTAGCCGCAGAGCAGATATGGTACTTGCAAAGCATCCTTATCTCGCAAAAAGGCCTGGTGAGCTACAGCATCTGGCAAGCCACAGTTTGCAGCAATCTGCCGGTACCATGCGAGCTTCGGTTCACGAGTGCGAATTTTCCGTGGAATGCGGTCGCTAAGCACGCCCTCGTTGGCGAGGCGAACGCCGGAGGGAATGACGAGCCGAATTTGCCAACGCAGCAATTGAAACAAGATAGTCCGAGCACCGGCCTCCGGCACGTGACGTGCAAGATTTTCAATCTGGGTCTTAAGCGGAGCATACCGGCGCATGATTCGTTTGGTAACGCCTCGGTCCGCGAAGAGTACAGCCAGAATCCTGTGCTGCGGGAGCGTAATGGCAAGCGCCCAGTACGGTGCAGGAATATCGACAAAATCAAACCGCCCTGGCTCGACATTGGGATGCGAGAAGAGAAAGACGGAGCCGAATGGAAACGGACTGAAGCGGAACGGGGTATTGTCAAGCGCACGAAATGCGTGGCGAACAAACGGCGCGCCGTACGTAGCGATCTCACGCGGCAAGAGCGGACCACGTTGGGGAGACTTACGATCTAACAAAAGCGTATTGTCCTTCAGCGAAAGACCGTATCGAATCTTCAATGCCCAAAGATAGAGATCCTGCTCGGAGGCATCATTCGTTCGGACGGCGTTCTCAAGTCGGCTAAAGCGTTGGTTATTACAGATGTGACAGGCGGGGATCAAGGCCTGGCGATAGGAAATCGCTGTCTCGTTCCAAAGCCCGAGTTGCTGATCCCATAGGTGAAAATGACGCTGAAGCCACTGAGGGATGACATGCTCTTTCGTGTCTGCAGGTCGATCACAGAAGGAACACAGTTGCATAAGAAGGTAAAAGGGGCCACCAATTTAGTTGGTGCTGCTCTGAAGTAGCTACAGGGCTTTCGGACAAGGAGGTGGCGTTCAGGCGGACGCGTGCGAGCGCGCATTCGCGTGCAGAAACTCCGGCGCGAGATCGAAGCCATTGGCCCAGACCACGGTGTCCGCCTCAACGCGAATCGCCGCGAACGCGGCCGGATCCCGCAGAGCCGCAACGATAGAACGTGGGTCGCTCGCGACAAAATTCTTCAAATCGACCTCTCCCTCCGTGTTGTCCGAAAAACGGACCCACAGGCAGAAACCCGGCAGCGCCTTTGCGTCAGTCACCCAAATCATGGCAATTCTCCTCAAACCAGCGGCGCAACGCGCTTAAACTTACCCTCAGCCGCAAGCGTCTTCCAGTTTTCCTGAAGCTCGGCCTGATGCAATTCCGCCCATTCCATGACCAGTCCAAGTACGCGGGGTGGGAGTTGGCCCTCGCGCAATTCCAGGGGATCGATGCCGACGACGGCACGGAAATCCTCGTACCGCACATGAAAATGCGGCGGATTGTGGTCGTTGAAATACATCGTAATCACAATACCGAGGAAACGGCTGATCTCAGGCATGGGTTAAGACAGACAAGCATCCGACAACTGCTTCCTGAAGATTCTTGAGTAGTTCGTCGTGACTTTCCGCCTGCGTAACGCAACCGGGAATTGCGGGTACTTCCGCCCCGGATCCGCC
>Ga0080064_1007266_pt1 | contig 11293 bp, 4 predicted proteins | sample Subgrocontami54m_FD_69260 | JGI IMG/M metagenome (GOLD analysis project Ga0080064, IMG submission 69260) | Subsurface groundwater microbial communities from S. Glens Falls, New York, USA - GMW46 contaminated, 5.4 m (SPADES assembly) (version 2) ... | reverse complement strand
GCCTGTCATGTGATGCCGACATTTTTTTCGGTGTAACATTGGATGGATCAAGGGGATAGGAAGTTGAGTGCGTGCCAACTGTGTCGAAATCCTGTCGTCTCGAAAATCACCTATGCCTGTGTGCGTTTGTGAACCATGCCGCATCCCAACCGCCGAATCTATTTCTTGCTTTCAAGTTGGATCACGCCGCTCAAGATCCTTTCCACCTCGGCGCGGTAGAAGCGGTCCCATTCGCGGGCCAGCTTTTCCTGGCGGTCGGCTGTATCCAGAAGGATTTGCAGCGCCTTCGCCTCGTTGATGCCCTCGCCCATCGCCACCAGGATATCGTTGAGCTTTTGCATGAGGTTTTCCAGCTGGTCGCGCGTGTCCTGGGCATTCTTCTGGTGCGCGGCAAGGTTCGGCGTGCGCTTCGCCGTCACGTCGTCGTCGAGCGCCAGGTAGAACTTGTGGGCCGCTTCCTCCGTCGATTGAAACTCCCCGAAATTCGGATTGATGATCTCGTCGAGCGGCTGCACGATCTTCGTGCGCACGGCGTCGATCTTGGTCCGGCGGCAGCGGTTGACCTCCAGCTCCTTGAGGATGCGTGCGTAATCGGCGTGCACTTCGCGCGCCACCGTGGCGCCGTCGAGCACCGCTTTGCGGATATCGTCCGCGCGGATGGCGACTAGGCTCAGGTCGCCGCCCGTCGGCAGCTTGGCGATCTGCTCGCTGACCGAGATCTTGGCGCTATTGAGCTTTTCGCGCGCCTTTTCGAGCCGTTCCGAAAGGACTTCTTCCTCCAAAGAGATCTGCACGAGCAAGTCGTTCTCGGAAATGACGATGAAAAAGAACGGCGCCTTGGTGCGGCTGGTGGACGGGCCGGTCTCGACGTTGTTGTCGGTCGCGGTGATCGACAGCTTCAGGAAGTAAAGCTGCTGCACGTCCTTGGTTTCTTTCGGCTTGAGCCGGGCCAGGTTCAGGCGCAGGTCGAAGCCTTCCTCGTCCTTGAGCGAGTGCTCTTTGAAGCGCGGCCGGCTTTCCGGTTTTTCCTTGAGCTTGTCGGCCAGGGCGCTGAGCGGAATCTCGTAGACGGTGTCGAGGCGTTTCTTGAAGCCGTCCATGCCGACCGATTCTTCGCCGGCGCCGGCCTGGGTTTTTGCCGCCGCGTCGAACAGGTGCCTCACCCAGGCCCAGTAAGCGGTGCTGACCGTCGGCTGCAGCGCGGCGGCGTGGAACTGCAGGCCGCTGGCGATCAGGCCGGCGCGGCGGGCGCGGGTGTTGCCCTGGATCAAGAGAAAGCCGGTGCGGTCTTTGTTCGGATCGCCGGCGCCGGAAAGCTGGAAATCGACCAGCTCGGTTTCGAAGAGCCAATCCGCGCGCGTGAGGCCGTAGTCGTCGCGCAGCGTGCCGCCAAAGGGGAGCAGGGCGTCGGGCGTGATCAGGTAGCCGTCGATCGAGGTGCCGCCGCCGGTCTTGCCAGGCTCGGTCTTGAAACGCGGCTTGCGCAGGATGGCACCCAGCTCGGCGCTGATGATCTCGGGCGGCAAATCGTCGATCGGGCGGATGCGGAAACGACGCTTGCCCTTGACGTTGTCTTCGTCGTGATACTCGACGTTGAAATCCAGCGTCTTGGCGATGTTGTCGAACCTGACCGAATAGCCCAGGCCGTCGGCGGCGCGCTCAACCGGGCGATCGGGGACGATGGAGCCGGTCTCCTTGCCGACGGCGCTGGGCGGCCGAATGCGGATGCCGGGCTTGAGCGCGCGATCGACCCGGGCCTTCAGCGTCACATTGCTGCCCAGGGGAATGTCGATCGTGGTGGTGTCGCCGGTGGCGGAGACGTCGAAATCCTTGAAGATCTGCTTCTTGCCCTTGAGAGGCGTTTGCTTGCCTTGCAGGCGGTGGTAGATGTAGGCCGGCTCTTCCTTGTCCACCTTGGCCGACGTGATGCTCGGCGGCGGCACCATGGTGATCTTGAGCGGCCTTGTCCAGTAGTCGTCGCCGCGGATGCGCAGCCGGCCCGATTCCTTGAGTTCATTGAGGTCGATGCCGAATTTGCGATCGGCGCGGAGGTCGCTGGTGTTGGAGACCTTCGTCGTCTCGCCGCGGTAGACGAACTCCACTTTCGCCGGCACGGTCAGCTTGCGCAGCGTCCGACTCATGCTCGCCGAGGCCGCCAATTGCTCAAGCCGACTGAAGACTTCCTCAAGGGCGGTGTAGGCAGCGGCATCGTGCTCGCGCAGCGGCTTGTGCACTTCGAGGCGCTCGTCTTGCACCTTGATCTTGTCCACGGTCCATTGCCGCCAATCGAGCAGATCTTCGGTCGCCTTGTCTGCGCCGGCTTGCTTGAGAGCGGCTTGCAGGGCCGGCGCTTTGAGTTCTTCGCGCACCTCACGCGCTGTTTTGCCTTGCCAGGCGGCCGGCAGAATGTTGCCGGCGATGTCGGCCGGCAGATCGTCCAGGTCAACGATCCAGTCGCCGAAGTCGCTCGGAATGGCGACGCGACCGAGCAGGGCCGCATCGACGTAATTGGGCAGATCGCTCCAGCGCAGGGCCCGCCAGCCGTCGGGCGACGCGCGATCGGCGACGACCCACTGGACCGCGCGCACAATCAAGTCGGGGCGCTGTTCGTCGCGGCCCAGGCGCATCTCGCCCGGATGGCTCGGCGTGTCCTGAAAGCGGACGACTTCGAGGTACGCGTGCCGCGGCCAGTACGAATCCTTCAGCAGCACATTGCGTTCGGTCCAAATCGACGAAACATCGGCGAAATCGCCAAGGTAGGCGACCGGGGAGCCTTCGCCCACGGCCGCGCCGATCCCCATCGTGCCGCCGCCGACGACCACGAGCAGGCCCAGCGACAACAGGCCCGCGAGCAGCCATTCTTTGCGCAGCCGTTTCCAATCGAACACGTCGGCGACCGGCAACTTGGCGACGCGCTCGCCGGCTTCGTGAATCGTCTGCTCGATCATCGGTTGCGAGAAGCCGAAACTGGCCGCTAATTTCGGGTCCGCCATTTCGACGGCGGTGATGAGCCGATCGCCCAGCTCGCGCGGAAAGCGGCGCTCGAGCACCAGGGCGACCGCGGCGTCGCTGAATTCCTTCGTCAGGCGCAAGACCATCTTTGTGATCGCCAGCGTCGCCAGGCAACCAACGACGCCCAGGAGCAGCACGAGCCGAACGTAGAATGCGACCGATTTGCTTTCGTCGAGGTGCTGCAGTTCCTGGACCCAGTCGTAGGAGAAGATGGCGAAGATGCCCCAGTCGAGGGCCAGGCCGATCCAGAACCACGCTGCCAGGAAGATGACCGCCAGGGCCACGCCTTCGGAGAGGACGTAGTTGCGAATCTTGGCGCGCACCGCCTGCAGCGGATGCCGGATGCGCTCCGACGGCTTGGCATGCGAACGCGGCTCTAGAACCGTGGCCATAAAACCCTCTATCGTGGGGCAGGCCGCCTGGCCTGCCCGAAGCCGGCAGGCCCGGCGGCCTGCCCCACGCTCAGCGATCAAGGTCAGCCGTCGCCGACGACGCCATTTTTTCGACCTTTCAGCCGTCGCGTGTGTGTGTGGAGTGTCGTGGCATTGTGGCTATGTGCGGCATGGTTCAAAACCGGGTAACAATCATGTGTGTGTGGAGTGTCGGTGCATTGTGGCCTAGTCGCCCAATTTCTTCGTCGCAAAGGGTTATCAATCCAATGGTTGCGGAAAGGAACCACGACTATACCGACTAGGCCAAGTGGCACAGTCAGGTGCGTAGTCGCTTGGCACCCGCAACCGCTCGTTTTTGAACCATGCCCTATGTGCCCGCCTGCGAACGTCATAACCATCTACACCAGAGGGAGTTACAGAACAAGCCTGCGACTCCGCCGACATAGCCAAGTGGCTACGTCGGTTGGCAATGTCACGCCAATTTCAACAACTTCCGCGTCAACCATTCGATCGACAACAAGCCAACCACCGCAATTAGCACAAACGAAAAATGCACCGGCAGATCCCGTGGCCATTCCCAACCGAAGATCATCGTCGCCACGAAGACGCCAGCAGACAACGCCAGGAAGCCGCCCAAGAACGCCCAGGCCGCCGTCATTTGTTTCAGCAGCATCAGGATCACAAAGCCGAGCAAGCCCAGCGCCGCCGGGGCCGCCAGCGCCAGGTAAAACGAGTTGACGTACAGCTCCGGCTTGGCGCCTTCGTCCCACAAGTCGTCGAGCCGGCCTTTGACTTCCTCGATCTTCGGCTTCACATTGATCAGGCACTTCTCGACCGTGTCAGCGTTGGGCAGCGCGAAGAACAGCCGCGTCTCGCCTTCCTTGAAATCGCCGGAAGTGTCGCTGGCCGGCGGTCCTTGCAGGAATTTCTGCACTTCCTTGCGTGTCTCGGCCGGCAACCGGGCGAGCAGGTCCTTCGAATCGCTGGCCAGTTGATAGAGCAGGCCGTGGTTGTTGCGGACGTTGTCCAGTTCGGGGTTGGGGCGGCGCACGGTGGTTCGCTGGATCAGCGACTCACCCGTGCCGGGGATCGGGATGCGGAATTCGTATTCGCCCGGATCACGCAGCTTGACGCTGGCCGCGAACCAGCCGTTCCAATCGCCCTGGGTCTGCTTCGCTTTCAAATCGGTCGCTTCAGGCTTGGCATCGTCGGCGATTTTCTTGACGTAGACCGTCGGCTTTTCGTCCTTGGGCAACGGCAAGAGATCTTTGCCTTTGAGCTGCGCCTCGAACGCGATCGTGCCGGACGGATAATTGCGGGCCAGGAGCATGCGGCCGTACTTTTTCTGCGGCGTGGCGCCTGCGCTGACGTAGCGGGCGAGCTTGATCCAGAAGCGCTCGTGATAAAGGTTGCTGAAGGTGCGCAGCCGCCGCGTCTCCGCCGAGCCGATGAACATCGTCTTGCCGCCGCCGTAGCGCATCGCCACCAACCAGGGTTGCTCGTCCTGACCGTTGTTGATGCGCGTCGAAGGGGGGCCGGCGAAGGTGGCGATCACTTGCGAGTCGGGCTTGAGCCGTTCGACGGGATAAAAGTTGTGGAAGCCGCGCATCGGCTTGACGTCCGGGTTGTCGGGTGGGACGGCGTCTTTGCCCCAGAAGAAATCGTCCCAGCCGGCCGTGGGGCTTGTGCCCGCTTCGTCAAGCTTCAGGAAATCAAACGCCTTGGCCGCGGCGGTGAAGTGCAGCACATAGGGCCGGGCCGGATCGTGGTTGAGCGTAAGCGTTGGCAGCCGGCTGTCGCTGAGGACGACGGGGAACAGCGTCTGCAGGTGCATCAGGTGATCGAGGCCGGCGGGGCGGGCGACATGGAACGTGTGCACCGGGCCGGCGACGAAGATGATGCCGCCCGCGTGGTTGGCAACCCAGTCCTGGAGCATCTTCGTCTGCGGTTCTTCCAGCTCGCGCCAATCCGGATCGATGGCGATGATCACGTCGTATTCGCTCAGGCTCATGTACTTGCTGGCCGGGTCCTCCGCGAGGCGATCGGGGAATGACATCAGCATGCGCTCTTTATCGACTTCTTGCTCGACGTGGTCCTGTCGGCCGGTCTGCAAAAGAATCGACACTTCGATGCGGTGCTCGACCGATTCGCGGTGCAACAGCGTGCGCAGAAACTGGTAATCGTGGTTAGGTCCGCCGGCGAACAGGAGCACGCGCAGCTTCTTCTTCTGCACGATGACCTGCGTGGGCGGATCGCTGACGTGCTCGGCCTTGGGGAACGCTTCGCGCGGATGGCGCGGCACCCTGGCGATGAATTGCCAGGTTCCTTCCAGCTCGCCGGTCGTGTCGTCCTTGGCCAGTACGCCTTTGAGTTCCTGCAGGTCGATCTCGTACTCGATCTGGTCTTGCGGATGATCGCCGGCGCCCTTGAACTTGCCCTTCTGCGGCGGCAACTTGTATGGTTGCTCACCGGCGACCGGCTGGCCCAACCCGTCCTTGATGCGCTGCACTTCGAGGGTCAGCGTGAAATCCTCGTCGGTCAGGCCGGTGCCGATGACGGGGATGCGGATCGGGAACTTGTCGTCAGGCCGGGCGACTTCGGGGGCGTGCATGTCTTCGATTTTGATGCTGGCGGGCTGGCGGTAATCGCCGACGCCGATCGTGATGACCGGGATCTTGTGCCGGCCGCCGGTGACGCGGGCGTGGAATTCACGAAACGCTTCGTCGCTGCCGAGGTTGCTTTGGCCGTCGGAAACGATGACGATGGCCTGGAGCATATTGCCCGCTTCAAGCTTGGCGGCTTGCAGGATCGAGCCGCCAATGTTGGTGCCGCCCAGCAGCGAATCGTACAGATCTTCGAGCTTGGCGCGTTCCTTTTGTTGCTCGGCTTCGGGAATGCTCTTGGGAACCTGGATTGCCGTCTTGTCGGGCCGCAGCCACAAGGCGACATCCTCGGCCTTCCACGGCTCGCTCTGCTTGAACGCCACGGGAAACTTCTCGTCGAGCAAGCTGCCGAAGCGATACATCGTCAGCGGCGTCTTGGCGAGCACGCGGTCCAGGAACGTAGTCTGCGGCTTCTTGTTCTTGTCGAGCGTCGAGGTCAAGAACTGCAGCACTTTCGCCTGGCGCGTCGACAGGGTTGCCGGGTCCTGGCCGACCTCAGGGAGATCGTCAACCGTGAACAAGCTGCCGGACACGTCGAACAGGAACAGAGTTTTGGAGTGATACTCCTGCTTCTCGTAATTCTGGCAGCCAGGCAGGAGGAAGCACACGGCGAGAATGGCGTAGACCATGCAACGGAGCAGGCCCAGAAACGTGGCCGCGGCCGGGTGAATCGAGCGGGCGTCTTTGACATACATGAGGCCGACGTAGACGAGCGCGACGGCGAGCATCGGCACGAGGACCACGCCCCACGACAAGATGGGCAGCAACATTGGGGCCATGGCGAGGTAGAGCGCGGATAGGGCGACAACCACGACCAGCGGCGCTAAAACGCCCTTGATGCCGCGCTCGCGCCGGAACAGCCACAGGAGCAGCACGGTCAAAAGCGCAAAAATCACCGGTAGGACGATGACCCAGCTGGGTGGCGTTTCGAGGAAGCGCCGCCAGATGAACTCGGATTTTTGCGGAAGAGCATTGTCCATTTTGCAAACCAGTTTCGTTCCCGCTTGCGTTTAGAAGCTGTTTCAAAACGGGGACTGGCCCATTTGCCTTGTGGGGCCTGTCCCCGTTTTGAAACAGCTTCTTAGCGCACACGTCATCGCTCGCGATGACGTGTGCGCTAAACGTAAACAGTATCAGGCCGCGGCCTTGGGCGCCGTTTTCGTCAACTGCGTCAGCAAATCTCCCTCGTTTGCCTTCAGGTGGAAGCTCAAATGTACCGCCAGCGCTTGCTCGGCGACGAGGACGGCGAGGAAAATCAAATAGAGCAGCGGGTTCTCCGAGAAATCACTCTGCCTAGCCACCAGCGAGTCGCTCGGACTGCCGCTGCTGAGGAAAAAGACGCTGCGCTCGCGGCCCTTGATCAGGTTCTCTTTCAGCTCTTCGAGGCTGACGCGCTGCAGCGGTCCTTCGCGCGCGGTGTCCACGTTGAACACATGTCCGAAGGCCAAGAGCGGCGCTTTCGTGTCGCCATCGGCGTAATGAAGCTGGCTGACGTACAGGCCCGGCTCCAGGTTTTTCTCGAAGGTAAATACGAGCTGCCCCTGGCTTTCCTCGCCGAATTGTTCTTCCTTGGGATAGTCCTTGTCGCCGGCGCGCTTGGGTCGCAGGCGGACCATCTTGAGCTGGCGGTTTTTCTGCTTGAATTGCTCCGGGTCGAGCGTGATCTGCACCGGCGTGCCGACCGTCAAGTTGGCTTCGCTCCCCAGGCTCGACAGGTAATACTGCAGCTCCCATATGAACGGCTCATAAACGACCGACGCCACCGAGCCGCCGCCCCAATCGTTCCAATCCTTGCCGGCCGTGGTCATCACGGCGACGACCCGGCCTTTGCCGAAGTTCTTGGCGACGATAAACGGATCGCCGTAGCGGACCTGGTCACGCAGATCGAGGATTTCCTTTTTGAGCGTGCGAATCTCCGTCTTGCCGCCGCTCTCCCAGAATTCGGTTAGGTTGGGAAAGTCCTCGGGTTGCTTTTCCTGGCCGCGGTCCTTCAGTATGCGGTCGAGCGCGTCGGCCAGGAGCGGCGCCTTCTTGTCCGAACCGGGCTGCACCAGCGACTCGATGTCGCGGGCATGGCGTTCCAGGCCCCTGCGATACTTCGCGAATTCGGGTTCTGCAAGGATTTTGTCCAGGCGCTGCCCGCGCACCAGATCACGCGCCGCGCGGTTGAAATCGGTGATGGGCCGTGTGTTGGGCAGGGTCGCCAGCTCGAAGACCTTGCCCGCTTCGACCTGCCATTGGCCGCGCGCCACCTGGAAATAGCGCTTGATCGGCAAGTCCTTGACCGCCTCGCGCAGCCCCTGGATCGGGCCGAAGATCGGATAGTTTTCGCCGAGCGGGTTCTGCTCGTCCTCGCGCAACAACAGCTTCGGCTCGCCGGTGTATTCGTGGGCGAGCGGCTCCTCGTTTGGCGCGGGGTAGTACGTTTCCTTGATCGGCGCCGGGAACAATCCCTGGCCGTCCTTGTAGAGCATCTTGTTGTATTGCTTGGCGGCGACGAGCGGACCCATGAAGAACGCCACGCCGCCGCCTTCACGCACGTAATTCTCCAGGTTGGCGAGCTGCTTGGGGCTCAGCTCGCGCACGTTGAGCAGGTAGATGGTGGCATAGCGGTACAGATCGCCGCGCTCCAATGCCTTGGCCGCGACGCCGCCGCCGAGCTCGTCGCCGTAAACCAGCTCGTAGCTGGCGCCGGGGACAGAAATGATTGCAGTGCGGATGAAGAAGCTGTCCTTGTTTTCCTGGCGGCCCTTGGAGCCTTCGCCGTCAATCACCAGGATCGGCACCTTTTCGCGGATTTCGACGGCGGCGTGGCGGATGTTGTCGGCGGCCAGACCGTCGTTCTCCAGCTCGCCGAGATGGGCGCTGCGCAGCCGCGCCGAAACCCGTTGGAAGAACGGCTCGGTGGACTTGATCTGTGGGTTGAAGCGCACGTCGAACGTCGCCGTCTTGCTCGAGCCGGGCTCGACGCGCATCGGCATTTCTTGCAGGCAGTCGGCGTCGAACCTTTCCTTGTCGGTGTCGTCGTCAAACAGCTTGACGTGTACCGAGATCTCGCGGCTGCTGAAATTCGTGACAGTCGCGGTGAAGCTGATCGGCATGGCGCGGCCGGCAACGCGCGTGCTGGCCCGGAAATCGGTGAGGCCGATATTGTCGTGTGCCAAGGGCAGCGCCTCGCGCTGGGCCCTTTCGGGATGGGCCGTGTCGAACAGGAACAGCTTCATGTCCTTCTGATTGTCGACCATGGTTCGCAACGCCTGATTCAGGGCCGCGCCGTCCTGGCCGGCCGCTTCCGCTTCGGCGGCCCCGGTTTTCTTCTCGGCTTTAGCGTCTTTGGCCGAGGGCGATTTGTCGTCGTCTTTCTTCGGAGGGGCCGACCAGTCTTTGCCGCGGAAGTCGCCGAAAATGTACAGCGTGATGCGGTTCTCGGCGTTGTTGTTGATGATCTCTTGCACTTTCTTGACGCCGACCAGCGGCGGCACGTGCAGCTTGGTCGGCTCCAACGTATTGAGATCGAGTTCCAGCTCGCGAAAGTTCTGGTCGATATAGAGTTTCTCGTAATTCTTCGGCTCGAAGTCGCGCTCGGTCGCCAGTTTCGAAAGCGGCAGGATCATGAGCCGGTCCTTCGAGTTCACCTGACTGATTTTTTTGACGACTTTGTCCATCAACTCTTTCTTCGCCTTTTGGAAACTGTCGGTGGCGCGGTCGGCCTCCTTGAACTGGTCGGTCATGCTCAAGGTGTCGTCGAGCAGGACGAGGTGCAGCGCCTGCTTGGCCGCGAAATCGGCGAAGGAAAACCCGACAAAGCGCATGACGAGCACGCCGACAAGGGCGACCAGGATGCAGCGCAAGGCAAGGAGAAGGAGTTGTTCGATAATGAGCCGGCGGCGATTGCGTTTTTGGGCTTTGAGCAGGAACTCCATCGCCGCCCAACGAAGGCGCTTGAAACGCATGCGGTTGATGAGGTGGATGATGATCGGCGCGCTGACCAGCGCTGCCGCCACCGCGAGGTAACCGGGATTGGCGAAAATATCGAACATACGGTCCTCTCGGTCCCAGGCTCTGCCTGGGACCGCAATGCTCGGCAGGCTCTGCCTGCCGTCATGCGATCACCCAAGGTCCAGGACGGCGAGGCGGAGCCTCGCGAACGGGCGTTCCCAGGCGGAGCCTGGCAACGAGATTGTCGTCACTGTTTCGCCTTCATCATGGCCGTGCGGTGGTGCAGGAATTTCGACAGCACCGCGTCGAGATATTCGCGCGTGTGCACCAGTTGGTAGTCGATGCCGCGCCGGGCGCAGCCGCGCCGCACTTCAACGAGGTATTCCTGCAGCGCTTCCAGGTAGCCGTCGCGCAGCGAGCGCGGATCGCACAAAACCTGGTCGATCTGCTCCATGCCCTCGAAGCGCGTCGTGCCGGCGAACGGAAACGTCAGCTCTTCCTCGTCCATTACGTGGAAGATCAGGATGTCGTGCTTGCCGTGCCGCAGCATCTCCAGCCCGCGGAAGAACGGCTCGCGGTCCACGAGCAGATCGGAGATGATCACGATCATGCTGCGGCCATGCGCGTTTTCAGCGACCCGGCGCAGGATCTTCTCGATGTCGGTCTTGTCGCGCGGCGTGCTGACGTGCATCGCCTTGATGATCGCGTCGATGTGCGTGTGCTGGCTGCGCGCCGGCACGACCACGCGCACATCTTCGTCGAACGTGATGCATCCCGCCGAATCTTGCTGGTGCAAGAGCAGATAAGCCAGGCACGCGGCGACGGTGCAGGCGTAGTTGTATTTGTTGAGCGGGCCGTTGCCGTAGTGCATCGACGCGCTCACGTCCACGACCAGATGGCTGCGCAGGTTCGTTTCGGCTTCGTATTGCTTGATGTAGAACTTGTCGGTCTTGGACCAGACTTTCCAGTCGAGGTGGCGAATATCGTCGCCGGCGGTGTAGTCGCGGTGCTGCACGAACTCGACCGAATGGCCGAAGAACGGGCTCTTGTGCATGCCGGTGAGAAAGCCCTCGACCGCCTTCTTGGCGCGCAGATCGAGCTGGGAGATGCGGGCGATCGTTTCCGGGTGCAGAAAGCGGCGCGGATCGTCGGTTTTGACTGCCACGTGATATCCCAATTGGCTTTTTGTTTTTCGCGCGGCCGGGGGCCGCCGGGGGGGAAGGGGAGGCCAACGCCTTTTCTACGGGCAAAACATTTCTTTTTCGCGCGCGGGCGCCCGCCTCCTGC
>Ga0080064_1007262_pt1 | contig 11297 bp, 14 predicted proteins | sample Subgrocontami54m_FD_69260 | JGI IMG/M metagenome (GOLD analysis project Ga0080064, IMG submission 69260) | Subsurface groundwater microbial communities from S. Glens Falls, New York, USA - GMW46 contaminated, 5.4 m (SPADES assembly) (version 2) ... | reverse complement strand
CCTCCTCCTCTCGGGTGACGCCTGCGTGCTCAACATGTGGCTCGGCGTGGCTCGCCACGCAATCCACGGTATCGCGGAGGCGGGCCACCCGCTATTGGGAAGCCATTCTGTCTAGATTGGATAAATCACGGTGACGATCTCCCGACTCGCAGTAGCAGGTTTGGTCTTTGCGGTAACCTTTCTCATCGCTTGTGCGGACGCCTCAGCGTGCAGCCCGGTAAGAATGCAATACACGACGACCGCAGACGGACAGCGCGTTCCAATTTCCGGTCCAAACGATTTTGTTTTCACCGGCCAAGTCGTTGGCGAGGAGAAGATTACGGCCAAGTCTTCGTCCGGGGACAAGGTCATCACTTCCTTGCGGGTGCGCGTGATCAACTCCGATACAACGCGCACCTCCCCTGGAGAAGTCTTCAACATCTATCAATACACTATGGGTGGCTCCGCGTGCGAGCACTGGGGCGGAATGTCGCTGACAGCGCAAGAAATGCCCATCGGTGCGAAGGTTCGCGTTATCACCCCTCGGCTTGACATACCGTTTTGGGAACTCCGCGCTCGTTTTCTGCGTGCGGAATGATCCAATCTAACTCTATGTGGAACGGACGGGCCTTCAGCGTCATCGCGCGTGCCCGCAGCGTGCTGGCCCGCCGTTCACAACGACGTTGGGCCTCTCAAAACGCAGCCTCAAACAGTCGCGTCTCGATATGCCTTTAACACCGCATTCATTCGGGTCTGCCAGCCTGCGCCGAGTGCGCGATACCATGCGACCACATCGGCATCAATACGCAGAGCAATTTGTTCTTTGCGTTCATGCGCGGCTTTCGCAGGGCGGCCACGTTTGGCGCGCAGCTCTGCCACGCCACGGTGGGCAACCGCACCTTTCCAAAATGAGAGCACAGCGGCTCTGTCGCGTGGCTCATACGGCACATCAGACTTGCGGATATTCACGGAAATACGCTTCTTGCTCATGGCGTTCTGCCTCTCTGCATGAAATCATTCGGGGGCCGTCCTCGCGGTCGGTCCATACCAGCACTACAACGCGCCCATTCAGCCAGCCGAGGCTCACCAGCCGTTGCTCGCCGTATTCCTCGCGGGCATCTTCACGGGTAAGCATCGGCCCATCGAAAACGGGTTCACACTCAGCCAAGTCAATCTCATGCTTGCGCTGGTTCTTCTTCCGCTTGGCAGGGTCGTAGGTCATGACATTTATTGTATATGCATTTATTTGGGTGGACAACCCACTTTGCGGCCTGTCTTGGACCAACAAGGCGCTTCAAAGGACGGGCCGAATGCGGCCCGCCTCTGAGCTTTTGCGTTGCGGCTCAGGCGTAGGCACTGCCGAGGCGTAGAATGCCAGGATGAATTTCGAGATCGTTGGCGAGATCAGCGTTGTCGAGACGATCGCGTCAGGAACGGGAATTCGCGATCTCCGGCATCTACGGAAGAATTATGGGAAGGGTCGATGGCGAAAGATGAAAGGAATGGCCCGTGTTCGACTCGCAAGTGGGCGCATAAGGTTGGCTGAACTACATTGGTATGTAGGCGCACGGGATCGGGAAGAAAGAAATCAAGCGGAAATGCTACTTGGACTGACATCATGAAACGACACAAGACGGTATCGTCGCATTTTGCGGTGTGCATCACAAACACGGGTTATCCAGCCTCTCTGGAATTGCACAAGATTTACCGCGTAATCGCGGACGAAGACGCAGCCGAGGACGGGGACATCCGGGTGATCGATGAGAGTGGCGAGGATTATCTATACCCTGGCGCGTGGTTTGTGGAAGTGAGACTTCCGCAATCCGTTCTAAACTCTCTTTTGCACGCTGCGTGAGCAGCGCCGTATGCGTCGCTGCGGACGCGCATGAAGCCGCGCGCCCTTCAACGCGGACATTAGCCGTCGGGTCACTGATCTGGTGGTTCCATTCTAAAACGAGTAACCCTAAGCACATGTCCAAACTTGACGTTGCGAAAGAACGGATTGCTTACTGAAGTTTTGGCTGGGCGTCTTGGTTGTTACAGACATCAGCCTGGTTGGCTGGTTGGTTTCTCGCGAAGACCCAGATCCAGCGCATAAAATCTGGGGCGCAGTTATCGCTATTGCCGTCATTACTTTCTCTGGCTTCACAATTCATCGGCAAATCGGACGCCGCATCGACGCTCTTGATGAGTTGTAATCGTGGAAATTCTCTCGACAGTTGTATTACTCGCCGTCGCGTTTTCGTTCGCCTTCATGGCGCTCGATGCAGTGCGCCGTAGCAAGAAATAAGTTCCGCGAACGGCTAACCCCGCGCTCGACAGGGACGAGCGCAAGAGCGGCGCGCGCCGGTCAGCTAAACGTTGGACGACATGATTTCATCCCAGTACGTCAGTCGAATCACCCTGCAGCGAGACAAGGTCGAATCGTTCGACCGGTATCCGTTCTCCTTGCCCGCTGTCCGCTCCCTGGAGCGAATCGACCTTCATTCGAAGGTGACCTACTTCGTCGGTGAGAACGGCTCAGGCAAATCAACGCTGCTCGAAGCCATTGCGGTCTCGCTTGGTTTCAACGCCGAAGGCGGCACCAAGAACTTCCGTTTCGGCACGCGGCGTTCACATTCGGAGTTGCATGAGTACCTTCGTGTCGCCAGAGGCGTAAGGCGACCGCGTGACGGCTTCTTTTTGCGCGCAGAAAGCTTCTTCAACGTCGCCACGGAAATCGAAAATCTCGACGCCGAGCCCTCTTTCGGGCCTCCAATCATCGACTCATACGGCGGCCGCTCCTTGCACGAACAGTCGCACGGCGAGTCGTTCCTCGCGCTCATGACCGAAAGGTTCGGCGGCCAAGGGATGTACATCCTTGACGAACCGGAAGCTGCGCTGTCGCCGCAGCGGCAGCTGGCCGTCTTGTCGCGCATACACGATCTGGTCATGGACGACTCCCAGTTCATCATCGCGACGCATTCGCCTATCCTCATGGCCTATCCGGATGCGTGCATCTACCATTGCAGTAAAGATGGTGTTTCACAGGTCGCGTACGAAGACACTGAGCATTTCCAGGTGACGCGCGACTTCCTGGCCAACCCGCAGCGCATGCTGCGCGTTCTTCTCGATCGTTAAACGGCGGCGCCCAACCCGGCGCTCATGCCGGCGCCGCGTCCATGTAGCGCAGCCAGCTGCGGTACTGATTGCGCATGCCGAGTTCGCTGGTGCCGGCTCTGGAGCGCCGTACGCCGTTGTGCTCGCTTTCGTCCCCCATGTAGCGGTTGAACCAGACCCAGTCCAGCCCTTCGCTCGCGAGACCGGCCTGGACGCGGCGGAACATCTCGACGTCATCGGTCTGGATGAGCGAGGCCGCCGCGTGGGTGATGTTGAGATAGCGGACCAACTGCCGGTTGATCTCCTCGGGCGCGCCCTTCAACCTGATCGGATAGACGCGGATCTCGGTGCAGTCCGCGGCTACGGGCCGCAGCACGCGCACGTGGCTTGATGCCAGCTGGAAGACCACGCTCGGATAGACGGTGGCGTTGTGAAAGCGCTCTTCCATGATCGCCTCGACCCGCTCGGGCGGGTGCCGCTCGCGCAGGGCCGCCCGGTGCGCTTCCACCAGCGGTCCGGCGCGATCCTTGTGGTTGAAGGGCATGGCGCCGATGTAGCTCGAGCCCCAGTCGAGCGCGGTGACGGTCATGGAATCCCATTTGGACTGGCGCTCGGCGTCGTCCATGTAGGGGCCGGTGCTGTCGCCGTAACGCCGTTTGAACTGCCGGTTCCTGTCGTCGGTGCTGCAGGCGTGGGCGAAATTCGCATGGTATGCGTCGTTGACGTTTTCCAGTTGTTGCTTCCAGTTCGCACGCACCCGGTACCTGTGCACACCGCCCGAGACGTCCACCTCGCCTTCGGGCGAGCGGTCAACGATGAGGTCGATGCAAGCGGCCGTTGCGCCAAGATACGTGAGCAGGTCCGGCAGGGGCGCGCCCTCCGGCGCCAGACTGGCGAAGACGAAGCCGCGGTGCGTGGCGACCCTCGTCACGCGGCGCATGCCGAAACAGGCCCGGTCGGACAGGTCGTACCTGCCCGCATAGGCATCGCGCATCGGCGCGAGCAGCAATTCGCCATTGGTCCTGAATGTCCAGCCGTGGTACGGGCAGCGCAACAGCTCGCCGCTGCTGCCGCGCTCCTCGGTGACGATCATTGCGCCGCGATGCGGGCAGCGGTTGGACAGGACGTGGAGCAGGCCATCCTGGTGGCGGATGAGAATGACCGGCTCCCGGCCCATCCAGGCCGTTACGTAGTCGCCTGCCCGCGGTACCTGGCTCTCGTGCCCGACGTAGAGCCAGACGAAGCCGAAAATGCGGGCCATTTCCTCATCGAAGACCGCCGGATCGGTATAGACGGATCGATGCACCCGATCGGCCTGAACGAGTGAGCCGAAATCCAGATTCGCGGAGCCGCTGGCGTGAGTTGGCATGGAGCCCTTTCCAGAATGCAGAATGTGCAACGGGCGCGTTTCCCCGGTCCCGAGGGTTACGTTGTGCGGCAACGTTGTTTTGACAACAAAGTGTCGCGATGACGATAATACCCGATGAGATAGGGCCACAGCGCCGGCGCGAGGCGCAGCCCAGCTTCAAGGAGCGAAATATGACAGGTCGATTGGCAGGCAGGGTGGCGATCGTCACCGGGGGCGGTCACGGCATCGGCAAGGTTTACGCCAGAGGCATGGCAAAGGAAGGCGCGAAGATTGTCGTCGCCGAGATCGACGGCGCCGCGGGCGAGACGCTGGCCGCCGAACTGGAGCGCGAGGGATGCCGCGCCATCGCGGTGCGTACCGACGTCTCCGACCAGGCCAGCGTTCTCGCCATGGCAAAGCGCGCGGTGGATGCGTTCGGCAGGATCGACATCCTGGTGAACAACGCGGCCATCTTCGCCACCATCCCGATGTCGCGCGCCCCGTTCGACGAAATCGGCGTGGACGAATGGGACCGGATGATGACGGTCAATCTGCGCGGCACCTGGCTCGCCTCGCGCGCGGTGGTCCCGCACATGCGCAGCGGCGGCTACGGCAAGATCATCAACATCAGCTCGGGCACGGCATTGATGGGCTCCTCGAGCCGGATTCACTACGTCACTTCCAAGGCCGGCATACTGGGCTTCACCCGCACGCTCGCCAGGGAGCTGGGCAAGGACGGCATCTGCGTGAACTGCATCGCGCCGGGCAGCACGCTGTCGGAAGAAAATCCCGATGCGGGCATTCTGAAATTACGCGCCGCCGCGGTCGCGGACCGGGCGCTGCAGCGGGTGCAGAAGCCCGATGACCTGGTCGGGGCGATCGTCTTTTTCGCCTCGTCCGAGAGCGATTTCATCACCGGCCAGACGCTGGTGGTCGATGGCGGGGCGTGTATGCATTGAGCGGCGCGCGGAACCCCGCCCGTTGCGGGGCGGGGAACCCGGATGAAGCCGATCGGGCGAGCGACTTCAGCTGCCGCCGAACCAGTTGTAGCCGTCATTCTCCCAGTACCCGCCCGGATACTCGTTGGTCACCCACATGGCCATGATGTGCTTGGGGTTCTTGTAGCCGAGCTTGGTCGGCATGCGCAGCTTCATCGGGAAACCGTACTCGGGCGGCAGCAACTGGTCGGCGAAGCGCAATGTCAGCAGGGTCTGCGGATGCAGCGCCGTGGGCATGTCGATGCTGGTGAAATAATCGTCGGCGCACTTGAAGCCGATGTATTTCGCGGTCCTGTCGGCGCCGATGCGATCGAGAAAGGTGGAAAAGCGCACCCCGCCCCATTTGCCGATCGCGCTCCAGCCCTCTACGCAGATGTGGCGGGTGATCTGTGATTCCTGCGGCATCGCGTGCAGCTCGGGCAGGGTCCAGGTCTTCCTGTCGCGCACCAGCCCGGACACTTCCAGCCTGTAGCTCTCACTATCCACCTTGGGCACCTCGTCGATGCCATAGAAGGCGTTGAACGGGAACGGCCGGGTGATGGCGCTCTCCGGATAGACCGGCGCGAGTTTGTCCGGATTGAACAGCCAGGCCTGCACCCCATCGTTCCAGCGGGACATGCCCATCAGCATTTTCTGCACCTCCTCGTCGCCGCTGAGATCGCAACCCGAAAGCATGGCGAGTGCACCGACGCTCAGCGATTGCTTCAGGAACAGCCGCCGCTCCAGCCGGTGGATGAGCGGCTGCGGATGTTCCGCGAGACTGCCGGTCATGCTGCGAAGGATGCCGCGTCGTTTCATCATGACTGCCTCCTGCCGCCGCTGATCATGGTGGGCAGGGTGCGCGGCACCAGCACCACCATGACGATGTGAACCAGCGCGATCAACACCATCAGCGCCATGGCGAAGAAATGCACCAGGCGCGCCCCTTCGTAGCCGCCGAACAGCGCCGCCAGTTCCTGCAGTTGCACCGGTTTCCAGATGGCGAGCCCGGACAGCATCAGAACGATGATGGACACGATGAGCGCGACGTAAGCCCCGCGCTGCGCGGCGTTGTACACCGACAGATCGTCGTGCGCGAGCTTGCCGCGGAAGGCGGCGAGCACGTCCCGGATCACTTCGCGCGGGGTGATGGGCCAGAGCTTGCGGCGGAAGTGCCCGGCGGCAAAGCCGTAGCCGAGGTATGAGAGGCCGTTGATGGCGAGCAGCCACATCGCGGCGAAGTGCCACTGGGTGGCGCCGGCAAGACCGTTGCCGATGGTGATGGCGCCGGGAAACCTGAAATCGAACAGCGGCGACGCGTTGTAAATGCGCCAGCCACTGCCGACCATGACAAAAATGGCCAACGCGTTGATCCAGTGGGTGATGCGCACCGGCAGCGGATGGATCGGCAACCGATTCTGCACCACAGGGGCGGTGGCTGTTGCGTTGTGGCTCATCGCGACCTCCTTTCGATCTGCTGCGGGTTGTGTTACTCGCCGTCCCGGTTCGTCGCAGGACGGGGCGAGTCCTTACACGGCAGCAGGACCCCGGTGCGCGCTGTCACCGGAGTGTCAGAGCCGCCCCGACCGGTCGCCGGATGCGAACCCGACGAGCGCCGGCTGCAAGCCGCGGCGAAAGGCGATCACCTTGAACAATTCGCCCATTTCGGCGGGCGACATCAGCCGGTTCGCCTGGTTCGACAGCGGCAGGTAATCGGCGACCTGGTGCGGCGGGGTGCGCGCCAGGATGCCGGTGATGCCGCAGTTAATCAGGAATTGCGCCTGGGCAGCATAGCCGGCCAGCGCCAGTCCCGACTCATGCGCGGCCCGGGCGATGGCGCTGAAATCAACGTGGCAGGTGATGTCCTGCAGCCCCGCCAGGAAGAATGGATCGGCGTGGGCGCGGTGGCGGTAGTGGCACATCAGGGTGCCGTCGCGGCGCTGCGCATGGTAGTACTCGGCCCGCGGGAACCCGTAGTCGAAAAACAGGGCTACGCCGCGTTTCAGCACGCCGCCGAGCGAGCGCATGAAGCCGCGCGCCGCGAAGCCGATCTCCGTGGCATAGCCATCCGCCGGCAGTTCCATCCGGGTCAATCCCAGTGTCAATGCCTCAGCCCGCAGCGCGGCATCGGCCGGCACCTCGACCCAGTGAAAACGGCCGCTTTCGTCACCGCGCTTTTCCCCTTGTTCCCCGCCACCTTGCCGCCACCCCACCTGCTGCTCATATACCCCTTCGGGTGGCACGCCGCCTTGACGCACACCGCCAGGACGCACTACCAGGCGCTTCACCGGCATCGCGTCCAGCACTTCGTTGCCGATGACGAATCCGGAAAATGCGGGCGGCAACTGATTCAGCCACGCCACCCGCTCGACAAGGTGCGGCACGCGCGCGGCGAGCATGTCGCGGCTGCGTTCGCGCAGATCCGCCGACAGTTCGAGTATCAGATAGCGCGCCGGCAGCGCGTCCAGCCGCTCCAGTTCCCCGAGCAGCGTGGCGGCCAGCGCCCCTGAGCCGGCGCCGACTTCGAGGATCGAATCCAGGCCGCTCTCCAGTACCTGACGCGCCTGCAACGCCAGGGTCTGGCCGAACAGCGGCGACAACTCCGGCGCGGTGATGAAGTCGCCATCGGCGCCAAGCTTGCGGCTGCCGGCGCTGTAATACCCGAGGCCGGGTGCGTACAGGGCGAGTTCCATGAACCGGTCGAAACCGATCCGGCCGCCCGCTGCGGCAATCTCGCCGCGTATGTGCGCGGTGACGCGCTCGCTGTGCGCCAGCGCGTCGGCGGCGGGGGCCGGGAGGATTGGCTGGGGGGATTGCGAAACGTTCATCGGCGGGGGAGCGAAGAGGTTATCCGGTATCATTCGGTGAAAATGCGAACCGCAGCCGATCACATGCAGACGCATCAATATCACAAGTTCCCGGCGAGGTGTGTGCTCGCCCGTCGTTCGCCGGAATGCCGCGGTCGATGTCAGGCTCGCTGACAGGCAGGGTGGTGCTCATCACCGGCGCCGCCAAGCGCGTCGGGGCGGCGATTGCGCGGCGCCTGCATGGCCATGGCGCGCAACTGATGCTTCATTATCACTCCGCCGAGCAGGACGCCCTGGCGCTGCAGGCCGAGCTGAATGCGGTGCGCGAAAATTCGGCAGCCATGGTGCAGGCCAATCTGCTCGACGATGCCGGTCTGCCCGAGATCATCCGCAACACGCTGACCCGCTTCGAGCGCCTCGATGCGCTGGTCAACAACGCTTCGACCTTCTTCACCACCCCGGTCGGGGAGATCAGCCCGCAGCACTGGGACAACCTCATCGGCACCAACCTCAAGGCGCCGCTGTTCCTGGCGCAGGCCGCGGCGCCGCATCTGAAGAAGACCGGCGGCGTCATCGTCAATATCACCGACATCCACGCCGAGCGGCCTTTGAAGAATTATCTCGTGTACAGCGTGGCCAAGGCTGGATTGGCCGGCCTGACGCGCGCTCTGGCGCGCGAGCTCGGCCCGGAAGTGCGGGTGAACGGCGTTGCGCCCGGCCCGATCATGTGGCCGGAAGACGGGTCGTTCGACGAAGTGACGCGGCAGCGCGTCATCTCGCACACCCTGCTCAGGCGCACCGGCGAGCCGGACGACGTTGCGCGCGCCGTCTATTACCTAATCGCCGATGCACCCTATGTCACCGGCCAGATCATCGCGGTGGACGGCGGGCGCAGCGTCAACATCTGAAGATCAATATCGGAAAGGCGCGACATGATCATCGAAATTGCCACCATGAAAATCAAACCCGGGCAGAGGCAGGCGTTCGAAGCCGCATGGCTGCGCGCCGAGCCCATCATTGCCGCGGCCAAGGGATATGTGGCGCACGAAATGCGCCGCGGCATCGAAGCGAAGGACAAGTACCAGCTGCTGGTGCGCTGGCAGACGGTCGAGGCGCATACCGAGGGCTTCCGCCAGTCCGAAGGCTACCAGGCGTTCCGCGCCCTGATCGGTGAATTCTTTGCCGAACCGCCGCAGGTCGAGCACTTCGACGCCGTCAGCGAATATCGTCTGTAGGCGTGCGGGTTCAATACGGGGCCGGCAAGGCAGCCAATTCCGCATGCGTCCCACGCCGGGTTTTCCGGATCACGCGCTCGGGCGGCACCATGCGCCGAACGGTTTCTCCGACCGGTTTGCTTATGCGTTCACCAGGTTCATGCGATTGCTGGCCGATACTTTTTTTGCCCGCCGCTATGGCCATCGCGCGGTGGTGCTGGAAACGATTGCCGCCGTGCCGGGCATGGTGGGCGGCGCGCTGCAGCATCTGCGCTCACTGCGCCGCATGGAAACCGATCACGGCTGGATCCGCATCCTGCTGGAGGAGGCGGAGAACGAACGCATGCACTTGATGACTTTCGTCCATATCGCCCGGCCCTCCGGCCCCGAGCGCCTGCTGATCCTGCTTGCCCAGGGCATCTTCTACAACTGCTTCTTCCTGCTCTACCTGTGCTCTTCCAGGACCGCCCACCGCGTCGTGGGTTACTTCGAGGAGGAAGCGATCCATAGCTACACCGAGTACCTGGCCGAACTGGACAATGGCGCCTGCCCCAATGTCGCGGCGCCCCAGGTCGCCATCGATTACTGGAAGCTGGCATCCGGCGCGCGCTTGCGCGAGGTCATCGTCGCGGTCCGCGCGGATGAGGCCCATCACCGCGACGTCAATCATGACTTCGCCGACAAGCTGACCGGGTAGTCGGTCGGACGCAGCGGCGCCGGTGCGCCAGGCATCCGCCGGAGACGGATCGAAGACCAGGGCCGGGGCAGGCCTTGCCCCCGGCTACGCGCCGCTCGCCTTGCGCCTGAGCACCACCGGCACCCCGCCCATGCGGCGCTTGGCCATCCATTGGGCGAGCGACGCATCCATGTAATCGGCATGGCCGGGAAACCAGCGGGCAAGTTCGCTCGCCAGTCTGCGGCCCTCGTCGATGTCGCCGCGCCCCACCACTTCGGCCACTTCGCGCACCGACTTCATCACCGCATTGTGCTCATCGACGTGGCAATCCTTTGCCGGGAAATCGGTGCTGGCCATCCACTCGCGTTCTTCCTCGAAATGTTTCTCGGCATGCCGCGTGAATTGCTCCAGCAATGTGCAGAATTGCGCGTCGGGCGCGGCCAGCATGGCATTGACGATATCCACGAACTCGCGATGCGTGTTGTCCATGGGCGGATAACCGAGCAGGTACTGATCGGTCCAGGGGAAAGGTTTCAAGGCGGACATGAGTCTGGGGTGTTCCCGGAATAAGGGCGCGGGCGCGATGTCGGTGAAGCCAGAAGAATACCATCCCGGGGGCGGGGACCGGCGCGCCAAGAAACCGCTTCCCCCGGCTCGAAGACCGTGGGGCTCCTTGATTGGGTCCGGATGATGAAGCCATCCGGACCCAATCAAGGACCTCGGATAAAAGCAAAGTCTCTGCCGCCTTTATTTCGAAATCGTGGTTCTGTGCGAATGGCTTCATCATTCGTGCAAAACCACGATTCGCCTTTGCTTGTTCAACTACTGCCGTTCCTGAAACCGTCTTCCCGGCTGGAAGACCGTGGGGCTCCTTGATTGGGTCCGGATGATGAAGCTATCCGGACCCAATCAAGGACCTTGGATAAAAGCAAAGTCTCTGCCGCCTTTATTCCGAAATCGTGGTTTTGTGCGAATGGCTTCATCATTCGTGCAAAACCACGATTCGCCTTTCTTTGCTGAACTACTGCCGCTCCTGAAACCGTCTTCCCGGCTGGAAGACCGCGGGGCTCCTTGATTGGGTCCGGATGATGAAGCCATCCGGACCCAATCAAGGACCTCGGATAAAAGCAAAGTCTCTGCCGCCTTTATTCCGAAATCGTGGTTTTGTGCGAATGGCTTCATCATTCGTGCAAAACC
>Ga0080064_1007261_pt1 | contig 11298 bp, 14 predicted proteins | sample Subgrocontami54m_FD_69260 | JGI IMG/M metagenome (GOLD analysis project Ga0080064, IMG submission 69260) | Subsurface groundwater microbial communities from S. Glens Falls, New York, USA - GMW46 contaminated, 5.4 m (SPADES assembly) (version 2) ... | reverse complement strand
TCGTCTTATTACATTTAGGAAACTATAAAGTTGCGTGTTCGTATCTTCAGGATTATGGATTATTAATCCCATGATATCGGTATCACTGACTGGTCCTGTGCCGGTCATTTTCACATCAATACGAGCATCGGTATCTTCTACTGTTCGATAGTATGGGGTAACCTCTGTTGGTGTTGGGTTTCCTGCTTCTATTTCCATTCCTTTCTTTCCGACTAATGGTGCTTTTACCCACGGAACTTGCTCGATTGTTAATTCGGGAAGCCCATTAGGAATAGAGGGGACGTCGCCTTTATAAATGAAACCATTTTTCGTTACTTTTTCGGTTTTTCCATCTTTTTCTCTCGCAAAGGTTGCCCTCGCTCTAACGAAGTCATTATAGAGACCATTAAGTTCAATCGGAGTGCCTTGAGGGAGCATTGCATACGTGCCAAACTCAGTAAGGTTCGTGCCTGGAATTCTATCGTTGCCAGGTCCCATGCGAAAAGGTGTTTCTGACGGAAGCTCAACGGTCTGATCAGGGGAAGTTCTTGCTTCTGCAGCTGGACGATTAAATACGAGAGGTGTTACAGAACTTAAGGCGAAAACAGCTCCCCCTTGTAACAAGCGTCTTCTGGATAATGTAGGTACTTCAGATGCTGAAGGAGGTAGTACGGCTTCAATTGTATTAATTGCCATAGGTATAAGGATGTTTAGGGTAGATTGTAGCTGCCGTTCTCGCATGATATTGGGTGAATCGTACCATTTTTATCCCGGTTAATCAAGAGTAAGCATACATTTCTCGCTTGTTTTCTGGCCACAATTTGTTACAATTAAGATATGAAAACACAAACACTGCATATGATTGTATGGAAAGAGGATGATTTGTATGTAGCATCGTTTGTTGAGCTTGAGCTTGCAAGTCAAGGTAAAACAAAGAAAGAAGCTATTGCGAATGTAAAGGAAGCTCTTGCGTTGTATTTAGAAGACGAGAATGTTGATGAACTTGCTATTCCTACCGTAAAGGACGTTTCTACCCAGACAATTCAGTTTCCATAATGCCACGACTGTACTCAGGTCAAAAAATCATCCGTGCACTACTGAGAGCAGGATTTTATGTCGTTACCATTAAGGGAAGTCATGTAAAATTACGTGGTGTTCGTTTTGGTAAGCTACAAACAGTTATCGTCCCAAAACATAAAGAAGTTGCATACGGAACGCTACAAAGTATTCTTAAACAAGCGGCAATGGAGATTGAAAAGCTGAAGAGATATATAAAATAGCTTAATAGTTTCGTGACACCCTTGCGTACAAACTACAAGTGCGCTATAATAGGCAGATCTTAACACATTTCTGACTTGTCTTTGTTCTGCTAAGACATTAAGCAGAATACACAGAGATGGATGTTTAAAAGACATATATGAGAAATATTTCACTTGAAGAACTTCTTGAGGCTGGGTGCCATTTTGGTCACCAAGTAACTCGTCAGAACCCAAAAGCACGAGACTACATCTTCGAAGCTCGTGACAACATCCATATTATCGATCTTGAAAAAACAAAAGAAGGGTTAGATACTGCGTTGCAGTTTGTGCATGACTTGGCAAAAAAAGGCGGAAAGCTAGTCATTCTCGGTGCAAAACGACAAGCACAAGGAATCGTTCGTGAGGAACTTGCCAGAGCACAGAAAGAAGGAGTCGATGGGATTTATGCGGTAACTAATCGCTGGATCGGTGGCATCTTAACTAATTTCCCGGAAGTATCAAAGAATTTTAAGCGCCTGAAGCAATTGACCGATCAGTTGCAAGATGAGATGGAGAAGGCAAAGTACACCAAGAAAGAAATATCTCTTTGGGAAAAAGAACGAGCAAAATTGGCCAGTTTCTATAGTGGTATCGCTGATTTAACAGAAAAACCGGACGCACTCTTTATTATTGATACGCATCTTGAGAATTTAGCTGTACGGGAAGCCATTGTTACACGGGTTAAGACTGTCGGAATGACAGATACCAACGCCGACCCAACGATGGTGGATTATGCAATTCCAGCAAACGATGATGCAGTAGGCTCAATTCAGCTGATCACGAGTACAGTTATCGATGCCTGGATTGAAGGTAGAAAAGCAGCAAAGGGCGAAGAAGCAAAAGCGGCAAAAAGCGCAGAACAAGCTGCAAAAAAAGAAGCTGTTTCAGCAGAACAACCAGCCGCTGTAAGTGAGCAAAAGGAAGAAAAAAAGAAAATAGCAAAAAAGCCAGTAAAAGAGAAACCTCGCCTCGCTGGAGACGAGTCGAAGCGGGCAGTAAAGACAGTCAAGAAAAAAATTGAAGAGACAAAAGAAACAGAAAAGACTGTTGGAGTGGAATAGGGTATGGCAGAGATCAACTTAGAACTTCTTAAAAAGCTTCGAAACGAAACATCAGCCTCAGTATCTGATTGTCGTCGTGCGCTTGATGAATCCCAGGGTGACTATAAGAAAGCGCTCGCCTGGCTGAAAGAGCGTGCCGCAAAAATTGCTGAGAAAAAAGCTGATCGAGCGACATCAGAAGGTTTGGTGGAAGCCTACATTCATGCAGGCGGGAAAGTCGGTGCCATTGTCGAGCTTCTCTGTGAGACAGATTTTGTTGCCAAGACAGATGAGTTTAAAAAACTTGCCCGTGAAGTCGCGATGCAAGTAGCTGCTATGAATCCGGAAGACACCGAAACACTCATGAAACAAGAATACATTCGTGATTCATCCCAGACGATAGAACAACTGGTTAAAGAAGTTATCGGAAAACTCGGTGAAAATATCACCATCAAACGCTTCGTCCGCTTCGCTATATCCGAATAGACACGAATAAGTATCCGAATACGTCCGAATTAATGTGTAACCCGAATTTTTACAAATATTTGGAGATATATTAGGATAGGGGTATGCCTCGTCTTCTGCATAAAGAACTTTCCTATACAATTATGGGAATATTATTTTCAGTACACAATGAACTGGGAAATAGGTATCAGGAAAAATATTACCAACGTGCGATTGAAATTACTTTAACAGAAAACAGATGCCCATTTAGTAAGGAAATTCCTGTTGATTTGGAGTATAATGGTAAAAAGATAGGGAAATATTTTCTTGATTTTTTGATTGAGGGAAAAGTTGTTTTAGAAATTAAAACAGTCCCATCATTAACTCCAAAAGATTTTAAGCAAGTATTAGCCTATCTAGTTGCAAAGAACCTGGAGCTTGGGATTTTAGTAAATTTCAGAACAGAAAAGTTGACTTATAAGAGAATCTTAAATTCTAAGTATTATTCGGGTTAATTTGGAGTAATCATTCGTATGCATTCGGATATCAGCCAACGGCTACAAAAAGTAATTGACGTCTTAAAAACTGATCTCGGAACGATTAGAACCGGTCGTGCGACCCCGGCACTCGTTGAGAATATCATGATTAAAGCCTATGGCGGAACTGCGTACCTTAAAGTTATGGAGTTGGCAACAGTAGGAACGACTGATTCCCATACGCTCGTTTTAACTCCATTTGATCACACGATCATTCAAGAGATCGAGAAGGGCATTCAAGAAGCTAATGTAGGGTTAAATCCTATTGTTGATGGGCAAATACTTCGTATCTCGGTTCCACAGCTGACAGAAGAACGCCGACAAGAACTCATTAAGGCAATGAAGCATAAGTTGGAAAACGGGAAAATTATGATCCGTCAGGTACGTCAAGACGTAATGAATGATATAAAAAAGCAACATGGAGATAAGTCACTTTCTGATGATGAAGTCACTAGGCTTGAGAAAGAAGCACAAAAAGTGGTAGATGAGAGTATGGAATTGGTCGAGAGTATGGGGAAACAAAAAGAAGAAGAACTGATGCAAATTTAGCTTATTGCATATGGCTTATAGCTTATGGTTAGATAGGGTGAATGGCATTCCGCTTTGAGCATCTTGAAATTTGGCATGATGCAGTCCTCTACGCAAACGAGATTTATAAACTAACGAAAAAATTTCCCCGTGAAGAAGTTTTTTCCTTAACAGATCAATTAAGAAGAGCGGTAAGTTCAATCTCAACTAATATAGCAGAAGGAGCAGGCAGTAGTTCTAAAAAAGATTTCGGTCATTACCTTGATATTGCAATCAAGTCAACCTACGAGACAGTTTCATTACTGTTTCTTGCAGAACAACAAGGTTATATTGCTGAGACTGAAAGAGTTGTTTTCTATCAAAAAGCTGAGATATTAGTAAAGAAAATCCAGAAATTCAAAAGTTTTTTGAAATAACTATATGCCATTGGCCATTTGCCATAAGCAAATTATGATATAATCATCCTCTAATGCTACTTACCATTATTATTTTTGTCCTCATCCTTTCACTTCTCGTTATGATTCACGAAGCCGGGCACTTCTTTGTGGCAAAAAAACTCGGTATAAAGGTCGAAGAATTCGGCTTTGGTCTTCCTCCACGAGCATGGGGAAAGAAAGTCGGAGAGACCATCTACTCGATAAACTGGCTTCCATTTGGCGGATTTGTAAAACTTTATGGTGAAGACGAGGCGGGTTCAGGAAAAATCGGATCAGGAGCAGATCCAACGAAAGTGAAAGAGAAAAAACGAGCCTTTTTCGCGAGACCTCCTCGTGAAAGAGCAGCGGTTGCAATTGCCGGTGTGGTGATGAATACACTCCTGGCGATCCTTATCTTCTACATTTTCATGTTTATCTCCGGATTTAAAACAGATCTCGCACTTCTCGGGCAGCATAAATTTTTCCTCGTTGATCAGAAAGTGAAATCAGAAATTATAGTCGGCGGAACAGTCAAAAATTCACCAGCAGAAAAGGCAGCGCTTACGGTCGGATCCCATATCCTCAGTATCAATGGGAAAAATGTGGCAAATATTGATCAATTCACAAAAGAAATAAAAGCATATCAGGGAAAAGAAATCATTCTTACTTGGAAGGACATCAAAACCGGAAAAATGTTCACAAAAAAAATCACTCCTCGATTAAATCCTCCGAAGAACGAGGGTGCCCTCGGAGTGAAGTTCTTTTCATATGACACCGTAACGTTAAGTTACAACACACCAATGCAGAAAGTCTTTTCAGGCGTGATCCACCCTGCAAATCTGATGGCATATAATTTTGACATCCTCGGGAAGCTGATCGGTGTGTCGGTGAAAGAAAGGACAGCAAAACCACTCGGAGAAGGTGTTGCTGGACCTGTCGGTATTTTCTCACTCGTCGGTACGATTGTGGAACTGCCGAATATAAAAGAACGTGTCCTGCAACTCTTAAATCTTACCGGTATTCTTTCGCTATCACTCGCGTTTTTTAATATCCTTCCCATTCCTGCACTTGATGGGGGAAGGCTGTTTTTTATTCTCATTGAGGGTATCTTTAGAAAAAAAGTGAATCAAAAGTTTGAGAGTGTTGCTCATGCTGTTGGTATGGCGGTTCTTTTAGTACTCATTATAGGCATTACCTTTAAAGATATCTTGCAGTTTATTGTGAAGTAGTTCAGAATACTCAGAAAACTCAGTCAATCAGTAGTTCAGTGGGTCAGTATTTCAGACTGTCTGATCCACCGATTTTCTGAATAGCTGAAGCGCCGAGTATTCGGAGTTTTCCGAATATGCTAGACATTGCTCAAACCCTTATCTCCCAAAAAAACATCCACTCCCATCAGAATCAAGGGATCCTTCTCACGACAGTTCCGACCCCTGCAATGGGTTTTTCTTTTACACGGGAACTTTTGTATAAGATACTTGAAAAAACGACGGTGCTTTATCTCTCAGGAGGAAGAACGCCCAAGCAACTCTATACAGAGCTTGCGGATGATGAGCTTCTTAACCCCGGAGCAGTTGCTTTAATTGATGAGCGATACGGGTCTCCGATGCACATTGATAGTAACGAAAAAATGCTCAGAGACACCGGCCTCACCCAATATGCCAAGTTTGTGGCTATTCCTTTCTATGGTATTTTAAAAGACTCAGTGTCTCGTGAGGAGAACGCAAATCTCTATGATCAGGAAGTACGGAGGCTTTTTGCAACCTATCCCAAACATGTCGGCATTTTAGGTATCGGTCTGGATGGTCATACGGCAGGGTTGCCTGCCAATCCCGCTCTCTGGGAAAAAAAATTGACTGAGCAAAGTAAGACAAATATGGTTACCGAGTATAATGATGCAGAGGGTTTCTACAAAGAACGCATTACGATGACCTTTAATGGACTCTCAATGCTTGATTTTTTAATCGTTCTCGTCTTCGGAGAGGATAAAAGAAAAGCTATGGAGGCTACTTTTTCAGAAGGTAAAGAGGAAGAAATTCCGGCGCGCTTTTTCAAACGACCGGATCTTGCGAGTAAAACAATTATTATTACTGATCTTAACCTTTAATTACTTATGACACCTTTTGCCCTAGTTATTTTCGGTGCCACCGGCGATCTGGCAAAAAACAAGCTGTTTCCGGCTCTTTTTTCATTATTCAAACAACGACAATTCGCCGAAAAGCTCTATATTGTAGGTTTTGCCCGAAGGCCTTTGAGTGACACGGAATTTCGACAGATGTGTCATGATTTTTTAAAAGTTTCTCCGGGAGATGAACGACTGTTTAAAGAATTTGCAAAACATATTTATTACCAGCAAGGCGTATTTGATCAGAAAGAAGGATACGAGATGCTCATCCCTAGACTTCAAGCGTTTGATGATGAAGTAGGTGCTTGCATTACGCGGCTTTTTTATCTGGCTACACCACCTGAAAACTATGAAGTCATTCTTGATAATCTCTACTCGACCAAACTTTCTGAAGGATGCGGACAGGGAAGTAATAAATGGACAAAGATTGCGATCGAAAAGCCGTTTGGTAAAGACCTGCCGACTGCTCAGATGCTTGATCGAAAACTTTCAGAGATATTTGAGGAAAAGCAGATCTATAGGGTCGATCATTACTTAAGTAAAGAGACCGTGCAGAATATGATCGCCTTTCGATTTGCCAATAGTATCTTTGAGCCTGTTTGGAATAAAAACTACATCGATCATGTGCAGATAACTTTCTCGGAGAAAAAAGGGATAGGGGGTCGTGGAAAATTCTTCGATGGGGTCGGAATTTTGCGAGATGTTGCCCAAAATCATCTCATGCAGCTAGCGGCGACAGTCGCGATGGAACAGCCGAGGAGTTTCTCGAAAGAAGACGTTCGAGACGCACGAGCGAAAGCGATCGCTGCAACAGAGAATATTCCCCCTGAAAAAGTTTCAGAGCGCGTCGTTCGAGGGCAGTATGAAGGCTATTTGGAAGAGAAAGACGTCTCGTCGGGTTCGAAAACTGAGACCTTTGTCGCCATGAAATTTTTTGTGAACACGGATCGTTTCCGTGATGTGCCATTCTACGTTCGGGCAGGGAAAAAGATGGAGAGAGACGTCGTTGAGATAAAAATCGTTTTTACTCAGACATGCCATATCCTCTTTAAAGAGTATGGCTGTCCTGAAGAGGGTAATGTCTTAACGATTCATATTCAGCCGGATGAGGGAATCGGTCTTCGTGTTATCGCGAAACAGCCGGGTGCGAAAGTAGCACTACAGGCGGTAGATATGAAATTCACCTATCATGAGAGCTTCGGGGGGCATGGGCGAGATGCATATGAGAAGGTGCTGTTAGATATTTTTTCAGGCGACCAGATGCTTTTTAATCGTTCGGATGAACTGGAGTCATCATGGAAATTCATAGAAACTATCCTGGAAGGTTGGCAGAAGGATGACAGCCTTGCTAAATATCCGGCCGGCTCACAAGGTCCGAAAACAGCAAATTCCCTTATCGAAAAAGACGGGAGGAAATGGTTGTAGATAAATGTCAAATTTCAAATATCCAATATCAAATATCAAATGAAAGAGTACGATATTCACGAGAGAATCTTCAATTTTGTAATATCGGTCATTAATTTCTTAAATAAACTCCCCAAAACCCCAACGAACCTCTTTTTTATAAACCAATCTACAAGGTCTGTTACTTCTATGGGAGCGAATGATCAAGAAGCTGATGGTGCTTTAACAACAAAGGATTTCGTTCATGGATTTACGATAGTTCGAAAAGAAGGGAAAGAATCAGTTTTTTGGTTGCGTGTTATAGGAAAAACAAATAAAGAATTTCGCTTAGAAGCTGATATACTAATCAACGAAGGAAATGAAATTGTTGCAGTTGTTAGCAGCATTATTATAAATACGAAAAATAACAAAAAGAATAACATTTGATATTTGTCATTTGATATTGGTACTTATTGGATATTATGAGAATTGGATTTATAGGGTTAGGCAAGATGGGGACGAGAATGGTGGAGAAGCTTCTCCGAAGTGGTCATCAAGTCGTTGTCTGGAATCGGTCGAAGGATGTCTTGGAGCAATTTCAGGGACTGATGGCTGAACAGAAATTAGATTCCAGTCTTGCAGTAGCATATAGTATTTCGTCTCTCGTTGAAGGACTAGACAGCCCATGTATCCTTTGGTCTATGCTTCCTGCTGGAGAAGCGACTGATTTGGTGTTGAAAGAGATTAGTGAGTTTGTTACGGAAGGTGATATCGTTATCGATGGAGGAAACGCTCATTTTGTCGATACAGATCGACGTTATGAACAGTTTAAAGCGAAAGGTGTCAGATTCTTAGGTATTGGGGTAAGTGGTGGCGTGGTTGCAGCGAATGATGGATATCCTTTAATGGTAGGAGGAGACAGATTAGCCTACGAAGCAGTGGCACCGGTTCTTGATTCACTCGCCCAACCGGGGGGAGGACATATGTATTTCGGAACTGGTGGGGCAGGACATTACGTAAAAATGGTCCATAATGCGATCGAGTATGGGTATATGCAGGCGATTGGTGAGGGGTTCGGTGTTCTCGAAAAAGCCAGCTATGGTTTTGATCTGGAAAAAGTCGCGAAGATCTATCAAGAGGGTACTCTGGTGTCCGGTTTTATGATGGATCGGGCTGCTGATGCTCTGAAAAAAGATCCAAAACTGGAGAACATAGAAGGTATTATCGGGCGAGCATCAGGTGAGACTGTCTGGACGATTGAAGAAGCGAAGAAAAATAATGTGCCCATAACCATTACGGAAGAGTCTTTAGAGTTTCGAAAGCAGTCTGAGACAGATCAGAGTATCCAGAAGTCATTTGCCGCTCGTCTCATTTCAGCACTCCGTTTTGAGTTTGGTGGCCATGAAGTGAAAAAGAGGTAATCTTGACAAGGCCCAAATTAAGGTTATAATAAAGAAGAGAAAGCGTTGAGTTTGGTTTCCCGCCAAATGATGCTGCATGCGACGAGCATGATGGATTCCCAACCATTAAAGAGGGGAGCTGATATCTTTTCGAGTCAGCCAATAAGGTTTGATTAGCGATAATCAAACGAAGCAAGGTGGTAACGTCTCAAAAGGACCCTTGTAAGTTTCCTACGAGTTGTAGGAAGTTTACAAGGGTTTTTTTATGATTCGGCGTGCTCACCACAAGTTGAAAAAGGAATACTATGATTAGTTACGATGATTTTCAAAAAGCAAGAGCCGCGTTTGACGCGGTAGACATACGAGTTGGGGAGATTGTTGAGGTACTCGATTTTCCGGAAGCTCGAAAGCCTGCCTATAAACTGACGATTAACTTCGGACCGGAAATCGGTCTGAAAAAATCATCGGCACAGGTCGTGGCGTTGTATAAAAAAGAAGAACTTTTGGGTAAACAAGTTATCGGTGTGGTGAATTTTCCTCCAAAACAAATTGGTCCGTTTCTTTCTGAAACACTGACACTGGGGGTTGAAGATGAGGAAGGAAATGTCGTATTACTTATGCCGACAAAGAAATCGAAACTAGGAAGTAAAATGTTTTAAACTAATTACTAGCAACTAGTTACTAATAACTAGTATAGTTAAAAATATGAGATATTCACAGCATTTTCCAAAAACGATAAAAACAGATCCGAAAGATGAGGTAGCAGTTAATGCGAAATTCCTCATGCGTGGAGGATTTATTGATAAGCTCATGGCTGGATCATATACACTTTTGCCACTGGGCATGCGGGTTGTCTCGAAAATCAATACTATTATTCGAGAAGAGATGAACAGGACAGGAGCACAAGAGCTGCTCATGCCGCTTCTCCATCCGAAGGAAATCTGGAATGAAACAGGGCGATGGGACACAGCAAGAGAAGTGATGTATCAGTTCGAGAAAAACGAGAAAGAATACGCTTTATCATTCACCCATGAAGAAATTGTGATGGATCTTATCCGCAAACATGTCTCTTCGTATAAGGATTTTCCTCTTATGGTCTATCATTTTTCGACGAAATTTCGTAATGAACCTCGGGCAAAATCAGGTATTCTTCGGGGTCGCGAATTTATGATGAAGGATCTCTACAGCGCGCACGTCAGTGAAGAAGATTTACTCAGATACTACTGGGAGGTTGCAGATGCCTATCTTCGGATTTTTAATCGTATCGGCCTTGACGCAAAAATTGCTGAGGCAGACGGGGGCGTATTTACAAAAAAACATACGCATGAGTTTCAGGTCATTTGTGATACTGGCGAGGACACAATCTATCATAAAGAGGGCTGGGAGTACTGGAAAAATAAAGAGGTGATGACCGAAGAAGAATTACAAGATGAAAGTATCACCTATGTCCAGTCTATTGAGGTGGGTAATATTTTTCCTCTTGGAACTATGTATGCTGAGAAGATGCAGGCACTCTTTACGGATAAAGACGGTACACGTAAACCTGCTTGGTTCGGGAGTTATGGTATTGGTCCGACTCGAGTAATGGGTACTGTTGTAGAAGTGAGTCATGACGAGCGCGGGGTGATCTGGCCGCTATCAATCGCTCCGTATCACGTCCATTTAGTGAGTATTACCAATCAAGATGCGGGTATGAAGGCAACGGCAGATAAGATTTATGAGCAATTACTAGCCAGTGATATTGAGGTACTTTATGATGATCGAGAAGATGTGGGAGCTGGGCAGAAATTTGCAGATGCAGATTTACTAGGTATACCGGTTCGATTGGTTGTCAGTCCGAAGACCCTTCAGCAAAGTTCTGGGCAAGCTGGAGGGAAAATCGAATGGAAGCTTCGAAACGAGGACGAATCACGGTTGCTTTCTGTGGAGGATGCGACAATGTCTATAAAAGAGTTAATGAGTGATTTCTCCAAAAAAGCTCTTAAGTCTACAAAGTAACTAAAACGGAAGCGCGAACGGGAGCGTTAAGTTAAAAAGTTTTGCCCAGAAAAGTGCATAGATCAGGAAAAAGACGAGAACTCCTACAATAACGCCGATAAGAATTACTGGAGATGATTTTTTCTTCGGTTTTTCCTCAGCTTCAGTTCCC
>Ga0080064_1007260_pt1 | contig 11301 bp, 7 predicted proteins | sample Subgrocontami54m_FD_69260 | JGI IMG/M metagenome (GOLD analysis project Ga0080064, IMG submission 69260) | Subsurface groundwater microbial communities from S. Glens Falls, New York, USA - GMW46 contaminated, 5.4 m (SPADES assembly) (version 2) ... | reverse complement strand
GATTTCCAAGACGCAACCACCTTCGATGACTTAGCGCACAGCGCAACCATCTTCTTCGACTATCGCTCGAGCTTTGAGATCAGCAACGCGGCGCTCTCGCCAACCATCGGGGAACAGGCGTCGGGTCTGCTTGACGGAAAGTGGCATTCGCCGTTCGGCAAAGCGGTTATCGAGTCGGGGTGGGACGTTGGCATCTCCAGCGCATTGGCCAACGTCCAGATGCTGAACTGGACGGTGGCCCCCGTACCGCCTGGCGCTTCTGTGTCGGCTCCCGTGGCGCCGGATGCTCGCTCGGCTGCCAGCGCCGCGGCCCCCCCCGTCATCTCCGGCCTTGGCCAATCGGCAATCGGGCCGGGCAGCCCCTCCTTGGCGCTCGACGGAACATCTGTCGCGCCGGGCGCCCAGGTGGGCACCGGGCTGTCGTTCACCCTGAACAACGTGGGTGGCGTTACTCACGGCTCGCAGGCAGAGGTGGGGTTCCTGGCGGCTGCAGCGCTCTGGTCCAGCTATCTCGGCGATCCGGTAAACGTTCGATTGAATGTCGGGTTTTCCCCGCTCGGCGCCAGCATTCTTGGCCAGACAGGTTCGAACACTAGGGTGGTCTCATACGCGGCGGTGCGGTCGAGGTTGATCGCCGATCAGGCGTCGGCAAGCGATTCCACGGCGGTCGCACACTTGCAGGCCGGCCCGAGCTTGTCATTTGTTACTAACAACTCGGCTGGCACCCGGATTCTCGACAATGATGGTTCGGCCAACAATACCTACCTTGACGTCAGTACCGCCAATCTCAGGGCCCTCGGTATTACGGTCGATGCAAATGGGACAGCGGTCGACGACGGTGTCACGGCCGATGCCAGCATCACCTTCAACAGCAGTTTCACGTTCGATTTCAACCCGGCCGACGGCATCAGCCCTGGCGCGATCGACTTTGTGGGCGTCGCGTTCCATGAGATTGGCCACGCACTGGGCTTCTTCAGCGGAGTCGATACGGTAGATTACTATTCGGGCTCTGGCCCAGGAGCTCCCCTCAATCTCAATCCCTACGCCATTTTCAGTGTACTCGACTTGTACAGGTATTCGCTCGGAGCGGTGACCCCGGTGGCGGACCTGAGCTACGGCGGCACAACGTACTTCTCCATCAACGGCGGCGCGACCAATCTGGGTCTCTTCTCGACCGGCAGCTTCCAAGGCGATGGTCGCCAGGCGAGCCACTGGAAGGACAATCTCGGCCTTGGCATCATGGACCCGACATCGGCGCCAGCGGGACAGGCCAATGTCATCACCAGCCTCGATATCCAGGCCATGGATGTCATCGGCTGGAACCTCGCCAGCTCGTCGGGCACCGCCACCATCACCATAGACGACGTCGCCGTCACCGAGGGCAACGCCGGCACGACGACGGCGACCTTCACGGTCTCGCGCACCGGCGGGGGCGCGGCCGCCTTCGCCGTCAACTATGCCACCGCCAACGGTGCGGCGACCGCCGGCAGCGACTATGTCGCGACCTCCGGCACGCTGTCGTTCGGCACCAGCGTCAACACGCAGACTATCTCGGTCACCATCAACGGCGACACCGCGATCGAGTCCAACGAGACCTTTTTCGTCAATCTTTCGGGGGCCACCAACGGGGCCACCATCTCGGACAGCCAGGGCCAGGGTACCATCACCAACGACGACGCGCCCGACGACTACGCCGACAACCTGAGCGACGCGACCTCGCCGCTAGGCCAGGTCAGCGTCGGCGGCTCATCTACGGGCAATCTGGAGATCGCGGGCGACCATGACTGGTTCCAGGCCCAGCTGACGTCGGGAATAACCTATGTGGTCCAGCTGCAGGGCTCCGGGCACGGTGCCGGAACCCTCTACGATCCCTATCTGCGCGTGTACAACGGCTCTTCGGTGTTGCAGACGTCGAATGACGATTCCGGCGGAAATCTCGATTCTTACCTGACCTTCACCCCGAGCACATCCGCCACCTACTATATCGATGCCGCAGCTTATGGCGACTTCTACGCGGGCACCTACAGGGTGAGCCTGGCGTCCATCCAGCCCGACCTCGACCTGTACGACAACATGACGGCGAGCGCCACCACGGTGGCGCCGGGCGCCAGCACCACGCTCGGCTATTACGTGGTCAACTTTGGCAACGCGGCGGTCGGCGCCTCCACCACCGGCTTCTATCTCTCCACTGACGCCAACATCACCACGGGCGACACCCTGCTCGGCACCAGGTCGGCGCCGGCGCTCACCGCCAACGGTGGCGCCACGTGGTACGACTTCGAGAGCCAGACGGTGACGCTGCCCGGCAACCTCGCGGTCGGCACCTACTATCTGGGCGCAATCGCCGACTACAACAACGCCGTCACCAACGAGCTCACCGAGGCCAACAACGCTTCCAACGCGGTGCAGATCGCGGTCCAGCAACCCGATCTCGACCTCTACAACAATATGACCGTGAGCAACGCCGTCGTCGGAGCGGGCGGCAGCACCACGCTCAGCTACTACGTGGTCAACTTCAGCGATGCCGCGGTCGGAGCCTCCACCACCGGCTTCTATCTCTCCACCGATGCCAACATCACCACGGCCGATACGCTGCTCACCACCCGGTCGGCGCCGGCGCTGACCGGCTACGGCGGCGCCATGTGGTACGACTACGAGAGCCAGACGGTGACGCTGCCCGGCAACCTGGCGCCCGGCACGTACTACCTGGGCGCCATCTCCGACTACAACAACGCGATCACCGAGAGCGACGAGAGCAACAACGCTTCGAACGCGGTGCAGGTCACGATCCCGCAGCCCGATCTCGACCTCTACGACAACATGACGGTGAGCAGCGCCGTCGTCGGAGCGGGCGGCAGCACCACGCTCAGCTACTACGTGGTCAACTTTGGCCTGGCCCCGGTCGGCGCCTCCACCACCGGCTTCTATCTCTCCACCGATGCCAACATCACCACGGGCGACACCCTGCTCACCACCAGGTCGGCGCCGGCGCTCACCGCCAACGGCGGCGCCATGTGGTACGACTACGAGAGCCAGACGGTCGTGCTGCCCGGCAACCTGGCGCCCGGCACCTACTATCTGGGCGCCATCTCCGACTACACCAACGCGATCAACGAGAGCAACGAGGTCAACAACGCCTCCAACGCCGTGCAGATCACGGTGCCCCAACCCGATCTCGACCTCTACGACAATATGACGGTGAGCAACGCCGTCGTCGGAGCGGGCGACAGCACCACGCTGAGCTATTATGTGGTCAACTTTGGCCAGGCCGCGGTGGGCAGTTCGATCACCGGGTTTTATCTCTCGACCGACAACACGATCAGCACGTCGGATACGCTGCTCACGACCAGAACGGCGCCGGCGCTGGGACCGGACATCAACCAAGCCGGCTCCGGCTGGTACGACTACGAGAGCCAGACGGTGACGCTGCCGGGCAATCTGGCGCCCGGCACGTATTATGTCGGCGCCATCGCCGACTACAACAACGCCGTCACCAACGAGATCACCGAGGCCAACAACCCATCCAATGCGGTGGCGATCACGGTGACGCCGCCGCCACAGCCCGATCTCGCCATTCACACCAATCTGACGGCGAGCAGCACGAGCGTTGCGGCGGGGGGCAGCACCACGCTGAGCTATTACGTGGTCAATTGGGGCCAGGCGTCGGTGGGCAGTTCGATCACCGGGTTCTATCTCTCGACCGACAATACGATCAGCACGTCGGATACGCTGCTCACGACCAAGACGGCGCCGGGGCTGGGGCCGGACATCAATCAGGCCGGCTCCGGCTGGTACGACTTCGAGAGCATGACGGTGACGCTGCCGGGCAATCTGGCGCCCGGCACCTACTACCTGGGCGCGATCGCCGACTACAACAACGCCGTCACCAACGAGATCACCGAGGCCAACAACGCCTCCAACGCCGTGCAGATCACGGTGCCCCAACCCGATCTCGACCTCTACGACAACATGACGGCGAGTGCCACCACGCTGGCGGCGGGTGCCAGCACCACGCTCAGCTACTACGTGGTCAACTTTGGCCTGGCCCCGGTCGGAGCCTCAACGACGGGATTTTACCTTTCCACCGATGCCGACATCACCACGGCTGACACACTTCTCACCACCAGGTCCGCGCCGGCGCTCACCGACTACGGCGGCGCCATGTGGTACGACTACGAGAGCCAGACGGTCATGCTGCCCGGCAACCTGGCGCCCGGCACCTACTACCTGGGCGCCATCTCCGACTACAACAATGCCGTCACCAACGAGATCACCGAGGCCAACAACGCCTCCAACGCGGTGCAGATCACGATCGGGCAAGCGGATCTCGACCTTTACGACAACGTGACGGTGAGCAACGCCGCGGTTGCAGCGGGCGGCAGCACGACGCTGAGCTTCTACGTGGTCAACTTCAGCGATGCCGCGGTCGGAGCCTCCACCACCGGCTTCTATCTCTCCACCGATGCCAACATCACCACGGGCGACACGCTGCTCACGACCCGGTCCGCGCCTGAGCTGACCGGCTACGGCGGCGCCATGTGGTACGACTACGAGAGCCAGACGGTCGTGCTGCCCGGCGACCTAGCGCCCGGCACCTACTACCTGGGCGCCATCGCCGACTACGCCGACGCGGTCGCCGAGCTGAACGAGGTCAACAACGCCTCCAATGCGGTGCAGATCACGGTGGCGTCCACAATGGTGTCGAGCCAGGACTTCGGCTTGTTCAATGACAGCCTATCCGTCGGCAGCATCGGTGCATCCAGCGCTTCTTCCGTCACCGGGTGGCAGGATGTCGACGCAACCGCTTTGGGAAATTCATGGCTGCAGGACCCCGCATCGAGCAGCGGAAGTCTGCTTGGGCCGGTCGGCAACGGCTATGTCGATGGTCAAGGCCAACCCGACCTCAGCCAATTCGTCACCGCAGATGCAGCAGGAGCGCAGTTTCGTCCCCAACCCGTCGTGAATTGGGCCGCTTAGCCTCGTGACGCCGTGCAAGCCGTTCGTAGGTGCGCCAATGCATGCCCTTCGGCTTGAGCGGCAGGTCGCCACATGGTTCGCTCCCTAACCGGCGCTCGATCTTGTGCATTCCTCGATTGGCTCGATCCGATCGTGTTTCGGACTGCGAGCTGTGTAAGCATTCGGTGAGCACCGCAGGGGGCGGAGTTGTATCGCTTTGATCGGCTTTGCTGCTCTGGCGGCAGCTCGTTCGTCGGCGACGATCTGCTTCAGGCACTCGATACCGTACTCGGTGAAGGCGGTGACGCCGTCCTCGCCGACGCCGTAGACGTGCAGGCGGCCATCCTCGGGCAACATGCAGATCGAGAGCTCGTGCAACCAATCCTCATCCTCGCCGAGCAGTTTGCGGCGACGTGGCTGATGGTGAAGACGGCGGAGATGGCAGCTTTCCCCCAGATGCCACTAGCAATGCTCCAGCATGGCCGTGCGCACCTTGTCTGTACAGCCCGCAACGTGGTCTCGGCACGACGCGAGCGTTGTCAGTGGACGTGGGTTGCTCCCTGTCAGGAATCTCGCAGCGCTAGGCCCTCGAAATTGCGAATACAGATGAGGTTTCAGGAACGTGTCCTAGGTCGTGGGAGGACACAGTGCACCTATCGACCAACCGAGGCCAATCGGACGAAGGCAGGGTGCCGACTGAGCGTTGCCCTCCCAGGCGCATTGCGCGTCAGAGCGGCTTGCCCTCGAGCCACGCCCGACCGCGCGCATAGAGCGCCTCGACCTCGGGGCCCTTGAGCCCGGCCATGTCGGGCTTGACCTTGTAGCCGATCGTCGTCTGCAGGTAGGCCAGGTGCCGGTAGCCCTCGGGAAAGCGGGCGAGCAGCGCCGGATCGAGGGCGAGCCGCGCTGCGGGATCGACCGGGTCCATGCGGTCCTTCTCGTAGATCGGCTGGCGCAGCACGATGCCCCAGCGTCCGTGGCGCTGCTCGAGGAAATCATAGAAGCGGCCGGTGCAGACCACATCGACCAGCACGTCGTGCACGAGCGCGCGCTGCGAGATCGTCATCTTGGTCTGCGAGACGGCGCGGTTGCCGGCGATATCGATGGCGTTGCCGCCCAGGAAATGCAGGATGCTGACGCCCTTGTCGAAGCCGGCGCGGCTCACGGCGATGAACTCCTCCGCCGTGCCCTGGAACCAGGTCGCCATCATGCGCCCGTCAGCGTGCCACACGCTGCGGAAGCGCTCCCAGTCGCCCGCATCGCGCCACACCGCCCAGTTCTCGACGATCTCGCGGATCGCCAGCCGCTCCAAAGTTTCGCTGTTCATGGCCTTTCCCCTGCATGCGTCGGGATGATAGCACGGTGCGGGAGCGACGGCAGCACCAGGGTGTTAGGGGTGATGCTGCTGCTACAAGGGAGCAGGTGCGCGTTAAAAAATTGGAAAGGCGGTTTGGGAGGCGGCAGTGCTGGAGCGCATTTCGCGGGCGGCGCGCTGCTCGACCTTGCGGCGGACCTCGGCGTCGCAGTTGGCGAAGAAGCATCGCCACTCGTCCTCGCGGCGGAACTCGCTGAACTGCTTATCAGGGGCAATGTAAACTACGACTTTCTTCTGCAGGTTGATCAGTCTCATGGCATTGAGGAGCGTGCCGACGCTCTTGCCGTCCCAGAGCATGAGGCCAACATCAGCCTCGCGTGCCATGACGCGGTCTTTGGCTGAATAGAACTCGGCGTTGCGCTCGCGGGTGTTGGCGGGAATATTGCGGATCTGCCAATCGCCGATGTTGTTTCGACAGGCACCTTCTGCGCAAAAGACCTCGACGTTTTGGTATTCGATGCTGTGCAGGTAGGCTTGCACGGCCTTGTCGGCTCCGTTGGCGTCTCCGATGAGGATCGGAAATTTCTTGGAGGCGATGTTGTCGATGCGCCTCCGCAGTTGGGGATTGAGGCGGGAGAAGTGGCGGGAGCCGCCTATGAAGACCTTGGTCATCGGTTGCTCCGTGTGCGCGTGACTGTGAGAGCATATAGATCGGCGACGAGGCCAACGTCGCGGAGCTCTGCGGCGATGGCGTTCATGGTTGCGCCAGACCTGTAGAGATCGTCAAAGAGCAGGACCGTCTTGCCTTGCGTAGCAGTCTTGTCGGCCGAATGCAGGCCCTGCAAAAGCTTGGCCCGTTCGTCGAGATCGGTAACGTTCTTGAGTTGAGGTATGTCGCGCGTTCGCGTGACGCAATCGGCGAGCGGAATGCCGGTTTGCTTGCCTAGGGCTTCTGCCAGGAGCATGACGGGGGAACTGCTCGCTTGGTGGATGCTGGAACGGGAACGATCAGATTGACGGGCGGTTGCCAGTCCTCGAGATGCTTTTCGAGGGCGTCGGTGAGGGGTAGGATGGAAGCGTTATCGCCTTTGGATTTGAGCTGATAGAGCAATTCCCCGACTTCTGTTCGGATCGTGTTGAAGCGGAGATGGCCGAATTCGTCGTGGCCGATAGGTTCACTGCTGACCGTGTGGAGGTCGAGTGCGAAGCCCTCCCGCCACGCGCCGTTGATCCGTCTGGGTGTGAATTTGGGGGTCGCCATAGCGCTCCTGATTTGCGTTCGAACGTAGAGCGGCTGCAGGCGTGCCACAAGTGCGGGTGATTGCGGTAGGATTGCGGACCTGTTGGCCGAGAGCAGGGATCGATCTGTGCTGTGCGGCAAGCGCCCAGCCTTCGGCCGAGCGCTCCGGAAACATCAGATGTGCGAGGGCTTTCACCTCAATGCACGCTGGCGATCTCCAGCTCGTCGCCCATGGCATGGCCGAGCGCCGCCTGACGGCTGTCGGTGAGGGCGAGCGGCGTGCCGTCGGCGGCATGCAGGGCGAAGAGGTCGATGCCGGTCGGTATGCCCTCGATCGCCGGAAACATCTCCTTGGCCTCGTCCGGCGTCATCACCCTGATGTAGGCGACCTTGCCGCCGCCGAGCCTTGCCAGCTCGCTCATGCTCATCACGGGTGGCGGCGCCGTCTTGGCCTTCCGGCCCTTGGCGGTCTTCGCGTTGCTCTTGCTTTCCACGACGCTCACTCCTTTTTGGTCAGGGGCCGTCACAGGCATCCCCTGGGCAGGGGCTTGCGCTCGGCTGCGCCGGCCCCCTGAGACTCGCCTCTATCCTCTATCTTCCCGCGATTCGGTGCGAGGCACTGTGGCCGGAACAACTCAGGGCCCGGCCTCACCGATCTCGATCTTGCGCACGATGCGATCAGGTTCCCGGCGCACGAGATCGATGCACAAGAGGCCGTCGCTCAAGTCCGCGGATTTCACTTCGATGCCCTCGGCCAGCACGAACGAGCGGCTGAACTGGCGGGCGGCGATGCCGCGGTGGATATATTCGCGCGTCTTGTCGTCCTCCTGGCGGCCCCTGACGACCAGCTGATTGTCCTCCACGGTGATCTCCAGCTGATCGCGTTTGAAGCCGGCTACGGCGAGCGTAATGCGCAGGCGGTCCACTGCTTCCGATGTTGCATCGCCGTTGTGGCCATGCGCAGGAATGCGCTCGATATTGTAGGGAGGGTAGCCGTCACCGCCCTTGCCGACGCGGTCGATCAGCCGTTCCATCTCCTCGAAGCCCAGCAACAGAGGGCTCGAAAGCAGCGACATGCGTGACATCTGCAAAGCCCTCCATGAAGCGGCCTTGACCCGAACCTTTGGCGTCGCGGACCCGGCCCCGGCCTCCGCTGCCCCAGCCCCTGTGCGGGCGCTGGTGGTTCGTGAATAAGATATGGTGTTCAGAGAGGCAACTTCAAGAAACGGCGGCCGTAGCGGGGCATGGGCTTGTTTGATGCGGATTGGGCCACGCTGGCCTTCGTTCTTGCGGGTGCGCTGGCCGGCGGCTTTGTCAATGGACTGACGGGCTTCGGCACGGGCCTGACGGCCCTGCCGCTGTGGCTGCAGGCGGTCGAGCCCCTGGTTGCGGCCCAGCTCGTCTCCGCGGCTTCGGTCCTCGGCCATGTGGCGACGCTACGCCACATGCGCCCATCCATAAACTGGCGCCGGCTCGCCCCAATGCTCGTTGCCGGCTTGATCGGGGTGCCGATCGGCACCTGGCTCCTGCCGTGGATCAGCCTGGCCACGTTCAAGCTCGGTATCGGCGTGCTGCTGATCGCCTACTGCACGTTCATGCTGCTTGCCGCCGGGCGGGTAAACCTCGCGGCGGGCGGGCGAAGCGCTGAGGCGGCGATTGGCCTCGCCGGCGGCATTCTGGGGGGCCTGGCCGGCCTCTCCGGCGTATTGCCCACGGTCTGGGCGGCACTGAAGGGGTGGCCCAAGGACGAGCGCCGCGTTCTCTTCCAAGCCTTCAACACCACGATCCTGTCGGCCGTGCTGGTCGCGAGCCTGGTGCAAGGCCTTGTTGGCTCTCGGTTTCTGGCGGCGCTCGTGGTGGCCCTGCCCGGCACGCTGATCGGAGCGTATCTGGGTGCGCTGGTCTATCCCCGTCTCGACGACCATCGCTTCGACCGCGTCGTATTGGTCGTGCTGCTTCTGTCCGGGTTGGGTCTCGTCTGGTGGGCCCGCTGAGCATTTGTCATATTTCTGGTCGCTTGCTGGGCCAAAACCGATAGGCGAGCTCGCCGGCCCGGCAGCTGACGCGGGCCCCGCCCACGATAAGATGGGAACAAGGAGAGTGAATGCATGCCCAGACTCCTCGCGCACGCCTCGTTGATTGCCCTGGCGGCGCTTGCCACCCTTGCCACACTCCCCTCCATTGCGCCCGCCCGGGACCCCAAGGCCGCCGCTGCCAGTGCGCCGGAGACCGACGAGGAGAAGAAGGAGCGCGAGGTCAGGCGGGTATGCGCCGTTGCGCTCTGCTCCACGTTGCACAAGCACAGGCCCGCCACCGGTGACGTCACGTGCAGCGTGCAAAAGACCTGGCGCAAGGAGGTGCTGGTCAAGATCATGTCGAAGGGCAAGATAACCTGGCCCTGGGGCTATGCACGTTGCATTGGCGATCTGAAATTCGACCGCTCGATGCTGGTCAAGGCGATGACCGAGCCTCAATTCGAGGCGCAATTCGACAAGCACGACATCCGCTGCGAGCTCGAGGCCGAGAAGGAGAAGTACGACGTCAAGCTGCAGATCCATCCCAAAGTTACCTTCCAGCAAGGAAAGGCGGTGAAGGCGAGCTTGAACTGGGGCAAGATAGAAGCGCCGAGACTGGCCAAGACGGCCTTGTGGTCGGCCACGGCAGCAGACAATTCTTTCGGCGTGCTGCAGAATACCGTCCTCGACGACATCAACGACTTCATCCAGACGAAGTGCATGGAGGTGAAGGAGGAGTGGCAGGGCAAATAGCATTTCTGGCTCTCTCCTCGCGCGGCGTCAGGCGCGACGCGGCAGCGTCTTGCGGCGCCAAGGGCCGTCGGCCGCGGCGCGCCTCCCCGCCGGGGAGCCCCATGCCATGATCACCGCCCTCATTCTCGTCATCAGCGGCGTTCTGATCGGCGCCGGCCTCAACATCATCTGGCGCGACGTGCAGCGAAGGCGGCGCGGCGGCTTCGTGTCGGCCCGCGACGGTCGGCTGAGCACGGACCCCGAGATCGAGATTACGATCTCACGCGCCGAGGCACCGCGGTCGCCTCAGTCGCGCGCGATGCCGCAACTGGTGGCGGGCGAGCCCGCACCGGCACCCCAAGCCGCGCCCACGCCCGACGCCGCGCGCCCCGTGGTCAATGCCGACAAGCCGCGCGATAGCGCCCGCGTCTCCCTCGAGCAGCGCTGGGTGAGCCTGCAGCCGACGATTGCCGCCGGCGTCGACAAGGTCAACGCCGTGCTCGCGCCCCTGCGCCTCGCCATCGGCGCATCCGGCGAGCCGTCCTGGAGCTACAAGAACAAGGGCTACGGCGCCCACCGGCGTCTGCTGCTCGGCGGCGAGAGCATCGCCTGGCTGCGGCTCGAGCTCGACGCCGACGGACAACTGCTCGCCAGCCTGAAAGCGCACAAGGAGGATCGGACGGAGATCAACGCCGCCGCCGACCTGCCCGCCGAGGGCTTGAGCACGGCGCGAGCCGCCGATCTCTTTTCCCAGTGCCTCAAGTCCGCTGCGACCTTCGCGGCGCGGCAGCGCCCGACCCGCGATGACGCCGAGGAGGCGAGCGAGAAGGCCTGGAGAAGCGTCGATGCGGTGGTCGTGGCGGCGCTGACGGCAACCAATGGCGCCTTCGCGCAGGCCGGGGCGCGGCTCGTGCCGCTGGCGCCCGCCGCCTGGGAGGCGGAGCTGCGCCGCCATCGCATGGCGCTGTCGGTGGAGGTCAACGGCGACGACGTGGGCGGCGTGGCCCTCGACGGGCTGCCCCCTGGAAAGGAGGGGGCCGGGG
>Ga0080064_1007258_pt1 | contig 11302 bp, 7 predicted proteins | sample Subgrocontami54m_FD_69260 | JGI IMG/M metagenome (GOLD analysis project Ga0080064, IMG submission 69260) | Subsurface groundwater microbial communities from S. Glens Falls, New York, USA - GMW46 contaminated, 5.4 m (SPADES assembly) (version 2) ... | reverse complement strand
TTTTATCTTTCTCCTAACTACCAACTACCAACTACCAACTACTTATGCCAGTGAGGCATCTAGATCTGCAACCATTGCCGATATTGGGCACTCCAGGATAGATCCTGCCTCTCCTTGGTATTTTCTAAAAACAGTCAGAGAAAATTTAGAAATGAAGTTGGCCCAAACTAAAAGAGTGAAAGATTTAAGGATGTTGGAATTTGCCACCAGAAGGCTTCGGGAAGCAAGAACCCTAATTTTAAAAAATGAAGACTTAATACCGCCAACTTTGGAAAGATATGCCGCACATCTTAGAGGTTTGAAGCAACTACATACTGAAAATACTCAATTTGGGGAGGATTTGAAGAATAACTTATCAATTCATCTTCAAGTGTTGGAGCAAATTTATAATTTAACTCAAAATAGCCGTACCCAAATGGCTATTAGAACTGCCATGTTTAGAATTATTCAAAGAACTGATGTTGCAAATTCAGACAAGTTACCAGTTTGTAGTTTCTTCAGTAAAGAAGCTACCTCTTCAGCATTAAATTCAACAGAACAATATGTCCTTTCTCAAAGAGCAAAAGAGTGCCTCCAAAATTTAAAATTGCCTCAAATTTAATGAGAAGAATATTGTTTTAATATCTTTTCGTACAAAGAGATCAGTCTATTTGTTAAAAGATAAGGGCTAAAGTTTTTTTGTGCTATTTTCGGAGAATTAAGACGGAGTGTTTTTAAAAGTTTTGGGTTGTTGAGTAGTTGGATGATTTTTCTTCCAAAAGATTCTTTCTCAAGGGGCAGTAAATATCCATTTTTGTTATTTAAAACAATTCCTTTGTATGCCGCATCATTGGCAACTATCAATGGTAATCCTGAAGCAGCAGCCTCAATTGCTACCATCGGATGCACTTCTGAGGTCGAAGCAAATACAAAAATGTCAGCATCCTTGTATACTTTTGCTATGTCTTCAGCAGCTATGTTGCCGGTAAAATGCAGTTTGTCTTCGATATGCAGCTGTTTTGATAACTTTTTTAAATTACTTATTTCTCCCCAATCAGGACCAACAATCACCAGATGAATGTTTTTCATATCTTTTGAAACCACTTCCAAAACTTTGACTAAAAACTCGAAATTTTTCTCTTTACCTATTCTGCCCACAGATAAAAGTATTGGGTGACTTGCAGGGATTTTACATATTTTGTGTATGAAGCCCTTTTTAATATTTTTGAACTTATCAAAATCAACAAAGTTGGGGATGAGTTGGATATTTTTTGCCACACCCTCTTTAACTAAGTGCTTCCTCATCTTTTCTGAGGGGGCAATTACTCCGTCACAGATATTCCCAAGGTTTTTTAAAAGGAGTTTGTTCATCATGCCTGGTTTGATTAATCTGCCCTTAAAAAAATAATGAGCATAGTTTTCTACTTGTATATGAAAGGTTTGGATGAAAGGTATTTTTTTAGCTTTGGCTACAGTTAAACCAAGTAATGGAAATGCACCATTGCCATGAGCATGCACCAGATCAAAGTCAAAAGCTACCATCTTCCAAAAATTTCTATTAAAAATTGGTAAAGGTAGTCTGGCCCCTTCAGGCAAAGAGGGGATAAGTCTCACAGAAGAGAGTCTGTATATATGGTCATTTGTATAGTTATAGTTCCTAACTTTAGGTGCAAAAATATAAACAGTGTGTCCGATTTTAGTTAATTGTTGGGCAAAGTAGTCAACAGATGTGGCAACCCCAGAGGTTTGAGGTAGGTAGTTGTCAGTAAAGAAAGCAATTCTCATATAATAATCACATAGTATATCTGATAAAATCTAATTATGCATAAAAAAGTTGAGAAAATATTAAGGTTTTTACTAATTTTTGGAGGATGTTATTTTGTTTTTGATGGACTGCTTCATATATCAGGGATTAAATTATCTTCAGTTGATAGTTGGCCTGAAGGTGCTTTGGGATATGCCAATTTAATAAACAGTATTTATGCCTCATTTGTATTTTTGGCAGCAGCTTTTATTTTTGTCATACAAAAAGATCTTAGTAAATACAAAAGCTTAGTGGTTGCAACAGGGGTTTGGGCGCTGTTTCATGCTCTTTTGCTACTATTTTTAGTTTGGAGCAACAATTATCAGCAAATCTTTCAAAACTCTCCTTCACTTCTAGTATGGCTGCCAATTTATAGGGAATATTTAACTATGAATTCAGTGCTTCTTGTTATTTATTCAATAACTGTCTATTTTTGGTATAAATCATGAGTAAAATTGAAGTTTCAATTGTAATCCCAGCTTTTAATGAGGGGAAATATATTCAGAATTCTTTGTTTTCCTTACTTAAATCAGAACAAAAAACAAAGATAGAGTATGAAGTTATCTTAATTGATAATAATTCAACTGATGATACTGTAAAGAAAGCTTTAGAATTTAAAAATGGTATGAATTTGCGGATTATAAAAGAACCAAAACAGGGTAGAGGGGCTGCTAGGGCCCGAGGTTTTGATGAGGCAAAAGGAGAAATCATACTTTCAGCTGATGCAGACACTATTTTTTACAGTGGTTGGATAGAGACCTTAGCATCACAAATAAAAGGGGAATTTATTGGGGTTACAACTTCTTGTAAGATTGCAGATGGATCAGGATTAACTAAGATAGTATTTAATTTTTTTCAACCAATATCTATGGTTTTATACAGAATTTTTTTAGGACATTATTGGTTATCTGGTTTTAGTTTTGGGATTTTAAAATCAGTTTATGAAAAGTCAGGTGGTTTTGATACTTCTTTACAAGCACAAGAGGATACTGATTTATCATTTAGGGTTGCCAGTTTAGGGAAAATTAAATACCTAAACAAACCGGTTACATTTTCTGCTAGAAGATTTAAGGAAGGTTTTTTAAAAGGGCTTTTTGAGTATATTACTTCTTATAATCAGCTTTTTGTTCAAAAAAGAAAAAGTGTTTATTTAGATAATCCAAGATAAAATAAGATGCGCAATTTAACTGCCCTTTTTGTAGCACTATTTTTAATAGTTTTAGGTTTTCTTTTAATTTCTTTTATTCCCAAACCAAACCAAAATGCCTTTCCTGTAAAATATGGTGTTTCTTTTTCTCCTAGATATGCAAGATACTTGAAGCTAGATTTTCAAAAAACCTTTTTACAGATACTGGATGAGTTGAAAGTGAAAAATTTTAGACTGCCAACATATTGGACTAGTTTGCAGTCTCAGGAGGGTAAATATGATTTTTCTGAAACTGATTTTATGATAGATGAGGCAGGCAAAAGAGGGGCTAGGATAATACTCGTGGTAGGAGCCAGACAGCCTAGGTGGCCAGAATGTCATTATCCTGATTGGGCCAAGAAACTATCTGTATCTAGTAGACAACAAAAGACTTTAGAGTTTGTGGGAAAGGTAGTTGAGAGATATAAAGATAGTAGTGCTATTTGGGCATATCAGGTAGAGAATGAACCATTCGCTTGGTGGTTTGGAGAGAATTGTGATCCTCCTGATGCTAAATTTTTACAATCTGAGGTAGATTTAGTTAAAAAACTAGATCCAAAAAAACCTATTGTTATAACAGATAGTGGGGAATTGGGTTTTTGGGTTGAGAGTATATCCAATGCTGATATATTAGGATCATCTGTATATAGGAAATCATATAATACTGTTTTGCATGCTCACATACCTTACCCTTTTCCAGTATCTTATTATCAGTTGAAAGCAAATCTGGTTAAAAAACTACCTGGTCAACAGAATAAGAAAATTTTAATAACAGAGCTACAAGCAGAACCATGGCTTTCAGGCACAGGGGGAGAAGAAGCAACTCCTTTAGGGCAGGCAAGACTTTTTACTTTAGAGGAATTTAAAAATAATTTAGAATTTGTTAAAAAAATTGGTTTTGAGGAAGATTATCTTTGGGGGGTAGAGTGGTGGTATTTTATGAAGGAAAATGGTTATTCGGAATATTTAGAATATGCTAAAGAATTATTTAAATAAATAGTCGGCTCGTCATGTTCGGGGTCCTGCTCGCCTCGCTGAGTCGTCGAAGCGGGCCAGCTCGAGATCCCACCGTACGTCCTCACTCGACTTCGCTCGCTGCGGTCATGCGGTAGGAGCCCTTCTCGCTGTCACCCCTCACTGTATTATTGATTAATCTTTAATCTCGCTTTGAAACAAAGGGCGTTTTGTCATACTGGAGTTTATACTGAGCGAAGCCGAAGTACGGCCAAAAGTATGAATGGAAAATCTGTTATGAGCCTGAATCTATAAAATTAGCACTCTGGTTTAGGTAAATGCTAGATGGGGTTGAATATGTTGTCTCAATAGTCTGAACTAGTTGGAGGTTATTAGTTATTAGTTGGTAGAAGATTACTCTGAACTACGAACTCTGAACTCAAAACTATTCAGTAGTAATTTGAGGATGAACTTTGTAGTTAGGATTTTCTTCAAAAGAAATCTCTCCTTTTTTCTCAACAACAAAATAAGCTAAACCCTGTTTATCTAAAATTGGCTTTGGATCTATATATTTATCATCAAGAAAACTATTCCTAAGAACCACCAAAAAACTTATACCAGTATTCACAAGACACATTCCCCAACCTGCAGGCACTAGAACCTGTCTTCCAGGATTCAAACTTACTACCTTAAACTCTTTAGCCTCACCATTTTCATCATTTCTTTGCATAACTAGTATTCCCTGACCATATAAGCATTGATAAGTTTGCATTAAAGTAAAATGACTAAAATAGCCTACTGTTTTATTGAATTCAATTCCGTTTACTCCAGGGGTAATTACAAATATCTGTTGCTGATTATCTTTGATAATAAATGAGGGGGTTTTTACACCTGATTTTGCACCCTTCATTAAAACAGCCTTCAAATCTTTGTTTTCTACAGTAATAACCATATATTTACAGTACCATAAGAAGATATTTTATTAAAGCCAACTGCCTTTTTATTCTCCAAGGTTGGATAATAAGTCTAAACAACCATTCTAAACCCAATTTTCTAATAAATTTAGGGGCTCTTGGTACAGAACCTGATAAAAAGTCAAACGATCCTCCCACCCCCATTGCCACCTTAACCGGTAATTCTTTTAAGTTTTTGGATATCCATTTTTCCTGTTTGGGAGGACCAAATGCCACAAACAAAAGGTCGGTAGTCGGTAGTTGGTAGTTGGTAGTTGACGGAATCATTTGACCATCCTGATTTATTTTTCCTCCATCACCTACAAAACTAATCTTAACTTTTGGATATTTTTTTCTTAAGCAGTCGGCAGTTTTCTCTGCTATACCTTTATCTCCACCCAAAAGGCCTATTGTAAAGCCATAATCTAAAGATGACTTAATTATCTCTTCCATTAAATCTACTCCCGGGGTATAACAAACTATATCAGTAGTTAATTTTAAACCCACTCCATCTGGTACTACCAAGTCGGCATTGTTTATGATGCTTTTAAGTTCAGTATCTTTTTGAGCCATCATTATTATCTCAGGGTTGGCGGTTACAACATAGTGCTTCTCGCCTCGCTGTCCGCCTCGGATCGACCGAGTCGAGACGGGAGTCGTCGAAGCGGGCCCGCCTTTTTTAAGCCAACCAAATATTGTCTCAACAGCCTCAGATGAGGAAATGTCATGTATCTTTATTCCCAATACCTCTTTTTTCATAATTTGACTCCTGTCATTCTGAAGCGTAGCCGAAGAATCTCTGACGAATGTCAGCCCGCATATGCGGGAGATCCTTCACTAATCATTCAGGATGACGTTTCGCATCACCTCCAATGTTTCTTGGGCGCATTTTTCCCAGGAAAACCTTTTTACATTCTTAAATCCTAGTTCCACCAACCTAGTTCTTAGTTCCTTGTCCATGATCTTCTTCATACCTTTAACTATATCATTAACATCATAAGGATTAGCATAAAGCACGCTTGAAAGCCCCACTTCAGGCATGGAAGAAACTTTGGATGTAAGTACCGGGCATCCACAAGCTTGCGCCTCAAGAATTGGTAATCCAAATCCTTCAAAAAGAGAGGGGTACAAAAAAGCTTTAGCATTAGAGTAAAGTTTTGGCAAATCTTTATCTTCTACATATCCTAAAAATTTAACTCCAATCCCCTGCCTGCCGGCAGGCAGGTCTATCCCCAATTTTTTGGGCAATTTATAAATTTCATCAGACAACCAGCCACGATTTCCAGCTATAACTAGCTGGAAATTAGTAGTTGGTAGTTGGTAGTTAGTAGCCTGGTTTTTGTTATTTATCTTACCCTTACTACCTACTACCGGGCCCCCGAAGGGGAGCTTACTACTAAATTTAGCAAAGGCTTGAATAAGCCGAGCTAAATTCTTTCTTGGTTGGACTGTTCCCACAAAAAGAAAATAATTATCTAACCCTTTCAAAATATTACTTTCTATATCATTTTTTCGTCCAAAGGACGATCCGCCTTTGGCGGAAAATAAATTTTCATCAAAACCTTCATAAACAACAGATATTTTGTCAGGATTGATTTTAATTGTTCTTATAAGATCTTCTTTGGTAGCTTTTGATACAGCAATAATTTTAGTGGCTGTTTTAAGTTGATGTTTTTGCATAAAAGATAGATAAAGCCTTTGTTTTAGTTGATGCATAGATGGAAGATACTGCGAACCTAAATCATGAACTGTAACCACAGTTTTAAGTCCTGGAACCTTTATTAAAGGCAAGGTGTGGGAAGGAACAAACAATACATCCAGATTGCTTTTAAATGTTTGCAAAGCCAATCCTCCTTGAGTCCAAAGACGTGGCCAGGAAATTTCTACAAACTTAAAATTTGAAGGCCAGGAATTTATTGTTCGATCCGCCTTTGGCGGGGAGAACTTCTCACTACCGTTCGAAGAATATTGCGGTCTTAAGTAGACAATGTACTGATTTTTTTTATCGATTTTTGCCAAAGCTTTTAGTAGTTGATAAGAATAATTTTCAGTACCTGTTCTGTTTTTTACAAAAGCTCTTGAACCATCAAAACCAATAACCATATCTTAATTCTACCATCCCTTCCCTTGTCAAAAAACTCTATTTTAATAGACTTTTTTGCAAGCGATCTCGTCAGGCATGCTATGCCTGACTCCGATACTATGACAAATGTTGACAAATATGGACAAACTCTCTTATTATAATAATACAGAGCAATTTTTAATTAGATAGAGGCAGACGGATCCTTCGACAAGCTCAGGACAAGCTAGCTTGAGAATAAATGCGAAAACCGTCTGACCCTAAATCCTATTCCTCAGTCAAAATTGGAGAAGCTGCAAAGATCCTTGGTGTTTCCACTAAAACCTTAAGAAGATGGGAGCAAGCAGGCAAGATTTCATCTATTAGAACCCCTGGTGGAACAAGACTTTATTCCTTAGAAAACCTTAAATCCTTAAACCCACAAGAGTTAAAATATCAACAACCAACAACCCCTACCCCAAGCTCTAATTTAGTTTCAATTTCTGATGCAGCTAAAAACTTGGGTGTTTCAACCAGAACTTTAAGAAGATGGAATGAGCAGGGCAAGATCAATGCTTCCAAACTACCCACCGGCCGCATTATGTATAACCAATCTGATCTGAAAAAATCAGTACAAAATATAACAAACCCTGTCAGTTTCAACTCTCCTGTCATTCCTGCGGAAGCAGGAATCTATAAAAATAAAAAAACATGGATCCCGGATCAAGTCCGGGATGACAAGGGGTGGATACAGAATGACAAAAGAGGATTTAAGATTCCCTATCTAAAACATATTTCTACAGGCGTATTTGCAGCCAGCTTTTTACTGGTTATCATGACTGCTACTTTAAGCAGTTTTTATCTAATCTCTCCCAAAAAAACTAATGAGCTTTTGGAGAACAACCCTATCTCTGGGATATTAAGTCCATTGGATGAGTTAGCTCAAGGTACAGCATCATTCATCTCTCCCAAGATTTTAGCAGAACTAGGAACTAGGAATGAGGAACTAGCTAACTCCTCCAGCTCACCTCCTCCCATTTCTGCAAATAGCCAAAAGCAAATAGCTAATGGCAATAACGATACAAATGTCCTGGCCGTTACGGCCAGTTCCCAGTTTTTAGAGATAAATGCTGAAACTCAAATTAATGGTAATTTATCTGTGGATGGAACAATCAATGGATTAACTCTTGAGGCCACCTCATCTGCAAATACTATTGCTATGCAGTCAGGGAATACTACCTTGACTGTATCAAACACTGCTGTTTTGGATCAGGATGTTTCTACATCCTCTTCCCCTACCTTTGCTTCTTTAACCTTATCTTCTCAAACCAATCAAATTACCTCAGGTACAGCTGTGTTTACTCTTCCATCAAGTACTACAACATTAATTGGGAGAGATACTACAGATACTTTAACTAACAAGAGTATCTCAGGAAGTAGCAATACTTTAACTAACATCCCTAACTCTGCTCTAACCAACTCAAAGATCACAGTCACAGCAGGGACTAATCTAACTGGAGGTGGGGCAGCTAATCTTGGGGATACTGTCACATTAAGTTTAAAGGATTCAGTTACATTGGGTGGGACATTGGGTGTTTCTGGTTTATCTACCTTAACCACACTCACCACAACAGGAGCTGCAACATTGGGTTCTACTCTGGCTGTAACTGGAGCAACTACACTTTCTTCCACTCTTTCTGTGACTGGAGCATTAACTCAGACAGGAGCAGCTACACTTGCCTCTACCCTTTCTGTAACCGGTGCAACTACATTATCCTCCACTACTCTATCCATTGGTGGGGTAACATACACTTTTCCTTCTTCCCAAGGATCAGCTGATACATATTTGTCTAACAATGGATCAGGGACATTAAGTTGGGGATTAATATCCTCAGCAGGTGGATGGACAGATTCAGGAAGTTTAGTTAATCTAATTAATCTGTCTGACAATGTGGGGATTGGGACATCAACCAATGGTACAGCCAAGTTATCTGTGATGGGAGGTAATGTGGGGATAGGGACTACTTCTCCTAATGATACTCTCCATGTAATTGGTTCTGCTACATTCAGTGGTGGTATTACTGTAGGGAGTTGTACTGGATGTGCATCATCAGGAAGTATTACTTTGGATGATGGGTCAGCATCTACCCCTTCCTTAGCATTCTCTTCTGATTTAGATACAGGATTATGGAGAATAGGGACTAATCAAGTTGCACTGACTACAGGTGGGAATGCTTTATCTGGATTATCTGTCAATTCTTCAGGGAATGTGGGGGTGGGGACAACATCAGGGAGATATACCCTGGATGTAGCAGGGACAGGGTTTTTCAGTGGGTTTGTTGGTATTGGGTCATCATTAAATATTAGCGGCAATGTGGGAGTAGGTTCATCGCTGACAGTCACATCAGCTGCCATATTAGACTCTCTATCTGTAACAAAGAGTATTAATGCCTCAACACTTGGGATATCAGGAATATCTAATTTAACAGGCAATGTTGGGATTGGTGGGACAGCTTCATTCAGTTCCTTAATCCAGGGATTATCTGGACTTTCTGTTTCAGGGTTTAGTTCTTTAGCAGATACCAGACTAACAACCTTAATCAGCACAGGAAATGTGGGGATAGGGGCTACCACCTCTTCCAACAAACTGGATGTTTGGGGAAATGCCAACTTTACAGGGAATGTAGGGATTGGTGAATCATTAACAGTCAATGGTTTGATTGTGGGAAATGGAGGTATTTCTACAACAGGGGTTAATTCAACTTCAACCATTGTTACCCCTGCATTCAGGTTAACCACCTCACCATCAACTAATGCAGTGTTAGTTTCTGATGCATCAGGGAATGGTAGTTGGTCTTCCTCAATTGGTGGATCACTCATCACAGCTGACTCTTTAGATTTTGATAAGTTTGCAGATTCCATGACTTTGGATGCATCAACCTCCATAGCAACTGCAGGATTTAATCTGACTACAACAGGTACTGGGGCTGTAGCATTTAACAATACTGGAGGGTTTACTGTAGCTAATGCTGCAACATTCAGTAGTACAATAAATACCAATACTTTCAATAGTACTACTCTACTCTTCACTGGATCATCAAATGTATCAATTGGTGCATCTGTTGCAAACACTAATTTAAATATTAATCCAGGGACTAATGGATTAATTAACTTTGCAGGTGGATCAGCAAGCAATGGTTGTACTTTAGATAGTACTAATGGACAGTTTACTTGTTTTGGAAGTATAGGGGTGGGAGCTTCATCAGGAAGTTCAGGATTTTGGGGAAGAACAGGATCTACTTTATCCCCTACCTACTCTGGAGATTCTGTCACAACTTCAGGGAATATCTCTACCTCAGGATCAGGGACAATAACTTCATCAGGAACTCTCACAGCTCAGAATGGATTAACTCTGTCTACTGGAGCATTAAGCTTAACTTCTACCTCAGGATCTGCTGCATTAAATCTAACTCTTGCTACCAATGCCTTCAATGTTAATGGTAATTCCTTTGGGATAGATACATTCAACAATAGAGTTGGGATAGAGACATCTAGTCCTAATTCAAAATTACATGTTCAATCTACTTCAACTGATACTTCCTTGAATGCCTTCATTGGTTCTTCAGCCGGACAGTTCTCTATCTTAAACAATGGGAATGTGGGAGTGGGGATTACTAACCCACAAGCTAAATTAGATATCCGTTCTGCTACAACTTCTGAAAAAAGAGATTCCCAACTTAGCCTTTATGACACAACTTCTTTTACTACAGGTGTTGGAGGATTTTTAACATTAGGAGGTAAATATGATTCCTCAGGAAGTATTGCCGGGTTTGGAGGAATTGGAGCATTCAAAGCAACTTCAGGTGATGGGAATTATGGAAGTTATTTATCTTTATACACCAGAACTCACGGGTCAGATATAGCTGAAAGATTAAGGATTGATACCAATGGTAATGTGGGGATTGGTTGGTCAAATCCTGCAGCAAAGTTAGATATAGTTAACAACAATACTCTTTCTTTAAGCACTGATATGTATGGAACATCTGCTGTAGGGATAAGGGAAAGATGGTTGGGTGGTACACAATCTGCTCCATCAGCTCCCGCAGCCGGAAATGAAATCTCCATGCTGGAGTTTTACTCCGGTGGTGCTAATGCATCCTTCTTTGCCAACCCATCCTTAAAACAAACAGCCAGGGTTAGTACCGTTGGCTCTACCCTAACCACCTATGATTGGAACTTTTATCAAAATACCACAGTTTCCGGTACCCCGTTTGTGGCCATGACTATAACCGGTCAAACCGGAAATATAGGTATCGGAACATCTATCCCGATAGCTGACCTTCATATTATGGGTGATGCTGTCTCCA